>Ga0209189_1000066_pt1 | contig 86985 bp, 82 predicted proteins | sample C_130820_EF_Meta_FD_187308 | JGI IMG/M metagenome (GOLD analysis project Ga0209189, IMG submission 187308) | Freshwater microbial communities from Lake Croche, Canada to study carbon cycling - C_130820_EF_MetaG (SPAdes) (version 3) | ecosystem: Environmental > Aquatic > Freshwater > Lake... | reverse complement strand
TTAGCCCAGGCCTCTTTGATTTGTTCTACTATTTCTTGTCCAAGTTTCGGAAGTGTTCTCATGCCGAAACCGAGATTCTCCTCAAATCGCTAAGCTGTAAAGTCAAAAAGCTATTAGACTTTGGTATAATTTCAGGCCGTTGTAAAAGCTTTTTTATGTCAAATTCGCTCAGTGCCTTGCTGAATAACCGCTGCAAGTTCTATTTGCAGCAATTTTCCCGTGGAGCATGATACCCAAATCGGGTTGCTTTTCGAATCTATGAAAAGTGGCGAGGGTGTCCCCCCGAAATTGCAAGTCTTTCAAAGGCGAGCGAGACGCGTTACCCATCGGCGCTCGCAGACCGCTGCGCACAGTAGGACTCCCAAAGCGTTCAGCTCCCGGTATCACACGTTACTTTGCGGCTGAGGCTTGGGCGCCACAAGACGACGAGGCATCCCGTATTGGCAAATCGAGGGGTAGGCTGTCGACTTAGCGTGTGCCTTGCATGGCGGAGCCTAGGGCTCCGGCACCTTCCCAAGAAGCTGGGCGATTCCATGGAAGAGCCCCTTCAGCGTGAGCGGCTGATTGGGAATCATCCGTTGCACAGCCTGTCAGTATGGCCGCCAACAGGATGAGGAAGCTAATTTTGAACAGTTTGATAAATGATGTCATCGCCGGGTTGGATGCTGAGTCCACGAGTGAGGCTCGCTGGGATGATGTCTGCGATGGAGGTGGAAGGCTCGACCGTGGTTGTGCGGATTTTACCGATGAGTGTGCTGCCGCGCTTGACGAGAAATTCCATATTGCTCTCGATGCCGCTCTTGTTGCCAAGGCTGAGAACAACGAAGTTCCAAGCTTGGTTGACGGCGAGCACGCGGCCAGTGACGCGTGTGAGGCCTTGTTTGGTTTCTTTTTCACGAGTTGCTTTTTGGACAGCAACGAGTTTGCTTTCCAAGTTCTTGTTATCCTCGTCGAGCTTAGCATTGAGAGTTTCGAGCTCTGTGATGCGAGCCTTGTCTTCCTCCGTAGAGACTGGCGTTTGCACGGCGGTAGCGGTTGCGGCGACTTGTGCTTCAAGTTGGGTGATTTTTTCGGCTTTGGTGAGGATGTCGGTGTTTGCAGTTTCCAGCTTTCCTTTGGCCGAGGCTAATTCCGATTGAGTCTCCGTGAGTTGTTTGGATTTGTCGGCGAGATCAGTTTTTTGTTTTGAGAGGTCGGTATCAAGGGCGACCTTCTGTGCGCTGAGGTCGGAGAGAGATTTTTGAGCTTCGGCAAGTTTTTTTGACTCGGCGTCGAGGCCGTTTTTGACCGTTGCAGTTTCTTGCTGAGATGCAGCTAAGTCCTCTTTTGTTTTCAGGAGTTGAGTGCGGTTAACAAAGCCTAAGCCAGCGGATGCCGCAGCGAGAACAATTGAGACTATGATGAGAATTTTTCCCATGGGATTGGAGAAATCGTGAAGGCAGAGGTTTTAGTCGTCGTGTAGGGCAGGGGCAAGAGGGAATTTAAAAATCTCGTCAGACCTTTTTCGAGATGAATCGGGGTGATTAGGCGGGTTTGAAATCGACCTGCTGCTTGAACATGTCCACGCGCTCGACGGCGACCTCAAGGAAATCACCAACTTGGTAGACTTTTTTGGATTTTCGCCCGCACAGGCGTCCTCGCGAGGGTTCGTGGATATAGAAGTCGCCTTCGAGTGCCGATACATGAACGAGACCGCTTAGCAAAAACTCGGGGAGTTCCACGAAGAATCCAAAATTGCGGACATCCATAATCATGGCGCGGAATTTTTGGCGTTTGCCTTCGGTCGTCTGGAGTTGGAAGAACTCGAGCTTTTTGAGGCGGACGGATTCTTTCTCGGCATCGGCGGCAGAGCGTTCGGTGGTGGAGATATGTTCGGCCATGGCACCTAGCGCGGAAGAATCCGGACCGCTCTTGGTGAGGCCAAGTTGGCGCTCGAGGGCGCGGTGCACGATGAGATCGCTGTAGCGCCGGATCGGACTGGTGAAGTGCGTGTAGTCTGGCTTCGAGAGTCCGTAGTGGCCGAGTGGTTCGGGAAAATAGCGGGCGCGCTTGAGGCTTTTGAGGAGGGCGATCTTCACGGCTGAGGCAAAGGGTTTGCCATGCAGGGAGGCGAGGAGTTTTTGAAGCTCGGGGCGGTGTGTGAGGTCGCCGGCGCGGATGCCTTGCGAGGCGGCGAATTCCCGGAACTCGGCGAGTTTGTCGGGGTCAGGCTTCTCGTGAATGCGGTAAACGGCGGGTTGCTTGCGGTGCTTGAGTTCGCGGGCGACGAGTTCGTTCGCAAGGAGCATGAGTTCCTCGATGAGTTGGTGGGAAATGTCGTTCTCCACGCGCTCGAGCCGCACGGGTCGTCCGGTTTCGTCGAGCCAGACCTTGATTTCAGGAAACTCCAGATCGAGGGATCCTGCTGCAAAGCGTTTTTTGCGCAGCAGGGAGGAGAGTTCCCATGCGGTGTGGACGCGCTCGGAGAGGAGGTCGCCTTTTTTTGGCGGCTTCTCGAGAATGGCAAACGCCTGTTTATAGGTGAGGCGCGCCGCGCTGCGGATCACTGTTTTCGCGAAGCGGACGGATTGGATTTTTCCGCTCTGGAGGATCTCTGCAAAAACGGAGAACGCCATGCGGTCCACCTGCGGCTTGAGGCTGCAGATGCCGTTGCTCAGCGCTTCGGGCAGCATGGGAATGACCCTGTCGGCGAGGTAAACGCTGTTTCCACGGCTATGCGCCTCGCGGTCGAGGGCGGATTTGGGTTTCACGTAATGTGACACATCGGCGATATGGATACCGACACGCCAGCCGCCGGGGATGCGCTCCACATTGATGGCGTCGTCGAAGTCCTTTGCGTCATCCGGGTCGATGGTAAAAATAAAGCGGTCGCGCAAATCCTCGCGCTTGGCGGCATCGTGAGGATCGACCTCTGGCGAGACCCGATCTGCCTCGCGCAGGACATCATGGGGAAATTCCAGTGGCAGCCTGTGTTTGCGAATGATCGAGAGCATGTCGACGCCTGGCGCTCCTGTCGGCCCGAGGATCTCGATGAGATGGCCCTCGGGGTTCACATGGCGCGATGGCCAGGAGTCGAGTTTCGCCACGACTTTGTCGCCGACCTTTGCAAGGAGAGGTTGTGTGGGAGCTGTGACATAGAGGTTTTGGACAAAGCGCGGATCGTCCGCCACGACATAGAAGAAGTTTTTCGAGCGCTGGAGCGTGCCGACGATGGTTTCGTTGGCGCGAGTGAGGACGCGAATGACCTTGCCTTCGCGGCGTCGTTCGGGCCAGGAGAAAAAGCTGGGCTCCTCGGGTTGACTTGAGATGCGCGCCACGACTCGGTCGCCGTGCATGGCGGTGAAGCAATTTTCGGCGCGGATGTAGAGATCCGGCTCGCCTTGTTTTTCATTGAGCACATGCGCTCCACCATTGGTATGCATTTGAAGGACTCCGGTAAAAAGATCGGCTTCTTTCGGGATGATGTAGCGGTCTCTCCGGATGCGGGCGATGTCGCCAGCGGTTTCCATTTCTTTCAAAAGGTGGAGGAGTTTGCCTTTCCAAGCCGGCGGGAGGTCCAGGGCGGAAGCGATGCCAGCGGCGTCCAGCGGGCGTTGCGAGATTTGACGGAGAATCGAAGCGCGAAGTTTCTGCGAGGGCTCGCCGGTGGATTTTTGAAATGTGCCGCTGCGTTTTGATGGCTTCGCGGCGAGCGGCTTTGCTGCTCCGTGGCGCGGCGATTTGCGGGAATCGGCTGTCTTACTCTGGGAACGACTTTGCAAAGGCTTGTTCCGTCCGCTTTTTTTGGGATTCGGCATGACCCATCCATCGCCCCGCCGGTTGTTGCTGGCAAGCCCCGCCTTTTTCCAATCGACTCGGGCGGCTTGCATGTCGAAAGTGGCACTATATGAAAAATGTGCGCATCGTCGAACAACTCGTCATCTTCATCGCCAATCGCCCGGGAACTCTCGCGGAGCTGTGCGATGCCCTCGGAGAAGCGAATATCAATATCTATGGTTTGACCGTTATCGACACGGTGGACCACGCCTCTGTTCGTATGGTGGTGAGCGATACGCAGAAGGCGATCGCGTTGCTTGAATCCCATGGCACCTTGGTTCTGGATAGCGAAGTGCTCATGATTGAAAATGACAACCGCCCGGGCAGCTTGTCGCGTGTGGCGCGTCTTCTTTCAAAATCCAAGGTCAATATCGAATACGCCTACCTCGCATCCATGCCCAGCGCCAAGAAGGGCCTGCTCATCCTGCGCGTCAGCGACGTGAAGAAGGCTTTCAAACTTCTTTCTACTGCTGACTCGGAGGATTGATTATAGACCAGTCGGGTGGTCGATAAATTGCCAAGGTAAGGCGAACTTTCCGGACACCAGTTCGGCAACCGCTTTCACGCCGAAGGTCTCTGTGGCGTAATGGCCCGCATAGAAAAGATTCACGCCCAGTTCCTCCGCTGCCGTGTAGGACCAATGAGGTCCCTCGCCGGTGATAAAGGTATCCAACCCTGCTTCGGCTGCTTTCGCGATGTCCCCGCCTGCACCTCCCGTTACGATTCCGATCCGCCTGGCAAGCACGGGGCCGCCCGGAGCCAGATGCACAGGTCCACCTACAGCGCGCGCCAAGTGATCCCTTAAGACCTCGCGGCTCACCTCGGCTTCAAATTTCAACCCCACATTCTGGCCTGCTGTTGGAAAAAACGGCACTCCATTTTCGAGACCAAGGGCTGCCGCAAGAAGTGCGTTGTTTCCGATTTCAGGATGGATATCCAATGGCAGATGGGCGCTGTAAACCGCCATGTCAGCCTCCATCAGTAAGCGCATCTTCCGGTAGGTCGCGCCCGTGACCCTCTGGGCACCGCTCCAGAAAAGGCCATGGTGCACGATCAAAAAATCCACCCCCGCCTGCGCCGCCTCGCGGATCACCGCCTCGGTGGCATCCACCGCAGCGCCGATTCGCGTCAGACCGCCCGAGCTCTCGACTTGGAGGCCATTCATGGCCTGTGGAAAGTCCCCGACCTCTCGTGTGCGCAGGAGGTCATCAAGGTATCGAACAGCTTCAGTCAGGTGCATGGGAAAACCACTACACCCGAACGCATGCCGATCGAAGTTTTTTCCCTCGAGGGCTTCACCACGGCTCACAAGCTGGCTGGCTGAAATCCATCACTTGGAAAGCCACTTCTTGAATGCCTTGAGCAGCGTATCTCCAAGGCCGGGCTCGATCGGAGGCGGTCCTGTGAGCGGGGAGACGCTCAGGTGTTGAACGCGCCGGAGTTCATCGAGTTGGAGATCGAAGACCAAGGGGACAATAACCTCCAAGTCGAATTCGCAGTCGGGTGCGTCGGAGACAAATTCGCCCCGCTCGTTTTCAATCCCTCTCCGGAGCGCCTCCTGGTAGGCGCCGGTCGCGAGGTGAATGCGGCCTTGGTGAATCAAGAACGGTGCGAATCCTGGTGTGTTGCTGTCAGGCTCGACGGGACCCGTCCATTCGGGCCACCGGGACTTTTCCCTCCAGCCATTCGCGAGGGAACCCGTTGGAAAAAAGGGGCCACAATACTTGGCTTGGATGTTCCCCGTCCAAGGAAGGCTGAAATGTCGAAAAAGCGGCGAGGTTTGCCGGACGGTGAATGTTTTTTCCCCGCCACCCTTGAAAGTCAGATTCGCTCTTAAGCCGGTGCGAAGAGAATCCAAGGGCTCCGGTTGGGCGGTTAGTTCGCCCTGCGCATTCCGCACCTCGGGTGGATTCATGATGTGTCGGTAAACTTCGTCGGAGAAAAAATACAGGGACAAGTCGAGACAATCAGGATTCATGCTGCGCGTCTCGAGTGCGATGCAGTGCGGAGCGGATTCTGTCCGCGGTATGGGGCGGGTATTTTGCCACGGGGGTGGGACTCCTCTGGTCAGGCGTTGCCAGCGGTGCATCGGCGCGCGGGTAAAGGATCCAAACATCACGGGGTTGCGATCTCCATACGCGTGCACCGATGGCACACCGGTGTTCATGTTTACAAAGAGCCGACCCTTTTTTTCGCAGAGAACATCAAAACAGGCGGCGAGCAAAGGCGCAGCTTGGGTATCCCAGAAATGACAGTCGGGCTCTACGCTAGCGGCCCATACGCAGACGACCTCACCATCGAGGTTCTCCTGCGTGAACGGCTCTGTGAAGGTCTTTCCATCGACCTCGCGCCCGCTCGCCAGATCGATGAGGCTGACTTTGTAGAGGGCATCGCGGATCTGCGGCATCTTCTCGTGAAGCATATCGAGCGCCTGCCTTTTCCCGCGAATGCTCGTGGCGAGGCGCGCCCAAGTGTCGTTGAGGTCGGTTGCCCCCGAGTAGCCGGAGCGCCGCATGAAATCAGCCACTACGCCGCGGCGCACGCGGGCCCGTATGGTTTTGATGACAGCGCCGTTTTCATTTCGCGATGAGATTTCGTCGTAGGACTCGATGCAGCCATTGGTGAGCAGCTTTTGCACATCGCTCTCGAGCTGGAAGTTTCTCGTTGTAGTGGACGAATAAACTAGCGTCCCGACTGTGCGCTCGAGCGCTTTGACAAAGGCCGCCTTCAGTGCGGAGTCCTCATCCACACCGCTTCCTGTGACCTCCACTTCGTGGATGCCGACCGCAGGAACCTGAGCGGGCGACTGCGCAGCGGCTTCCGCTAAAACGAAAGACAACAGAATCAGCGCACCGAGACCTTTCAGAAATATCCTCGCCACTCTACGCTCAGGCATACTGGGCCGCCATCTTGCGGGCGCTCGACGCAATCGATTCTGCGAGCGCCGCCGGTGCAAGCACCTTCACCTTCGGGCCCCAGCCGAGAATCCATGGCTGGATTTCGAGGGTGGAATTCAGCCGCAGAGTCAGGCGGACGCGACCACCCGCGAGATCCTCGAGTTTCTGGTTCGGATGCCACACCGACTCCTTCAAGCGCTCGACGACTTCGGCTTCGAATTCCAGCACCACATCCTCAGGAGCATCTGTGCTAATCACACTGCCGAAGCTGAATTTCAGCAGGTCGCGCGGATGTTTCTCTGGCGCCGCCGTGAACTTTTGCGTAGCCGCTTTGATGTTGCTCACGCGCGGAAAGGCAAAAGGCGTGAGGTGGCGTGTCTTGGTGTCCGTGCCGTAAAAGTAAAAGCGTCCATGGTGCATGACCATGAGATGCGGTTCGATCGACTTTTGCTTCGGAGTCGCATTCTTCGGGCTCTTGTAATCGAACTCGACGACTTTGCGTTCCTTGATCGCGCGGTGGAGGATATTGAAAGTCTTGAGTTCCTTCGTGGTCGATGGCGGCTTGTCGGCGAAACGGAAATGCACCGTCTTCGACCAGGCGTCCCAATTTTTTGATCCCGTGAAAATCCCGAACATGCGCTCGAACGAATCCAATAATTCCTGTCCCAACTCGGTCGATTCATATGGAAGCAGACATTGCTGGAAAAACGAGAGCAGCAGGTAGTCCTTGTCCTTAAGCTCCATTGGCGGCAGGAACTTTGAGTTCTCCTCGATCACATAAGTCCCCTCACGCGCATCCCAATCCAGGTCCATCTCCAGCCGGTCGCAGATGAATCTAATGTCTCGGAGCACCGTGGCCCGATCCACCTCAAATTCCTCCTGCAGCGAGGTGCAGGTGATCTTTTTTCCAGACTCGCTCGCATTCTGCAGCAAGCTCACCATGCGGAAGATGCGCTCTATTCCGGCGCGAGTGCTCACGCCGCGTGTAGGTTTCTTTTCTTTCAGTTTTCGGATTTTGCTCATAGGAAAAAAAGGCTGCTGGTTCGGACTTCAAAAATGCCAAAAATGTGCCGCTATGCCACCGCTAATTCTGGGCCGGGGTCAAGTTGTGCGGGAGTAGGCGCCGCGTGGTAGTATTCGCGGACTTCGAGTCGGTGCGCGGCCGCTTCGGCCACATAAGGATTCGAGTCCGATGACAAGCGCCGCAGATCGCGGAGTGTTGTATGTGGAGACTTCGCGGCGATATGGCGCAGAAACGGATTTTCGGATTGAGCCAAGCTTTTCACCAAGTCTCGAGAGGGTCTTTTTCGATGCGTGATTTTAACGCCTTCGTCGATGTAATATCCCAGAGGTAGCAACGAGGCGTGGACTGCGTTGACCACGCCGACATGTTCCCGATCCTCATAGAGCGACCAGAATGCATTCGGTGGCGTTTCGGTGGCGGCAGCCAATGTCAGGCGGACTTTGTGTGACGGGTCTTCGGCCATCGCGGTCAATTGGGAGGCGAACTCCAAATAAAGCTCTTCATAGCTGGCCAAGATTTTTTCGCGCCTGAAATCACCGAGCTTTTTCAGCAAGTGGGCAGCCATGCCGGCACGGACATTTTCCGAGGCGTCGCACAGTAACTTGTGGGCATGTTCCTGTGTGAGGACCGTGAGTGGGATAATCGCGAGGCGAACTTTTTCCGAGGGATCCCGAAGAAAGTCGTTCAAAATCCTCTGGATCAATACCGGGAAATGAGTGCGGGCTTTTGCTTCAAGCTCCAGAGCCACAGCCAACCGCACGGACTCCTCGGCATCATGCGCCAAATCCAGCAAGATTTCGCGGTGCAGGCCCTCCCTTTGGCAAAGGCCCGCCCGTGTTTTCGCCGTCAGGTGCGGCTTGCATTCGAAATAAAACGGAATCGCCAGATAGTTCACCGCGTCGCACAGCACCTCTTGCACCTCGGGAACCGCTTCCCGGACGATGCTGCACCGCACATCGTTCGGCGTCTTCTTGTTGGCTAACACAGCTTTCAGCACGGCCGAGTCGTCATCCATCCGAAAGGCGCGCAGCACTCCGGCTTGAGTCGCCACCTTGGCCATGGCCAAACGAACGGCCTTCGCGGAATCCCCTGCGAGTTTCAACTGCGCCGCGAGGGATGCCAACCGTGCGCCAGTCAAGAGGCCTCTCGTGCGCGCATCACCTATTTCGATGAGGAGATCGACAGTCTCGGGCGGCAAATAGGCGCCCCGGGCCAGCGTTTGTTGAATCTTCGGGTTTTTTCGGCCCGCCAGTGCCAGCGTGGACTCGATTAAAATAGGACGCATCGGCTCATCTCTCAATTCGTGTTTCGCAAGTAACTCTGCAAACTTCAGAACCACCTCTTGGCAAGGGTCGTTTGCGAGCGCCCGCCAGATTTCATCCGGAGCCTTGTCGAAGAAGCACTCACACCTTGGATACGGTTGCACAGCTTGGATGAATGTCTTACGGATGCCTGGATCGGAATCGATCGGGAACATCTGGAAAACCGACTCGTTCCACTGATCCAGCGACTCACTCGTCAGCAAACCGAGTCGACGCGGATTAAAAAGCATTTCGGGAAGTGCTTCATTCCTGCCCCTCAGACAATTAAAAAGCTCCAGTAGCACCTGTGACCCGATCAAATCGGGAATGTCACCCGGCGAGGTGACCTCCCACAAAGTCAAAACCGGATTCTCCAGCAAACACTCCGGGTATTTCAGCCAAAGCCCCCGCAGCACCTCCATCGGCGTATTTGGGTTCCGCGCCACGGATCGCTTTGTTTTCTGGCACCGTGACTTCGACAATTGCGATAAAAGTGCGGAATCCAGCGCTGGATCACTCGGGTCGGGGTTGGGTTGATTCATATAGGTCGGAATTCAATCAGTTCGCCAGTCGCAGGATCAGCATCAGGCTTCATTGTTTTTTTGAAACTTCAGCAAAATTGGCACCACAAGCCAGGGAATGGAAACAGTCGAATCACCGATGTTTTGACTCCATACCTCAATTCCAAGGAGCGAAAAAGTCATGCAAACACAAATTCCCAAGCTTACGATTCCGATCAGGGCGAGCCACGACAAGCGGGTTGCCAGACGAATCCAAAAAATCGGATGTGTTTTACAGTATAGGAATATGCCCTTTAAAGGGTTGTCTATTTTTTTGATCTCTATTTTATTACCGCACTCCACAGATAGGTGACGCTGCGTATTGGTTCCGAGCAGGCAAGTGCTGTCTAAGATGGGAATGGGACTGCGTTTCACGAGGCAATAGACTCGCTTGTTCCAGCTTGATATCGACAACACCGCAAGTCCAAAAAATGAGGACCTTCGCCAGATTTGACGATACCGGTCCGAGGCAATCACGATCTCGCCCTCAGTGATGGCACAATCCATCGCTGAGGGACTCTTTAAAGTCAGTTCGAATGTATAAGCTGTCATTTGGTTCTCGGTCGACCATCTACCGAGAACCGATACTCATTCACTCACATTCCGGTTGAGGGCTTTCCAATCGACTTGATAAGGGCACGGCATTCCTGCCAGGCTTTACATGTATGTTGAATATATAATGAGATTTCGTCAAGCGGATTTCTCGGGATATTTTTTGATAGAGATAAATTTTTGTGTGTAGGAGGTCCCGTGATCACCCAACCATCTGATAGTTGATGCCTGGAGTTTTCCATTTCGCCTTTGATTTTTTCAAAGAGGAACGAGGTTTCACCGGGAGCAATTTTCATTGTGGAGTAAAGGCTCCAGCGAAGCGTCTTCTTGCCCAAGTGTAAAAATACATGGCTCTTGAGGATGGGAGGGGCGCTCTGATCGGACATGCGGTGCCAGGCTTTAAAGGCGGGAATCGATCGCGCATCATGGAGTCTCCCCAACTCATCGAACCGGCCCTCGGATACAAGTCGGTAGGTATTTTTTTGCGCGAGCTGGGAGGGTGTTAAATAGGCCTCAAAGCCATCTGCCAAGTCGCCTTTCCAAGTCCACAAAATGCGGTAGGGCGCCGAAGACAAGGAGGGAGAGGAAAGCTCGCCATTCGAGAAGTCGCCATGCTTCTCAAAGGCTGCGAGCAGGCTTTCTTCGAAGGTCGGTTCTTTGGCTATATCCACGCGAGCAGATTTTCCGACGCGCTTCGCAATAGCATCGAGGAGAGTCTTGGAGTTGTCGTTGGGAGCGGTCAGCACGACATCGTAAAATCGCCTCAGGGGATCGAGCGGTTGGAGCGCTTCTATGAACGCCTGGCGCTCTTGTGGATTAGCGGATGCGAGCGTGAGAAAGTTAGAGAGGACTTCATTACTAACAATTCGGCCCTGACCATCGGCCACTCCACACTGATTAAGGATAGACCAAATATTCAGAATCGGAAGGGCTTCGTCTTGCTCAAGCGATTTCTTCAATCCAATCACCTCAAGGGGAGAAAGGTTTTGGAGGTTTTTGGTCAAATGAAGTAGGAGAAGCATGGCTTGTTTTGTATCTGTATATTCATCTGGCATTTTTTGCACAGAGTCAATTGTGAAATTTTTTTTGAAAAATGTGTTGACATATTTTGTATATTGAGAAATAGTGGGAAAGTTTCCGGTTCCTCGGATTCCTACAGTGAATTTAAAAAAACTTTAAAATTATGGACAATAAGGACCACGATCACGAGCGCATAGTTGAGCAAATTAACAAGAAGTTTCCTTCAATTTCAATAGAAGAGCTATCCGAAGAAACAATAACTGCAATGCTGAACACTCCTGAGTATATCGAGTTTGGAACAAAATTAAGCGAAGCAATAAAAAAAGAAATTTAAATATGAATTTTTAAACCTCATTAATGATTTTTTTTATTACTTAAAAGCCGTTTAAACATACAAACGACCCTTGAGTTGAAAAACGGATACCTTCAAAGAATCAAATCTTATGCAATCGAGAAGCCAGTCCTACCTCTAAAAATTCCTCTTTCCTATGCATCCACACCAAATCCTCATCAATGAAAATCAAGAAACGCCAGCTTGGCTTCTGAATTACCGGGCAGGGCGGCGTTTCCCTCGCAAGAAGTTTTTCGACTCGCGATCATTCTTCTATCCTGGCGCTGGCGCCGACTTCCACCCGTTGGAGATCTTCGGTGGCGCTGGCGCTGCACATTGTTTCGTTATGGCGGATTATTGGATCACTCCTCAGCAGGTTGGCGATGTTTTATCAAACGCTCCTGTCGCTGGATTTGACTTAGATTCCTTGGTGCAGATACCGATTGAGGAAGTCTTCAAAGCAAGATGGACACGCCATTTCGATCAGGATCTGATTGAGGAGGACGAGCGGCTAAGGTTTTTTAAAATGATAAACTCTGAGGGCTTCGCTTTCTTTGCGGTATTCAATAATGGCTCTCGGCGCCTGGCCTTGCTCTATCTTGGATATGAAGCTGTCGAAGCTTACGATCGTCTGTTTTGCCAAGGTCGCTCACCCAAGCCGCCATACGGCATCCTTGTTCAAAACCATGGGATGGGTGGAGACTGGAATCAGATGGCCAACCCAGACTCTTATGTCGCTCAGCTCGCGGACGAGTTCGGTCGCCCCCGATGGCTAATTGGCGAAGACGGCCGCGAAAATTGGCGCGACTACGAACCAGTGAGCGATATCACCTACGGAGGAATGAACTTCGTTGCCAGACGACTTTTTTTGAATTCAAATCTTGCTTAAAAAAGACAACCAGCTTCTAAACAAAACTATTCATGACAACCTACCCTCTGCATCTCACTCATAACCACCTCTTCCTTGAAACCGAGGGGCGCCGCTACCTGATTGGAACCGGTTCGCCCAGATCCTTCGCCGGAACGCCGTCCCTCATCCTTGGCGGAAGGACTTTTGCGATAGTGCCCAATTACATGCAACTCACAGCAGCATCCCTTTCCCAGCAAGTCGGTGTTGAGTGTCACGGCCTCCTCGGAGCCGATATTTTGAATCAGTTCGACCACTTGATCGACTTGCCCCAAGGTCGCATCACCATATCGAGCGAGGAGAACCAAATGCAGGGCGTTGGGTCTCCGATCTCGTTTTTACAAGGCATTCCTATTGTGTCGGTCGGCATTCAGAATGAGCCTTATCGGATGTTCCTTGATACAGGCGCTCAGGTTTCTTATTTTCAGAGCCCCTTACTTGATGGATACCCCTCCGCTGGAGTTGTCTCCGATTTCTTCCCTGGCTATGGGCCTTTTGAAACCCACTCGCATATCGTCCCCGCCAATTTTGCTGGAGTCGATTTTGAGCTGCGTTTCGGCAAACTTCCTGCAACCCTTGCAGCCAGTCTTATGGTGGCGAAAACGCAGGGTATCATCGGAAACGCCATCTTTCATCAGCGCCCAGTAGGATACTTCCCTCGACGATCACTCCTCGTTCTGTAGATGGTTTTTTTTATGCTTTACAAATTTCTTCAGTCTGATTCGATTCAGGGAGAATTCGTTCTATGATTTCTCGATTCATTCCCTGGCTTTTTCTGCCTATCGTTGTCTGTTCACATCTCGGAAAAGCCAACGACAAAACTGATGGTCGAAATGCCGGCATCGCAGCAGCGAAATTTATCAACGACAACTTGTCCACGCCCCATGGCAGCTATCAGGCCGTGATCGGGTGGGTGAATAAGCGCCCAGATGTTTTCCCCATTTTCAATGAGCGCTTGGCGAAGCTTTACTTGGATGCTCTCAAACAGGATCCCGAGTGTAGTTATGGTGCGGACGCCACATATTGGCCGGCGTTAAGGAACTCGGCACAAGATATAAAGCTGTTGACACCTTTTATGGTCGAGCCCACATCACAGTCACACTCCAAGCCATTGCGCCTGCAGGTTGCACTCATGTCGTCAAAGTCGTCATGATGGAGGACAACGGTCGCTGGCTCGTCCAGTCCTGCGGGGATGTGTTAATGTGAAAAAACCTATGAAACCAACCGACTACTATTCCGCTCCCCCACCTCAAGGCCCTATCGGCAAACGCCCGCAAAGTTACATCAAAGAACTCCCTGGTGGACTGCATTTTTACACTGATTCACTAAATTTGATTCCGGGGCATGGTGCACAACTACTGGATCGAATTGAGGTGAAGTCAATTTGTAGGAACGGCCAAATTGATCCCCTTGTTAAATATTCTACAATAATGGCATGGGGAGGGCGAAATTTTCACAACTTTCGCTTGAGTTTGCATGGAGAGAATCTCAGGCGTGTAGAAGATTTGGTTGTTCACCTCTTCGGCAGCAGAACCTCTCGTCTGGCCGATTTTAATTACACAAAGTCTGCCTCAGAAGAAATTAAAGGCTTGGGCATTTCTTTTTTTACAAAGCTTCTATTTTTTCTTCGCAGCCAAGACAACGCCTATATTTTAGACAAGTGGACTTCCAGAAGTTTTCATATTTTATTTCCGGGAACAGTCCGCTTAACCAGTGCTGGGCTTCCTCATCCAGAAACATCCGGCCAGGAATATGAAAATTTTTGCGCAAAAATTGATTCCTGTGTTGGTTCAACAGGCTGGGGCTCTCCATGGAATACAGGGGAGGCTGTTGAGCGGACACTTTTCGATAAACCATCCGGAAAATGGCGTAAATTCCTTGATGATGAATACAAAAGCAACTCGAAAAGCAACAAACCACCAACTCCTCCGAATCACGATGGTGGTCTGAATGATGGCTTTAATAGTGATGGATGGAACTATGATCGTGAGAAGTTTGTCAATCTCCTAAATTGCGTCTACCGCTGGAACCAGAATTGCGGTGTCGAGTTGCCTGACGGAGAACTTACATTTCACAACCCTAACAGATTGTATATTAGAACAGTTGATGGGAAATATTACCAATTTATCGTGAACCAAAATGATGTTCGCGCTGAAATTTTTTTCACTCAAAACGCGATGCCTCAGTATACAACTTTGGTCGAAGCATTGAACCCGCAAATAGTAAACCAGAGTCATATTTTTACTCAAAGAATCACATCAAAATGTCCAGTGAACCGAGTCACAGTTGCAATAAATTGTCCAGCAGAAGTCCCGGGCGGGTATATTTGCGCTGCGGAAGACGCCCCGCTTATTTGCCAGTCAGCTGTAGAGGCGATGAATGAAATTTTCGAATTTTTTGAACCATATTTGTAAAATCTATGAACCCTACACTCGCTGAATTCCTCGCATGGCTCGAAGAGGGGCCCTACGCCATTCCCACCCTACCTAACCAAGCCGATTTGCAGCCAAATATATTGGCCCTGCCGATTGACAATAATCGCGAGGATAGGTTTACAATCGAGTTCTCCCAGAATCAGGGAACCATTCAAACGGTCACTGGCGGCGAAGTGACATTTGATGTCTCGGACGCGGGAAAGACATGGTATCGATTCTTCGGCCTTCTCCAGACCAGTGCCCGGAACCTTGGTTTTCACGGTGTCGGCTTGCCCCAACCCCATACCCACCGGATGCCCGGTGCATACGCCTTGCCGCCCCAACTTCTGGGACCCGCAAACTTGCACGCTTGGCTTGATTGTCCGAACACCGCAGCATGCCCATACATCGCTGCAGCCATAAGGGCATTCCTTTTGTTTTCAATGCAAAGGAACCACGCCATTTATCCTTGGATCTGACAAAACCTAAAAAACCAAAAAAACAACCACATAACCAAAATATGCCAACACCACACGATTCCTGGTCTCCAGCCTACGAACCCATTTATCGGGAAACCTTCGGGCCGCTCTACGATAACCTTACTCAAGAAACCCTCGCAATCATCCGCGAAACATCTCCTCTTCCTGCCAGTATAATCGATTTCGGGGCAGGCACTGGTCGCCTTGCCGTTCCCTTGTCCCGAGAAGGCTATTCTGTCACGGTTGTGGAAAGCTCGTCTGGAATGCTCAATGAGATGAAAATAGCCGATCCAGCCTCCGCTATTTACAAGCACCATTGCCTTATTCAGGATTTCAAAGAGGGCGGCGACTTCGACCTCGCCCTCTGCGTTTTCACTGTCATTCTGTATCTTCTTGATGAGATATCTCTGCGTCAAGGTCTCGAAAATGTCTTCACCTCTCTTCGCCCAAACGGTCGTCTTTTCCTTGACATTCCCACGCAGGTTGCCTTCAGGACTTACACAAGAAAAACCCCGCGAATGTCTCGTCATGTCAGCGTCGAGCCAATAGGCGGCGAACTATTCCAATACACGGAGAAAACTCGCTTTGATGGAGTTGATTATGACGATACTTTTCAAATTCGCTACTGGAAGGAGGAATACATTCTCGGTCTCCTTGGCGAAATAGGGTTCACTCTCGAGCTCGACCTCAGAAACCGCTTTGCGGGCACTGGGAGCAGTTATTTTATTTTTAAAAGACAATAGAAGGCAATAAATATGTGGGAGCCTAATCTGGATATTCAAACCCTTTTGCTTAAAGAAACAACATGAATCGCGAAAACTGTGTCAATCTCTACGAAAATTGGGTCCAAAATAATATTTTGACATAAGGTAGTCTTTGTCCCCTTTTCAAGACCGATAATGATCTTGTTGTATAAATACAAAATATTGGCAAAAAGTAACTACCAATTTTATCCAGATCGCAGGATGCAGATGACAGGCTATCCCAAATTACTGATGAAGTTCGCGAGGGTTTTGAGAGTGGGACATCTGAAGGAATGCTCTACGGTTTATTCCGATACGAAGATAGGCAGGCCCTTTCCCTTTTTGAAAATCTTGAGCCCGATCGCCTTGTTCTCGCAGATACCCGTAAAACGATGAGGAGTGGAACTCTCGACCCGAACGACCGTTTCGGCGAAGACCCCTGGTGGAGAGCAGGAACCCCAGTTCGATTTCATCGTTTGGGCATTCAGGTGAAGAATTTCGCTCGCGATCGTCTCTATTTCCAGCTTGGTATTGGCGTCGATCTGCTGTTGATCTCGAGGGTCATTGAAGTATTCTTCGTAATGTATCCAATTGATTGGCATGGTTTTTGAGGGGTTGAGTTAATTTGAGGTTGTGTCGGCAGGCACCTTCGCAAGCTCCAGACGAAGCTCCATCCAAAGACGACCGAGCCAGTTTTCTCCAGTCCATATGTTTCCTTGGAGTCTCATTCCCCAAAATCGGGCGGACTCCCCTCGTCGTGCGGAAGCGTCTTCAATAACAATCCCGTCCTCAGGAAGGGCGAGGAGTTCATCTTTGAGGTTCGCGTGGTTTTTAAGTTTTAGGCGGATCGTTCGACGCATGAGATCGAGGTCTGCCGGAGTATAGGATGTAATCACTCGTTTCTCAGGGAAATCCCTTGCTTTGGCTCTCGCGACCCACTTGGCTGACATCGGAGAGTTTTCGGCAAGGATTTCTAGGTGTATCTGGGGATCATCGAACTTCATACACTGGTAGTAGTGTTCTGCCGTCTGATATCGAACGCCGCCCGGTTCCTTCGGAACTCGAAGAGGGTGCCTGCTCATGTTGCCCAGCCACCCATTTGGTTCATCTACTCCCCTAAACGGAATAGTGTTATAATGGTTTCGATCTATCGTTCCTGGCCATGTTGTCAGTAATTGTATAATCATGTAGAATGAATACAATAGGCAATGCATAATGCTCGTCAAGCGTTTTTTTTGATGAAATGATTCGTTAGTGTCAGAGGGTTCGGGAATCAATTTTTGACATTCATGGAATTTGAGGAGCAGTGTAGCCGCTTTAGCGAGTGGCGAGGAAGTCAAAATTAGGTTGATTTGTATTTAAAATCATATAATAATTTCCATATGAAAACGACTTTGGATATTCCAATCGGTTTGTTGAGTGAGGCAATGAGGTTGGCTGGAGCGAAGACGAAACGTGCGGCGGTGCTGGCTGCCTTGGATGATTTCTCGAGGCGTGGCCGAATGCGCGAGATGGCCATGAGATTGGGGAATTCCGAAACATTCATGACAGCTGTGGATTTGGAAAGCCTGCGCCTTCAAGAGAAACCGGAATGACGCTGGTCGATACATCGAGTTGGATTCAATACCTCCGCCGCGATGGGGAAGCAGAAATGAAGGAAAAAGTCCGTAGTTTGCTTTTGGATGTGGCGGCGGTTCTATGTCCTGTGATCATCGCGGAGTTGTGGATGGGAGCTGGCTCGAAAAAGGATCAAGATGACTTGACGGATTTGAGCGCGGTTTTGCCGTGCTTGCCGATGTCTGAAGAAGTTTGGGAGTGTTCATTTCGCCTTGCCCGCATCTGTCGGGCCAAGGGAACACCGGTTCCCTCAAGCGACTTAATGATTGCTTCATGTGCATTTAGCCATGGAGTGAAAACATTGGCGAAAGACAAGCACTTTGAAACTCTGGAGGGATACCGGGATTTGGTAATAAAGGGAGTCAGCAATTAGGCTCTTTGGGGTGATTGAGAGGCATTGGACTCTGCACTCCGAACCAGGCGAAAAAAATGACCCTGTTGCAGGATATGCGCCCCGAGTTGGTGTAGGTTGTTTGCCAATTATGCCACAAAACTCTGCTTCACTCATTGAATCCGTAGATCCATCCTCAACCGACTCCGCGTCTCTTGGAGCGCCTGCATGCCTTTCGGTGGATGCTTCTTCGGATCTTGAGATGGCGAAGGATTGCATGACGCCGCCGGATTGGTTGGCGAGGGCGGCGCGTTCCTCGGATGAGGCTGTCTTAAACGCCGTGGCTCGAAATCCAAATACTCCGAAGCGGGAGTTGTTTCGGCTTTGGATGAAATTGCCGGAGGCGGCTGCGGAAAATCCCGTTGTCACGCTCTGGGAATTCACATCGTCAAAGTCCGTGTCCTCAGTGATCCCGAAGCGGGTTCTTGTTTCTATTTATCAAGGATTTTTGATGCGATCTGGTATGAGTATACCGGAGGCGTTGATTCCGGTCGAGTGGCGTATTTATTTTCTACAAAGCAACGATTTCGAGCCAAGGATTCCATTGCATTGGTTTGTGAGGGATCCGAATGTGGAAGTGAGGCTGGCTTTGCTTCAGAGGGCTTTGCAGGAGCGGTTTGAGAAATGTGGTCCCGCGCCTTTTCCTCTGGAGTCCATAGAATTGCTATTGGCCGACGCTCCACTGGTTATCCAGGAAGCGTTTGCTTGTGCTGTAGCGAAGAAGTGGATTGCCGTTGAGGAGGATAGCGTGGAATTTTTGGAAAAAACGGCACGCCATTTGTATTCTTTGGAACTCGAGATTTTGCATGAGCACCTGTCGCAGTGGGAGTGCCTGCCGCCGGATCTCATCACGGCGCTTTCCAAGCACGGCGCTCCGCGCGTTCTTGCCAATCTGGCCTCATTGCCACGCTGCACGCTTGCCGATCACGAGCACTTGGCCATGAACGATTTCCCGGAAGTGCGCGCCGCTGTGGCTCGATTCACTCGATCGAGTGCGCTTCAAGAGCGATTTTTTGGCGATCCCGCGCCGGAAGTCCGTGCCGGTTTGGCGTCCTCGCTGCACATCCCCGACGACATGCAACGCCGTCTCATCGCAAACAGAAATGCGCATATCCACCAAGCCTTGCTGAACAACCCGCGAGTTCTTCCCGAGGTTTTAGCCTATTTGGCCAAACTTCCCTACACGGGATGCAAAAACCAAATTTTTGCACATCCCAATGTTCCGCAGGATATTTTTGATGAATTCATGGCCAATGGCCGCGAGCATGGTGTCTCACAAGGACACCTCGCTGCCAAGCCGGAGCGCCTCACTGCGGATCTCTACAAACGCCACAAGCACAATTTCGAACCGTGCGTCCTGCTCGCCTACGCAAGCAACCCCCGCACCTCCGCTGCCATCCTCGCCGAGTTGGCCTGCCACACCAGCCTAGAAATCCAGAAAGCGGTTAGCGATCTCCTCGCTTCCCGCCAGCCAAGCGCGGTATCCGATAGCCGCGCCATCGCGATCATCGAGGCCGTCTTAAACCACCCCGCCACCACAAGGGAATACCCGCTCCTGCGCTCTCCCCGCATGAGCACAGACCAGGCGCTTCGGATTTTTGAAAATCCCCAATTCGAACCCGTCTTGCGCTTCTCATCTGTCCTGAATCGCCTCGCGTCCTTCCGTAATCAGGGGTTCTTTTTCGAATACGCCGCCCTCTACCGCAAAATCGCCGAACCCCTCACCGCCATGGTCCCGCACCTCCCGCTCAGCGCCCTCCGACCCTTGACCAACCAGAGCGAAACCCCCGCGCAAATCCGCGAAATCATTAGAAATACGAGCGATGGCAACATCCGCGCCAGCAACTTCGTGCAGAGCTACACCATCCCCCTTGGCGCGATTATGGAAGCATTTCCCGAAGCGTTCCCGTCCACCGCTCAGCCCCACCTCCAAGCGAGCCCGCACCAAATCCTTCAAAAACTCGCCACCTCTCCACACACTCTCTTGGCGCACTACGCCGACCGCTGCCTCGCCAGCCCGCCTGAAAAGTGGGAAAAACTCGTCGGCCCGTATCCCAATGGATAAAATTTCGACAGATTCATGGATGGCAGAATCATTTTTCGGGCGGGGTTGGTCGTGCGCAGCGCATTCTGTAGCGGCGTCTCTATGAGCGCCGAGTGTGTGTTGGTCCATTTTTTCCACGCATAAAATTCTGTAAATTCTGTAAATTATGTCTAAATAAACACCCATGCAGCGACTTGTCATCATTGGCGGGGGGATCATCGGCTTGGCTACTGCGCTTAAAGCCGCCCGGCAGAAGGTCGCGAGGGAGGTTGTTTTATTGGAGAAGGATGCCTCCACTGGCGGTCACCAGAGTAGTCACAACTCCGGGGTTTTGCACTGCGGGCTCTACTACAAGCCCGGCTCTCTCAAGGCGAGGCTGGCCGTGGAGGGAATCCGGGAAATGGTGGCGTTCTGCCGCGAGCACCGGATACCTCACGATATTTGCGGGAAGATCGTCCTTGCGGTCGACGAGTCCGAGGTCGTGCGGTTGCGTGAGTTGCAGGCCCGTGGCACCGCCAATGGACTGTGTGGCTTGCAGTGGCTCGAGGGCTCCGCAATTCGGGAGATCGAACCCCACGCGGCCGGACTCGCCGCTCTGCGCGTGCCAGAGGAGGGCATCGTCGACTATGCGGCTGTCATGCGGAAGATGGCGGAATTGATCCTCGCCGTTGGGCACCAAATCCGCACCAACGCCCCCTCGCTTGGCATTCGCTCCAGCGGCGGACGGCAAATCGTCAGCACCCCGCAGGGCGAGATCGAGGCCGACTTTGTCATCAACTGCGCCGGCCTGCACTGCGACCGCGTGGCCAAGTCCGCCGGCCTGCACCCCGCCTCCCGCATCATTCCGTTTCGCGGCGATTATTGGAAATTGGCGCCCGCTGGTGAACATCTCGTCAGGCATTTGATTTATCCCGTTCCCGATCCCACGCTGCCATTTCTCGGCGTGCATTTTACGCGCATGATCGGTGGCGGCATTGAAGCCGGGCCGAATGCCGTGCTCGCCTTCAAGCGCGAGGGCTACCGCCGCACCGACATCTCCCTGCGCGATTCGTGGGAGACCTTCTCGTTTCCCGGCCTCTATCGGTTTCTGAAAAAATACCCCGGCACCACATTGAGTGAGCTGAAAAACTCCTTCAGCAAAACAGTCTTCCTGAAAAACCTGCAGCGCCTCATCCCCGAAATCCGCATGGAACACATCTCCCGCGAAGGCGGCAGCGGCGTCCGCGCGCAAGCCATCCATCGCGACGGTTCCCTCCTCATGGATTTCAGCCTCGAGCAAAAACCCGGCCAAATCCACCTCCTCAACGCTCCATCCCCCGGCGCCACGGCCTCCCTCGCCATCGCCAGCCATCTCCTCGCTCAAATCCCGAAAACGGGGACGGATTCGCTGCCTTCTGGCGATTCATAAAAAAATCTCCCACCCTGTGACATCTCCTGCGATCGTTGTCTGGTATAATTGGGGGAAAGAGCAGCGAGCAGTTAACAAAAACAAATCAAAATCAAAGAATTCCTATTGTATGGAATCGAAAAATCAAATATAAAATTTCCTATGCCCTCCGTTTTTCCCTACACAAGTGCAGATAAGTTGTTGGAAGAGTTGATTTCGCAGATTTCTGGCAAACTTTCGGAGTCGCCATTGAAACCTGTGAAGGTCGTAGTGCCTTCGGTTTATTTTCGGGATTGGCTGCAAGTTCAACTGGCTCGCAAGCTTGGCATTTGCATGGGATTGGAATTTTCTATGCCGCAGGATTTTGTGAAAGAGGTCTTCGCGGCGGCCGATATTCAAAAGGCCAGTAAATGGTCGAAAAGACACTTGGAGTGGTCGGTTTTCGAGCACGGCTTAGGTATTCCGGGTCTTGATACCCATTCTTCTGTGAGGGATCGCTTTGCGATGTCGTGTGCGGTGGCGGATCGTTTGGATCAATACGCCCACTTCCGCCCGGAGATGCTTGCCCGGTGGATGCAGGGCCAATTTTTTCTCAAAAATCACGATGATCGGACTGACGAAGCTTGGCAACGGACCTTGTGGGAAAAACTTTTTCAGGAATTCGGCAATGATCACTGTCTCTTGCCCGAGCGTTTGCAGAGCCCTGAAGCCAGCGCGAAATTGGTTGCGGCCTGGAGCGGAGTCACGGTGATTGGCAGCGGTTCGCTGGATCCGCTTCTCCTCGATATTCTGGGGATTCTTACTGCGGCCGGAGTGCCCGTTGATGCCCACATTATCCTGCCCTGCCTTGGCTACTTGGCAGATATCCGGCAGCGGAATCTCATGGCACCATCTCCCGAATCCGACCCCGAGAGTTTTGAAATGGATGCCGAGGCGCGGAACAATCCGCTTCTCATCTCAATGGCGCGCCATGCCGTGGGGGCCTTCGTTTTGCTCGGCGAGAAGGGGGATGAATACGCCAATTGGCCCGACCTTGCGACGCTTCAGGGAGCTGCCGCGCTCCCTGGCAAACAAAGTCTTCTCCGCTGCATCCAAGAGGGAGTCAGGGCTAATGAGGACTATGTAAAAGTAGACGGTTTGGCAGCAGATGAGAGCTTGCGCATCCACGCCTGCTACGGGCCACGCCGCGAGTTGGAGGTTCTCCGCGACGAGTTGCTGCGGGCCTTTGCCGAAATCGATGACCTCAAACCTGAGGATATTCTTATCGCCGTTCCCTCCTTGGATAAATACGCCCCGCTTGTGTCGGCTGTTTTCTACACCAAGGAAAATCCTCTGCCGGTGCGTCTCACGGAATTGCCCGCCAGTGAAGGCGACGAGGTTCTTGAGGGGCTTCTGGCCTTGCTCGAGTTGGCCCGCGGCGGGCGCGGTCGGGCCAGCGAGGTGCTCGACCTCATGCAACTCCGCGCCGTCCGCGCAGCGCTCGGGGTGGGGGATGACGAGGAAAAACTGGAAGCCCTCGCCGCCAAATTCCGCGACAGCGGGATCACGCAAGGATTCACGATGGGCAATGAACAACCGGGCGATTGGGGCTTTTCTATCAATCGTCTTGTGGCCGGCGAGTTCTTTGGTCCGCAAGAGCCCGAGCAGTCGGCCGAGAGCGGATTCCAACTCCCCGTTGCAGACAGCATGGGCTCGAATTTTTCGGAGATGGAAACATTTCTCCAATGGCTCGCCGATCTTCGTTCGACTCTCATTGAGTGGCAAACCTCTGAGACTCCCAAGCAATGGGTCGAGCGCCTCAAGCAAGCCGCCGCCGCTCTGCTCGCTGGCGAAGATGGTCGTATGAGCGACGCCGACAAAATCCTCCGATTCCTTTCCGAATTGAATGTCACAACGCCCGTCGATGCCGCTGTGATCCTCGATTGGATGGAGTCCGAGACCGACGAGGCCAATCGCCGCGCGCCAATCTCCGGAGCCACGCCATTCGGCCGCCTCAAGCAACTCCACAACACCCCTTGCCGCGTGCTGGCGCTGGTCGGAATGCAGAACGATAACTTTCCATCGCGCACCACCGCCCCATCATGGGACCTCCTCCGCGCTCAGCCAAAAATCTGGGACCGCAACGCTCGTGTCGACGACCGTCAGATGTTCCTCGACGCCGTGCTCGCGCCCAACGAGCGCCTCATCATCACAGCCTCCACGCAAAACACCCGCACCAACAAAAGCCAGCCCTTCTCCACCTGCGTGGACGAACTCCTCGCAGCCGCACACAAGCTCGGAGTGGACCGCAAGGACTTCGTGATCGAGCACCCTCTCCAGCCGTTTTCCAAAAAGTATTTCAAAAATGGCAACACGCTAAAAAAACCGCTGGGCCAAGCCCCGGCCAGCCTCGCAGAAAAAATCCACCGTGCGGAAAAAACCAAGTCGCCGCTTTGGTCGGGGGAGGTTGGTGAGCAGCTTGCAGATCGAGACGAGATATCTGCGGCAAGCTTGGTGACCTTTTGGAAAGACCCCGCAAAAGCCTATCTCAAGGCGCAGGGTATCGCCGTCCCATTTGATGAGGATGATGACAGGGAATTGGATCGCGCAATGCTCTCAGCAAACTCCCTCGATTCTTGGAAAATCAAGGATGCCATGATGCACGCGTTGATTGAGGGTTCGGGAAATATGGACTTGCTTAAAGCCAATCTCCGCGCCGATCGGGAACTTCCGCCCGACTCGCTGGGCGAGAAAACCTGGGAATCGACGAGGTCGGATGTTGAGCCTATAGCCACCGAGGTTGCTAAGGAGAAAGGTCGGCACCTTGAACTCGTGGTGGATTTGGAGGTTCAGGGACGGATTTACAAAGTCACCGGATCCGTTTTGCTGAATGCCAGTGCCGATGCGCTCATCGCATACCGGGCTGGAAAGATGGACGATGCCAAAGATTTTCTCGAGCCTTGGATCAAGGCAAACCTTGCCAATGCGGGAGGGAAATCATTGCCGACACTTATCTTCGACGAGGCAAGCAATGGCGTTCCCAAGCCGAAAGTTGCCATTCTTCAAGCGGAGGCTCTCGAATGCTTAAGAACGCTCGTAGAGGGTTTCTTGCAAGGTCAATGCCGCCCACTTGGCTATGCACCGATCACCTCCGATAAACTCATTCAGAGTGAAGAAAAGGCCGCCACAGAATGGGAAAAAGAGGACAAGGGGCACGGGGGCGGGGAGGGGCAGAAAGACTCATCCCGTCTCGCATGGCGCGACCGCAATCCCTTTGAAAATGTTAATGATTGGAATGTCTGGAAGGACGCCGTCGCGCAACCACTCAAAACTTGGGGAGGATTTTAATTATGCCGGAATTTGATTTCATTAACTCAGACATCCATAGCGGGCTTTCCGTCATCGAAGCCAGTGCTGGAACAGGAAAAACTTACTCGATTAGCCATTTGGTTGCCCGAATGATTTTGGACGGAACCGTCTCGAGCATTCGCGATATCCTGCTGGTCACCTTCACAAATGACGCCGCAGGCGAACTCGCTGACCGCACACGCAAAGTCTTGGAGCAACTCAATGCGGATCCGGCTCCTGATGAGGCCACCAAGTCCCCGGGCGTTCATCTTCTGCGGACGAACGATAACCTCGACTTCGCCAACAATCGCGAACGCATCCAGCAAGCACTCCGCGACGCGGATCTTCTCAATGTCTCCACGATCCACTCGTTCTGCCAGTCCATCCTTCAGACCGAGGGGGCTCTCTGCGGACTCCCCTCGATGCCGGAACTCATCCCCAATGCCGATGATCTGATCGATCAGGCGGTCTATGATTTGTGGCTGGAAAAAATTGCGTCCGATCCTTTGGCCGCAGTAGCTCTTCAAGCCGCTAAAATCACGCCTGAGAAGAATAGGAATTTTCTGAAGCTCTCCCTGCCATTGGAACAATTTGAACCGGTTCCCACGCCAATTCCGTTTTCAAATGTATTGAATTCCTTGAGAGGTTATCCGGCTCAGTTCACGGATGAAGTTTGCGACGAGTTGAGTGAGGTTTTTGCTCAAGACCCAGAAACCACAAAAGATGCTCCCAGCAAGGCGACCGCTTTAAATTATATTGAGAATTTGCGTGAGGCATCATCGGCCGTAGATGGTGGTTTCCTCTCCGCATGCGTGCACCTCAGCGAGGCTCCAAGCTGGATTAGTGGCAGCAAAAAACCCGGAAAAATACTCAAAGCCCAAGCCGCATCCAGTCGAGCAGTTACTATATGCAAAGAGGTCGCCGACCTCCTCTCCCAAGCCGGATGGTCATGGCTGAATGAGTCTTCTGCCATAATCAAAGACTCCCTCAATCGAACTTTGGCGGCCAACCGCCAGATCACCTACGACGGTCTGATTGATACTCTTCACAAGGCTCTCAAAAACCCGGAGCACGGGGTTGCTTTGGCGGAGAAAATCCGCTCGCGATACAAGATTGCTCTGATTGACGAATCGCAGGATACCGACTCCCGCCAGCTTGAAATTTTTGAGAAAATTTTTCTCGGTTTGCCCAATCGCTATATGGTCCTCATTGGCGATCCCAAGCAGGCGATCTATGGGTTTCGCGGAGCCGATGTGAACACCTACCTCAAGGCAAGAAATCGAGCAGTTAGCCAAGGTGCCGAAGATGGAACGCACCGCGTTTTCAATCTTACAAAAACCTACAGGGCACCTGAGAGACTCGTTTTTGCGGTGAACGCCCTTTTCCGCCGTCCGCATTCGCTTTTGAAGGATGGACTGGAGTTCACACCTGCGGAATCGGCAATCCCCGATGCCAAGCTTCAAATCCCCAATGAAAATCAAGATGCTCGTTTGGAGGCTTGGATCGCGCCGGATGGCGGAACCGAATACACCGATAACACAAAGCGCCTGGCCCGCATTTCGGGTGCGGTTGCCAGCGAAATTGTCAGGATTTTGAATTCCAGCGCAGAGATTGTTTCGGAAGACAAAACCAAGGAAGTGGCGCCTTCGGACTTTGCCGTTCTTGTTTCAAAGCATGGACAAGCGGAGGCCATTTGCACTGCTCTTCGGAAACGCGGCGTGCCAGCAATTCAGGCCGGAGGAGAGGATATCATGGCCACTGACGAGGCCGCCGAGATTCTTGCCATTCTCCGGGCAGTCAATGAACCGAGGAAATCCACCTTGCGCCAGGCAGCTCTGACCACTCGACTCTTGGGGCGAACCTCAGCAGACTTGGCATCGCTCAATGCCAATCCGGCTGAGCAGGATCGCGGGCTCAATCAATTTATAGCATGGGAGGGGCATTGGCAGACGCGAGGTCTGGTTTCCCTTTTGGCAAGAATCGATGTCGATGAGTCAATCACCAAGAGGCTCGCCTCAAATGATCAAGGAGAGCGCCGCATAACCAACCTGCGCCACATCGTGGAGATTCTGTCCGGCTTCGCGGCGGAATCCGGCGGCAAGCCCAACGAGGTCATCCGCTGGATGTCACAGGAAATTCAACGCGCCAAAAACCGAGCCGATCTGGAGGAGCGCCAGCTCCGACTCGAAAGCGACGAGGAAGCTGTGAAGGTCGTGACTATGCACGCCGCGAAGGGACTCGAATACAATCTCGTTTTTTGTCCGTTTCTTTGGGATGCCAGCGAACCGAAAGGAATCCAAAAGCTCAACAGGGCTGCGGATATTCCCGTCCTTGCAGACATCGACTTGGCCGATCCCGCGACAAAGTTGTCAATCGCCCGTGCCGATTTGGAAGATCGCTTGCGTCTGGCCTATGTCGCAGTGACCCGCGCCAAGGTGCAAGCCTGGATCTACGGAGGTGAGATTTGCGGTAGTAGTCATCGCCCTAAAGCTTCTGCGCTGGATTGGATTTTACGGACACAGGATTTTCCGGATTTTGAAGGATGGAAAACCTCTGCTGAGGGAGGAGGGCGCGGCAACCGCCACATCCAAGGCTTGGCATGTATTGCTGCATTGCCAAATGCGGCAGGTGTCATTGCCCATAACAATCCTCCTGATTCAAGCGAGGAAGATTTCCATCCCGAGAATGAGGAGACAGCTAATTTCAAATTTGTCGAAGCTCCCAAGATCAATCCCATCGTCTGGCGCGTTACCTCCTTCTCCCAACTAACCCGCGAGAAGAATGCCAAGGGCGATGCGTCCAAGCCGCCAAGCGAAGAGCCTACCGAGCCCAACCAAGTGGAATCCACGCCGAATGCTTTCGCCGCCCTGCGCGGTGGCGCGGCCTTGGGCACGGCGGTCCATGACTTTTTGGAGACCTGGGATTTTGCCTCTGTGCCGGATGCCGCTTACCTCGAAAAACATTTCTCGGGTTACTCGCTTGGTAAAGCCTACGAGGACATCGCCCCCGCTACGGTTGATATGCTTGGTCATCTCCGCGAGGCCATTCTGCCCGGGATGGATTGCTCCGTCGAGGAGGCCAGTCGCACACCGAAGACCTCCGAGTGGCAGTTCCACCTACCCGCCATGTCGGGGTTCAGTGTTGCAAAAATTGCGAAGGTTTTTCGCGATAATGACGACAGCGAATATGCCGACAGCCTCGAAATGCTCGGCTCGGATGCGCTCGATGGCTTCCTGCAAGGATTCATCGACAAGACCGCAGCTCATGGCACCGCCTACGGCATCATTGATTGGAAGACCAATAAGCTCGCCTCCTACGACCAGGAATCCCTCCGCAAGGCTGCCCGCGCGAGCCACTATTGGCTCCAAACCCACCTCTACCTCGTCGCGCTCCAACGATATTTCGGCGAACAAGCCGATATCCGCGGAGCCTGGCTCATTTACTTGCGCGGAGTCCAAAGCGGCACGCCGAACGGTATCCTTCACATCAACCCAACGCCCGACCTCTTGAAAGGCCTATATAACCTCTTCTCCCTCAAATAAATCCATGAAACCTGAAACCCAATGGCTGAAAGACAAGTGGGCCATGCCCGATGCGGCTGCTGACGCCGTGGAGTTGCTTTCCAAGGCTCACAAGGAGGGATCCACTGCTTGCAAACTCCAGACACCACCATCCGATTGGGGCCGCGCGGTCGCCAAGCCGGATGGCAACAAATCCACGCCCCTCGTGGCTGTGGAAATGGAAGGCTCCACTTTTCTGCAAACCCGCTGGTTCTTCGAAGCCGAGAAAAAAATCGCCTCCCGCCTGTTGGCTCTGAATTCGCAAGCCAGCACCACCTGCCCCTCCGATAAACTGCAGGTTTACTTCCGCGAGGAAGGTCGCCAGCGCGACGCTGCCCAGCGCGCTCTGGAGAAAAATTTCGCCATCATCACCGGCGGGCCCGGCACAGGAAAAACCTACACGCTTGCCCGCATCTTGGCTCTTCTCATCGATGCCGGTGAGGATTTGAAAAGCATCCAACTCACCGCTCCCACTGGCAAGGCCGCCGATCGAATGAAGCAGGCGGTTGAGGAGGCTTGCGGGGCGCTTCCCAAGCTACAGGACAACCTGCGCGCCGTGGCCTCCACCAGCTGCACGATTCACTCCCTGCTCGGCTACCATCCCGGTAAAAACGCCTGCACCCACCACGCCGGACATCGACTGCCCTGCAAGATACTCATCGTGGACGAGTCCTCCATGATCGACACACTGCTCTGGCAGGCCCTTCTCGAGGCGCTCCCCGACGATGCCCGCATCATCCTTCTCGGCGATCCTAACCAACTCGAAAGCGTCGGCCGGGGGAATGTCTTTTCCGAGATCGCCCGCTCAGAGGCTATGACCTCGGCCCGCGTCCACCTCACAGAGTCCCGCCGCTTCGCCGACCGCCCCGCCATTTACGCCTTGGCCCAAGCCATCGAGAAAAAAGACGCGCACAACGCAACTACCCTCTTCACTGAAAACACCGACCCCGACTGCGAGAAGGGGCTCTTCTGGAGGGATGCCACGGGCAGTGCACAGGTTCTGAAAAGCCTCCCCCCCGCCGTTCTCGAAGCCATGCAAAGCGTCGCCTTCGCGCCCACCCCCAAGGAAGCTCTGGAGGCCCTGACCAAAGTCCGCATCCTCACCTCGCACCGCACGCCCTCCGCAGGTCAGCAATCACTCGGTTCGGAAATCGAAAAAATCCTCCTCGAGAAGGCGCTTGGAAAAAAAATCCTCAACCGCCCAGTCATCATCGACCGCAACGACCCCGAGACCGGCCTGCGCAATGGCGAAGTCGGCATCATCCACACCTACGGCGATACCCGCGAAGTGTATTTCGAGAACCGCCCGCCCATCTCCCTGTCCAAACTCCCCGAGCACAGCCCCGCCTGGAGCATCACCATCCACCGGTCCCAAGGCAGTGAATACGAAAATGTCGTCGTCGTATTACCCAAAAAATCCGACAGCCCTCTCGCTACACGCCAGCTCCTCTACACCGCAATCACGCGCGCCAAGAAGAGCCTCTTCGTCTTTGGCCCCACCGAAGTCATCCAAAAAGCCATCTCCCACACCGGTCAGCGAACGACACTGCTCGAATTCCATCTCAGAGGCTCCTTTTCCAAGGCCCAATAGCTCTCTGACATCCCCCATTCATCATCCAAAATCCAAAATCCAAAATTCGCCTCCCTCGTTACCAGCCAACCTGTCACGACGTAGTCGCGCAGCGTGTAGGAGGATGTATCACGCCGTCGCCGTGCAGCGCGTAGGAGGATGCATCACGCCGTCGCCGCAAATCGCGAAGTAGAACCGCCACAGCGGCTTCGCCGCAATCCTACTTCCTGCAAATCCTGTAAATTCTGTAAATTCTGTCTAAAATTCTTTCCGAACCCGAAATCCACCCCATAATCCGTGCCCATCTTGGGCATCTGCGGTTAAAAAAACGCCTTTATTCGTGGAAATTCGTGCTTTTCGTGGTTCCTCAACTTTTCTTAAATTTGGCTTGACCTTTACGAAATTTTTTGTCAGAATATCTGCCTCTAAGTTCCCCTCCTTTGTGCGCCAAAAGTGCCAAGATTAAAAACAACTCAAACCTATGAAAGGAAGTATGATGGAAATCAAAAAAACTATTTCAGAATGGGCTAAAAGCAGCTTTCCGCTTGGAAATTCCGCCTTCCAAGCCGACATCCAAGACCTTTCCTCAGCTCCGGCATTTCTCTTCACAGATTCCACAGGTGCAGGCTATTGCGTCACAATAACACCAGTTTCATCCTCGGCGCCTACTTGTGTTGAATCCAAAATCCATCATTCAAAATCCAACATGCAGGGTCCCTCTCTCGGCTTCTGGATTCCCACCTCGGGTGCGCTTGGAAGTCAAGTCGCTTTTCGCGAGGGGAATGATGATATCTATATTCAATCAATCGATTGGTTGCAAGCTTGGCGCACGGATGCCGCCACTGGCGAGCAAGCCGCTCTCGCCAATGAGGATGCGCTTTTTGAGAACCTCACCTCGCTTTTCGCCGAATTCCTGCGAGACGAAATTCTGCTTCCCTCCTTGGAAAAACACTTGGATGAAAAAGGCATCGCGCACGAGCCCTTCACCGTCGACATGGTCGGCGGCATTGAGCCCTGGGATGAAAAGAATTGGGCATTCCTCTTCCTTCCCGCCGAGCCGATTATCAGCTCAGAGCCTCACGACCAGCCGGACTGGTCCACCTCTCGCGTCATTGGCCTCTCTGGCGACGGCCGCGCTGCCCTCTTCAGCTACAGCCGCCACGAAGTCGAACCCCGCGGCTATGTCGACCACATCAATCTCGAATCCCAAATCACGGGCATCGACTCCCCTATCGCCCTGCAGTCATGGTTGGAAGAGAGCATTTCCGCAATATCCTTAAATAATAACTAAAAATTTTCAAAATTTTTCACAAAAAATTTTATTTAAACATAAAATATCATCGGGGTGAATGCGAAAAAGCGCAGCCGAAGGTTGGCCCGTTGCCAAGATCATCCGTGCCTATCCGAGCCATCCGTGGTTATTTCTACTCCAATCGCTTCCGCGCGCACTTAAAACCTAATCCTTAAATACTTAAAACTCCTTCGCATGGCTGACGACTGCCAAAACACCATTTCCACACCAGATTTGCCCGACTTCAAGACGGCCGTCCGTCCTTTTTTGAAAACCCGTTTCACTCGCATGCAGAATTGTATCAACTACGAGACACATGATGATTGGGAAGACATTATTCTCCCCACAGGCGTCGCGCAATTGAAACGAACCATCGATCTCGACTTCCAGAGGATCATCCCCATGCCAGAGCGCATAAAGCGCACGGAGCAAGAGGAGTTTTCGGAAGACTGCCCAAGGGGTATTGCGCTGCGTGAGGAGAACTATGCGAATTTCGGCTTCGAGGACTGGTATGACTGGTCGAACGCGAATTGGAACACCAAGTGGAACTCCTACTACGGCCATTTTGTAAAAAACGACAGCGCCTACCTCTTCTGCACAGCTTGGACGCCACCCTTTCCAGTCATCCGCAAACTGGCAGAACTTTTGAACACACCAGTGCTGTTGGAATACTTCGAATACGATTTCGGTGAAGGCAGCGCGCTCATCCAGCCAGATGGAACAACAGAGCATACGCCAGGCAATTGGCACCATCGCAACGAATAGATTCGCGATGATTAAAAATGTTACCAGACAACAGACATTTCGATTTTTCCCTCGTCAATTGCTAACGAGCCTGCTATCGACCGACGAAACTACTACCTAAAACCAGCCTCATCGGAACTCTTTTTTCTTTCTCTGAATCATGAATTCTCTCCAGGCTCACCGTGCTGGACTCGATCCGCTCATCCTTTCCATTCGAGGACAGAAGGTTATTTTGGACGCCGACCTCGCTACTCTCTACGGCGTGCCGACCAAACGCCTCAATGAACAGGTCAAGCGCAACGCAGAGCGTTTTCCGTCAGACTTCGTTTTTCAGCTTTCCTCGGACGAGAAGGCTGGTGTGGTCGCAAATTGCGACCACCTCTCCCGCCTCAAGTTCTCCAAGACCTGCCCCTACGCCTTCACCGAGCACGGGGCCCTGATGGCCGCCAATGTGCTAAACAGCCCGCAAGCCGTGAAAATGAGCGTCCATGTCGTGCGCGCTTTCATCAAGCAACGGGAACTCCTTATGGCCCATGCGGATGTGCTCAAAAAACTTGCCCAAATGGATGCCAAGCTCATGAAGCATGACGAAGCCCTCCGCGTGATCTGGCAGGAACTTCAGCCATTGGTGGCTCCCGCCTCTCTTCCACCCAAAATTCACCATTAGGCTTCTCCTCGCCCCAATCCACCATTCAAAATCCATAATCCAAAATTTTTCCTTCCTACTCCATCCTTTCCCCTCCCGCCGGAGTCGCGAAGCGCGTAGGAGGACCGCCAAATGCCCGCAAATTACCAAGAAATGAGCTTGACAAAGACCTTGCCAAATGCCAAGAAACCTACCATGCTTCCCCCTCCAGCCGCAACCCGCCTGCCTGGCTCGGAAAAATCCACGGCATCTCCTTCTTCTCCCCCAATCGGAACGCCGATGTCCCCATCGGCATCAACTCGCCACCAGTTACTCTTTACCCGCCACAGCGGTTCCGCCCCAACCCAACATTCACCATTCAAAATCTTCTTTTCCCCACCTCACCTTCGTCCTCGGAGCCACCCGCGCCCAGCAACTCCTCGCCGTCCTGCAATGAATCCTGCCGCCCTGTTGCCGCTCCTGCGACACCATCCAACTCAGACTCCGCTGGCATGATCCGCTTCCACATCCAAGAATCCCAAATCCTCTCACGCTGTGCTCTCCGCCCGCATCACCTCTTTTTCCACAGCGACCAGCGTGTGGAGGATCATTTCGGTGAGGTCACCGATATGGTGCTGTCCGGGAGCGAAAACGATATGAATTTGTCACACGCATTCCGCTCTTTCCTTGAGCCCCATGAGTTTCGACCAACTTGTTGATCTCTGCCATCGCACCCATGTGGAACTCTTCGCGCGCGCGATCCGGGTTGTGGACGCCCACCTTGTTGTTAGAAACTGGCTGTTCGGTCAATACATAGTCGAATTTGAGCAAAACGGCGCCGATCGCGCCACATACGGTGCAAATCTGATCGAAAGTTTGGCTCAACGCCTCTCGCCACTGAAAATCAGAGGGACCTCAGCCACACGGCTTAAACTTTACAGGTCTTTTTACCGTTACTTTTCGATTGGTCCGACACTGTCGGACGAATTGAAAAAACTCCTTCCGCCTTCTTTGGAAAAAAGCCCGACAGCGTCGGACTTATCTCAGCAAGAACCTCTTCTCAAACCATCCACCCTGCCCATTGGACTCTTGAACCGCTTCACGCTCGGATGGTCTCACTATGTCGAGTTGCTCACGATCGATGTCTCCGAAGAGCGTCGTTTCTACGAGATCGAGGCTGCCGCCAACCAATGGAGCGTTCGCGAACTCCAGCGCCAGATCGCCAGCTCGCTCTACCAACGCCTCGCCCTCAGCCGAGACAAGGACGAAATTCGCCGCTTGGCCAGCGAAGGACAAGTCGTCGAAAAAGCCGCCGACCTTGTTAAAAATCCGCTTGTTCTCGAATTCCTCGGCCTCGCCGACCACCCCAGCCACTCTGAAACCGATCTCGAATCCGCCATCATCGACCAGCTCGAATCCTTCCTTCTCGAACTCGGTAAGGGCTTTCTCTTCGAAGCCCGCCAAAAACGCTTCACCTTCGACAACGACCACTTCCGAGTCGACCTCGTTTTCTACAACCGCCTCCTCCGCTGCTATGTCCTCATCGACCTCAAGCGCGACAAGCTCACGCACCAGGACCTCGGCCAAATGCAGATGTATGTCAATTATTTCGATCGGCATGTGAAGTTGCCCGACGAGGCCCCCACCGTCGGCATCCTCCTCTGCCACCGTAAAAACGATGCCTTGGTTGAACTCACGCTCCCGCCCGACAGCAAAATTTTCGCCTCCAAATATCAGCTCTACCTGCCGACCAAGGAAGAACTCAAAGCCCAATTGGAAAACATCACCACCAGCTTGGAGGAAACAAGCCATGCCGACAACTGAGTCCTCGGCCTCAGGCCGAAAAAATCCGCAAATCGTCAAGGATTGGATCGACAAAGGCCTCGCAAAATGCCACGAAATCGCCGTGCTTTATCCCTCCAGTCGCAACCCACCCGCTTGGCTCGGAAAAATCCACGGCATCACCTTCTTCACCCCACCGGAACGCCGCCGTCCCCGTCGGCATCAACTCGCTACCCGCTACCCGGCACAGCGACTCCGCCGCCAATCCACCATTCACCATCCAAAATTCACCATCCGTCCCAATCCAAAATCCAAAATCCAAAATCCAAAATCCAAAATCCAAAATTAACATTCCGCCTCAATGTTACCAGACAACAGACATTTCGATTTTTGCGTAGTCAAATGCTAATGAACCTGCTATCGACCGACGAAATTACTACCTAAAACTCACCCCTTCGATCTATGTCCCTCACTGCTATCACTATCGAGCACCTCTGGTTTGCCTTCAGTGAAGAGGAAATTTCCCAAGGTCGCAGCGCGAAAAACGACTACCAAGCCCGCACCTTCGTCCTCGGAGCCACCCGCGCCCAGCAGTTGCTCGCAGTCCTGCAATGAATTCTCCCGCGCCGATACTCGACACCTCCCGCGCGGGCATCCTTGCCTCGCAAGACTACCGCGATTTGATCGCCGATCTGAAAGCCCGGATTCAGTCCGCGCGGATTTCCGCAGCCCGCGCGGTCAATTCCGAACTTATTCTCCTCTACTGGGACATTGGCCATGGAATCCTGCAGAAACAACAGATGCTCGGCTGGGGGGATTCGGTGGTGGAATTGGTCGCCGCCGATCTTCGGCGCGAATTCCCGGGAGCCACAGGGTTTTCAGCCCAAAATGTCTGGCGGATGCGCCAATTCTACACTCTGCATTCGCAACCCGAATTTCTCTCACAACTCGTGAGAGAAATCAAAAAATCCGTCCAACCTGTCCCTTCTGGTGAAATTCTCTCACAGGCTGTGAGAGAATTGGTTTCCGCAGTGCCATGGGGCCACCATGCCAACGCGCTCATCCGCATTCAAGACCCCTCCGCCCGGCTGTGGTATCTTCAAGCCACAGCCCGCTTCGGTTGGACCCGCAATGTTTTGATCAACCAGATCAAAGCGGGTGCCTACGAGCGCGCCGTCGCTGACAAAAAATCCCACAACTTCCCCCTCGCCCTCCCCGCACACCTCGCCGAGCAGGCCGAGGAAATGCTCAAGAGTTCCTACAATCTGGAGTTTCTGGGAATTCGCCGCGCTGTGAAGGAGCGCGAGTTGGAAGACCGCTTGATCACGCGCCTCCAAGCCTTCCTCATGGAACTCGGCTACGGATTCTGCTTTGTCGGACGCCAATACCGGGTCGCCGCCGGCAAAAAGGAATACTTCATCGACCTGCTCTTTTACCACCGGTTTCTGAAAGCCCTCGTGGCATTCGAGTTGAAAGTCGGCCCATTTGAGCCTGAATTCGCAGGGAAGATGGATTTTTACCTCACCATCCTCGATGAAAAAGAACGCGCCCCCGGTGACCAACCCTCGATCGGCATCATCCTTTGTGCCGAGAAAGACGATATCGAAGTCGAGTATGCCCTCCGCAGCAAGTCGAATGCCATTGGAGTCGCCACCTACGAACTCCAATCGAAATTACCAAGAGAATTCAGAGGAAAGCTGCCCACACAGAAGCAACTCACCGAGCTCGTGCGCTCGGAATACGAAGATTGATCCCAATCCAAAATCAGCACCACCCGCCACCAGCAACCCGCCACAGCGGCTGCGCCGCCAATCCACCATCCAAAATCCACCATCCAAAATCCCATTCATCCTGCAAATCCTGTCCTCCTGTCTAAAATTCACCCAAAATTCAAAATCCAAAATTCAAAATCCAAAATTTCTTCTGCCCTCCTGTCTAAAATTCACCCAAAATTCAAAATCCAAAATTCAAAATCCAAAATTTCTTCTGCCCTCCTGTCTAAAATTCACCCAAAATTCACCATTAGGCTTCTCCTCGCCCCAATCCACCATTCAAAATCCATAATCCAAAATTTTTCCTTCCTACTCCATCCTTTCCCGTCCCGCCGGAGCCGCGCAGCGCGTAGGAGGACCACCAATCATCCAAAAATTCATCAAAATAATATTTAAAAAACTAATAATTAAATACTTATTAATCTGCTATGCCTGCTAAAAAGAAACACTCCGACTCGCCGGCACTCGATGACTTCGAGTCGCTGGTAGATTCGATTGTTCAGATTCACTATCAGGCGCAGGACTTCGCCACCAAAGCCGTCAATGTCGGGCTTACATTGAGGAACTGGCTCATCGGACATCGCATTGTTGAGTTTGAACAAAACGGCAAAGACCGGGCTGCTTACGGAGAACGCCTGCTGCCAGAGCTGGCGAAAAGGCTGGCATCGGCGGGCCTCAAGCGGGTGGACATGCGGGAACTGCGCCGCTTTCGCCTTCTCTATACCACCTATCCTCAGATTCGGGAGACAGTGACTCCCGAATTGCTCGCCCGTGCCGGGGCTTTAGCGTTCCAGCCTCTCCTGCAATTCACACAACAGAAAAATCGGGAGACATTGTCTCCCGATTCTCAAATCCCGGAGTTGCCGGCTCAACATACACCACTCGCCTCCCACGACCTCATCCACCGTATCTCCTTTTCTCATCTTTCCGAACTCCTCGAAGTCTCCGACGACACCCAGCGCCGCTTCTACGAGATCGAATGCATTCGCGGCAATTGGTCCGTCCGCGAACTGCGTCGGCAGATCGACAGCCTCTACTACCAGCGGAGTGGGCTTTCCAAAAACAAAACCAAGCTCTCCCAACTGGCACACACAGGAGCGGAAACCCTCCAGCCCGGCCAGATCATCCGCGATCCCTATATCTTCGAGTTTCTCGGCCTCCGCTCCCGCGATGTCATGGGCGAGACCGATCTGGAGGACGCCCTGCTCGACCGCTTGCAAGAGTTTCTATTGGAGATGGGCCACGGCTTCTGCTTCGAGGCCCGGCAAAAGCGCATCCTCATTGGCGACGAACATTTCTTCGTGGATCTCGTCTTCTATCACCGCGTGCTCAAGTGCCATGTCCTTGTGGAACTGAAAACCCAAGCGTTCAGCCACGAGCAACTCGGCCAGCTCAACACCTATGTCGCCTATTATAAAAAGCACGAAATGACCGCCGGCGACCAGCCGCCCGTCGGCATACTCCTTTGCACGCGCAAGAATGAAGCCCTTGTCGAATTCGCCCTTGGCGACTTGCCCAATAAGCTTTTCGTTTCCCGCTACGCCGTGGAAATGCCCAAGAAGGCCGAGATGGAAGCCTTCCTGAAACAACTCGGTAAGCAAGTCCCATCATGAACCCCAACCGGAACGCCGATGTCCCCATCGGCAACCAAAATCCAAATTTTGAATGAACAATTTTGAATTCTGAATGAAAGAAGCAAACCCGATTTTGGAAATGAGCTATCGGTTCGCGATGGAAGTCATGTCTGCAGCGAAAGCCATGCGCAACCGCAAGGAATACGATCTTGCGAGCCAGCTTTGGCGGGCGGGCACCAGCATCGGAGCAAATGTGGAAGAAGCCCAAGCCGCACAGAGTCGTGCCGACTTCAAATCCAAGATGGCCATCGCAGCAAAGGAAGCCAGAGAGTCCGGTTACTGGCTCAGGTTGGCCCGCGACGGCGGCATCCTTGCCAAAGAACATTCAGAATCCCTTCTCCAGCAGGTCGAGAGCATTCAAAAAATCCTCACCTCTATCGTCAAAACCACCTCCGAAAATCCCTGACTCCAAGGGAGAATTTTAAATTTTAAATGCTGAATGCTGAATTCCATCAAAAATCCAACATCGTCTTCAATCCACAATCTACCATCCAAAATCCAAAATTTGCCCCACCCGTCACCAGTTACTCGCCCCTTCCTTTCCGGTCTCCAGTCTCCGGTTTCAGCTTTTTCTTCACCCCCCTTCCTGCAAATCCTGTCCTCCTGTCTAAAATTCACCCAAAATTCACCATTAGGCTTCTCCTCGCCCCAATCCACCATTCAAAATCCATAATTCAAAATCTAACATCACCGCTTTCGCCACCAGCAACTCGCCACAGCGCCTTCACCCCCTTCCTGCAAATCCTGTCCTCCTGTCTAAAATTCATCCAAAATTTAAAATCCATAATCCAAAATTTTCTTATCCCCCATTCCCCCCCTGTTGCAGTCTTTGCGACAACCCCCGGTTCAGGATTCGTTGAAATGATTCTTCCGCTATTCAAAATCCAGCATCACCGCTTTCGCCGCCCACGCCGCTTGCTTCAACAGCGGCAAGCGGGGGAGAATCATTTTGTTGAGGTCACCGATATGGTCGAGAGAGAAGCGCAGCGATCGAAGAAGCCCCTGATGATGTTGCGATACGACTGCTACTTCATCGCCGGAATGAATGCCCAGTTCGCAGAGTCCCGCAAACTCGAAACAACCGTCTGCTCTAACCTCGAAAGACTTGACTATGCCCACTGAACTCATCTCTTCGGACTATGCGATCTGGCTTACGGAGCTCAAAACCCGCATCCAGTCTGCCCGCAGTCGCGCCGCTTTGGCCGTGAATTCCGAGGTAGTGCGCCTCTACCACAGCATCGGACGAGACATTTTGGAGCGTCAAACCCAGCAAGGATGGGGTTCCAAGGTCATACCCAGGATCGCCGCCGATCTGAAAGACGCATTTCCGGATATCAAGGGCTTCTCTGCCAGCAACATCAAATACATGCGCTTCTTCGCGGAGCACTGTCCGGTTCCCGCTATTGCGCAGCAGCTTGGTGAGCCATCGGCCGAGGCGCCCAGCCCGCGCTTTGGTCAGCAGCCTGCTGACCAATTACCCTGGTTCCACATTGTTATCCTGCTCACCAAGGTGCAACCCCCGGATCGCGAGTGGTATGCGGTTCATGCAGTAACCGGCGGCTGGTCGCGGGATACCCTGAAACGCAACATCGAAACCCGCCTTAAGGATCGCCAAGGGGCAGCCATCACCAATTTCGCGGCTCTTCTCCCAGCGCCCCATTCCGCTCTGGCTCAGGAAACACTGAAAGATCCCTACAACTTCGATTTCCTCGGCCTTGCCGACGATGCCCACGAGCGGGAGATTGAAAACGCCCTCATCCGTCACATCATCCGCTTCCTGCTCGAGTTGGGCACTGGTTTCGCATTCGTCGGACGCCAGTTTAGGCTTGAGGTCGCGGGCGACGAATTCTTCATCGATCTGCTCTTCTACCACACCCGTCTGAAGCGTTATGTCGTCATCGAACTGAAAGGCTCCGCATTCAAACCTGAGCATGTCGGCCAACTGAACTTCTACCTCAGCGCCGTCGACTCCCAAATTAAAAGCGAGGACGACCAGCCCACCATCGGACTCCTGCTCTGCAAGACCCAGAACCGCATCGTAGCCGAATACGCCCTGCGCGACACCACCAAGCCCATGGGCATCGCCGAATACCAACTTCTCGAGTCCCTGCCCGAGCCCCTTCAAACAAACCTGCCCAGTATCGAAGAACTCGAAGCCGAACTCGCGACGGATGCTCCCGCGTCACAGCGTGCGAATCCGGAATAACCAATGCTGAACTCTGAATCTCTTCCTGCAAATCCTGTCCTCCTGTCTAAAATTCACCCAAAATTCAAAATCCAGAATCCAAAATTCTTCTTCCCTCCTCCTTCAAATAAATGCGCCCAGATCGCCAAAGAATGGTTTGACAAAGACCTTGCAGAAATGCCATGAAGCCTACCATGCCTTCCTCCTCCTGTCGCAAACCACCGGCTTGGCTCGGAAAAACTCATGGAAGTTCAACCACATCTATCCTGTCCTGAATTTTTAAAATAAACACCGTATGCCACTGGATATAAAACTCATAAATCCGTTTGAAAGGGCTCATGAAAAGGCCATGTGGGAGTCTTTTGAAAAGAGTCTAAAAGAACAATACAAAGAAAATGGCGAGCAGATCATAGTCCTTGGAAACTTTCAATGTGAAAGGCAGTTGGATGCTTTTGTAATCAAAAGCAAGGGAATAGGTATTATAGATTTTAAGGCTTACTCTGGCGAAATAAATGCCTATCAAAATGATCCATGGAGAGCGAATGGTGAGGCAATCAAGTCATCAGGTGGTAACAACCCATTCTTCCAAGTCCAATCTGCCAAACAATTTGTCGCCGACAGAATGGCGGCGCGGTTTTCCAAGGCGGACTACAAAAATGGTGCACCAAACTGGATGTATACTCGGGGATGGGTTGTTTTTAATTCGCCATCAAAATTTAACAACTTATTGGACAACAATGTTCGAAAATGGTTCGGTATTGATGATATCAATTCGATAGCCAAAGCAGTCCTTGGATTTGAAACGCCCAGCTACCATCTCGCGACTGAAGAGTGCTATCAAATCAAAGACATTGTTTTGGGGAGAGCTCAAACAACCCCAAAAAAATCTGTAAAGCTTATCAAAAGCGATGATTTTCAATCATCTCTTCGTGAGTTAATTACTCACCAAGGAGAGGCTCAGACTGCCAGAAGAATGTTTCAATCATACCATGATCAGATGAAAATCGGTCGTGAGCCATTGAAAGACGTTCCTTATGAAGAGCTAACGCAAGTCCATTCGCTTAGGGCTTACAAGGTTACGCCCAACTATCGCCTGCTTTCGATTTTCTTTCATGGCAATCATTACTTGGTGTTTATGGGAACATGTGCTCAGGCCCTTGACTGGGCTGATCGCAATGTCGGGCTGACTTTGGTTATTGACCCGCAAAGTCAGAAGATACGGCCTGTTCCGACTGGCATTTCTGCTGCGCTTGTTAATGCCAAGACAACTGTTGAAAATAAGCCGCTACTTGATCGTATTCAAAAATTTATCGAAAAGCTGGGCTTTGACAAATTGAAGCACCAAATTCTTTGGTCGCTTAATGAGGATAGTAAAGATGAGGATATTGAATCCGCCGTTTTAAGTCTGCCTGGAGAGATGCTTCAATCCGCTCTTCGTGACGCATTGCATCTCCTCAAAGGAGACCATATTGAAGCAGCGACTGACCGCTTGAATCTCTACCTTGGGGAATTCATGACCCTTGAAAATGCTCCTGAATTGGAATCCAAGTCGCTTGAGGGGCCGCAAAACTCCGAGGTAATGATTGATTTGAATGACTTGGACGAGTTAGAAATGGAGCGATATCTCCAAGCCGTGAAGGAAGACCAATGGATGTATTATTTGCATCCAGGGCAGCGGCGCGTTGTGGACGAGGATTTTTCCGGTCCAGTGGTTTTGACCGGCGTATCCGGCTCCGGCAAAACTTCTGTTCTTCTTCATCGGGCCAAACGACTGTCTACTCTCTATCCCGACCAAAAAATTCTCGTTTTGGCCTTCAACAACCACCTGGCTGCCGTTCTGAAAAGACTGCTCAAAGGGCTTTGCACCCAGGACAATGTTTTCCAAAGAATCACCGTGGTTTCGTTCCATGAATATCTCTCCGATCTTCTTGCCGCTGGATTCGATCTTGCAGAAATCCTCCAGTTTCTTGGAGATAATACCCACTTGGCGGAACAGCTCGAGAAGCTCATGAAATCCATGTCTCCGAGAGATTATGAGAGCCTGCTCTACCCCCTTGAAATCAATGAACTCAGTGAATTCTTTAAGGACTACCTGGGCGGGCTGGAGGGGACAGATCGCGACACTTTCAACAACCTCGAAATTTTTCTCACGAGTCAGAATCCAAAAATCGATGCATCGGACTACATTAGGGAAGAGATTGACCTCGTTCGAGGGGCTTTCCCTGATGCTAACTACTCTACGGCTTATCTCAGCGGTTTTCCACGCCATGGCCGTGCGATTCCCTTCCAGCAATCACGAAAACAACAGATTCTTGATCTCCTTCAGGGCTGGGAGAAATTCCAAGTTCAAAACCAGTTCCTTGATTTCATGGCGCTGGCTCAACTCGCTTATTTTGCCATTCAAAAGCATGGATCGATTCCTGTGGCACACCGCTACCGCTGCGTCTTGGTGGATGAGTTCCAGGACTTCTCCTCCTTTGAATTGCGTCTCTTGGCGGGAATCCCAACAAACAAAGAAAATGGTCTTTTTCTCACAGGCGACTTTGCACAGAAACTTTATGCCAAACAACTGAGCTTGGCAGACGCAGGGCTTGATGTCGCGAAGACTCACCGGCGCTCGATCAGGAAAAATTACCGCAATACGCGTCAAATTCTGGATGCGGCCCATGAGCTCCTCAAGGCCTACCCCATCCCTCAGTATGGTGATACTGAGGGTTTGGTTATCTTGGATCCCGAACTTGCAGCGAATGAGGCTTCCAAGCCCACTGCCTACCGTGCCGCAGATCCTTTGACTGCTGCATGGAGTGATGTGGTCGAGTGCATCAATGGTGGATTTGCGAGCCACTCGATCTGTATCATTTCAGCCAACGAAGATCTTTATCCGATAGAAGACATTGTCGCCGCCAAGCCCGATGGGGTGGATGCCCAGCGATTATCCAGTTGGGCAGACAGCGATGCTCGCTCGATTGCGGTTTCGGATATCGCCTCGGTAAAGGGTTTTGAATTCCGGTTGGTTTTGATTATCGGGCTGGATGAGGGAGTGTTCCCGCCTGTCGGCCGCTACCCTGGTGAAGTTTGGCGCGATGCATTGCGGCTCTACATCGCCATGACCCGTGGAATGATGGAGGTCCGGTTTTATTTTGAGGGACAGCCTTCCGAAATGCTCGCCAAAATGGGCGGTAAAATTGCAATCACGGAGTGGACAGGCTCCGTTCCCCCTGCTGAGAGCCCGCTTCAAATCGAGTCTGCGGACACCCCTTCCGAGCCGATTGCGCCCCCAATAAGCGGAGTGCAAGCTGCCGAGCCCCCTTCTGACGAAAAGCCCCTTTCGGAGTTGCTGCCAGACCCGGCAATGGAATTCAGCAGGACACCTGTTGCACTTTCGGCGAAAGATGCCGATGACCAGTCTTGGCTGCTTACCCAGCGCCAGAGGCTCTTGGAATTGAAAGAGGCGGTATTGTGCCGCCTCGCCGGCGAGGATCTTGAAGGAAAGGATGCTCATGGAGAGTCTAAATTCGACCGCGATTTTGCTAATGCATTTTTGTCACAGCTCTCTCCTCACTATGCCCTTCGTGAAATCAATGCGGCCCTGAAAAAAATCGACCAAGGGAATTATGGCGTCTGCGAGATATCCGGCGAAAAGATTCCTCGCAGTCGTCTTGAGGCCTTGCCATGCGCGCGATACACCGCCGAGCGTCAAGCAGAGATTGATCGGAAAAGCCTTGAAAGCGGACAGCAAAAAAACATGGCTTCACTTTCGCCAGCGGTTGCCGTCGAGCCGCCCCCGGTTGCCACACCTGTCGAGTCCGAGAACACTCCTACAAAATTCCACAAGACCGTTGTCGCGGGATACCGCACCATTGTTTTTGCCTCACTGCCGAGCCAGTTGGACATCGCCGCCGCGACTGGAGCCACTACCGCACACATCGCGAATTTTCTCTTCACCAGGCACAATCTCACGATCGTTCCAAACAGCCCGCTTCCGAAGCACCTCGTCGAGAAGATTTGCGAAAGCCTCGACTTCGTGGCGGAATTCCGGACTGCTCCGATTCAAGCTCCTGCCGAGCCAGCGCGCCCAGAGCTTGTTCCCAAGCCCCAAAATGTCGCACCGCAAATTTCTCCGGAAATCCAACTCAGGGAAATCGACAGCGACGGCTTGCACCTTGGAGAAATCACCATCCTTCCTGGTGGAGAAGTTTTCCACGCTGTGAAACCAAGAAACGACCGCGAGATGGAAGCATGCCAGATCCGTCCCTACCGGCTCTCGGGGCCTGAAGGGTTGGAGTTGGTTCTTCACGATATTGTCTTCGCTTCGGAGGAGAGGCTGGTGACCTGTGGCGAGAATCTCACCCTGCTTCCAAAGTGGCAGCGCATCGTCCATCGCTTGAAGATGGGAGCGAAGCGACTTGAGGATGGCACCTGGATGATGGAACTCCGCCAAGCCCAGACGAACGATCGTGGCTGGGCCACTCGCAGCTCAGTGTCCCTCGGTGAGCTTCATGCCGGTAGCGGCATTGATGTCGGGTCTCTCCTCACGGAACTCGGCGCGCTGGGGGTCGGCACGAGGAGGGAACTCTACGGCGAGACCAACAGGCGCCAGAATCAACTCGCCGTCCGCTTCGGCCAGCCAAACAAGGTTGTTCCAGTCGCCGCCTATGTCCTCGCCACGATTCACCCGATGCTGCGTGATTACCCAGGCCTTGTATGACATTCTCCAAACATTGCAAATGACCCGCGCAACCGCTAATCTGCCGACTTTGCCCCAATGACCAACAAGCAGCCCGAGAACCATTCCAAAAAATACTCGGTCCTGTTTGCGGACATAGATGCTGGCCGCACCAAGCTGCCGATGTTCCAGCGCGATTTCGTTTGGGACAAGGTGCAGACAGCGAAGCTTCTCGACAGCATCATCAAAGGCTATCCGGTTGGCACATTCATTTTTTGGAAGACCCGCGACCGTGTGCGCCACTACCGCGACATTGGCAATCTAACCCTGCCAGAGCCACCCACAGGCGATGCCATCCAGTATGTGCTCGATGGCCAGCAGCGCATCACCTCGCTCTACGCCGTTCGCAAGGGCCTCCGCATCACGCGCGATGGCGAGGAGATCGACTACAAGGATATTTGCATCGACCTCTCCGCTGACCCGCTCGGCGAGGAGGATGCCGTGTTGCCCGAGCCGACCGAAGGGGCCAAGACTATCTCTGTTCACGATGTGCTCACCAAGGGCATCACCGATTTCGACTCCTACTCCGCCGAACACAGGCAAAAAATCCACACCTGCCAGGCCGCTCTCACCGGCTACGATTTTTCCGTCATTGAGATTCCGGAATACGGCATCGATGTCGCCTGCGACATCTTTACCCGCATCAACACTGGCGGGCGCGCCCTCTCGCTCTTCGAGATCATGGTGGCGAAAACCTACGACCCCGACGCGGATTTCGACCTGGAGGAGAAATACCAGGAACTCCTTGAGGGCGGCGATGACGATTCGGAGAAATGCCTTGCCGACGCTTCCTTCGAGACCATCCCTGCCATCACCATCCTGCAATGCATCTCGGCCCACCTCTGTGGGGGTATCCGCCAGAGCGACATCCTACGCCTCGACCGCAAATCCGTCACCGAGGCCTGGCCCCGCGTCAAGCAGACCGTTTTTGCAGCCATCGACCACCTGCAAAGCCACCTCGGCGTCGCCGTGTCACGGTTGTTGCCCTATCCAGTGCTGCTTGTCCCCTTCAGCCATTTCTTCGATTTGAACGACCTCCGCCCGGCAGATACCGAGCAGTGTCGCCGCCTTGCCGAGTATTTCTACCGCTCCAGCCTTGGCAATCAGTTCACATCCGGCGTTGGGACAAAAATGATGGGTGACCTACACAAGATAGCCCTCATTCGCAAAGGCGACCAACCCTCTTACCAAGGCGAGGAGTTCCACCTCTCGCCGAAATCTCTTGCCGAACGCCGTTTCGCTATTAACGATGCCTTCTCGAAGGCGATTCTCTGCCTTCTCGTCTCCCAAGGCCCGCGGAACCTGCAAAACAACGGTGTCGTAAAGGTTAACAACTCCTGGCTTCGCAAATCCGCCAGCAAGAACCTCCACCATATCTTCCCTAAAGCATACGTGAAAAAGGCCAAGAAGCCAGACTGGGACGCAAACCGTGTTGTGAATATCATGATCGCCGAGGAATACCTGAACCAACGCGTCATCCGGACGAAATCACCCAAGGACTACATAACCTCATTTTCGGCGGCGAACCCAGGGTTCAGGGAGAGCCTGATGACACATCTCATGGATGAAGAATGCTTGCAATCACTGCTTGCGAACGACTACGATTCATTCATTAACGAACGCGCACGACTAATCGCAGAAAGGATTAAATAGAAAAATGCATTCTATGATCGAAAGCCCATCAACTATCACCGTTGGATCTCTTTTTGCAGCAATCGGAGGGTTTAGCAGGGCATTTAAAGAACTAGGTGCTGAGGTGCTATGGGCTAACGAAATCGATGCGCATGCATCAGAAACCTACAGACTTAATAACCCGGAAATACGTCAAATAGAAAAATCAATCGTTGATTTGTCAGTATCCAAAGATCAATTACAGCCTGTCGATATACTAACGGCTGGATTTCCATGTCAGCCATTTTCTATTGCGGGCGAGAAATTAGGATTTAAAGATAAAAGAGGTCTGCTTTTCCTAGAAATTATAAGATTAATTAATGAGTTTGGTGTAAACAAACCAAAAGTATTATTTCTAGAAAATGTAAAAAATTTAAAGATGCACGATTTAGGTCGGACATTTAAAAGAATACAATCAGAAATACAAAAAGCAGGTTATTGGTTTCCTGAAGAAAATGCTAAGGTGTTAAATTCTTGTAAACACTCAGAAATACCTCAGAACAGGGAGCGTATTTTTATGGTGGCATTTAGTCAACTACACTTTGATAATGGCAGTTTTGAATTTCCCGGAGAAATCCCTTTGGATAAAAGGAAAAACTTATTTGAATTAATCGATATTGAAAATAAACATAGCCAAAAGAACATATATTTTTCCGAAGATTCTCAATATCATCCTCTTTTTGTTAAAGCAATTGCAGAAGGAGGTGAGGGGGCTGTTTATCAGCTTAGACGAGTTTATGTTAGAAAAAATCAAACAGGAACATGTTTTACACTTACAGCAAGCATGGGCATTGGTGGACACAATGTTCCTGTTGTAAAAGACCGCTGGGGGATAAGAAAATTAACCATCAGAGAATGCGCTAGACTGCAAGGGTATGAAGATTATTGGTTTAAAATTCCTGAAAATACCTACGATAGACAGATTTACAAGCAACTCGGAAATTCAGTAACTATTCCACTGGTTAAAAGAATCGCGCAAAACATTATTGAAAAAATAAAAACAAATAACTTGCAAAAAGCAGCATAATATATTATGATTCCAAAATGGTATTTCCCAGATAGTAACGGAGGACAATCCAAGGGTATTCATGACTCTGGAATAGAAACTTTTAGAGGTGGACCATTTTATCAATTTCTCGCAAGAGAAATGATTCAAAACAGTCTTGACGCTCGTGCATCTGTAGATATTCCAGTAAAGGTTACATTTAAAATGTTAGAGGTCAATAGAGAGGAAATTCCTGACATTAAAAATTATGAAAGGGTTTTAAAAAGTTGTTATTCTTTTTGGGAAAAAGATGAAACTGCTGCTGATTTCTTTAAAAATGCTATTAAGTTAATTCAGGAGAAAAATATAAATATACTTAAAGTTAGTGACTTTAACACTACCGGGTTGACCGGCGATGACGATAATATCGAGTCAAGCTGGTATAATTTGGTCAGATGTTCAGGATCTAGCTTTAAAAAGAAAGGGAAGGTAGGTTCTTTTGGAATAGGTAAAAATGCTCCCTTTGCAAGTTCCGATCTGCGCACCATTTTTTATTCAACTTGTTCAGAAATCAATGAAAAGGCTTTTGCTGGAGTTTCTATTTTCGTTACGCACAAAAATGAATCATTATCCGATAATTCTCAACCAGTAGGATTCCTTGGCGGAGAACGAGGCTCAACTATTCATGAGCAGGATAAAATTCCAGCAATTTTTACAAGAGAGAAGCCTGGAACTGATCTTTATATATTGGGTTTTCCAAAGGAAACAGACTGGTCTACTGATTTAAAATACTCCATCTTAGAGAACTTCTGGTTATCTGTAGAAAATAATATACTGCAAGTCGATATCGATGGCTTTGAAATTAACAGAGAAAATCTGCCTAATTTACTAAAAGACTTTAGCGTAGTGGAAGGCTTTATGGCTGACCTTTACTACAATGCATACAAGACACCTACATACATAGCTGAAGAGAACTTGCAACACTTAGGAAATACCAGAGTTTTTCTGCTTGCTGGTAATGACAGAAGCGAAAAAAGGATCGTAATGACTAGAGGAGGAATGAAGATTTATCCTAAAACAATGCGAGCGGCGGTTCCTTTTTGTGGTGTATTCATCTGTGATAGCGATGAAGGTAATGAGATTTTGCGAAAGATGGAGCCTCCCTGCCATGATGACTGGGATCCTGATTTGCCCTTTAAAGGTGCAAACAAACACATTGAGAATGAATTTACGAGGTTTTTGAGGAAAGCCATACAGAATCTTATACCCAACGAGCCAGCGAAAGAAATTGAGTTGCCCGGTCTTAGTAAATACTTACCAGATGATGGTGATGCGCCTGAGGAAAGCTTTGGTGGTGGTTCTATCGAATCTCAATCTGAAACTGTTGAAAGTGAAAGTATTGCTCCGAAAAGAGAACGTAGAGAAAGAATCAGGCCTAGTGTTGTTCCCCCTAAAAGAGATAGTGTTGTCGATATTAGTCATCCAGATGATGTAGAGGACCCCGATCCGCCACCTGTTGGTCCACATCATCCCAGTGGCCCTGGTAATCCTGACCCTCAGCCGCCTAATCGCCCCGAAAATCGCCCTGGTTTAGTTCCTGATCCACCTTTAAACAAAACATCAATCATCCCGATATCCTATAGATGCTGGAGTAGTGAGATTACTATGCAGCTGTATAATGCAGTTGTTAAATTGATTAATAATTCCGATATCAACAAGAACATATATCTCAAAGTTTATTCTAGTGGGGAGGATATGAAATATCTTATCGACGTTGATAGTATAACAGCAAATGGTCAACCATTACCCTCAAAGACCAAGAGTTTTGAATTCGGACCCTTACATTTTTCTGATCTTAGCAAAATAAACATAACAATTAAGTTATCAACTCCTCAGAAAGTAGCTCTCCAAATCATTGCATATGAGATTAAGTGACAGATCATACCCTCATCCTGTTTTAGGTAATGCAGATGATGTGCCGGGAAAAGCTTTTCAGAGCACAATTGAAATGGATTGCGATGCAACTAACTTCTATTTCCATTTAGAAATAGAATCTAGTTCCAATACCATCAATGAATTGCTGGAAAATGAGAAAGCCTCTTTATATGTCCACTTCGAATGCGGTAATACTTTCTTCAGAAAACTCACAAAACTTAAGCAACTGAAAGACAATATTGTTCCAATTAGTAGAGATGACTTAAACGAGGAAGTTGAAGTAAATGTCTTTGTATTATCAGAAGTTGATATTTCAGACTATTATATTGATGGAGTTAACCCAGACTATGGAGATACTAAATTTAATATTTCAAAAGGAGATACCTTAGCCAAAAATGGATGTTTTGTATTTCCAATAGAAAACAATTTTAACACATTTACTGGAGTTGGTTCTTTCATTAGAATTGTGCCTACGGACTCAAAATCCAATTTTCCTATATTGACTGATGTTGGTGGTGATAAAATATTAATTAAAGTATCTACAGATGACGCGCTAATCTATAGTAGTTACAAAAAACACCCTGCATATTCAAATATACTATCTACTGCTATTGTTTTGCCTGTTTTAGCTGAGCAGATTCAGTATATAATTGAAGAAAATATAGATTTTGAAAATGATGGAAGAAAATGGGTTAAGTTTGTTGGTAGAAAAATCCAAGCCTTTCAGGGAGACGGGACACTCACCCCTCTTACCCTTGCTCAATTGATTTTGGATATACCTTTACAAAGATCATTAATCTCTATCAAAGAATTTGAACAAAATAACTGACTATGAATTTGTTTATTTTTAAGTCGCAGCACCTGGATAATTTGCGTGCAAATATTCAAGTTAACCTGGAAAAGTATAAGTCTAACACTGTATGGGCGACTTTTCCAGACGAAGTCGATTCCATAAAAACAAATATTGAGTTTAACCAAGCGGTTACACTACATATTCCTGCGCTTGATTCAAATGTTGCGACCAGATCACAAAACGATTTTGATAATGCTGTGATACTTCACAAATCGCTACCTGATCTAAATCGCTTGCAAGCACAAGACCACAGACTTTGGGTAAGATTATCTCATGTAGAATTATGGGAATACATGAGAAAAAGGTGGCCGATCGAAGAGTATGATAGTGATAAGCAAAAGGGCAGGATTCTGGAGAGATATTTTGTTTCTAATTCCTCAAGCAGGGCCTTAATGAGACAGGGTATTTCAAGGCTTTGGTGGGGGGCATTTCTTACATATGATGATTCCAGAAATGATCCATACGAATTAACACGAGTCCTTTTTTCAAAATTAGACATAGCCCAAACTTTATTAGAAAGATCGCTTGGTCGGGCGCCTAAAATACTTCATTCGGTATTACAATATGTATTGGATAATCAAGATCGCCTTGATGGATCAACCGGTCGTGATCAAATCAGAAATTGCGCAAAGTATCTAAATCAAGTGGGTGGTATCACCCTGCTTGATTGCTATAATCAGACTGAAGTCTTGGATCGCCTCAATCAACTTGAATACGAGCGCCCGAGTGAACCGTGATTGGGCTACTTACCACATGAAGGAGTGCTCAACCAATACGCCAAAACAAAGCTCTGGCCCCTTCGCCCCCTAAAAAAATAGAAAGCCAAAATAATGACTCCCGACTTTGACGAAGTTGAAGACCAAGATTTTTGGACCATTGAGTCCTTTGTGCAGGAGCGTTTTTCACAGCTTCCTCGACCAGAGTTTGAACAACCGCACTTCAATCCGGAAGAACAAGACCGTGTGGAAATCGATACCCGTCGACTTCTCGACAGCCAAGTCATTTGGGATTTTGAACCCACAGAGGAAAATCTCTTGGATATTGAAAAGGCTTTCCAGCAGGGGCCTGCAAGATCATCCGTATGGCAAAACGATGGAAATTCGGGACCAAGGGATAAATGTGCATGGTATCAGCCAGTCCATTTTTTCGGACCTGACTGGGGAATTTACATCAAGGAAAACTGTGTCTTCCACAGTGCGGTGCGGTTCGCCGGCTTTGTTCCGCCCCACCTGCAGGCAACAAAGACCAATCGCGATTGGTTCAACATTCTATCCATGGCGGCATTGTTCGTGTATTACCTGCATGAGCACTACCACCACCGGGTGGAGTCGCTGGGTTTCCGGCTGCATGTGGTTACCGGGCACCCGCTCTATGTCATTTACAAAAACAATGTGTATGGCGTGCTAAAAAGAAATCTTCATGCCTATCCGGGACCATACATCAATGGCTGGAATCCCGATGAACAGATCGAGGAGGCGCTCGCAAATGCGAACAGTTACATTTCGCTGGGCTCGCAAACCTACAAGAACAAACTTTCTCCCGAAGTGGTCAAAATCGTGAAAAGGGCTTCGAAATCTGAATTTCCGTATGATCCGCCGGGATACAGGCAGGCCAGCAAATACCTGACTCAAGCCAGATTTCGTGCCGGCCAAAATTTGCTTCAGGCCCGCGTTCTCGCTGGCAACTTGGTGAATACTCCTGCCAAGGAATGGAATTGCGCCCCAGGAATGACCAGAAGCTTCTACGGCAACCGCAGCAAATTCTGGGCAGTGGTGGACAAAACCGGTCGCTGCCGCCTGCCAAAAATCTAACCACTAATGCTCTATGTCCGAAGAAATCATCTACTGGCCTACCTTCACTGGTAACGCTCAATGGTTCCGTCGCAGGAATCCTGATCATGCATTTTTCACCTTTCCGATAAGCCGGGCGATTTATCGGAACGACTATCGGGAACTGGCAATCTCCTTCGCGAGTATGCCGAAGTCCGCAAATGCGGATGAGATCGGGAATCCTGCGGACTTGGTTCTCACATGGCAGGATGAACTCTACAAGGGCGGTGGGGGCATCGTCTCCTGCGAACTCTGCCGTGGAGTGCCAGATATCACAAAGCTCAAGGGTCTATGGCTTGTCTCGCGCCCCGCTTATAAAATTGTTCCCGAAAAAGATGAGGAAGATGTTTATCAAGAGGGGTTCGACGAAAGGGAATATGAGGGTGAGGTTGAACAACCAGTGGATGAAATTCCAGTCACGCAAGAGAGCGAGATAACAGTCAAAATGTTCCTGAGACCATTTCAGGTTACTGTCTCGTAGTTTTCTATGGACGACTGGCACTCGGAAATCAAGACCCCGCTCAAGGCTAGCGAGCGGATCGCTTGGCGCAGGTGGAGTAAAAAGACTCGTTAACCGAATCAATGGGCGGTTTCATGGTAAGAATCGCGCCTTCATTTATATGATTAATACTATTTTTATTCTTAGTTGATATATGATCAACAACAACCTAAGCAATCTTCCTAACCCTGAAGAATATCTTTCGAGAACATTAACTGGCTCTAATACCCCATTTACTTTTCCTCCAGATACTTTGTTTTACCCAGGTGCAGGTTGTGACATTGACCCTGCTATTCGGTTTGTCCGTTCCGCGAACATTTCCACAGTGGTGTATGTTGACTACTTATGGGCAAATTATATTGAGAAAACCTTTGATGGATTCGGGAATAGACGCCACTGGAATGGAGAGAGCATTTACGAAATCTATCGACGCGATATTGTTGCATCAGATCTTGGATGCAGCTCTGCATTTGACTTATACCCAGAAAATTGGTTTAAAAAAACTGAAAAGCCACCAGAAATAATAGGAACATTGGCTATTTTTGAACAGGCGAGTTTCGACTATAAACATAGCTTTGAACATCGATGCTCGCCCCGCACCATTCGTTTTATATACCTTACCACTGAGGCCATTCAGACTTATCTCCACATTTGGGGTTTACCTAAAAAGGCTCCATTGGCAGTTGTTGTTCAAAATCACGGCAAAGGAGGCCTTTGGACTCGCCTTGATGGTGATTGCCTCTTGTATGCTTGTTCGCCTATATTACCGCGCTTTCTATATGTTGGAAATATAGGCAGTGAACCATGGCCGAATTATAAACAAGTATCTTGTGAAGTCGTAGATAGTAACTCGATGCATCGCAGCACTCGCTCTTTATATGAATGCATCGAGCCAAATTTCTGTAACACAGACTCGCCATTTAACTCATGGGATGGGCAAAGCCCTCTTAAAAAGTCTGAAAAGTATGCAGAATTAGAAAGAATGAAAATTTCATTTTAAACATGATAATGTCTTTTGTTAAATTTTTTGGAACTGGGGGTCAAGCAGCACTTCCATTCAACAGAAGCATCGGCCCCGCGTTTTTTCGCTTTCTGGCCGTGCGAGGAGGAGGGATTTGCAAAGCAGCCAGAATTTCGGCACCCGGTTTTATCAGATCGACTCGGGCGAGTCGGGATTTGTGACTGCTCAAGAGGAGGGCTTCCTTGGCAATAACATCCAGGCTGGCGCTACCGAGGTCTGCCATGAGGCGCTTGATCTCTGCGACGGCTTGGTGGTCAACTCGTTGATTCCAAGTGGTGGATTCATTCGGGCTGGATGAGGCCTTGCCAAATCCGCGTATGGGATCGTAGGGCGGCGGCGCGCTTGCGGCCGGTTCCTTCTTAGGCTTGGACCACTTGGGGCCACGGCGGCCTCGCACTTGCTCGGTCTCCAGCAAAGCCACCAACTCATCCCAACGAACATGGCCCTTCTCATTCTGCGACAATTTCCCCTCCGTCACTTTCCGCTGAATCGTTTTCCGACTAATATTCAACTTTCTTTCCAATTGAGACTTAGAAAAATAAATTGTGATCGAAGATGTCGATTTTTTCATTTCTAAAATCCAACCCACAAATTGTCGCAAGTCAACACAAAAAGCATTTTAGGAGATGCAACCCCTCCCGAAAACAAAAAAGTGCAAAAAACTGCGACAATTCACCCTCTCTCCTTCTCCTCAAAATCAGAGGGCAAGGAATTTGAAATCTCATTCCTGAAAAGTATTTATGACACTGTTTTTAATCGAATACATAGCCCCAATCCGTGAAATCAGCCTCCACTCCAAAATTGTCGCAGGCTAACGCATTTCAGACTTTAGGCGATGCAACCCTTCCAAAGATCAAAACGCAGGGGGTCACCGATCTTTTGCAAGTTGTTAAAAAAATGCAGTTTTAAAGTAGGACACCCGACTTCGGAAGTCGGAGCGCGAACTCCGGAAGTCGGAGCGTGAACTCCAGAAGTCGGAGCGCGAACTCCGGAAGTCGGAGCGCGAACTTCGGAAGTCGGAGCGCGAACTCTGGAAGTCGGAGCGCGAACTCTGGAAGTCGGAGCGCGAACTCCGGAAGTCGGAGCGCGAACTTCGGAAGTCGGAGCGCGAACTCCGGAAGTCGGAGCGTGAGCTTCGGAACTCGGAGCGTGAGCTTCGGAACTCGGAGCCTGAACTCGAGAAGTCGGAGCGTGAGCTTCGGAAGTCGGAGCCTGAACTCCAGAAGCCAGAGCGTGAGCTAAAAAGACAAGCCGCTCCCCGTTGGAAACGAGGAGCGGCTGCTTGGGAAGATCGGCGGCGGAGTAGGGGGGCTCCGGCCGCCGACTGGGTGACTCGGCGGCCTAAGGCTTCGCCTCGGGAGCTGGAGTCGCCGGGCTGGCCGGCTTGGTTTTTTTCTTGAACCGGCGCTCCAGCGTGGCGCGACCGGTTTTCATCGCCGCCCCCAAGTAAGGGCGACCCGCGAGCTCGTAAACCGCGAGGGATACGGCATACAACTCGTTGCCAAACTGAACGCGAACATCGCGCACAGCCTCCAGGGTTTGCTCGATGCGGGCTTCCAGTCTCAGCAGGTGGGCGTGGGCCTCCGCCTTCTCAGTCATCTCCTCCACTTCGATAGCTCGGGGAAGAATCTCCGGGTTTGCGACGCAGAACTCGACGGCCTGGGAGATAAACGCGAGCGTCTTGTCTCCCACAGTGGCGAGGGCTTGGCGTTGTTTCGGGGTGAGTGCCGGACGGACCGGCAATTGGCTCTGGATCTCCGCGAGATGACTCTGCGCGGCTTCCAGCGTGGTGGCGTCGTAGGACGCTATGTTGGTTGTTGTCTTTGGCATATTGCCTTTAGGGTTGTGAACGCATCCCGGATTCCCGGTTCGATCCGCAACCGTTGGTGGCTGGGATCGGAGAATTCGTTGCGTTACACAGGGGGCGCGGTGTCAAATGAGACGCGCCGTTTTATGTCCCACGCCGATATTTTTTTCGTTCAGCCGCAGGTCTCCGGCATTTGACATTTCCCACAATGTGTTGACCGCTACGCGGGGGAGGGGGGAGGTGTGCCCTGATAACGCCGCAGCCAAACGAAACCAGCTCCGCCATTTTCCCCCCGCCGCTTCGCCAAAGTGCAACGCATGGCCCGCGTGGTCATCGAAGAGCAATTCGTGAGCTTCATTTGCTAATCGAAAATGCGAAATTCTGTGGAAAGAGCAGTTGGTAAGCGTAGGGGTTTTGGTTTAGTTTACATCCATGAGCATCTTGACTGAAGTCCGGGAGGCCTTGCCAAGGTTGTCCGAAGCGGAGCGATATGATCTCCTGCGCGATCTCGCAGCGGCGGTGCCGAACATCGTGAAAACGCCTAAGGTGTGCGGTGGCGAGGCCTGCTTTGTGAGAACGCGCATTCCTGTATGGACGGTCGTTCGGGCGCGTCAGTTGGGCGTCTCCGAGGCGGGTATTCTGGATTCCTTTCCCTCGCTGACTGCCGAGGATTTGGTGCACGCCTATCACTATGCGCGAGCGAATGCGGGAGAAATCGCAAGGGCTATCTCGGAGAACGAGGAGGATTAAGAATCCAATCCGATGGCGAGACTTTACAGCAACGAGAACTTCCCCCTGCCTGTGGTGGAAGCTTTGAGGGCGCTCGGGCACGATGTGCAGACTACTCGGGATGCAGGCAAGGATGGGCTTGCCGTGCCTGACAATGAGGTGCTGGAGCATGCCGCCAACTCAATACCATGAGCGAAAAAGCCAAGGTCTATCTTGAAACGACAATTCCGAGCTACCTTACCGCGCGCCTATCGAGCGACCTGATCACCGCCGGCGAACAGGCCATTACGCGTGAATGGTGGGAGCAACGCCGAGTGGTGTATCGATTGTTTATCTCGGAAGCTGTTGTGGAGGAAGTAAGTCGTGGGGATGTCGAAGCTTCACGATGGAGGTTGGAGGCACTGAGCGGACTGGAAGAACTCGCCATTGACGAAGCAGCTATCGGGCTTGCGGAGAAACTTCTTGAGAACGGATTGATTCCCCAAAAAGCAGCGGCGGATGCAATTCATATCGCCGTTGCTGCCAGGCACGGAGTGGATTACCTTCTGACATGGAATTGTCGGCATCTTGCGAACGCGGAAATCATCCGGCAAGTCAGCCACATTGTGGACCGGGAAGGATATTATGTTCCGATCATTTGCACCCCGAGAGAACTTTTTGGAGAACAAGAAAATGAAGAATGAAATCGTTGAAGAAGTCAGGCGGCATCGAGCAGCCATTCTGGAGTCCTTTGGCGGAGACATCGGAAAAATGATGCGCTCTCTGATGGCAAAACAAGGAAGCCGTGGGCAAAAGGTAGTTGCCTTCACAAAACGGGAAGGCCAATTCGCTTCCAACGCCTACCCGTTGCGCGAAGTCGGCCCGCCTTTGGAAAAGACCGCCACTGCGCGTTGAGGCGTGATTTGAAGGGAGGCCGAAGGGGGGCAGTGCGGCACGACTGCTCGTAGCGTGTGGCTTCATGGAAGAACAAATCGATTTTAACGATGGAATCGGTAAAACTAGAGCTATGAGTTTTGCACAGGTGATTGAGGAGTTGCCGCGATTCACTGTGGTGGAACGGCAGGAGTTGTTGAGGAATGTTTTGGAACTCGACGACGAGGGGCTCTCGGATTCGGAACTGGCGCTCGTGGAGCAGCGCTTGGCGGCTTATCAAGGGGACCCTGCAAGGGCTGTTCCGGCTGAGACCATGGCGGAGAAGGTTCGCATGAGATTGTCCCTGTGAATTGGACAGCTGTCGTTCTCTCCGAGTTTTATTCCGATTTGGATGTGATCTTTTCCGGAAACATATTCCGCCTCCTGGGATGGGTGGATGACATGGGTAAACTCGTCCTGGCCCACGGCTTCACCAAAAAGACGGAGAAGACCCCGTTGCAGGAAATCTGAACAACTGAAACCCGAAAGAGAATTTATGAAAACAAAGAAACTTGATGGATTGGATCGCTACATTGCGCAGCGAAAGGCGAAGGATGTGGAGTTTGCTGCCGCCTACGACAGCGAGCAGGCGGAGTGGGAGGTCGGCCGACTTCTGGCCAAGACCCGCGAGGGAGCGGGGATGACCCAAGAGGCGCTGGCGAAGAAAATCGGCTCCACGCGCAGTGCTATCTGCCGGTATGAGCGACACCCAGCCAATCTCACGCTCGCGACATTGGAAAAAGTCGCCCGTGCGACAGGGCGGCGCTTGGTCGTGAAGTTTGCTTGAGCGAATCAGGGCATGAAAAAACATGACCGGATCTCGAGTTTGGCTGCCTCGAGTCGAGGTCTGACTTGGCGGTCAAGACGGAGAAAGTTTTCAAAATTCCAACCCCACTTCGCTTTTCCGCTTTGCAGATGCCGCTACGGGGCGGATGGATGCTGGAGCTGAGGCGGCGGGGGTTCACGGGCGAGTGCGGGGTTTGCGCGGGCTTGCCTGAGGGATGGTTTGGGAGCCAGGAGGAGGGTGGTCCGCTGGCGTGGCGTCGGGTGGCTCGGGGACTGGGTTTTTTCCCTAATCAGGGAAGGGACCTCCACTTTTCGACGATGGAGTCGTCAGTGGATAGGGAGTCTGGAATCCAATTTTCCTTCCCGTGCCAGGTTTCAAAAGAATACCAGGTTTCTATCTGGCCAAGTGCGTCGTAAGCGGTGTCCCAGATCGGAGGGGTTGAGGTGAGATTCAAACGGAGGAGCCAGTCGCGGGTGAGGAACTCTGAAACATCCTCGGGGAGGGTTCCGAATGAAACCTGATAATCCGAGTTCCATACGACCATGTTATCGATCGGGGAGTAAATCCACCCGTAGTCTTCCTCCCAGAGTGAGGTCTCCTCATCAGGATCGCGAGGGGTTCTTGGGGTTTCCACACATCCTCGGAGTCGAGATTGCCACAGGTGACATCGCCACAGGAAAAGGACAGGGGTTTCCTTCCACAATTTGGAGGAGTTTCCCGTGTCACACCACTCTCGGAGACTCACGGGGATGTAGTCCCAACAGTCGGGTTCTCCCCCGATCCCCCATTCCAGAAATTCCCTCCTCATTCGCATTCTCCATCCCTCGATGGCCCGGGCGGTCTTGATGGCGTCCAGTGGTCCGTTCGTCTGATCCTGCATCCAGGTGTAGGTTTTCAATTCCACTCCCACCTCGCATCCACTGAGTTCACTGGAAGCGAAGTCCTGGACAAGGAGGCCGAAGTCACCGTTTTCAACTCCCGGCGGGATCGGAATGGTGAAGGATTTTTTGTCATCGGTTTTGATTTTCATGGTTAGCGGGTTGGTTTTCACAGGCGGGTATTGTGCCTAAGGTGCGGTCGCAGGATTCGCCTCACCCCGGAAAATGAGAAAATCCGAAGGCCATGTGGCAGCCTTTGCATCAGGGGATGCGGTGAAATGCTCACATGACCACCAAGACCTCATCCGAAGTTCGAATCTATGGAAAAAACCTCCGCAACCCTCGAAAAGGAAAATCCTACTGGACTGATTTTTCCAGTTGGAAATCCGAACGGTTCCAGAAGACGGGACGGTTTCCGAGAACGGTGAATGTCACTACAAAATCAACGGAATCCTGGTCGAGGAATCTCAGTCCGATACGGATCGGGACAGTGGATACCTACGAGGAAAACGGCTCCACACTCGTGGCGACAAGTATCGAAGTTGCTTGGCAATACAGTAAAATTTACTCCCACCGGAACGAGGGAGGGAGACTCGTTCCCCTGAATTTTACAGATTCAAGAGGACGACCGAACTCCGACTGGTTCCGTTGGAGGGATGAGGCTTGGAACAAAGCGGAATTCCACTGGAACCACCCCGATTTTGAGAAAAACAAGAAATTCGTGAGGAGGGGATTCCCGAAAGGGAGTCCCGTTTCCTCGTTCTACTGGAACGGGAAACTTCTCAACCCAGTCGAGGCGAGACGGGAAATCTATGCGAACCTTTATTATCGGGAGGTCCGTCAGACTCACTCCTACCAACGGCTCGAAACACTCCACCAATCTGGTGACCTCTCCATCTTCGAATTCGATGACGACTATCTGGAACTGGGGATGACTCCAGGTGACACGATCCGTGACTTGGATCACTCCTGGGGTCATGGACTTTTGTTGACCTTTCTCCTTGAAGGAATCGACCCGAGAAACCTCGGATGGTAAAATCAAGTCCCCCCTCTCCACAATTTTACAGGCGTGACAGGGCGGCTTCCCGGACTGCGGGATGCGGATCGCTGGTTAATTTGCGGAGTTCGGCCATGGCGGTTCGTTTGCAATGGGACACGAGTTTGCGAATGAAGGGATTTTGGGAAGTGGCAAGCAACCGAAGCGCACTGGCCGATGGAGTGGTTTCACCGTGGAATAGCGTCGTGCAATCCATGTGGGATTTTTTTGTTTCCACGAGATCGAGCATGACGCCGTAGGGGCAGCGTTCATGGGACATGGCGGCGTTTCTGATAAAGTCTTCGGCATCCTCAAAGAGAATCTCCATGGCGGCAGGCGGAGCCTCCTTGCAGGATGCGATGGCAAAGCGCACGGCATGGTCGGGATCGCGTGCCAATTTTACGATCAGCGCTGCTTTTTCCCGATAGCAATTCGCGTAGCTCTCGAAGCGGCGACCTTCCCTCTCGGCGATCAAAAAAATCAAAACGGCGCACAGGGTTTTCTTTCTCAGAACAGGGTCGGGATCTCCAAAAAGCGCAGCAGTCGATTCGGTATCCAATCTGCAATCGGTGCAAATCTCATGCCTGATGCGTGAACTCGAGTCCTTGGCGAGATTGTTGACCAGGGCGATGTTTCGCTTGGTGGGCCTCCAGTGTTGCTGGCCCGCCAGGCGCTGCGCCACGCCCAGACGAATCTCGGGCCGCCCGTCGCGAGCGAGGTCGTCTATGATATCGGGATGGATTCCCTTGGCTCGGCCCAGCTGGGCGAGGATATCCGGCAGGATGGCGGCCTTGTTAGCTAAGTAAAAGCTAGGCTTGAGGCTTTTCTCCATATTCAACACGGCATGCTGAACCTCGGGCGACGCCTCTCGCAGAATCCGCGCGCGGAATTTGTCATCCGCCCGCAAGAAAAGGACTCTGACCAGCTCGGGGTCGTCGTGCAGATCGAACTCTTCAATCAGGCTTGCACAGAGGTGGGGACTTTCCGCCAGACGCTTGCGGACCGTTGCGGAGGAATCTCGAAGCAGGAGGCGTTGGGTGGACTTCTCCTCGCAATGGCGGGCCAAGGAAATACGCACCGCCTCTTCGGTGTCGCGCGCCAAGCGCTCCAGCGCGGAGTCTGGCGCGAAGAAGCACCTAGCCAATGCCACGCGGGCTTCCACATCCCCCGAGAAGGACAGCTTCTCGACCAGTTCGCCGGGGAGAAAACGGCAGTTGGCAAGGTGCCGGAGGACTTCGGGCCTGCCATCCCTCATGAGGAGGCGTGTTGCTTCTGCGACAATCGAGCGCTGGGGCCGTGCATCGAATGGCGCGGAGCGCAGGAGGTTCGCAAATCCAAGGCGAATTTCTGGATCGGGATCCGTTACGAAGCCCACCCAGACCTCATCCGGGGCCTTGTTTTCAAAAAAACGGAAGAGCCTGCGCTGAGCCGGGTTTTCGATGAGCAAGCGGCGCAGCGACGAAGCCTTCTCGATGGGCAGGAATTCAAAGACATCGGGGTTGTGGCTCGAAACTGCTTCACGAACCATATCCTCAATGGTGGCAGGCTTGAAGATGTCGGATGGCAGGGGCTCGCCCTTCTGGCGAAGATGGTTGTAGAGCAAGAGGAGCACCTTCCCACCGATAAATTCGACAGCGGATCCTGGCTTCGTGAACTCCCAGAGCGTGAGAACGGGATTTTCCAAAAGGCAGTCGGGGTGGGTCTCCCAGAAATGCTGCAGCAAATCGACCGGGGTGTTGGGATTCCGCGCCAAGGCGAGGTGAATCTCTTCCTGCGGGGCATCCGCGAGCGAGACAAGTTGCTCAACAGATGTGGAGGGATCGGCGGCAACAGCGATGAAATCGGCAAGACTATTCATGGTCATTCTCACGATAGGATAACCCGCGTCAGTCGCGGGAACTGCCACACGCGGCGGTTTTTTAATGTCTGGGGAATCAGCAGGTCAGATGGTGAAGACGAGCACGGCTTCGTGGGCATATGGACTTATGGCAATAAGTTCATATGTCGTTTCTCGAATTCCAGACTGCCTGAATGGTAAAACAGCAAACGGATCAGATGCGTTCCCAAGGGAGTTTGGGGTCGGCGAATGTTCCTGCGACGGGAATTTTTTTCCATGGTATGGAGGTGAGTTCCAAGTCCTGGACGATGGATTGGATAGAAAACCAATCGGGTCGAGGGAGTCTTGAAGCGGGGACTTCGAGCCATTGGGAGCCGGAGTCGTTGCGCACGAAGGCATCGCGTAGCGAGGGAATGTCCTCGCCGGGTGCCCAGCCGAGATGGACCTTCGCCTCGTGGTGGCCTGTGGCCACGAGACGCTTGGCGAGTTGGCGCGCGCGGAGGGGGCCGCACCGGTCGACTTTCCAGACATCCTTTCCCGAGAGCGCGCCGCCTCCGATGGGGATCGAGGGGCCGTAGTGGTCCACGACGAGTTTTTTTCCCGAGAGGCCGTTGTCGCCACGCGGGCCGCCCACCACGAAGTCGCCGCCGCCGTTGAGGTGAAGGTGGCTTGGTGAAAAGGAGAACCCCGCCCCAGCCAGTCCGCTCTTTTCGACATCCGAGAGGGCTTCCGCAAGGAATGGTAAAAATGTGCGGTGCTGATCCTCCATGTCGATGCCTTGTGCGTGCTGGATGCTGAGCACGAGCTTGCGCCAGGCAATCACGCCGCCGTCGTCGGTGATATCGACGAGCACTTTGAAGTCCGGGCCGAAGCGGTGGGGTGAGGCTTTGCGGAATTCCAATACGCGGTTGCCGATGTGGTGGGCGAGCCAGTGTGCGGGCGGGAGGTGATTGGTTTCAGGTCGCGCGGTGGCGTATCCGATGACGATATTTTGGTCATCCGAGTAGGGGCGGATCGAGGCTTCCTCTCCCGAGAGGTATTCGCAGCAGACGCGTTGGATGATCTCAAGGTTGTTGGGATCCGGTCCCCACTCTTCGTTATAGCCTGCCTCCTTGTAGGCGTCGCGAACTATGCTCGGGAAGTGGGGAAATTCCTCGTATTCGGCATTTTCCCAGCGTTCCTGGGCGATGCGGCCGTCAATGAAAACCGTGTTGTCATGGACGGCGACTTCGATGCCAACGAGGGAGCGCGCGGGTTGCTTTGGCGTTGGCAAAGGCCACTGGGCCTGGTCGACGATGCCATTGGCGATGGCGTCGGCGAGCCGATCTGGGTGTCCGGGGGAGACATATTCGGCGTGGTCGTGCGTTTTCATATTGGGAGTTTGGTGATTCTAATGTTCAGGGTTTTCAGGTCGTCGCAGCGGTCGTCGCCTGCGATGGCGGCAAAGAACCGGACGGCGGAGAGTCGCTCGACATAAGCTGGGGCGGGTGTGCCGACCCATCCGTCGGTGACCACCACAGCGCGTTGCGGGCGTTTCGAGGCGGTGATGCCGTCGAGATGCTCCAAGACGCAGTTGATGTCGGTGCCGAAGGTGTTCGGCAATTTGCAGGTGAGATTGCGTGGATCGACCTCGCCGACGACAGTCGAGAACACGAAGAGGCGGAGGAGGCCGAGTTTATGAGGCCGACGCAGGGCTGCAGTGAGTTTCGGAAGGTGGCTGGTCATCGAGCCACTGATATCGAGGTAGACATGGGCGATAGGAAGAGGAGCCCTCTGAATCCGCTTTTCTTCCAAGACGCCCCTGTAAATGACCGGCCATGCCCCGTGGAGGGCCTTCCAAGAAGGAATCCTGCGGTCGCGGGGTTGGGGAACGACCGTTTCGATGGCCCGTATGGTTTGCACCAATGCAGGACGGCGTGTAGAGCTCCCGCCCAAGGTATGGATGCCTGCCTGGCGCAGGATTTTTTCAAATGCCCTGCGCAGCGGGTCGGACGGCGTGGATGCGGATTCGAGTTGGTAGCCCTCGGAGGGAGAGCCTTGGTCACGCCCCGAGAGGATGCGGTCCGGGCGCGGCCACTTGCTCACAATATCGCGGATCGCCTTTCCGAAGAAGGGATCGCTTTCCGCTTGGTCCGAGTCATCCGCGTGGTTGCCGATAAGGACGCAATTGTTTGCAGCGTCGCCTTTGAGCGATTCGACGAGGAGTTCGAAAACCTCGAGGTAGGTGGCGCCTACTGTGGATTTCCCATAGAGAAGCTGGAGGATATGCCCTTCTTTTTCGGAGGCGTCGGCTGGAATGCGCAATCGGTCTGGCCAGCCCGCCGGGGGTCTCAGCAGGCGGGCCGGAAATTTCTTGGCGCTGTTGACTCCCGTGAAGAACGACCAATAGCGTTCCTCGCGGAATTGCTGGCAGAGAATCGCATTGATGACTGCGTCGAAAGCGATGTTGTGGGCGCGGGTCGGGCGCTGGAACAAGCGGGTATGGCCGAGCACGACATGGTGGAGTTCGTGCAGCACGAGCATGAGGAGGTGTTCGTCGGTGCGGCAATAGTCTGCGATGAAGCTTGGATTCAAGCGCAGGCGCGGGCGAACGGAGCAATCGACGCACGCCGAGGGTATCGATTCATCCACCACGATATCGAGCAGCGAGAGGAGTTCCTCCATCTGCCAAGTGGCAGCGGGAACGACATTATAAATGCGGGTTCGGATTTGATTCGGGTTCATAATGCTTCCCCCCACGCCTCCACGGCGAATTGATGACCTGAAAAAATATGTTTGGCCGAGTAGTCGGGTTGCCTCGAGCGCACATAGATTTCGCCAACGCGTCTCGAGAGAACCGCGATGGCCGCTGCGGTTGTTGCCTGGCGGCACGACGCCTTTCGCGAGTCATCCAGTTTGATGCCAATCAGGAAAGCCGGAATCGAAAGTGCGGCCGCTTCGACCTCTTCGATGGAAGGGAATCCTGAGAATCCCAGTGCAAAGACCGAGCGGGCGAGTTGTGACTTTGTGAGCTTGAAATTTGGTGAATCGATACGGAAGACGACAAATTGGCCCGTGACCGGGCGGACAACGGCTTCAAACCTAGTGCGCGGGGGCACGCTCATGTTGTGAAGCGCTCCTGCTGCAGGGTCGAAACCGTGAAAGCCGGTGTTTATTCCAATGCGAATTTTTTCCACAGGGTGTTGAAGTTGTTGCGGACTTCGGAGGGTTCGATGCCGCATAGGTTGTCGGGAAGCAGGCTCTGGATAAGATTCCGGCAGTGTTTGTCCCTCGTGCTGTCGCCAAGTTCCGCGCACACGGCGGCCGCCTTTCGGCAGGCATTAAGGGCTGGACCATAGGTCTGGAGATTTCGGGAGCCGGGTTGCAAGGCATCCCGGGCTTCGGTGGCGAGGGTTTCCACCGCGATCGCTGGAAGTGCGTGGTGGTCGCGCAGGGCGAGATAGGCCACAAGACCTAGCGCGCGTCGTCGGGTTTTGTCTGGCTGGGCCGCAAAGGCGGATGTGAGGAGGCCTGCCAAGTCAACGGCATCAATCGCGGATCCGAGGCGGGCAGCCAGTGCAAGACGATCGATGGGGTCTTGAACAGAAAGAATCTGGCGCCAAGGGTCGGTAGCGTTGAGGCCGCACAGGTTCCAAGCCTGCCTGTGTGCGGCAAGCAGCGCGGCGTGGTTTGTTTTCACTCCGTGTGCGATGCCGGGAAGCCCGTGGCGGAAGGCCAGCCATGCGGCATCCTCCCAGCCAGGTCTTGGCTGTGCGGACAACTCGGCAAGCACGGTGCGGGCGGCTTGGATGGCAAGAATCGAGCGCAGAAGCGTGGTGATGCGACGGGTTGAGAGTTCGTGTCCCGCCTTCCCAGCGAGTGGAGCCAGTGCGATCAGATATTCGGCCAGCTTTTCGGGAGGCGACTGCTGGAGGACCTCAAGAATGCGACGGGTTTTTGCAACCAGATCGGAAACCGGGACAGGGAATTCATGGCGCCCACGGAATTGGTCGATGAGGACGGCCTTGCGGGCCTCATCGGTGAGGGTATCCCACCCCGGCACCTCGATAAGAAATGCGAAGCGGTCAGCAAGAGCGGGGTCCAAAGGTTCGGCACCATGATAGGCTGGAGCGTCGTCGGCTTCCTCATCGGGTGGCGGATTCATAGCGGCCCAGCGGTAGCGGAGTTTCTCGAGCAGAATTCCTTGAACGCGCCTCTCGTGGATAATGGGGAAGAGTTTGTTCTGAAGCTCAGGCCTGGCGCGGCTGATTTCGTCGATGAAAACAACCTCGGCATCCCAGATCGAAGAGGGCGTTGATATGTAGCGCAGCGAGGTCTGCGTTTCGTCGGGAACCGGTATGCCGACCAAATCGTCGTAGTTCACAAGCGAGGCATTGTAGAACCTGAATACAAGCCCGAGAGATTCGGCGAGGCGCTCGAGCAGAAAGCTCTTCGCAGTTCCATGCCTGCCGATCAGGAGCAGCGGGTCGCCTGATGTAAGCGCCGCGAGCACCACCGCCTCGAGGTGGGCCCAACCTTCCAAACCGAGGGGGCGCGTGAGGAGGGATTGCGGAGTTTGCGCAACTTCGGCTTCGTGTGCGGCGAGCGAGGGGTCGGGCAGCGGTTTTGATGCCTGCGGCGACTTGGGCTTTGTTTTTGTGTTCACAGGGCACCTCCCTTCAATGCGCGACGGAGGAGTCGGTCGCGGAGTTTTCGGGCTTGCTCGATACAGCAGGTGCCGAGGCTCTGGCGAACGCGGCGCTTGGTGTAATCGGGAAGGTGGAGCGTGTAGTGGCACCAGAAGGTGCCGTTATTGTTCCAGAGATGGTGGTTTGGATTATCCGCAAGGATGCGGATGGATGCTGTCGATAGTTGTTTCATGGTGTGTCTCCTTTCGGTTTCGCACCAGGATTCGGAACTAACAAAAAACCGCCGATCGATCAGGAGCGGCGGTGTGTGTTTGAACCGTGGAGATTTTTGTTGTTCGGGGCATGGGCCCCGCACATCGCTTGGATTTTCCAAGCAAGCCACCGTGGGAGTTTCTCCAGTTCCTCGGTAGGCACCCTGTGGCGTTTTACGGCCCTAGGAATTCCTGATGTCGAGACCACATTATCAGATGCCATGTGGAGTGCAACTTGAGTGTGTGTCATAGTAGATGGACGCGTGGAAGCCTGCTCGTGGGCCTCAGTGCCGCTTACAGCCTTGTTTTGCGGGGTGGGCGCAATCAGATGCCCTGGAGCGAGAGGTGTTCCAAGTCGTCGATGAACTGGAGGATTTGCTTTCTGTATTTGCGGTCGCCCCGTCGCTGGCGGACCCAGCCGGCCGTGCTATTGCCGATCCAGTCCATTCTGATGTTTGTGAGGGGAAAGAAGCGGAGAATCCAATTGTCGAGAATGATGTAGGGGTGGTCGATGCGGATGAGGGTCGGTGCGGGGAGTTGGGGATATTTGTCAGGGGAGCGGTAGAGCACACGGCCACCGGGGCTTATGCACGATGGCCGAGTTTTTCCACCATGGGAGTTGTTCAGGATATGGTCGCGCCAGTTCATTCCGTAGAAGCGGGAGGCATTTCAATCCAAGAGGCGGGCGACCTCGCCGAATGGGATGGACTTTGTTTGAAGCCCTCCGGGTGTGATCGCCCAGAGTGTGGGGTATTTCGGCGCTTGCTTGGGAAAATCTCCGAAGCCGTCGGTGAGGTAGATGGCTGCGTCGGGAGTGGTGGTTTTGTCGAGGTGCTTGAAAAAGGGACGGAAGTCGGTGCCTCCGCCGCCCGGGAGTTTGGGAATACCTTCGCTTTCGATATCAATCGCCCATGGGCCGTGCAGCTTGGCGTCACAGGCGTAGAGTTGGACTTCCACCTTGGGGTAGGCGCGTAGGATTCCGCGAAGTTCATTCAGAAAGCGGCCGAGCGTCTCATCGTCGATCGATCCGCTGGTATCAATACAGAGCGCAATGCTCACGGATTCGCCATCCATAGCGTCAAGGTAGAGTTCGTCTCCGATGAAGCGGCGGTCGTAGGAGGTGAAATCCCATGGGGTTCGCGTGAGGTAGCGCCAGAGGAGGGTGCGCCAGTCGAGCGGTGGATCCGTTACTTCGGCGAGAAGTCTTTGGAGATTTTCGGGCAGGTTGCCGTGCGTGGCAGAGCCCATGCGGGTAATGGTGGCGGCCTGCGCGAGTGCGGCATTCCAGTGGTCGCGGATCGTCGAGATTTCTTCGGATGATAAAACAGTGGAGGCGTCTTTGCGGTCGGGTGGAACGAGGTCGCTTCCGATGAATTGGATTTCCAAGTCTTCGAGTTTGGGATTGCGGCTACGAAGGATCTCATAGACTTCCTCGACCGTGAAGTTTGAGATCTTATCGTCGCGCAAGGCGGACTTCGGAAGGGTGAGCCCCTCGGTTTGAAAAATAATCCCGTTCACGACGATGTCTGCGGCGATATTCCAAAGCACGGGGTGCGCGCCCTGCCGGCGAATGATATGTCGCAAGGCTGCATGGAGGAGTTCATGGACGAGCACGCCGAGTTGCTCGGCTGGCGTGTGTTGAGCCATGAACTTGGGATTGAAGAGCAGGCGGCGTCCATCTGTCGCCGCCGTCTCGATATCCTCCGTGATCACGGACTCCGCGAAGAGGGCCAGTGAGGCGAAGAATGGCGAGACATTGCGAAGATGGAAGAGAAGGAGCGAGAGATCCAAGGAAGTGATTCAGTTTTCAGCGGTCAGTTTTCAGTAATGGAAGGCGCATACGATGGGCGTCGGGTTTTCTCATGCGTTGCCGATGAGCTTGCGGTAGGAGTCTAGGAACTTTTTGATTTTCGGGTTCGCGGCGAGGTGGTGGGCAAGAACGCCAAAGGTGTTGTCGGCGCGGGCCGTGTCGAGTTTCGCGTGGAGGAAGAGTTGGATCCACTCGGGGTCGGCGTTGGTGGTGATCCAATCGAGAGTGTTTTTGACGGACTCCGCCGACTTGGCGCGGATCGCAAGGCCCAGTGAGGCGGCATAACGGGCGGAGGGCTCGGAGGGAAACGGAGTTTCTTTTGCCTTCCCTGCGAGGATGGAGTCAAAGTCCGGCAGCGTCTTGTAGACCTTGAGGTAGGCTCGGAACTCTCCGGCGGGGGCATCGCCTATGGCGGGGTCCATGGGCAGGTCGGCAAGGTGGAGCGCGTTTGCTGCGGTCCACGCTCGAGGAGACGGCCATGCGGGATTCTTCGGGTCGCGCTTGTGGAGGAGTTCAGGCCGCCATGCGAGGAAGGCGACAATTTTTTCATCGATGCCATTCTGAAGTGCCCAACTGCGGAAGCTCTCGAAATGGGGCTCTACGGTGACATGGATGAAGCGGTTCTGCAGGGCCGATGGCATGCTGAAAACGGATGCGCCATCCTCGGAACGATTGCCGGCGGCCCAGACATGCCAGCCTTCAGGTAGCGTGTAGGAGCCGACTTTGCGGTCGAGGACGAGTTGCTGGGCGATGCCTTGGATGGCTGGCGGTGCCATGTTCAACTCATCGAGGAAGAGGATGCCCGAGCCGCTGCGGGGCAGGAATTCCGGGGGATACCAGCGCGAGGTGCGGGCATCGTGGTCGGCCACGGGAAGACCGCGCAGGTCGGTGGGGGCAAGTTGGCTGATGCGGAGGTCGATGAGGTCGATCTTAGCTGCTTGTGCGACAGCGGCAACGGTGTGGGATTTTCCGATGCCGGGGGCGCCCCAGATCATGACCGATTGGAGGAGGTGTTTTTTAACGAGAGTGCCGAGCAGGTTTTCGAGTTGCGATGGATTCATTTTGGTTCTCTGGAGTTTCTCTTACCGAGTGTCGCAGGAGGTGTCACAGGTATCTCTTGGTATGGAGAATATGAAGGGTCGTGGCATCTGGAAGGTTGTTGCACTTTTCCCGCAGAGCCTTGCGGAAAATCGAGTCGCGCGGACTGGCGGTGGCAAAAAGTGTCATGCACGAGCGGAACTTCAAGTTGTCTGGGCTGCCAAAGATGTCGGTAATTGATTCGGAACGATCCACCACGGCTGCCGTGCACTCCTGGAGTCTTGAGCCAAGGACGGGATGGGCAAGGTATTCGGCAGCCTCGCGCAAATCGGCTATCGCATAGCGTGTGGACATCGAGCTTTGCCCCAGTCCCGCAATCTGGGGAAAAACAAACCACATCCAGTGTGAGTCTTTGCGGCCATTGCGGATTTCCTCCAAGGCGGTTTCGTAGATGTCATCCTGCGCATCCAGAAAGCGGTTCAGTGACGGGTTCATATTGCGGTGGTTTTGGGCTTCTTGCGTTTGCTGATCTTCGCCAGCGCTGTTTCGCGGACGACGGGGTGCGAATCCGCTGCGAGCGCGCGGAGATCGCGCATACCGGTTCGCGAGCATTGGGCGGTGAGTTGGCGGAGGAAGGGGTTGGGGCTGCGGGCGAATTGATGGAGCACATGAAGTGAGGGAGTGGTGTTGCCGTGGCGAGTCGTGCCTTTGAAGCGAGGATGGGCTTTTTCAAAATCCAGCACTGCGCCGAATGGCCACGCGCTGTGTGCACGGGCATTGATCCGAATCTCGGAATCCGGATCATCAAATAAGATTCCCAGAGTCTCTGGCGGCGTCTCCTTGGCGTAGGAGAGTCTCAATCGAACAGATGCGGATGGGTCTTTCGCGGCCTCCAAAAAAAGATGGCGCATTTCGTGGTAGAGCTCCGCGTAGGAGCCGGGACAACTGCAATTACGGAAGTCCTCCAGTCGGGAAACGAAATGGGCGAGGACTTTGATTCTAACCTCAGGCTCGGCATCCCTCGCCAAATCTTCCGTTTGTTTCAAACTGAGTCTGGAATCTGTGCACACATACTCGCGGATGTTTTTGTCCGAGTCGGTGGCGAAGAGTTCCAGAAGCGCGAGATTTGCATCATGGTCTCGCCAGCAGTATTGCCCGCGCAGGCGGTGTGCGATTTTGATCCGTATCTCCGGGTCTGAATCCACAGCCAAATCGGCTGCGATCTGCGGGTGAAGTCCGTTGCGTTCGGTCAGCAGAGAGCGAACTTCGTGGGGAATGTGGTTTTTGTGGGCAAAGTAGAATTTTGGTGTGAGGCGGAATCCCGAATGAGCGATGACCTTTTTTAGATCCGGGTTGGTATTTGTGAAAATGCGGCTGCGGAGTTCTGCGCCGGCATGACCATTCAGAAAAACATTTCGCAGGACGGAGGGATGGTCGTTCGGGTCGAATTGCAGAAGGATTTTTCGGGCGACGCGGAAGTTGGACGCCAAAGATTTTCGGACTTCCAAGGAGGGGTCACTCAGCAGCAGCATGTGTGCCTGCGCGAGTCGGCAGTTTTTGGCGAAGGCGAGACGCACGCTTTCATCAGGGGCCTTGCAGAGCCATTCTAAGGATTGCGGTGGGGTGTTTGTGCACCTCGAGAGAGCGCTGCGGATTTCCAGCGAATCGCTCAAAGCAAGCCTCTGCACGACATCCGCAGGAATTGGCGGGCAGTTCGCAAGTTGGAGGAAAACATCCTCTTGCTTGCAGGCGGCCAGTGCACGGGCGGCCTGGTTGAAAGAGGGGATTGGCTTTTCCATTTCGTTGGATACCGCCTCTCGAAGCCACTCGGCAAAGCTGAGTCTGACGACAGGATCCGAGTCGTTGGAAAGGCTCTGCCAAGCCGCCTCGGGTGCCTTCTCATAAAAAAAGCGTGCGTTTGATGAGTTTCCCTTTGCGATTTTCACAAACATGAGGCGCACCCCGGCGATGGGATCGGAGGGTGCGTGGGCAAAGACCCTTGTGTCCTGCTGACGGAAAGCATGTTCTACCGCTTTTTTAAGGGCCTCGTGGGTGTGAATTTGGGGTGCCAGATAAGCGCCTTTTTTTCGGAGGTGGTTGTAGGAGGCGAGGCATGCTGCAGGTGAAATGTTTTTCTGAAGGGCGGCGGGTTCGGTGAGCTCCCAGAATGCAATGATCGGGTTGGCGAGCAGGGCTTCGGGGAATTTGCTCCAAAGCCTGTTGAGAACCTCCAAAGGGGTGTTCGGATTTTCCGCTACGGCGCGACGCACAGAGGCATCTTCGGAGCGTGCCAGATTGGCAAGGACATCTGGCGGCGTAGTCGGGTCGGAGGCGGTCATCGCTTATGCGGCGAAGCCAATGCGAGGCTTGTTGAGAAGGACCGTAGCCGGAGTATTGAAAATCTCGGCCAGCGAGTAATCGTTTTGGAATGGCAGTTCGCGATCGGCTTCTCCCGCGATGCGCTGGGCACGCCAGCTTGGCATGCGATCAAAAAGAAGGTGAGTGTTTAAGCGGCCTGGACGGATCAAGGCGGGATCGATCTCGGTGGATGAGCAATTGATGGAGCAGATGACCTGAAGCTTTAGAAAATCCGCCAGCAGGCCGTCGGTGATATTGAGAATCGCACCCACCTCGCGGCGGTTATCGAGGTCGCGTGTCATGAGCGCGCCATCGGCGTCTTCCAGCACGCACACGAATCGATGGTTGCTGTAGCTGGCGCTTTGTCGCGACCAGAAGCGGATGAATTCGGGATTCGTAAGAACGCTCGTGGATGCTGGCGGGATGAAGTAGAAGCGGTGTGTCTTGTAAAGTTTGCCGATGAGGTGGCGGATGTAGGATGTTTTTCCTGTGCCTGGCGTGCCCTCGAAAATGGTCAGGCCGGATCGCTGGGTCTGCAGAAAGTCGATGAAGGCTTCGTTTTTTTCGGAAAATCCCTCACCGTATAAGAGGTCCATTTTTTCTTCATCCAGCTTGTTGCGGTCTTGAAGTGGGACGCTCTCGGTGTCGATGCCTTCGTTGGACAAGCAGAGAAGATTGTAGCAGCCCGCATCCGCTTTCGGCGGCATCGAGTATTTGTCGGCAAAATTCGTGGCGATGTTTTTCGCGGTATCGATATCCGGTGCGTAGACGGAGAGGTCGCACTCTTCGATGTGAAGGAAGACCTTATTGTCCTCCGCAATGATGAGATCGCGCCAGTGGATGCCGGAGTTGGCAGGGTAGCAGTCCGAGCGGCAAATCTGGTCTTTCTTATCGAGAAAAATGCGGTGGAAATCCCAATTCCTGTTTCTCATGCAGAAGCGGTGGGCGGCATCGATCCCGTAGGTGGCTATGATAGGAACGGGGGCGGCCGTGCTGAAGGGCGAGGAAAACATCGGCATCGATGACAGGTCGCAGGTGAAGTCGACTTTCGACACCAACTTGGTTTGGGCTTTCTTTGGCGCTGGGGCGTCCTTGGGGAGCTTGTTCGCCAAAGAGTCCCAGGTCGGTGGTGTTTTTTTCTGCTCGGATTCCGCGTTGTCTGGAAGTCCTTGGTTGGAGTCGGGTGATGAAGGTTGATTCATAATAGGCTGGTTTTGTTAGGTGGTTGGTCGGGCTATTTTTTCAGACTCGCGCGGGTCGCTGTGGGGTCGTAGGGGTTGCTCACATCCTCAGTTGGTGCGGGATTGAAAAGTTGGGCTAAGCGATCTGATTCATCGATGTCGTCAAGGATGCCGAGTTCGCGCAGGTCGGGCTCGAAGAGGCGGAATCCGGCGATTTCGTGCACGGGCAGAAACTCGTCGATGTAGCGAACGATGGTGCGGAAGTCCGTTTCTGAGGGGGCTTCTTCGCTCGCACGGATCGAGCTTGGATAGTTCTCGTTTGCGCAGAAATGGGATTCCTCTGGCAGTTGAGAAAGCTGAATCCATGTGTCGCTCCGCATCGAGCGTGAGTCGGCTGCGAGCCAGAGCAGGATGGCGCCGTCTATGAGGCAAGTGCGTGCTCGTGCGTGAATGCGAGTTCCTGACGGTCGCTTCCGAATTTCCTCATGGAGCATGAGGGCGGTATCATGAAAAAGCGCGCCGGGGCCGATGAGTTCGATGTTCAGCGTTGTAGGCTCATCGGCAAGTGCGGCTTGGAGAGCGGTGAGAAGACGGGATGAGTTTTTTTCGGCAAGGTTGAAGTGCATCTGAAGAGTTTTAAGTTTTTAGAATTAAGTTTTAAGCAGTCTGCGGGTGGGGAGTGGCTGGTTTCGATAATTGACTCTGGATGACCTCCTCAGGCGGCGCGAAGATGCGAGTGCGGACCAGCCGGCTTCAGGTGTCGATGCAGAGCGTTCCGCACGGTGTTGCAGAGCGTGGAGGCGACGGATGCCACATTCACATCGACAACGGCATTTTTAAAAAGGGAGGCCATCTCCCGCGTATCGCGACCGATTCCCAGGCCGATGAGCGGAATGTCCTCGGCTTCGAATTTTGAGATTTGGGCGATGGTTGAAGACTCGTCGTTGGGTTCCCCGTCGCTAATGACAAAGACGACGGGATTTTCGAACTGGCTGATTTCGGGGCTTGCGTTAATGCTGGCAAGGGCGTGGTGCATATTCGTTCCACCGCTGCACTGGGAGCGGAGGAAATCGATTTTGCGGCGTCGCGACGGAGAGTCGCATTGGCCGTGAGGCTGCAGAATCTGGCGGGTTGTATTGTTGAAACTCCAAAGGGCCAAGGGCAACCCAGAGCGTAGGCAGACTTCCGAGAGGAGGACGACCCCATCGAAAGCGGCATCGAAGTTGTCTCCGCGCATCGAGGACGAGATGTCGAGGGCGAGAACCACAAGCGGGTCGAATCGTTTGTGGCGCAGGCGGCGTGACCAGACCTTGTCATGCAAACGTGGATTCGCCTCCGCCTGCATCGCGGTGCGGATATTGATCGACTCGCCGCTGCGCTGGTTGAGTAGGAGTTTTTGACGAGAGTTTGTCTCGAAGAGTTCGATGAACTCGTTTGCTAGCCTTTCAATGAAGTGGGATAGGGCTTTCTGGCGCTCCATGTATCCCCTTTTCAGCGTTTCCGAGGATTCCGACCCGCCGTCCCCTGCTTTTGCTTTTTTTGCACTCTCGATGCGTTTGTTGCGATCTCCCCCTGCGTGGAGGTTGTCCTTCGGTCCAAGCGTGGTGATACGCGTTCGGCCCGCGCATTCGTCAAGGGCTACGAGTCGTTCCCAGACTGGACGGATTTTGTCATCGAAAATTAACAGCATACGCTGCTGGGCGTTCAATGTTTCCCTTGCAACCGCGCGTCCTCGCGCAATGCCTGGATGGCAGAGCGTCTGGGCTGAGACCGCTTCACGCGTCTCCTCCAGAGCCTCGCGCACAACCTGCGCGACGCCTGCGGATATTTGGCCTGTGTGGGCGGCTTCCAGAAGGGCGCGCAGAAACTGCACTTGGTAACTCATCGGCCAACTCGATCCAACCATCGCCTGAAAAATGAGTTCATTTGCCGTGCGGAGCCATTCGGCGCAGCCCGGAAATTTCGAACCGAGCCAGGACTCGATACGCAGATCCTCCAGAACATTGAGAAGATCCTGATAAAGTTGGTGGCGTTCGATGGGATAGAGGTTGTGAATGCGTGTGATCGCACAATGCGCGCTCTCGTGAAGCAGGATGGCTCGACAAACATCGGCCGATTTTTCCGTAAGGTAGTCTGGGGCAACCGTGATGACTCGGTCCCTCCAGTTCCAACTCCAACTCGCGCCGGCATCCCCTTCGATCAAGCTGACCTCCTCGCCTGTCACTTGGGAGGCGAGGGCCTGAAGTTCGCGGAGAAGAAAGGAGCGGTTGTGGGATTTGATCATGGAATTATCGGATTTGTGGGATGTGAAAGTGTTAGGAGAATCAGGCGAGACCTGTGGCTCTGAGCAGTGACAGAGCCGCTGCGCGGTCGGCAGGGTCCGCTAGGCGTTGGATGTAAATCTCCGCCATGACGCGAGCTGTGATCCCACGCAGGCGGGATGCGCTCTTGGCGTTTTCGTGGATGAGGCGCATCGCATTGAGTAGCGTGCGGCGGGTGAATACATAGCGCTCGCGGCGCACGCGACCGATGCTCGCTGGAGACTCGTTGTCGCCTGCCGCCCCCGAAATGCGGGCGTGGAACGAGGAGATGGATTTGAGGGTCATTTCCAAATCAGGGAAATCCGCGAGCGATGGATACATTGGCTCGGAGTGCGGGGGTATCCAGCGCACGCCCTCCCAAACAAAGGCGGGGCTTTCTCCCGTCACTAGACAGCGGAGCATATCAAGTAGCTCTGGTTCCGACGGCTTGCTGATGTGTCCCCAAATTCCCCAGCGGTCACGGAAAGCTGGCGAGAGCGTGGCGCGGCCTGCGTATTCGGATGGATTCATGGTGCCGAAGAGGCGGAAAGTTTCCGAGATGGGCACATCGCCCCCGCTGCCGAAGCGGCGCCCATCATGCTCGGTCAGGACGAGTGTCGGTGGGAGTTCCAGCACGGGATTGAGACGCTCGAGCACTTGGGGTTCAGCGAGGTTCACCTCGTCGAGGATTACCCACCAACCGTTACGCAAGGCGCGTGGAATGTAGCCCTCGGAAAATTCCCAAGCTGGGCGGTTTTTTCCAGATTGGGTCGACGGAATGAAACGCCCAACGAGTTCGCCTGTGTCGGTGTGCCCGCTCAAGTTGACGCGGATCGCATTTTGACGTGCCATCATTGCGAGCCACAGGATGGCGGTAGTTTTGGCCGTGGCCGTTTCCCCTTCGAGCATGCAAGGGATTCCATGGCGAACGGCGAGTGCCGCTTTGCGTGCTGTGGTCAGAAAGAGTCGGTCGAGGCAGAGGGGTTTGAATCGAATGGCGTCCTGATCAGGGTTTTGTTCCCCGTAAGGTATCTCAATATCCAGAATGCGAAGGGTTTTACCTCCTGCTTCGATGGCTGGACGGTCCTCCTCAGCGCCACGTGCCAAGCGGGTGAGCTCGGAAAGAGTGAAAACCGTATACCCTTGAGCGAGAGCCTCTGCGCGGTCGTTCGGCGATGCGTTGTCAGGAAGCACAATGCCATCCGCCCCAGCACGAAAGGAGGTGGCCTCCGCGCCTAGTTCCATAATCACTCGGCGCGCAGTTGTGGTGGCATGGGAGCCAAGCCCGCTGATGCAGAGGCGTGTTCCCTGTCCGATCACGGATAAGGCCTGTTTTGGCTGACTGGTTTCTGTGGATGTCATAAAATCTCCTTGCTGGTAGAGGGTTGTGTTGGTGGTTTTGCGGGGTTATCCAAAAATTTCATCCGTATCATTGCCAATATCTTGCTCGCTCGGCTCGCCTTTTGCCGCGTTCTTTAGTCTTGCTGTCTCCTTAAGGATGCGTTCGTGAAGGTCTGGAAGGCTCAACAAAATCGCATCTTTGACATCTCCAGACAGCTCCAGTTGGTCGATGCCATCGAAGGCTCCGAGAAACTCGATTACATCCGCAGGAAGAACTTTTTTAATAAAGTCCCACCCAACCGTTCCTGCTGGGGTCACATCCTTCCAACGTATCCAATTTCCAGTCACGCCATTGGCGTCCTCTGCCTTCAAGGTGCCATCGCTGTCGTCGATATGCGTGACAGTGTAAATTCCTCCAATGGTATAGTTATGTTCATTTGAGTTTCCGACAATGCGGATTTTGCGGCCTACTGGGACTTTTTTCATATTGTTTTGGGTGTTTGGTGATGTGTTGTTTGGTGTGCTTGAACGCAAGCGTCTTGGTGCGGATTTGGGTCTCATTATATCAGGTGCCTGTTGCAGGGCGTGTCACACCCTTACAAATTTTTTCAAGTGGTTTTAAAGGGGAGGGAAACTCATTTAAGTCGCCCTTAACAAAAGTTTACGAGAATGGATTGTTTTTATGTGAGTCAAAATGGCGCATTTTTTTATATGGAAATAGTGTTTTTATAAATACTCTAAGGGGTTTGTTTTTAGATATAAACTCTATCTAGTAGAGGTCTTGTCATAACTGATCAGGTTAGCTATTAAATCAGATTACCCCGAGGATTGCAAGGAAAAAATGAATGAAGATTTATGGTAAAATATGTAATAAATTTCTTAAATTTGTATAAAATTATTTTCTAAAACAATTTAATAACCAGTAAAAATATTTTTTGAGTTTGTATTGTCATACAATTAAACACGAAAAAAGACCGTTCAAGGGTCCAAAACAACCACTCACGTCATAAAAAATGACCATTCGTGAAAAAAACATCAACAAGATCCGTTTTTGCGCCCATGCGCATTGTTTTCTTGGCTTCCAGAGGAGTTTTCGTCAGCTTCGCACAGATGAAAAAATCCGGGTGTCTCGTGGCTTTTTTGCTCGTGGCGGTTTGTGCGAGCATGTTTGTGAATTTGCTTTTGCTGGCTTTGATTGGAACTAGGGGCGCAGCGGCTATGGCGGGGGTGAAGGTTCTCGCTCAGAAGGAATATGAGGAGGAAGTGCTTTCTGAGGGTTCGGATTCGCATTCCAAGGTTGCCGTCATTCCTCTGGATGGCGTGATCGGCTTTGGCATGAGCGGGAGCCTCGGGGATTCGATGGTGGAGGATTTCAAGGCCGCATTAGAGCAGGCTGCTGCGGATCACCATGTGAAAGCGGTCATTGTCGAAATGGACTCTCCTGGCGGCGAGGTAACGGCGTCGGATGTCCTCTACAATGCGTTGCGGAATTTCCCTGAGGAGAAGCCGGTGATCGCTTATTTCAATTCGATCGGGGCCTCGGGGGCGTATTACACCGCCTGCGGAGCGGATTGGATCATGTGTAATGACACGACTTTCACCGGTAGTATCGGCGTCATTATTTCCACACTCAATTACCGCGACCTCTTTGGAAAAATCGGCCTCGAGTCGGTGGTTTTCAAAAGCGGAAAGTTCAAGGATATGCTCAACGGGGCTCGTGAGATGAGCAAAGAGGAGAAGGAGTATGTCCAAGGGCTCGTGATGCAAAGCTACGATCGCTTCCTCGGAATCGTCGCCTCCGCGCGCAAGCTGGACGCCTCAGCGCTGCGAAACGGTCCCGCCGATGGCCGCATTCTCAGCGGCACGGATGCCTATGCCGCGAAGTTGGTGGACGAGTTGGGCTACATCGAAGATGCCTACGAAAAGGCCCGCACTCTCGGCAAGGTGCCCGGAGCCGAGGTTGTCCGTTATGTGCGAACTTATAGTTTCGACCGCTTCCTGCGGTTGTTTGGCGAGTCCTCATCGGCAAAGGTCGAGATTGGTTTGCCGGGCAAAAAATACGCTCTTGAGCCAGGTCGCGTCTACTTGTTGCCTCCATTTTTCGCGCCCTGAGGAGAGACGACCCGTGAAAAAAACGCGCATCGACACATCTGGGCAGCAGGCTGCGTTCCAATCGCCCTTTGCCGCACTGCAAATGGAAGGGCTCCCCGATGCGCCGCCGCAACCCGAGCGCGAGACGCCTGCGGTTGCTCCAACTAAAATGGGCCGCATCGTGCTGCGCCGCGAGAAAGCTCAACGGGGTGGAAAAACCGTCGTGGTGGTGTCGGATTTCGAAGCCCGCATTTCAGATGCCGAAATCGAGGACTTTGCCCGCAAGGCTCGCCAGGCCTGTGGCTGCGGAGGCACAGTGCGCGAGCGCGAGATTGAACTCCAAGGCGACAATGCCCCAAAAATCCGTGCCTATTTCGAAGGCGCTGGATTCCGCGTCGCTGGCCTTTGAACGGTGGGGGTTATTTTTTAAGTTCTACGGTTTTTCCGTGGGTGCTGGAGGAGAGGCGTTTGAGTTCTTTGAGGTCGTCGTCTTTCGGTTGGAAGGCGATGAAGTTGACAACGCATTTTTGACCCTCCTGCAAGGATCCATCGAGGATTTTTTTGATGTCGTTCCAAGGGATGTTGTCGATGGTTCCGGTGGGTTTCCATTGGAAGCTGCCATCGGAGATGACGTAGAGGACATCGGGTTTCATCTGGGCGGCGAGTTCGAGGACTCCCATGAAGCCTCGGGGGTTGGATGTCACTTTGGACGAGGCTCCCATGGTGCCTGTGGTGACCCATTCGTTTTTGACCCACTCGGTGGCGGCAGAGCGGTTGGTGTCTGTGGCGGGGAGGAGTTCCCGGTTAAAGGGTTTGTAGTTTTGGGTGAATTGGATGAGGCCGAATCGGGCTGTGATGGGGAGTTTGGCGATCAGGTTGAGGGTTTCCTCTTGGATTTTTTCGAGTGGGATTCCCGCACCGCTTGCCTTGTTGAGGACGCTGGTGGAGACGTCGAAGAGAAGGAGGATGCGTTTGCCGGTAGAGTGCACGCCGAGGAAGCTCATGCCGGATCCGCCGAATCCTCCTGCGCCCGCACCGCCGGAGCCCGATCCGGTGCCCATACCTTCGCCGACGCCGAGAGCGTTGATGTTGTCGCTGATGAGTTGCGAGGGGTCGAGTGGCAAGGGTTGATCTATTGCCATGTTGGGAAGGTCGGGGAGGGAGAATGCGGTGGGGCGTGTGCTTTGCATGCGGTCGGAGAATGTGGGCTTCGGCGCGGCGGCATCGAGGGCGGCCATATTCATCTTTTGCTCACGCTTCTTGGCTGGGAGTCGGATATCGCGAGCGGCCTTGAACTCGGCAGGCGGGGCGGTGAAGTAGCGGGCGACGACTACAATTCCTGCGACGAGTCCCGCTGCCAAGTGGACGCCAACGCTGACGATAAGAATCGTGATAATGAGTTTTTTCACTCCTCCCTTTTTGGATGTCGGGGCGGTGGTCATTCTGCGTCCTCCGTGGCTCCGGCGAAGGTTACTCCGCTTATTCCCGCTTGGGCGCAGACATTGAGGACATCGACAACGCGCTGGTGAATGGCGTTGTCTGAGACATCAATCGTCACCATGGCGTCGGTTTTGTTGGCTTTGCAGGATTCTTTGAAACGCGTGAGTGTGGAGAGAAGAGAGGGCAGCTCCTTGCTTTGAGGCTGGTCGAGGGGGAGGTCATTGAGAACGACTTGGCCGTTGTCTTGAATGACAACGCGTTGTTCGTCGGGGATTTCGAGGGCCTGATCCTGGGAGACTGTGCCGGGGAGGGTCATGGACATGTCGGCCTCCTGTTTCACGGGTTTGGAGGTGAGGATGTAGAAAAAGAGCAGAAGGAAGCAGACATCGATCATTGGAGCGATCTGGAGTTCGATCTGCGGGTGTTCGATGCGTCTCATTTTTGCACAACTCCGAAGATGACATCGACGGCTCCGGCCTCGCTGGCGATGGCCATGACTTCTTTGATTTTTTTGCCTGGGGTGCCCGCATCGGCGCGGACATAGAGTTTCAGGGGCGGGCTCGCTTTAAAGCGCTCTTTGAGGTGGGTGGTGAGTTCCTTGGTGCTAACGGGTCGACTGCCGGAGAAGAGTTGGCCCTTGTCGTCGATATTGACGACATCGCGGTCGCCCTCGTCGGATGGGATTTTGCCTGAGGCAGCTTTGGGAACTTTGATATCGAGGAGTTTTTCGCTCTTGGTGATTTTGCCCGCGAGCATGAAGAAAAACAGGAGCAGAAGGGTGAGATCGATCATTGGGGCGATTTGGAGCCCGATCTCCTCGTGTTCGACTCTGCGTTGGCGGCGACGTGCCATGGGGTTGTCTTAGGCCTGCTGGTTGGGATCGTGTGCTGGCGGGGTTGCGCTGTGAGCCTCACCAGTGAAGAGGTCGAGCATGTGAGAAAGGGTTTTGTGGAGATCTGCCATGTTGCTGGTCAGGAGCCCACGGAAGAAGAAATAGAGGAACATCGAGGGAATCGCCAGCAGGAGACCGCCGGCGGTGGCGATGAGGGCCTCGCCGATACCTTTGGCGAGGTCTGTGGCTTCGGCTTTGCCAGCGGTGAGTGCGCTAAAACTTGTGATCATGCCTGCGGTGGTTCCGAGGAGGCCGATCATTGGAGCGAGGACTGCAAAGGTGTTCATATAATTGACGATGACCATCATTTTTGTCTCGTTTCGGAAGCACTCGTCACTGATGTGGTTTTCCATCGCGCTTTTGTTATACATGTCGCGTTCGAAGTTCGCCTTTGTGAGAGAGCCAGCCAGGATGTCGGTCATCATGCAAGGCGAGGCGTTGCAGAGGCTGTAGGCGCTCTGAAGGTCGCGTTGGGTCATGAATCCATTGAGCTGCGCCACCAATGCGGGCGGCATGAGTTTCTTCTTGCGAAACATCAAGGCGCAGTAGCCGCCAACCGAGGTCACAGCGACGGAGCAGAGCGCGATGATGTGCATGATGGGGCCGCCCTCCTTATAGAGATCCATGAGGCTCTTGTCGGTCGAAACGCCCATGGCGTGGGCGGAGTTTGGAATGGCGAGGAGGCCGAGGACAAAGGCCAGCATCAGCCAGTTGTCACAGCGGTGGAGGCGGGTTCGCGGGGCGGTTGGTAATTTACTTGATTTCATTTTTTTTGTTTTTTTTGACTCGTTCAGTTTTCGGGGTTGGAGAGTTTTCTGGTGGGGGAGTTGGTGTCGCGGAGCTTGTCTCCCCGAGTTCCTTCAATTCCTTGCGGGCCTCGTCTTCAAAGTTCACGGCGAGTTGTTCCGGGGTGAGGCTGGCGAGAAACTCGGTGGCGAGTTTTGATTCTGGAGTAGCCGGGTAAAGTGCGAGGATGTCGCGCGAGGTCTCGATAGCGAGATGGGTTTGAGATTTTTCGGAGTCGGGCAGGTCGGCCTCGCGGGCATTTTTTGCAGAAAGACGGTAAACCTCGACAGCGCCCCAGAGGCCACGGGCGGCCTTTTGGTTTTCGGAGCCGAAGAACAGGGATGGGTAGAGGTAGAGTGCGAGGGCGCTGTTATAAAGGCGGTGGCGCTCGTCGATCACATAGGGGTCGATGTTCCAGCGCGGGTTTTCTTTTAGGAAAGACTGCAGTTCTTTGGCAGTGGCTTGGGCCATGAGGTAGTTTGCCTCGATGAGGATTTCGGGATCTTCCGTTTCAGCGGCGAGGGTTTTCGCTTCTTCGATGGCTTGCGCCGCTTTGCCGGTAGCGGTCATGGCGCGGAGCCGTCCCTCGCGGGCGCGGGCCTTGTCCGAGTCCTGCCAGGCTTTTTCCTCGACTAGAGTGAACAACTCGAGTGCGCGGTCGGCTTGACGGCGTTCTTTGGTAGCGAGCAGGGCATTTCCAAGTGCGCAGGCGATAGAGCCTGCGGGAGATCGCGGCATTTCGAGCCAAGTGCTGAACTTCGACCAATAGGCTTCGAGAGCTGGTATGTCTTGGACTCCAGCGGAGCGGACGGCGGCTTCACGATCCGGGGCGGCGGCGAAGTCGATCGCTTGGACATCCGCTCGCGGAATGGCGGTGGAGACCACTGGGGGCGGCACTTGAGCGGAGGGGTTGGGAACCTCGATTTCGAGGCGAATAAATTTTTCGTCGGTCGACAGAATTTTGCCGGGGCGACGCTGACCATTTTTCAACTCGAGCACATCTGCCGCATGGCAGAGCAACGAGGAGGCGAGAAGGATGAGGATCGCGTGTTTCATCCTTTTACGGGCGTCCCCTCTGTTTCAGGTGTCTTCTCGTTGGTTTTGGACGGCAGCGGTCCGCCGAGCGCTTGCAGTCTGTCTTTGGCGGTGGTGGCCTCTGGAAACTCCTCCAGCTCGGGCTTGGAAAGGAACTCGCTGTAGGTGCGTCGGGCGGCGGTGGAATCTTGGATTTTTTCGAACGCCTCGCCGCTGCGTGCGTAGGCGCGGGCAACCCACGGTCTCCATCGGCCGTGCATGAGGTAAACCCGCTGGTAGTAGGGAATGGCGAGTTTGGGGTTGTTCTCGGCCATGTGAAGGTCGCCGATTAGACAAAGTGCTTCTGCCTTGCGCTCGCCGGATGCGGTTTCCTTTTTAAGAATCTCCTCGAGAGTTTTTCTGGCCTCATCGAAGCGTCCGCGTTTCTGAAGAATTTTAGCCTTCGAGAGCATGGTTGGGGCGAAGAGCGTTGTTCCCAGGTTTTCGCGTTCGAAGCGGTTGAACCAATCCAGAGCGGCTTTGTCATTTCCCTGCTTCATCTCCATTTCGCCAAGTGCGGCGAGGATGCGATCTTTCTGCATGGCACGGGGGTTCCATCGCAACGCGTCGCGCAGCATTTCTTCGCCTTTTTTGTTTTGGCCCGATGCGAGCAGAGCGTTACCAAAATCGACCAGCAAGGCAGGATTCGCCTCATGCACATCGGCCAAGGCGGCCGCATCGATCAGGAGGGCTTGGGAACGGGTGGGGTCGGACTTTTTCAGTGCCTGCGCCTGCGCATGGAGAAGGCGCATGCGGAGGGTGATTTTTTTCTGATTGCTGGACTCGGAGACCAAGTCGTCCAGGAGTGCAAGGTATTCGGCGGATTCGGAAGGCCCTTTGTAGAGGCGGGCGAGGGCGGGAAAAAGGTCGTCCACCGAGCGGATTTCGGGATCGTTGCCGAGATCACGGATGGCCTGCCAGTAGATTTCGCGGGCTTTCTCGGGCTGCTCCTGTTTGCGATAATACCAACCCAGATTGGAGATGGCCTCAGCGACTCGCGGTGAGCGGGGGTGGTCTTTTGTGAAGGCCTGCATGAGGTCGCGATACTTCTCGTATTCCTCGAGAAGCTTGAGTGCTTCGGCTGTTCGGAAAATGCCCTCTTCGTAAGATCTGGTGTCGGAAGAAGGAATTTTTTGAAACGCCTCGATCCCTTGTGGAACGAAGCCCTCGTTCATGAGAGCGTTGCCGAGAAGAGTGCGCGCTTCATTGTTTTCCTGTTCACCGGGGAATTTCTCCAGGTAGTCCTGGAGTTCATCGATGGCAGTGCCGTAGCGCTCGAGTTGTTGAGAGCAATAGGCTTTTCGGAAAACGGCTGGTCCTTTGTGGATGCCGTCGGGATGCTTCTTGAGGTAATCATCCATGAGGTTGCGGCATTTTTCGTATTGCTTGTCGAACGAGTAGCTCATTCCAAGCCAGTAGGAGCCGCTGTCGGCGAGATCGTGTTTCGGATACTGTGACAGAAAGCTCTCGAAGGCCGTGGCCGCCTCAGCGTTTTTCTCTGCTTGAAGGAGCGAGAAGGCTTTGAGGAAAAGCGCACGAGGAGTGTATTCGGAGATTGGAAAACGCTTGGCGATTTCCTCGAAAGCGGAAGCGGCCTCGTCGTAGCGCAGGCTGGATTGGAGGGCTTCGGCTTGCATGAGGTAAACCTGTGGTATGAGAGAGGATTCGGGAAATTTGTCTCCGAACTCCTTCGCCGCGTTGATCGTTTCAGGCCAGTCCTCCAAGGCGCTCCAGCAGCGGACGACATTGACAGCGGCTTGCTCGGTCACCTTGTCTGGAGGCAGTTCCTTGAGCATGCTTTGCATGATCAGTGCCGCCTCGCGGTGGCGTTTCATTTGGAGATAGGCAACTGCCATCCGGAATCTCAGCGCCGCATCGAAATTCTCGATTTTTTGGAAATTTTCGGTCTCTCGTTGGACTTCACTGACCAATCTTGAGTAGAGGATTTTCTGGTAAGGATCATCCGTTGCGCGCTGCGTAGCAAGGCGGCTTTGCAATTCCTCAAGTCGCTTGGCTTGGTGCTTGAGCAAACGTTCGCGCGACCACACACGCTGAAAGCAGAGGATGGCTTTGCGAAACTCTCCGCTTTCCAGCCAGTGGTTGCCGAGTTGAAGCGTCAGTGTTTGGAAGGAGATCAGTTGAGGGATATCAGCCATGCGGGGGAATTCCTCGTTCACGACGGCCATCGCGGCCTCGTTGTCTCCGAGTTGCAGCAAGGCATGGAGCTGATAAATCACCGCGCGTCCGCGTATTTCCCCGCTGAGAGTGGGTTTTAGTCCAGCATAGTAATCCGTCGCCTCGCGGTATTTTTCCTCCAAAATCCAAGATGTGCCGATGAGCATTCGAGCCTCAGGGATTCGAGCGGCGGCTGGATTGCTGCGGAGAAAGTAGGGATTCTTCTCGGCTCCGGCAGGGAAGAGGGCGATGAATTTCGCCAAAGCAGCGCGCGCAGCGGCGTAGTCTTCGCTTTGCAGGTTGGCTATTCCCAGCCAGAAGGAGAGCTCGTGGATTTGCTGCGAAGGGAGTGGAGGTTTCGATTCCAGAGCTTCGGAAATGGCGGGAACCGCTTCGGCAAATCGGCTCTGCTGCACGAAGCAAATGGCTACGGGGTAAAGCGAGTTTTGAAGAGCTTTTGCCGCTTCGGGGGATGAGCTGAATTCGGCTTTGAATTTCAGGTAAGCTTCTAGCGCATCCTTGTAGTTTTTTTGGTTGAACAATGTTCGTGCCTGTTCAAACAACTCATTTGCCGTGAGTCTGGAGGTCGCCTCTTGAGAATCCTGTTTTTTTTCGCTCTGCGCCACAGCGGAATGCGAAAGGATGCAAAGAACTGCAGCCATTCTGGCGATCTGAGAAACGAAACGCGGCATTACGATTGTGATCTTGGAAACCTCGCTTTACTAACCAACGTGCGTGGTGTAACTAAAGCGATTCAATGTTACGATTTCGTCGGTTTACCCCATCCGCTGGGGCAATTCCCCCATGGCGGATGCGAATTTGCTTTGCGACTGTGGGCTTATGAAAACCTTGCTTTAGCTCCTTTTGGCGGTTGCGGGCGTGATGGTGTGGTCCGACGCCCTCTTTGATGCCATGCGCGAATCATGAACAAGCGCTTTCTGTTTGAAATTACGTTGTTCGCGGCTTGGCGTTTCTCGTGGCGCTGCACCTCATCGGGAATCGTCACCCCGTCTTGAAGTGGCGTGGAATCGGCTTGCTCGGCCTTTGCCAAAACTTTCGTCCCATCGATGGCAACGGTAACCTGCCCGACTTTCAAGATACCGCACTGCGCGGCCATTTCCAAAATCTGGGCAAACGCACGCTGGAGGAGCGCGCCGTTATTTCGCCGGAATGTGCAAAGGGCCTCATGGTCGGGATGGGTATTCGCACACACAAAGCGCACGGCCACATCGGTGTGACTGGCGCGCTCAATCTGCCTGCTGGAAAACATTCCCGTGCAGTAGGAATAAACCAAACACTTCCTTTCATCGCAGCTTTCGGATTTTCACTGCAGAAAATATTTGTTGACAGACTGAGAGGCCCTTGGAATCGACTTCTGCGAGCTTCCTGCTGAAAAAATCTTCATCACAATCGGGTGTCCGGAAAAATAATTTTCGAAAAGCTATTGACCTAATTGGGAAGTGTCATATGGTCTTCACCCCGCTGGCATCACTGCCAAGCGGAAACGATCTCAAGCGAATCTCTAAAAGCGTTGGTCGCAAGGCTAAATCAAGCCATGCAACCACGGGTTCGCAGTGAAGCAGATTTTTGAAAGTTCAATTCGAATTTTGCCTTAGTCGGTAAAATTCAGAACGCAATATATAGAATATATAGAAATGACAATTATACAGCAATTGCTGAATTGTGCGTTTCTCGTCGATTTTGTTTTTTAAAGCTTCGACAACATACTGCAGCGCCTGTCTCACAGGACTGCAAACATGATTAGTCAGAAAAAATTTCCCTCGTTTAGCGCGAGGGACAAACTTTTCAACGGAGAGTTTGATTCTGGCTCAGAACGAACGCTGGCGGCGTGGATAAGACATGCAAGTCGAACGGGGTTTAGTTTGTAGTAATACACGCTAAATCCAGTGGCGAACGGGTGCGTAACACGTGAGTAATCTGCCTGGAAGTGGGGGATAGCTCGCCGAAAGGCGAATTAATACCGCATATGACAAGGGAAGACATCTTTCCGAAGTCAAAGTCGCAAGACGCTTCCTGATGAGCTCGCGGCCTATCAGCTAGTTGGTGAGGTAACGGCTCACCAAGGCAATGACGGGTAGCTGGTCTGAGAGGACGACCAGCCACACTGGAACTGAGACACGG
>Ga0209189_1000065_pt1 | contig 88191 bp, 95 predicted proteins | sample C_130820_EF_Meta_FD_187308 | JGI IMG/M metagenome (GOLD analysis project Ga0209189, IMG submission 187308) | Freshwater microbial communities from Lake Croche, Canada to study carbon cycling - C_130820_EF_MetaG (SPAdes) (version 3) | ecosystem: Environmental > Aquatic > Freshwater > Lake... | reverse complement strand
TTCAGCAGTGACTCAAGTTAATCTCATAGCGATTAAACAGTGGCACTGCTAATCGCTTAGGCGATTTCAGCAGTGACTCAAGTTAATCTCATAGCGATTAAACAGTGGCACTGCTAATCGCTTAGGCGATTTCAGCAGTGACCCACTCTGTCCGCTTTGGCCCGCCTCTATAATTTAAAATACCCACTACAACAAACTCGCCCGACCAGGAGAAGCCGGCCGGCGCTTCAGAACTACGGCACCAAAGAGTACGCCAACCACCTCTTTTGGCTAGCGTCGGCCAGTCCGGCGCTCCTTGAAACAAACAGACATGGCCCCATCCATCCCCCAACCCCGAATCTGAAATGATCGCCGAGCCACTGGCATCTCGGAAAAAGGTCGGCAAGGCAAGGCGAGGGCCAATGGGCGACCACGGTGTTGGTCCGCAGAAGCTGCATCCGCTGGCCGACCAGACCCACCCATACTGGAGTTGGGCGGTTGAAGATAACCAGCCTTGAGCCCAAGCATACAGAAGCGCCGGCAACCGGAGCTCCCATGTGTAGCGGAGTGAATAAGGACCGACCCGTTTGTAGATCCACGGAATGGCCGCACGCATGAGCGCTGTACCGAAGGTGCGCCGAGCTCTCAGCGTCTCAAGAATCCAGTCGCCCTGCCGTTGTCGCAAGACGCAGGTACCCACAAGGTCATCGCCTTGGTACAAACATGGAATCCACGCATCCGCAAGTCGGAGTGCCAGCTCCTCCTCGGTCCAGCGTGTGCCCACGAGGTCAATCCAGGCGACCATATCGAGATCAGCCGCTTGGACACACGTGAAGCGCTGCCCCTCCGCTAACTCTGTGGTCGGAGGCGGCAACAGAGTTCCTCCTGCCGACATCGCAACCTGTGTCCAAGGATCTCCCCATATCATTACGTTAAATGCCGTTAAAAGGGGCATAAAAATGACGCACCTACTCAAGGGAATGAGTCGTGCTACCATGACAATTCAAGAGCTGTTGCGATCTATTACTCCCGAAACGAAGCAGGCCGTACCAACCGTCGAGCCCTCGATTCTGGATCTGACCGTGTCAGAGCCCAAGGTCCAGAAGCGCTGTGCCTCTGACTCTTGTAAGAAGAAGCTGCTGCTATCCGATATGACCTGCACGAAGTGCCAGACACGCTTCTGCGGCGCCCATTTTATTCCTGAGGCGCACGCCTGTCACCATGACTTTCGCGCCGAGGGGCAGAAGCTGTTGGCTGCCCAGAACCCCCGCGTCATCAATGAAAAAGTGACAAAGATATAGTGCGGTGGCCAGCCCGTACGATGCAGCTTGAAGTGGGTGACGAAGTTGTCTATATGCCAAACCTTGAGTCTCTGCCTCCTATAAGCCAGAGACCCTGGGATATAGGAGTCATTGTCGGGTTGAATGGAGATTATTGCAGAGTCCAATTTGATGACTATGAAACAGACATTCTGCCCTTTGGCCTCATCCACCATCCGCACTCCCGCAAATCTGTGGCCCAGCGGCTCCAACCCTCTCTGACCACCCTAAAGAATGCCATAGAAGCACGAATGGCGACCCTCGTGTATGGATCTAGCACAGGCCACACGGCCCAAAAAGGAAAGGGACCCGCCGATCTGATCCGTGCCTTTCTAATGCCGGCGCACAGTACGCCGCTGAGGGTGATTCCCGCGAGCAATGCGTCGCGCCCGAGAGGCATTGCTGGACCGAGCGCCCGATGACGAGGCCGGTCCAGAACGTACAAAGAAATGAGGGCAGTGATCCTTCACGGCCTGATAGGCCCTCTTGAGCCCCCTCAATAAATCTGTAAAATAACGCTCCACATTCGCGACATACTCACGGCACATATGATTCATGGCCGTAATAGCAGCGGCATTACTCATACCAGCCGGAGCGTCGAGCAGCTCACCGACACGACCCTCAACCGCGCGAGATGCATTTATATCTGGAAAAATTTCTACAATGTGGTCGCGCACCCGCTTCAATGCATCTTTTACAGGAGCGCTATGAATAGTTGCACCGGGCACACTCAATGCATCAACCACGTCTTGTTTTTGTTCTGCAATACTACCCATGTCATTTTCATCTTCCAAGATCATGCTGTGAATCAGCGGGAAATAGCTGATCACTTCATTCTTGACGTTGCGGTACGATTTCACTTTCTTAATTTCCGAAAGAGGAAACACCTTAGGATCCACGGGTAGCAAGCCAACCACACTCATAATAAAATCAACCTGACCGACATAGGTGGCTTGCAACAGATCACAATTAGCCATACTCTACAGGGGGGCGATAATTTTATCAGTCACCTGTCTTCTCAAACATAATGTACTGGAGTGTCATAGGCGGCTGCCAGGCTCCATTCCGATCCTGGGGCGCAAACTCCCACATAAAGGGATTCCAAATATAGGTATCTTTTGACCCATAATCGCCCGTCGATAAATAGCACAGATAGGTATGAATAAAATAGGGACCCGCGATAGTTTTAAAAAGGGCATCCAGAAAAGATAGAATAGAAAAGGAGGTTTCACAAGATCCATTTGCACACTGAAAGTACGAAAATGCAAAATTCATAGTAATAAAATAATCATGGGTCCGATCTTCTTGATAAACGGTATTTAAACCCACATTATTCGCATATTGGCTAAATCCATCGCGATCATAGGGATACCAGCCATCATTGCCCGCCCACAGAAAATAACAATGAAATAAATAATCAAGGGGAAAGTCTATAAAATTTTTAGAACTAATATATTTGTTATTCACGTGGCAACATGTAATGAAATATTTACCGTGGGGATTTAATAATCGACTAATAATCTGAGAAAACTTGGTATAAACAGTGGCACGATCCTGACCTGATCGTGCAATGTATTCCAAATTTCCACACTGCAAAATCAAATCATAGGTACCCAACACTTCGGGTGTCATATCCCACGAGTTCATATGAAAGGCAGTAAAACCACGTGCTCTAACAGCCTTTACTTGCTCATTAGAGATAGACACGCCGACAGGACGAATACCATAGTGTTTATAGATATAGTCCATAAAATCACCTTCCCCGAAGCCAATTTCTAAAATCCGCATACCAGGCTGAATGTTGCATTTTTGTGTAATCAGCTCAAACTTTCGGCCATCCGTCATATATTTAAGATCCGCAGGAGGTGGTATAAGATTACTGTTTAGATCGTACAGTTGGGGCGTCGGTTTATTTAAGGACTCGAGATAGGTATATTTGCACCATTCATAGATTCGTTTGTTATTTTCAGGGCTATTGTCGGTCGTATTTAGACCCAATATTCCATTAAAATTGGCCTCACTAAAGTTGGATATTAATGGATTGGCTGCAACTCGATCACGCCAGTAATCGCTATACTGATATTCCGTTGCCACATAGGGATCCATGTCGAAACCATTGAGCTTTACGAGTTCAATCACAATCTCGAGCGCAACGGGCAGTAACAAGAGCCAATACCACTTCAACACGATCGCATAATAAATGGCCACGGTAATACTTAGATTTCGCACCAAGGCGCGTATAGAAAATCGTTGCGTCTTGGTGAATAAATACGTCACGATCAGCTGAACCACAAGCGTCCCAAGCGCAACCTGCCACAAAGTTACCTTCATCTACCATTACTTCTGAAAGAAAAACAAGTAGTTGTATTCGTAGCCGATCGATGTCAGATCTACATGGTGCGCATACTTGAACCCCGCCGACTCGATCTCCTTCGTCAGCACATCGATATTGGGCATCCAGACACGCTGTTCGTGCTTGCGCATCCGTCCATCCTTGAACTTGAAAATCTCTTCATACATGGCCCGCGATCCATGCAGCTGAAAGTCGCCCACGTATTCAAATTCCTCAAAGGTTACGGACGACTTGGTAATCCGTTCATCGGCGTACTTTTGAACTGAGAAGCCGATAAAGGGACTCGCCGCCTCCAAGATGGGATCGAACTTGAGTTTATTGACGATGTGGCAGACAAACACACCGCCAGCAGAGAGCCAGAGATAAATATTTTTGAGCATCTGAGTACGATCCGGCACCATGTAGATAGTGAAATAGTACATGGTGACCAGATCAAACTGCCCCGCGGCCGCCATCGTGGCGACCGTTGCATCGCCCTGCACAAATTCACGGGTGGGAAATCGCCGTTTCGCCTCGGCCAGCATCGCCGTCGATTTATCGTATCCTACTACGGATTTAACACCTTCCCGGGCGAACATCTCCACGTGGATACCGGTTCCACAGCCAATGTCGGCCACGCGAATCTGATCGGGTGTGCGCCCGTCTTTCTCTTTGAACCATTCGAGCGGCACCTTGGTTTCGAGGGGGGCCCGCGCGATCGGTTGCACGAGAGGATCATAGACTTTGGCGTAGAATTCATCGTAGCACTTGTCGTCGAGGCGCTGTTCTATGCCACTGCCGCCCTTGCCTGATGTAAATGGTTCAATGCCCTCCAGATCCAGAGTCGCACGTCGATTATACGACTTGGCGAGCTCCCACAGATAGATCAGACAGCAAATTGTGACGAGGAGTGAAACGGCAAGCGGCCACCAGGGACCCAGGTCAATGTCCATGTCTCTGACCTAACGGGAGAATCGTTTGTTGGCTCTCTGCCGCTCCTTGTGCGTTTTCAGCTGTTGCCTAACATCAGGATTCAATAGATGCCTGGCGACGTCGATACTCTCTGTGGCTACACGCTATCAGATGTGCGCAAGTCGCTCCGTGACGCCATTGATCGCCGTGCAACGCGTGCCGCAGGCCGATGGACCGCCGAACTCGTCGCTACGCCCGGCGCCGTAGGCTCCCTCTGGGCCTCCTACTGGCTCGCCTGGGCAGCGGCCCAGGGCGCAGGATCCGCCTCACCGACGCTGCCGATCTTGCTGCGACAGTCCTGGAGTCGCATTACCGAGAAGGCCCACGACTACGCGGGCGACTGGATTGCCTTTCGCAATGACGCCGATGTGAGAGCTATCGCAAGTGAAATGACGACGCGCCTGATCAGCCAGAGCCGACAGACACCCGTTGTCTGGCCCTCAAAGGAGCTCATTTTGTACGATGTGAGTGCCATGCGGGATGGATCGCATCCCGTTCAGGCAGACGGCGCCGCTGTGTTAGCCGTCTGGCGGCGCAACGAGGATGCCATGGAACTTCGAATGATGGGCGGGCGCTGGCTTGCCTCCCTCGAAGCCGGCGACATTCGCACCGCTCTTTCGGCGGTTGCCTGGACGCTGCTGCCCCAGGCTCAGCAGGGACTTGCTCTACCTCTCCCAGTGGCCGAACGAGGACCGGCCGCCTTGCCACCTAAAATCCGCTCTTCGCCTCTCTGGTTCTGGCTGGAACTGGGTCGGGCGTGGTTGGCTCAACGAGCAGGAATCCATCGCGGCTGGCCTACGATGCATGCGGCCGTCGCGGATGCCTTTAAATCCAACTACAGACGCTGGACCGCTGTAGAACGCATGCGACTGCTCTTGGCCTGGATCCTGCAGCTCCGCGCTTCGCTGCTACCCCAGCCCCCTGAGCTCTGGACCGCGGGCCCCGTAGAACAGACGGGTACGCAGATCGATCTGCCCTACAAGGAGATTGCGGCGGAACTGTCAGATCCCACATCCTCCATTGTAATGTTGCAAAAGAGTGTTGCAGAAGGCAAGCCCAAGAACAAAGTGGAGGACGAGAGCAAACAGGCCGCTCTGACGCGAACAGCCGCCAAAATGGCCGAGGCCGATGCGGCGGTCATGGCGTCGCTGGGCCTGTCGGCGGATGATATCTAGGTCAGAAACAGATCACAGATCTCCGTATAAATTTTGCGCATCTTTCCGGTAAATCGCAGATCCGGTTCATCCGAGGTTCCCTTGAACGGTATCATAATTTCCACGGCGGATCCATCCACCAGTTTCAGACTAATCCGGCTGCCTTCGATGTAAGTCACGCTCAGAATGCTGTGACGCGGATACACCGTAGTAATAGAGCTGTTGGACAGACGAATCTCCAGCCGATGGCCGACAATGCTGTACGTGTAGGATCCCAAATCTGTCATCTTATGGTTCTGTCTGCAGTGACCAAGGCCGTAAAGTTTTCGCCCTAAAAAATTGACAGGGTGGCGGATCACAGGTTGAGGCTTTAACAAACTCTGTTATCAAGACAAACAGAGAATGGAAGCACTCGTGAAGAAGCTCGAAGCCGCCGCCTACGCCTACCATAATGGACTCGAACCCATCATGACGGACGACGAATACGATGCCGGTATGGAGGCTCTGGCCGCTGCAGACCCGGATCATCCCCTCCTCAAAAAGGTGGGCGCCGCCTGTGTCGGCGGCGATATCTGCGTGCTGCCGATCCCACTGTCATCGCTCAACAAGATCAAGGGCCAGGAGGCCATTGATAAATGGACATCCAAGTTCGGTGCGCCGACCTACCACGTGTCGGCCAAGCTGGATGGCGTGTCGGCCCTCTGGTTTCCCGGAACACGAAAGCTCTATACGCGGGGTGACGGCATCCGCGGTCGCGAGATCTCCTTGTTTGCACCCCACTTTCAGGGCCTTCTGTCAGTCGCCTCCGTCGGGGCCGTGAGAGGCGAACTCATCATGCGCACCGATTCGGCCGCGATTCCGGAGGGCAAGCTGGCCCGCAACATCGTGGCGGGGGCGTTGAATCGCAAGGAGGTGGATCCAAAGCTGTTTGCCGACATTCGGTTTGTTGCCTACGAGCTGATTGAGCCGGCGGCTCTGTCTCCGGAGGACGGCTACAAGCTGCTCAAGACGGCGGGCTTTGAGACGGCCAGGGCGGCTGTTCTGCCAGCGGCCAAGCTGAATGCCGCGAATCTGACGGAAATGTTCAGCACAGCGGAGGCCAAGAGTCCGTATCAGATGGATGGACTGGTGGTTGGGCCGAACGTGGGTCGCCCCGCCGACTACAAGCCGCAGGTCAAGGGCGATGACGCGGTGAATCCGGGCGATCGTGTGGCCTGGAAGACACGTGTAGCCTCGGCCACAGCCTCCGCGAGAACCACCGTCACCGCCGTAGAGTGGAATGTCAGTGCGGCGGGGCTCCTGATTCCGAGAGTGCTCTTTGAGCCGGTGGCTCTGTCGGGCGCCTCGATCGCTGCGGCGACGGGTCTGCATGGGCGGTGGATTCATGACAATGCCGTGGGCCCGGGTGCCGTGATAGAGGTGCGGAGGGCGGGAGATGTGATTCCGCAGATTATTGCGGTGCATACACCGGCTCCGGGTGGCCCGGCGATGCCGGCGCGCTATGAATGGGTTAGCGGAGCGACTACCGGTAAGGCTAGTGGTAACGGTACTGGCGCTGCAGGAGCAGCCGTAGGCGGCGCCGGTGTGGATCCTGCAGCAGCCGTGCATATCAAGCCCGTCGGCGACGATGCCGCAAATGCTACCAACACGATCCGCCTCGTCCATGCTCTGTCAGAGCTCGGTGCTGAGAATGTCGGTCCTGGCATTGTCGCCAAGCTGTATGCAGCCGGTCTCCGGTCTATCGGCGCCATTTACGCGGCCTCCGCAGCCGACTTTACCAAGCTAGACGGGATCAAAGCAAAAGGCGCAGAGCGCATCTATGTGGGTCTCAGAGCGGCCAAGCCGTCATGGACAACCCTGACCTTCTTGGTCGCGAGCAGTACGATGCCACGGGGTGTCGGCCACACGAAACTAACACCTCTCCTGGCTCTGAATCCCAATCCGGCGACCTGGTCCGCCGCTGAGCTCAAGGCGGCGAGGCCGGCGGGTCTCTCCGCTGCGACTATTGATGCTGTCGTGGCCGCTGTGCCGGCCTTCCAGGCATGGTTTGCGGAGACTGGATTTGCTGCAGCAGGAGGCGGAGGTGCAGTCGCAGCAGCCGTCCCGGCAGCGGACCAGCTCACTGTCGTCTTCACCGGTGTGCGCGACAAGGCGCTCGAGGCGACCCTCCAGTCTGCCGGCCACATCGTAGCCGATGCCGTCACCAAAAAGACAACCCACGTCATCTACGCCGATGACGCCGCCGGTGAAACCACAAAAGTGGCCAAGGCCAAGTCCCTCGGCATCGCCACCCTGCCACTCAGCGAATTCAAGGCCACATTTGGTCTGTAAATTCGGCCCATAATGGTAGAGGATCATGGCAGATACATCAAAGCCGATGTTAGACGCAGCCGCGCTATTTAAGCCCTATAACAATACTGGAAATGATGTCCTGGTAAATGCATTCCATTTTGTAATTGCCGGTCTAGTTCTAATTATGATCATCATACTGTGCGTCATGCTAAATTGTACTGTTAATGCGCCGACACCTCCAACGGGCAGCGGAGTTATAACCGACTACAATGCCAGCCAAATTTCAAGACAGCCTCTGATGGATCTATTGGCCGCCCATAATCCTGTACTCTCAGATACAACCGCCAACATGATAAACTTCCAAGTTGCCACGGCAAATTTTGGCGGCATCTTTACAACAGCCCACACAGGAACTCGACTCATGGATCCCTGGATCGGCCAGGTCAGTGCAACCGCGGCGACGCTCCAGGTCGAGGCCGGCGCGCGTGCCATGACACTCGACATCTGGCCAAATCCCGCCGATCTCACACAGCCCGTTGTAGTCTGTATGATGGACCGATTCGGCTACACGATGCAAGGGGCCTGGACCGGCTCCTGGGGTGGGCTCGGTGCCGGATACGGCCGGTACAGCAACTGGAACGCTGTCACCCGTAATAGTCTCCCAGTAGGAGAAGTTCTATTGGCAATCAAGAACGCTGCCTTCCAGGGTAAGCAGGCAGATGATCCATTCTTTTTAATCTTCAAGTTGCACGGCGCAATGTCGATGGATTATTTGAACCTACTTGGAAATATTGTGCAGCAACAAATCATAGGACATACAATGTCCGCGGGATATAACAAATGCAATAACCAGGCCACCATAGCAACAGCGCCCGTAGCCGATTTTAGGGCAAACTTCTGTGTGATTGTTGTACCTGACATTCAACCATCCTTCCCCGCCTTATCAGATGTCAAAGGTGTCACCGACATTAAATCATTTAATGCGCAATTCTTGACAACTACGATGGGGCAGCTGACCAATTTGCTGGATAATAATCCCAATCCCATCTTTTTTGATCCTAACAATATAAATGCCGTCAAATCGGCCACGGGCTTCTGCCTTATTCAACCCGCAATAGGCGGGCCCAGCACTGATAATGCATCCTTGTTTAAAGAAAATTATAGCTTCGGCAACTGCATGAGAACAAATGCCCAATTCGTAGCAGTGAATCTATTCGATCAGGATTCATCTGATTCCACTCTCACTAGTTTTTTCTATAATGGCGCTGACAGAGTCAGCGATGCGAATTTCGGTACCTATAGTTTTAAATATGTTGGACCGACGCCACCGAACTAAATACGCGGCCAACTGTAAGGTATGCCATACGAAGAACTTGTGGGTCTCATAAAGGCCGCCGCCGCCGAAGCCGCCGATTATCAGGAACGTTTCGCCGCCGTCGATACCGAGGCCCGCAAAATTGTGGATATCATGGAGCGCTTTCTGAGGGTCAAGGGCCGTCTGGTGTATGGCGGCGCCGCCATCAACGCGCACTTGTCGCCCGCCAACAAATTCTACGATCCGAGTCTCTATCTTCCGGACTATGACTTTATGACACCGGATCCTCTTCAGGATTGCGCAGATCTGATTGTCGCCTTTCAGAGCGAGGGCTTCACCGACGTCGAGGCCAAATTCGGCATCCACGAGGGCACCTACAAGATTTTCGTGAATTACCGGTCGGCCGCCGACATTACCTACATGCCTCCCGAGATCTATGAACGGATCATTCGCGACGCCGCCGTGATTGAGGGCATTCACTATGCCAGCGTGGATTTTCTGCGCATGAACATTTACGTGGAGCTGTCGCGACCGGCGGGCAATGTAGAGCGCTGGCCGAAGGTGTATGAGCGCCTGCTCCTGCTAAATGAGGAGCACCCCCTCAAGCCCGGCCGCTGTCCAGAGGATCCCTTGGCACGTCTGGGCGAGACAGGAAAGACCGATAAAGCCACGTATGGCCGGATTGTAGGGATCGGCATTGACGAGGGTGCCATCTTCTTGAGTGGCGCACACATGTTAGCCGATCCCGATAAAACGAATCCAGAGGAAGTGGTACTCCTGATGACAGATAAACCCGGCAAGCTCCTAGGGGCGCTGACACAGGCCATGCCCCTCAAACAGAAGGCCTTTCCTGCCCTGGGTGAGCTCTTACCGGCCAGAACGGAGATTCGCCACAAGGGCCGCCTGGTCGCCGTTGTATTCGAGACCGTCGCCTGCCATAGTTACACCATTCTCACCGAGGGATATCGTATGGCCTCTCTGGATCTCCTGATTCAAATGTATTTTGCATTTCATTTTGCCGAGCTCCAGCGCTACTTGTCGGTCCGCCTCCTCTGCGTGATTCAGGAGCTCATTCACATGGAGCATGCCACCCGTGAAGCAGCCGTTAAGAATAAAAAAGAAGCCCACGATGTGTTTCCGCTGACCTGCATGGGTCATCAGCCGACCATGCCCGAACTCAAAAAGGCGCACAGAGAGCGGGTCAAGGCGAAGCGGAAGGAACTGCTGGATGCTCTGCGCTTTCAGGACTCATTCCGGGCTAGACGAAAGAGTAAGAAGGCCGCGCCCGAGAAGCGCTGAGAGGCAGCGCGCCAAGCAATCGACGTCGGCTACGGCGGTATGCAAGACGGCTCCCGACACATCATACACGCTGCCATAAAGCCACGTGTATAATTCGTCTAGACGGGGGGCCTTGTAGGGACTGAGATCGGAGTACTGAGCCTGCTTGGCCGACGCGGGCAGCTTGAGGAGATCCCGTGTGGCCTTCATGGTGCAGAGTTCTTTCATCTTGGCGGGCCAGAGATCGCGGAGACCGGCCTTGTACCCGGCCGCACGGAGCACGGAGCGATCAAAGGATAGATTATGCGCGACCACATAGTCGGCTGACTGCAGAGCCGCCTTGAAGGCGGCGAGGGCCTTTTCTAGGGATTCTCCGGATCGCGCCTCCCGTTCGGAAATTCCATGAACCGCAGCGGCCCCGGTATTCCAGACTTCGGCTGGATCTAGCGCAAGACCAATATCCCGGCTGGATTCCATCACAAGGCTGGAACCTTCGAGTTTGTAAATAGCCCAACTCAGTTGGAGAATAGCGGGCCAGGCCCCCGGCTCTGTCACGGGAGCATAGCGGTTCTTGGGCAATCCATTCGTTTCGGTGTCGATCAGGATCAGACGTGTCATCGTACAAGCCCCGACAGCAGGTGGCGCGTTCATCAACTTTTGCCCGGCACTTCAAAAATAATCGGCGCATTAAGTATAAATGGCCCGCCCTTCTCGTCGTAATCGCCAGAGCCGCCGCAACCGCAACAAGCAGAGCCGTCGCAACCGCAACAAGCAGAGCCGCCGCAACCGCAACCGCTCTAACCGTCGCTCCCGCCGCTCTCGCCGCAACCACCAGCAGCAGCAGCAGCAGCAGGGCGGCTACCGCTTCTTCTAAGCATTTGCTCTGCAAATGCTAAGCCTTGAAGAGCGGCCCCGCCACGGCACGGACCGGTGCAAAGGAGAAGCGATGGCTCTTATGAGGCCCCCACCGCTGCAGACCCTCCATGTGCGCTGCCGTGCCGTACCCCATGTTTGAGGCAAAGCCGTAGCGTTCGTCCAGCAATGGATCCGCCGCGATCTGAGCCCGAACCCAATCATCATGAGCTTCCTTGGCAAGAATGCTCGCAGCAGCGATCGGTAGGCTAGTCGCATCGCCCTTAGCAATAGTAAATGCAGTGACCGGCTCATGTTGAGAATCGGTCCATGGAATCCAGACATCACCATCCACGAGAATTCGTTGGAATGGCGTTGTCAATGTAGATAAAGCCCTATGCATCGCCGCCATATCAGCCCGGAGGATATTGATCGTGTCAATTTCCTCCGGTTCTGACCAGGTTACAGCTGTTTCAATCGCATTTTCTCGGATATAATCGGCAAGAACGGCCCGCCGCCGCGGTGTCAGTTTCTTACTGTCCTTGATTTGGCGCAGCATGGTTCCATTATCAAAGTAGGCTTCGTCCTCCGGCGACAAGATCACAGCTCCTACGTACAGCCGCCCCCATAAAGACCCCCGACCGGCTTCATCGAGCCCCACTTCTACAAGATCGTCATTCAGCCAGGATCGCTTAAGTGGTATCATTTTCCGTGCAATAAGTAATGAGCACGTTCATCCTGTCACTTTTGCTGATTGCCCTCATCGCTCTTGGAATGCTGATGGCTGTGCGCCCCAACTACGAGGCATTTAAAGGGTCCGGATCGGGAGGAGGAGGCGGAGGCGACGGTAAATTAAAGCCGATTGACTATCCTACTGTATCGCAGTGTGCTCAAGATCCTAACATGCGTGGCTGTCTGGCGTATTGCTTGCAGCAGCCCAACGATCCAATCTGCTTTCGCCCTGATCCCAACTTCGGCTGTCTGTTTGACCCACTGTTTCGCGGATGCCCGAAGTATTGTGAGCAAAATGCAGCGGATGCAATCTGTATGATTCCGCCTACGCTGGGGCCGGGTGGAGGTAAGCAACTGGGCCCTGGTGGTCAGAATCAGAACCCTAACAGCAACGGGTTTAATCCATTTTTGCCGCCGCCGCTTGGACCCGGCGGTCAGCAGAATCCCATGCTTGGACCGGGTGGTCAAAATCAGTATCCTAACATGTATGGACCAGGTGGTGAGAATCAGTATCCTAACATGTATGGACCAGGTGGTCAAAATCAGTATCCTAACATGTATGGACCGGGTGGTGAGAATCAGTACCCCAGCGGGTATGGGCCCTGGACGCCAGATGCCCCGAATCCGGACCCATATGGCCCTCCCAACGGCTATCGGTATCGACGTGAAGATCACTGGAAGCGATCCAGTCATCACTCCAATGACAGTTGTGGCTCCGACAAAAGCGACTGTGCGCAGAGCTGCGAAGATGCCGGCTACATCAAGATGGATGAGGTGCCCTGCTACAATTGCGACCTTCCCTAAAAAACCACACGATCCAGTAAGGGATGTCGTCCGTTACGATTATTAGCGCAGCCGTACTATTCTTTATAGTGGCGGCTTTTCTATATTACCAGAGCCGTTCTGGGTCAGAGGGCTTCGAGAATAACGGCAATGTAGCCGGCCGGCCTTTCAACCGTAATAACTACGACAAGGTGCCCGCCGATCTTGCGGAGGCACCCCGATCGACTCCTGACGGTACGATCCCTCAGTCCGCCCAAAAACCCTTGGGCATTCCCGGTGGGGGTGGGATCCGTGAGGCCAAGGCCGGCAAGCAGGATATCCAAGAGCTCATTGTCCAGGTGACCACCTGGCTCGAGGGCGCCACACAGCAGGAGACGGACGAATTCATGTCCCTTACACCGGCCCAGCGTGATCAGCGGATTAAATACCAGTCGCGCCGCGAGGCCCTCATGACACAGCTGGAGACCGGTATGATCGAGGAGACCTATTCGATCGTCGCGGCAGAGACCCTCCGCATCCGCAAAGAGAATGATGTGTGGCGGCGCCTGACACCGTCGATTGACCGTATCCAGTCCTTTGGCCTCACAGGCGACCCGAATGCCTATCTGACACGGGATCAGTTCGACGAGTTCTATTCGCTCTTCAATGCCGCGCTCAAAGAGCTTACGGTCCTGGTGCAGCCCGACAGCATCCAGCGGGTGCGCATCATGCAGCTCCAGGTGATCCGGCAGGAGCTGGGTGATACGATCAGGCGCGGTGCGACGCCGCATATCCTGATGTCAGCCGCATCGCGATTCTTGCAGACGATGCTCAAGGCGGACCAGCCGCTGCCGACCCTCATTAGCATGGGTCAGCCTCCTGCGGCCGTTGAAGAGGCGGATGATGTACTCCGAGAGATACGGAATATGCGCGTAGATCTTGTTATTATGGTGGATCCGGCCAGCCGACAGATTAAGACCGCGCTGGATAAACTTACGCGACAGTTGCAGACAAAGGAGATTCGCCCCTGTGATGCACGATCCTACATGGCCGAACTGAAGAACAGAAGGGCGGAGGCCTTTGTGGGCGGTAGGCCAATCAATCCAGGGGGGTGGAACCCGGAGGAAAATCCGCTCCCGGACTGGGTCGTGTATGAGGAAAAGCCTGTTCTCCGTCCTTCCTATGACCCAAAGAATCTGATAAAGAGGGCGACAACTCTGTGCGCCCAGGTGCGGGAGGCTTTCCCCGGTGATGCGGCGGCTCTAGGGTGTCAGGAGGTGAAGGATTGTTATGAGGCCGAGTCGGTGATCAATACGGTATGCGATCGTATCCGGTATTCGGTGCCGACTGTGAGTACGGCGCAGTTCAACTGCCCACCGCGAACTGTGTGAGCTGTTCCGAGGACAGAATGTCTGAGGGCAGGCAGTTGGAGGAACGAGCAACTGCCCACCGCGAACTGTGTGAGCTGTTCCGAGGACAGAATGTCTGAGGGCTTACGGAGTGACGAGCAAACCGCGAACTGTGTGAGCTGTCCCGAGGACAGAATATCTCAGATCCGTCAAAGAATCCTTTTTAAAACCGGCAGCGACGGTATAATGGACGCCATCGCCGCCCTGTCAAACAGCACGTACGAGGCACTCATGCGTGATTATTGGCTGTGGGTTGGCGTCTTTGGCATTGTTCTGGCCTTTGCCCTCTACATCTTTTTGATCCCGAATGCGATTGATTTCTTCGTAGGGTCTGCCGGTAACCAACATCCTGCTGCACCAACAAAGCATGCAGAAAGGAAAGCTGCCTAATTTTAATCCGCCGATACCATAGAGTACCATGAATTGGAAAATCCTAGCCCCGTATGCCGGCCTTCTTCTGGTCGGCTTGATCATCGGGTTCGCTCTTGCCAAAGTGTCAGGAGTTGAAGGCTTCGTCGATATTACCCAGAGCACCTGCGGCGAATGCGGCAAGCCCCGTCATGAATGTGGCTGCAAGGGTGGAGCCCCCAAGATCGGCAAGTGCCCCACATGCCGTGAAATCGACTGGTCCAAGTATGTGCTCAAGTCATCGATTCCGCCGTGCCCGCCCCAGCCCGACATGAGCCGCTACATGCTCAAGACGGAGTGCCCCGCGCCTCCCGACATGTCCAAGTATGTGCTCAAGTCGGCTGTTCCCGCCTGCCCGCCGTGCATCAGCACATGCAACAAGCCGTGCAAGATCGGTGACTGCCCGCCGTGCCCCCGTCCTCGTTGCCCCGTCATCACGTGCCCTGAGCAAAAGGCGTGCCCGCCGTGCGCCGCGGTCGAGCCGCCCCGCTGCCCTGATCCGGTGGTCAGCTGTTCGGCCAATTACCAGGAGGAGCAGCCGTGGCTGGTCCGCCCTCTGTTAGCCTCCATTTCAGGCATGTAAAGTAGAGGAATGTCCATGTTTCGTACGAAAAGCCGCAAGGCCTGTTTAAAACGGTTCGTACGATACACGAAAACAACAGATCACGGCACCTATAAGAGCGAAGAAATGCTGAACGGTCTCCGTGCAACGCGCAAGAATTATATCCATGAGAGCCACGGCTACAATCGCTGGGCCACGAAAGCAACACCGGTACCTGATGGCTATCTGGAAGACAAGACCTATGAGAAGGCCTGGGCTCTCGAGTATCAGTGTCGCGATGCCAACAAAAAGCCCAAGGGTCTCGACATTGAACACTGGACCAACAAGGTCAAGAGCAAGTGGCTCACGATCGGTGATCTGAAGCAGCTGAAGCCTGGGGACCGGCTAGAGATTCTGCCGCTGGATCGCAACGTGGGTGACACGGTGGATTCTGCCGGTATTCCGCCCAACAAGCTGCAGGCCGCCGCCACGTTTTTCGAGCCAAACAAGGCCATCTATGAACACAAAGAAGGCCTCCAAGGCAAACTGACACTGCTCTCCGAAGGGATCGTGTTGGATCCCTTCGAATTTCATGTGGAGATTAATCGGTCCGATAACTGGTTTCCTCTTCAGAATGGCTCACTGCCGGCCAAGGATCCTCAGGGCTTCGTGAAACTCTTAGGCAAAAAGACACACTGGACCGCGCTAGACCCCAAGACGCACGTCGGCTATCGCGGTCCGATGATCGCCTGGTCTGTCCTCAGGAAGAGTCCAAAGGTATTCTGGTACAAGAAATGAGATTACATGAAGATGACAACCTCACAGTCCTTTGATCCATACTCTGCTACCTCCTTGTAAGCGCCGAGCAATGTCTGTTTGGGAATGAAATGGATTGCATCCACCACTTGGCGAAGGTTCTCCAGAGGGACCGGCGATTCATAGCCATACAAGTGTTGGTTGCAAGGAATACCCTCACTCTTAATTGCATCAAACGCATGCTGAAGTGCTTCCCTTTTTCCAGAATCCTCTTTTCCTACAACAATGCGAAGCCGATCATCATTGCCCAGCAGTGCATTGCGATAGAACTGGACCTTCTCATCAGTGGTGCGGAGAACAGTAGGCGGAGTGACCATGGATGCTTATACCAGAACAGCTAAACAACCTTGTCAAATTTTGCAAATAAACCGCAGGATATAATAAGGGACCACGATGGACACACGCTTCTGGGGACCGAGCGGCTGGGCCCTCCTGCATTTAATCGCCGCAACCCCTATTGAACCCAGACGTAGAGCAAAGGTAAAAGAATGGTTCGAACTCCTGGAGTACGTGCTGCCCTGCAAATACTGCCGCGCCTCGTTTCATGATTACATGGTACTGGAACCACTTGCCACAGTCGCTAATCCAGATGCGTTCGGCCATTGGCTCTACGATATCCATAACCGCGTGAATGCCAAGCTCCGAGGCCAAGGACTCCTAACACAGACCGATCCCTCGTGGCCCTCGGTCAAGGCTAAATATTCCACTCTCAGTCGCAGCCTCTGCCAGACCACACCGCTTCTCGGCTGGGATTTTCTGACATCCGTCGCCTTTACGACACCGGAGACCCCCTACACACCGACACCGATGGACGACACGCCCGATGAGCCGTCCAAAATGGATCTGGGCACCCGTAATCGCTACAATCTCCTGACCAAGGCGGAACGCATCACGGCGCTCAAGCGCTGGTGGTCGCTGATCCCATCCATCCTCCCGTGCCCTGCGTGGCGATTGTCTTGGTCCTCAGCGATCCAGAAGGCCGGCCGGATCCCTTTGACCTCAGGTCGCGAGCCGGCCCTCCAGTGGATGTGGCGGGTCGAGGAGGGTGTCTGCGCGGGGCTCCGCTGCCCGACCCCCCATGTATCCCTGCCTGCGATGAAGGCCGAGGTGTCGGCCTATGAGAGTAAGTGTTCGACTCAGAAGCGGGGGAAGACGTGTAGGACACGAAAGCATCGGCTTCGACTGCAGGCGAGGAAGACACGGCTACAACGGATGAAAACGGTACTGGCGGCAGCAGATTAGTGTCAGTAAATCCGAGCCCAGGATACAGTGTTTGCATACACTGTGTCATGGCGCCCGACCGAGAGCCGCCCGACGTAACAAACGCCTGAACATAGAGCCACCGGCTTTCGGCGGGCAACTCAGGTGGAACTGCAACGGTCCATAAACGGCCAGACCAGAGCAACTGGTATTCCATTCATGAGTTTGTTGGACGTGGGTTTAAGCGAAACCAAATTCTCGGTCCCTAACAGAATGGAAATCAAACCGTACTGGGTGTTAGTCGTCGGATTTCTGTTGCTTCTCGTCTATGTGATTGTGGTTGTGCGCGGCTCTACGCCCTGGTACTCCAAGTCATATCGCCCTGGCCCCTCCTTCTGGGTCTCGGCCGGCGGCGGCGGTCTCCTGAAGGGAGTCGAGGGCTTCGCCTCGGAGACCCCCACCTTTACAATGTTCGGCGTCGATTGGTGTGGGCACTGTAAGAAGGCCAAGCCCATCTTTGAATCGATGGGCCCTACAGTGACCATCGGCGAGCAGGTCGTGAATCTCCGTTATGTGAATCCCGAAAAGGAGCCGGCTGCAGCGGCGGGCTATGAGCTGGAGGGCTTTCCAACATTTTACCTGGATCACGCAGGAGGTCGCGATAAGCACGTGGGCGCGCGCACCCCAGAGGCGATTTACGAGTTTCTTCAGCAGAAGATCGGTCTCTAACAACCTTGGCCTGAAAGACAATCCAGCGATTCACGGCGGCCGCCCCTTCATCAAACAGCGCCAGTCGCTCCTCACGTGACATATCAAAGTCAAAGACGCCATACTCCATATTATTTATGGCTATCCAGTTCTTCGGTGTTATATCTGTATTCCGATGCTGCATAAGATCACTCACCCGTGCAACAAAATCAGTAATGGATGCAATCTTTTTGAACCCTAGCGCACGTCCCGTGATGCCCGTATCGGAACACGTCACCACCAGCGTATTATCCTTGTCGGCCACACAGGTCCATGGATAATATTCCATGATCGCACCATCACCGTAAAAGTTTCCCGATGCATCGACCCATGGCTGATAGAACAGAGGAATCGCCGTGGAGGCCCGAATGGCATCCATGATTTTCATGGTCGGTGTGCGGACCTCATCAAAAATTGCCTGACATCCCTGGGTCACATTCGTGGCGATGATCGTGAGTGTCGTACCCGGTCTTTCTCGTACTAAATCTGCAAAGGTCCAGGCCGAACAGCCGGCCTCCCAGGTCTCCATAAAGCCACTCAGCAGCTTGATGTAGGCCGCGCCCGAATTCATTCCCCAGCTATTCAGGAAATCGCTCAGCAGATCCTCTTCAATTTGTCCCGCAATACTGGCATTAAAATGTCCAGTCGCGTCGCGCAGCCAGCCGTTACTGACACCGATTGCGCCACAAAAGGCCACCATAGCTCCTGCCGAGCAGCCATGCCACCGTGTGACGTGTCTCAGTAATCCCAACTCCGAGAGACGTGCCAGAACCCCAAATTGCACCACCGCCGCGGCCCCTCCTGAGCTAAAGGAGATCCCAGTAGGCGTCCAGGGTTCTGTCGCCATTCCTCTAGATAAGTCAAGGGAGATGTCACAGCCACCGGCACCGCAGCTAACACCGGCCTCCCTCTTTGAGGACCAGGCGAAGCTCGATGCGATGCGTCTGCAGGTCTATAATCGGATTCTGGGTACCGTCCATCAGAAGATCCGGTCCCATTCAGCCCTGCCCAATTCGACCCAGATGATCAGCTTCGATATCCCGGAATGGCAGCCGGGTTGTCCCCGTTTCGATATCAAGGACTGCATTCTCTATGTGGTCTGGAATCTCCGCCACTCGGGGTTCAAGGTGCTCTATGTCAGTCCAAATCGACTCCTCATTAGTTGGAAGGAGCAGTCCATTCAGTATTACCAGGAGGAGTCACCCATCCGACAGGCGATGATTGCGACGGCGAATGCAATACCGGCCTCAGCGGAGCAGCGGAAGCAGGAGAAGGCCGATAAGAAGAAGCCGGCCTCCTATAAACCCGTGGCCGAGGGAGTGGCGGGAATGTTGGCCCGCGACCCTACCGCTTCCAGAAAAGGTAGCACCACGATTACGTTTATTTGAGATCAAAATACCGCACATAATTTACGACCCGGCCTTCAATATCACTGTAGCCGGGTCGCTGAATGCCCAGAATGGGCTGCACAATGAACCAACGATCCCGCACTTGCAGCCGTTTCCAGTACTGATCAAGAGCGCAGACTCTATAGTCACCGCCGGCCTGAAGAGCGGCCAGACCCTCTTTGTAGTTGGCCAGCAGTGTGTCATAGTAGGCCGCCGCCACAACATAGGCCGTGGTGGTCTGACAGCTCTGTAGCCGTAGATCGACCTTGGTGTGGGTTGCTATATGAATATAGGTCGCGGTCAGCACGATCACGTCGTATGGCTTCTTGAGTAGCCGCTCCAGAACTGGCAGCCCGGCCTCTTTGTTGCGCCAGGCAAAATCGTCCTCCACGATGAGAACTGAGGGCCATCCCTCTGCCTTGGCTCTTTCTAGGACGGCAATGTGACTCATGGTGCAGCCGATGGCTCCGTTGGCCTGTTTAATTGCGGCGAACCGTTCCACAACAGGAAACACCGTAGCCAACTCCTGCTGAATCTGTTGATTCCGATCAACACGTTCATCAAGATTAATATAGACAACCCGCCCGATTGATTCCATTTAGACGGAATCACCAGCGCCGGCTTAGGCTCCGACCAAAGGCTCTTCCTGCGCGGTAGCCTCCCTGCTGCCTGGAAGCCATGGTGGTGGCAAATCGCAACAGCGTGTCGATCGCCAACAGAAACATCAGACCAATAGCGACAAACAGAAAGAGCTCCGCTGTGCTCTGCATGGGTGTCACGGTTGTCAGCGAATCGAGCTGCTTGGTGAGAGCGTCGAGGCGCTGTTGGATATCGCTGGAGATGAGAGTGGCACCATTCTGGATGGGAGCAGCGGTCAGCGTGGATGAAGCAGCAGCGGGCACCTGGATATTCCGCCACAGAGTTGATTTGCCGGCTACGGGAATAGAGCCATCGGGTCTCAGCAGAGATGCAGGGAGCTGCGACGGCATGAGCGTAAAGGCCTTCGCCCATTCTTCGGGCTGGGCCGTTACACCGGGGAGAGGAAAGAAATCATTCAGAGGAATGGCGCCATTCGTAGCGGCGGCACCTGGGGGACCCGACATAGGTGGCGGTGTCTCCTGCTCTGCCTCTTCTGCCTCCTGGGGTGCATCGGGGGTCCCGGACAGAGGCGCCGGTACAAAGTGCTCTTTGCCTCCCCGTTTCTTCTTTTTGCTAACAACGGGCCCCGTAAAGGCCTCTTCGAGCGAACAATATGCACTCATGGTTCCCTTACTGGGGGCGCATATATATTCTACTCAGTTGGATCGCTGGCCTTTAAAAAGACTAGAAGTGTAGATGATTGACACCATATTATGGTGCATTTTAGTAACAGGATGTCTGATAGCCTATGCTGCGTGGCGGTTCGACCGGCCTGTGATAAAAGAGGACTTTGGTACCATTAATCGAAGCGGTGCAGTCGATCGTTCCGCATATAGTACGGTGGCAATCGATGCGGCCCCCACTACCTCCGAAGTGAAGACACACTATAAGAATCTACTTATCTATATTGACGCCGACCTGAAAAACGACGGCGCTGGACACAAAGGAATGCGCCTTATCGCCGATTTTCGCGACCGGCATTTTAAGAAGCGTAAGCCACGCAGCACGTTTAAGACGAGCGATGTATTGGATCCATGGCCCACGTTTCTGGTGCCCCTGGATACATCGATTAAACAGGATCCTCCTACCGCAGAAATTGCCGCCGATTCGGAGCGGGCTATCTTGGCATTTATCCAAAAGAATTATCCGCAGGAGGATGACGTCGATGAAGGCACCCGTTCGATGGTGCGTAACCTCATCGAGGACATTGCCTATCGGTTTGTCTATGATAAAGATACGGAGAAAATGGAACTCCGCTCTGACTATATGAAGGAGCCGCTGCTAACAGGATGGAAAAATCCCCTTGCATCGCCGCCTACAATGTCTGCGCAGGAGATCCGAAAACAAAACAACGACGACGAGTAGAGGAACCATGCAGCCCCTGCCACCCCCTAAGCTCCATTGGAGTCCCATCGAACCCTCGTGGATTGTAGCCCTGGGACTCGTGATTCTGGCCGCTCTGCCCCACAAGGTTCCGGTCGCAGGCCGTACAATTCTTCGTCATCCGGTTGGTGCGCTCATCTTCGCGGGTCTGAGTGCCTTTGTCACTACCAAGGTCCCCGTTCTGGGTGTCGCGATGTTCCTGTTCTTGGCGGGTATCTGGTGCATGCGATCCGCCACTGAAACCTTTGCGCCCATGGTTCTGAACAAGGACCATACACAAAAACACAATAAGAAACCAAACAAAACCAGTCGATGGTTCGAAGAAGAGGTCTTATCGGAGGATCCCCATGGGGTCCAGGAGCGCACGGAGAACCCGACCATCCTGTATGACGAAGTCGAGGGATCCGACCATTGGTTCGCCGAAGACGTCCTGGGCGAAACACCCACGGCAATCCAGGAGCGCGCTGTAAGTACCGAAGCGGATTCCGATGATCATGGGCACTAAAACAGAGTCTAAGGGTAGAGGTTATGGAATTTCTGTTGGATCTGGGGACCAAGCCGCTGTTTCGTCTGTTGGGTGCTATCTTGGTTCTCCTTATTACGGACTTCCGGCCTCTTTTTGGATTTGTCGCCACCGTCATCTGGATTGCATGGATTTACATCGCGGCCAAATTTAGCCGTCCAGGATAAGGGATGGCGAAGGCAAAGGTAGCAAAACCGGAAAAACCAGGAAAACCAGAAAAACCAGAAAAACCAGGTGAAGAGGTTAAGAAAGTAGAGGAGCAAACTGTGTTAGACTCTCTGTTGCATTCGATCCATGATATCAATATGAATCCCTATTTGTTGGGAATTGCCTACATCATGCTGAATTTGGGCGGCCGTTTCATGGTGCTCTCCGTCACACCGGCCCAGGAGGCCTTCTTACAGAACATTGTGTTCCGCCCTCTGCTTCTCTTTTGCATCATGTTCATCGGAACCCGAAACTTGGTTGTCGCGTTCTGGCTAACATTGGTGGTGCTGATTGTCTTGCATTATCTCTTAAATGAACAGTCAGATTGGTATTTGCTGAAGACGCACGATAACGTTAAAGCGTGACCTAAACATTAATGTTGATAGTAGATCCCACCGGTGCGACTACAGCACGACGACGCCCCCGTCGTGCTGTATTCACGGTGCCCTCCGTTCCCTCGCTCTGTCCGTCCCCGATCGAGAATTCATTCAAGGGATCCGCAGAGGAGCCGAGCCCTTCCCGTACAATCGAGACACCGCGGGGCGGTGTCGGGGGCGGCCCCGACGGTGTAAAGATGGACGCATGGTGGGCCGCCACGTTCGGTTGCTGCGCCTGCTGCCGCTCCGCCTCGAACGCCTTGAGGATATCATCGACGCCACTGGGGGTCGGTCCGCGCATCTCACGACGGAGCTTAGGCCCATTGTTCTGCGGCATCTCATGCACCGCCGTGGCCGACACGTTGAAGGGCATGCGAGTATTGGCGCCCGTACGGGGCGCCTGTGTCGGTTCCTGTGGATAGGGTCCGCCCATGGGCGCGGGACCGGCGCCCATTGCTCCACCAAACCCACTGGCCGCATTCATGAAGTTGCCGAGGCCGCCCATCTTGGCCGCCGCCGCCGCCGCAAACTGCCGCTGCAGCTCCGGATTCTCATGCAGAAGCTCCGCCATACCCGGCACGCCCGACTTCTCCGCCATCGTGTTCGTCAGGTGATACATGGTGGCCGACACACCCAGCGTACCCGCCAGACGCAGCATCGGATGCATCTTCGCCTGGTCCTTGTACATGTCATACAGCTCCTCGAAGATCTCGTCAAAATCCTCCACATTCGTATGCACCGACTCGGACCAGCCCTTGAGGCGCGGCTTGATCGGCAACCGCTCGCCGAACCGGTCATTCACCATCTCCACACCCGTCACGAACGTCATGAGCGCATTCCGCTGGAACCGGATGGAGGCCTCGAGGTTGCGGCTGTCGGTCAGCTTGTCGTGCTCCGCCTTGATCTCCGCCAGTGTATTCGACATCGTCATGCGCTGACCTCGGATATCATTGGCCTCGAGGCGGCGGAGCTTCGTGAGATAGCGCTGCTTCTCCGTATTCTCCTGCTCTGGAGAGAGCCCCGAGGTCTCCGTGACACCAAAGTCGTTCGATGAACCGGTGTTGATCACAAAGGGCGCCGACTCGGGCTCGCGCTGGATGCGAATGTCGGAAGCACCGGGGCCGGCATCGAGATTCACCACATCCATGTCATCGACGGGCTTGATCTGAATCTGGGGTGCCTCGGAGAAGGCAGAGCCACTGGGGGTCGAGATGTTGCGCTTCGGGGAGGGCGCCACCTTGTTCGGGTTGGCCATCAGATTAATTCCCATATCATCGCCGAGCTCCACAATATCATCGCCGCCAATCTCAATGTCCCGTGCTTTATTCGCAAAGGAAGAGAGTTCCGCCATGGACGGTCGGTTGGAGTTTCCTTCTGCAAATTGTATGCTCATACCGTTGCCTTACCAACAGACCTTTAATTGCTAGTTCAGACGCGGCTCTTGAATTTGTTCTAAAAGACAGAGGAGCAATGAAGCAATGGACGGCGTTTTTCTTCGCGACAACAGCTCTTCATGCTGCAGCAAAGGGGCTGCCCGTCTATGCTGCCGCTGCTGCGGCCCTATGCACTTCATCCTATGCATTTCACACATCGGATAAAACGGATTATCAAACGAAGCCGCTCTACTGGATTGATCAGGCCTGTATTTTTGGGTTAGCCGCCGTGGGGCTCTATTATATGGTCCATTACATAGATAATAAATATTCTGTAGTCGGCTGGATCACTGTGACTATTACATTCCTACTGTACTGGGGCGGCTACCTCTCCAACACCTGTTGCTTCGATCCAGAGGAAACGGATGCTCTTATCTGTCATTGTTGCATGCACTTTATCGGTGCTCTAGGCCATCACTGTATTATTGCTGGTCTTTGAGAACCCACAGAGTTGCGACAATAAATACCGTTGCGAACCCGTGACAGGCGATGTGAAATCCGTCGCTCCAGACACCCTTGCCGACAACCTTGGCCGCTGCATACGCGACGATTGCTAAGCCCAAGAGCGCCGCTAGATAGAGACGCTTACGTATCGATGTTAGGGCTGTCAAGAATACGAGACCGCTGACCACCATAAAGGCGCGATCGATCCATCGGGCCGCCCTGTAATCCGTACCATGATTGAGAAGCGATGTTAGCACTCCGACTAAAACTACGATAGTCAAGGCCGCGGTCACGCTGTTCTTCATAAGGGATGACCAGTAAAGAGCAATGAACCCGACTAGGACGGAGCCAAAGATGCACGTAGAGGTGAATAAAGGTACAGTCATGGGTCCCTTGATTATGCTGGAGATTTTGTGGCACCATCGAGGCACATCAAGAAGGCATCGGCCAGATCATCCTGCTTCGCCTGACCGGACCACCAGGTGAGCTGACCTGCTGTCCCTGCAGCAGCCCCTAAGGTTGCGGTCACCTTCGCGATCGCCGCCAGCTTGCGGCTGCGCTTGCCATCCTTGCCGGTCTCCGCTGCGGTGCCCCGCGTCTTGACGGAGGCATTCGCAAATTCGATTGTGCCGGTCCAGCCCTTTTCCGTGCGGAGCCGGTGATCAAGCAGTGTAAAAAGCATGATCTGAATGGACTTCATGTGGGGCGCAAATTCGGAGGGCTGGTTTTCGATGCGGATCCGCTGGGCGGCCGCTAGCCAGGACAGTTCGGTGGTCAAACACGCCTCCATGCCGACCAAAATGGATTGAAGCGAGACACCCTTGGCCTTGGGCGCCTTGTAGGGCATGAGCCGGATCGCTGCAGCGCGGGCCATCAGTTCGGTCTTGGAGAGACGCTTCGCTTCGACGGGCGTCAGGCTCAGAGGCCCACAGGACCAGGCGCGCCAGGCCGCGAGTGTCGAGCCGGAAATATCGAGGATCGGCTTGGCCGCCTTTTTGGCACACTTTTTGCACAGAAGCGCACCGGCATCCTGAAACGAGGCGGGGCCTCCACAGGAACAGCGTGTCTGACTCTGGGCGGAGGCACCGTCGGCCAACAGATTGAGATTCTGCCAGCGATCTACCGACACGAGTGAGCCGCTGGCATCGAAGGTGGCGACGCAGTAGCTGAGATTCTTGATGCCGAGATCGAAGGCGGCAATTGTCTGCATCTAACCAGAAGAACCGATGGTTACTTTAGACGCGGGATGGCTTTTCAGGCACTGCATTCGTTTGAGACGCGTGCTGCAGAAGCAGAACGCATTAGAGCCAAGTTTCCGGGCCGCGTACCGGTGATTATTGAGATTTCACCGAGGGCGGATAAGACCATGCCGCTGATCGACAAAAACAAGTTTCTGGTACCGGGCGACCTGACACTGGGGCAGTTCGTGTTTGTGGTGCGAAAGCGACTGGTGCTTCCTTCAGAACGCGCCCTGTTTGTATTTGTAGGCGGTACGTTGCCGACCACGGGATCGCTTATGAGGGAACTGTTTGGGTCGTTTAGAGATCGCGATGGCTTCCTCTACATGAGCTATTGTGGGGAGAATACGTTTGGAAGCATCCGCTGTGCGGATGCGACGTGCGAGCTTTAGCGAGCGTATAGATTACAAAGTGGCCAGCATCCGCTGTGCGGATGCGACGTGCGAGCTTTAGCGAGCGTATAGATTACAAAGTGCCGCGAAGCTGTCGCAACTTGCTCTCAAAACGAGCCTATGGATTAAAAAGTGGTCCGCAATGCACTCTTAACCCAACTCTATAGACCCCTCATACCAAGCCGTATCTCAAGAATCTTGGCACAGCGACGATTAATGGTGGCCACTGTGAGCACATGAATATCATATAAGAAAGAGGAGAAATGGACAACCATGATCGAACCACCTATAGAATACTGGAAAGAGAGTAAGAGGCCGCCCAAGAGAAGAAATAAGTAGAACGGCAAACAGAATTTCATGCCGTCAGGTGCTGTAAAAGAGAAGACATTATCCAGATATCGTCTCTTGTTTTTGATAGCTGCAAAGACGGGTGCCATGACAACGGCTTGGCCGATGAGCAGGAGGGTCAGGATCCACGGAATTGTAGGAATAACCTTTTCTATAAAGAGCTCAATCCGCCAGAACAGTACGAGGCCCCACAGCTGGATAGGTGTAGTGTGGAGACTCAGATGATACTCCGTTACGAGTCCGAGAATTATTAGAAAGATCCAGTAGGGCCGCTGACTGAAATAGAGGACCTGGGAGTTTATGGTTGGAATGGACTCTTCGGCGCCATACGGCGTATGACAGACATCACATTCCATCTTCTTACTAATTTGGAGCCACTTGGCCAAGCATTCACCATGAATGTGGGCCGCAGAGCCCTTGCAGGCGCACGGTGTAAGAAGATCATTTTCTTCTTCGAAACAGATACGGCAGGTTTGCATCTTTTGAACCCTATAATCATCAGGGGGTTCAAATGATGGTTTCAAATTTATACTTTAAGCAACTTCGCGTGGTAGACTTGTTGGATCTGCAAGTTCATAATGAATCTTATTACCATTACTGCACGTTATAGTCCCATTTCCATCATATCCCCAAACATATGGATCTTGCAATCCAGGATACATGTCTCTACATATTTTAACATGATTACGCTGATGTAGCATCGGCCCAACATTATGCCCAGGTGTAACCACGCCACCCCTCTGCTTCCTCAGACGCCGGGACTTGCGAACCCGTTTCGACCGCGTTGTCCTCTTCTTTCCCAAACGACGCGCCATCCTTATACTTATCCCTGCGAAACTATTTTAAGACTTCTCTGAAGCCTTAAAATAGTACTGCTTGCGGGTCTCGATCCCGCGACTTTGGCGTTTGCCTTTGTATAGATGTATCTATAAGCACCACGCTCTACCAACTGAGCTAAAGCAGCACAGCCGCTTTAGCAGGGTCCCAGACCGAGCCAAAGCAGCATCCAATCCTAGAAACACCATCAGCCTTTAGGTCCAAACAGCAGCTTTCCCAACGTTGTCGGCACACAGAAGAGATGATGCAGCACAATTCCCAACAAAAAGAGACCGGGCATCACATACAGCAGCGGCCACTCAAAGTACCATGCAATCAGAACTGCACCAATCACTGTCAGTACCGTATCGACGACCGCTAGGTCCATGAACCGATATGAATGAACGCCCTCACCCGGTTTCCCAAAGATATCCTTATAAGCGCATAGTCCTGACATCTCTGCTATAGTGCATTTATTTGCCACCACCTAATAAATGCACGCTCTCGACAAATATAAATCGAAGCGCGTACTAGCCATCTTCTACGGTGACGATGCCTGGAAAAAACTCGTGCCAATCCGGTGGCCGCAGGTGCAGGTCCGTGCCGGTGTCCGGCGCCGGTTCAAGACAACGGATATGAGCAACGCACTGTTGGTCATATTCGTAACACCTAAAACGGGCCAGCCGTCCCACATCGCGGCCCACTTTTACCCGGATCAGGCCCGGTTTGAGTCCCAGCTAACGCGAGAAACCGACAATCTCTGGATTACCGATGCACCCTATTCTGCGTTGGAACTAGAGGGTGCGCCCAAACTCCTTAAAAAACTGACGAAGGATCTGAATTAAAAATCAGAAGGATTAATAGAAATGTATTCATTACAGTTTCCTTCACAGGAAGCGGCAAGGCAAGCGGCAAAGGAAAGAGCTGAGATTGCAGGTAATCCTGAAGCAAAACGAAAAACATATTTAGAAGAACACTCACCGGACGCAGTTTATGATGCTATTGGAGAAAAATATCAGGATAATCCAACGGAATTTGATAAGGATATTACTGACAAAGGGTATATAATGGAAGGTAAGGAAGGTGCTTCAATTACTGAAGAAGAAAAAGAAAATGTCTTGAGTATAGTTCTTAACTCTGGCAATAAATTTAAATTTGATAAGTTATATGAGTATTATTATAACGAATGTTTTTATATACTGCACCATCAATACATTATGTTTAAATATTGGCCAAAAAATCGTTTTTGGACTGTTCAAGCAGACAAGGAACATCCGGAATACCAATCTCGTGACACAGTTAACACACAAGCTACTATAAACAATTTTATTGCTTCCAACCCTATTTTATTTAAGAGAAAAGCAAATCCAGAAGAAATAGCAGCAGGAAAAGGTAAGACTCCCGCTACAAAGACGGATTTTAATAGTTGGGCGATACCAATAAGAACATGGTTGGAATCAGTTCAAAAATTTGCTACTGAAAAAGCAAAAGGTCCTGGATTTATGAGTCGTTTAACAAAATCACTAACCGGAGAAAATAGTAAAAACTGGAATCGCAAAAATGCAGCCAGTCTAGAAAAAACAGCATCTCATTTTTTGGAAAAATTACAAATGATTTCATCACTTACATCAGATGATGTTGCTGCAGCTATGATTAAGAAAATTAAACGAGACATTATGACTTTTGTTACTGGCGACAGTTTAATTATAGATGGGGTTTATTTTGCTACTATAGGATCTGGTATTATAAAACAATATGGAACTGGATATCCACAAATATTTGGAGAAAAAAAACTGTCAGAAATAAAAAGTTATGTGACTGAGCCAGCAGTAGGTGGCTATCGCAAGAAGCAGCGCAAAACCCGCCGCTCTAAAAAGTCCCGCAAATCGACCCGACGCCGCTCCCGCAAATAGAAGTATCCGATTGCTACTGGTCGCACAATACTTTATGATCACAATCAAAAACCAGTTAAATCGACCTTATAAACTGCCAGCGCATCTCCTGACAAATCTTCTGCCACACCTGATCCTGTTGATACAACTTCTCCCGCGACTTCAAGAGCTGAAAGCACGGTAGAAATTCATCCATTTCCAGCAGCTGGCACAGCTTGTACAGCACATACGGATACGACAAGAAATTCGACCGATTGGCCGGACAGTACTTGATGAACGCCGGCTGAATCTCCTTGAACATGTGCTGCAACTTCTCCTCCATCTCCTTCGACAACGTGAGCATCGTCATCTGCTGCTGAATCCGGTTCTTGATCTGCTGCACGTGATCATACATCTTGGCCATCTTGAGCTTCTGCAAGATCTCACGGATCTTCTCCTTCTTGACCTTCTTCGGATCCGAGATGCGTTCCTTGCGGAGCTCCCGCATCACTGTCTCAATCACGTCCTGGGGAATATCCGTGTTCTCCTTGGCCTGAAACTGCGCGAGCCACTCATTAAAGTGATTGATCTTCTTGTAGGCAAAATACGTGATCTCCCGCGGCGGATCCTTGTACGACGGCTTCTCCGAGTCGATCAAGATGAACTCCTCATGGCCACACCGCGGGCAGCCGAGCAGCGCCTCGTTCTGCAAGAACGTCATTTCGATGTCGCAGGTGGGACAGCAGCCCCACCCCGGCTCAATCCCCGATCCCGGCATGATACCGCCCTTGATGGCCGATGGCTCCACCACGGTCAAGTACCGTTCAAGCATCTTGTCGCGATTCAGGCCATCAGAGGAATCAATGTCACTGGCCTTAGCCTTTACAGGCGGCGAAGCAGCAACGGGTGACTCCTCAGGAGCCGCCGTAAAATAACTGAGCACCGAATTGGTCGGCATCCGCATGGGTGCCTGCGGGATAGAGGGACCCGCACCCGTGGCCAACACCTCCTGCGCATCGAAATACTGGAATAGCATATCACCGACATCAAGGAAATAATCGAGCCGTTTTTCATCCGACTGGATCTTCTGTATCTTTGTACGAAGATCCTCCGCCGAGTCACTGAGCTGCCGCCATTCGTCACTAAAGGCCGCGGCGGCCGGCAGCGCGTCCATCTTATTTTCGATGTCATTGAGTGCCGCGGTCAAGGCACCGATCGACTGTTTGGTCTCTCCAAATTCCCTCATCTTCTGCTGGTGATGGGCCTCCAGCGTGGTGGCTCTCAAAACGGGCCGCGCCTTGGCCTCCGAAATCGGTTCAGAGACTAGCACGTCCCGTATTGACATTTCCTACTGACTTATGAGCTTTCGCATCTTTAACCCCGGACTAGTGAAAAATATTACAGAATCCGCGGTAGAATAAACAACTAAATTAGCCGTACGAACATAGAGGATGGTAGCAGGAGGACTTTTGCAGCTCGTGGCCTATGGTGCCGCCGATGCCTATTTGACGGGAAAACCCCAAATTACTTTTTTCAAGGCCCTGTATCGTCGGCACACGAACTTTGCCATGGAATCAATTGAGCAGGTGTTTAGCGGTGTCTGTAACTGGGGCAAACGCGTTCAGTGCGTCATCGGGCGCAACGCCGATCTGATCCATCGGATGTATCTGCAGCTGACACTGCCATCCGTGGATCTCAATGATCCGTCGGTCAGTGACAACGATGCCGACCAGTTCCGCTGGCTGAACTGGATCGGGCACAACATCATCCAGAACGTCTATATTGAGATTGGCGGCCAGCAGATCGACAAGCATTACGGCGACTGGCTGCACATCTGGAATGAGCTTACACAGGCGCCGGGCAAGCAGGCGGGTTATGCCGACATGGTGGGCAATGTGCCGGAGCTCACGAATCTGATTACACACGTGGGAACCGACGGAGGCTGCACGAATCAATGTACGGGCGGCGATCCCCACGCCACGGGAGAGGCCCGCAGCTGCACTCCCGAATACACCCTGTACATTCCGTTCCAGTTCTGGTTCAATCGCCATGCCGGGCTCGCGCTGCCGCTGATCGCTCTCCAATACCACGAAGTGCGCGTGACCCTCGAACTCAACCAGCTCCAGAATCTGTGCTGGACCAACAGTGCGAATGTGTTTGATGCCATCAATGCCACGGGCGTCGTGGCGGCGTCGCTGTACGTGGATTACATCTATCTCGATACGGATGAGCGCCGGCGGTTCGCGCAGGTGGCCCACGAGTATCTGATCGAGCAGCTGCAATTTACCGGAGACGAGTCGATCACGTCGGCGTCGAACAAGATCAAGCTGTCGTTTAACCATCCCGTGAAGGAGCTCGTGTGGGTTGTGCAGCGGGATGCCTTTGTGGCCTGCGACTCCTCGGTGGATCCCTGGAAGGGCCAGCAGCCGTTTAATTATACGGACTACTGGGATCGGGGCGTGCTCGAGTCGAATTATTCGGGGGCCGTGACGGAGGGTATGGCGGGTTACAATCCCGTGGCCGTGTCGAACATCCAGCTGAACGGGCAGGATCGGTTTTCGGCGCGGGATGGACGCTATTTCAACCTGGTGCAGCCGTTTCAGCATCACACGAATATTCCGGCGGTGGGCATTAATGTGTATTCCTTTGCTCTGAATCCGGAGGAGCTGCAGCCGAGCGGGACGTGTAACTTTAGCAGGATCGACACGGCGACGATCACGCTGGTAGTGACGAATAACACTGTCAGTAATGGATCGGCGATCTCGGGTGTCGCAGGAGGGTCGGCGAAGGTTCGTATTTACGCGAGGAACTACAATGTGCTGCGCATTATGGCGGGCATGGGCGGCCTTGCGTATAGCAACTGAGGAACGCAGGTCGAATGTCAGGCCCTTCACTAATTATTAGATCCTTGCAAAAACCGGACACCTATTGTATCACGGTTTTCACGCTTTTTAAGCGAATCTGTTTCTCCCGGTCTCCAGATCATCCGCCCACCCCCCGGATCTCCCCGGGCCCGGCCAAATTTTTTTAGATCCCTAAAGTATAAGCAATGACATCCGGTGGTTTAATGCAGCTCGTCGCCTATGGCGCCCAAGACGTGTACCTGACGGCCAACCCCCAGGTTACCTTTTTCAAGCAGCTTTACCGCCGCCATTCTAACTTCGCGATGGAGTCCATCGAGCAGACCTTCAACGGTGTCGGCAACTTCGGTAAGCGTGTCCAGAGCACGATCTCCCGTAACGGCGATCTCATCACCCGTGTCTATGTCCAGGTGACCCTCCCCGCGATCGACACCTCGATCGTCACGGGCGGCGGCCAGTTCTCCTGGGTCCCCTACCTCGGCCAGTACCTCATCAACAACGTCTATGTCGAGATTGGCGGCCAGCAGATCGACAAGCACTATGGTGAGTGGCTCCACATCTGGAATGAGCTCACGCTCCCCACGGGCAAGCAGCTTGCCTACCTCAACATGGTGAATGGCTATGGTGGTGTTGCGCTGGACCCCAGCGCCAGCTTCCCTTGCTCTTCCTGCACGTCGGAGGTCGATGCGCTGGACGCCTCCACCCTGGCCTGCGCCAACCCCATGCTCATCTCCCAGGGCGATGACTGCGCTCTCGGCGCGGGCACGGTGATTGGTGGTGGTGCCGGTGGCACCAATGGCAACGCCTATGGCGCCCTCCCCTCTGTTAAGGGCTGCATCCCTGAGCAGACGCTCTACATTCCCCTCGAGTTCTGGTTCAACCGCCACACCGGCCTCGCGCTCCCTCTCATTGCCCTCCAGTACCACGAGGTCAAGATCAACGTCGAGTTCGAGAACCTCCAGTACCTGTGCAACATCAATCCGGGCACCACCACGGTGCAGGGCGTTCTCTTCAATGTCGCCAACCAGGGCCTGGTCGCCTGCTCTCTGTACGTAGATTACATCTACCTCGACACGGAGGAGCGCCGCCGCTTCGCCCAGGTTGCTCACGAGTACCTGATCGAGCAGCTCCAATTCACGGGCACGGAGTCGGTCACCTCGACCTCCAACAAGATCCAGCTCTCCTTCAACCACCCTTGCAAGGAGATCATCTGGGTTGTCCAGAACCCCAGCTACGTCGATTGCAACTCTAACGCCAACAGCCCTTGGCGCTACACGGATTCTCAGCTCGGCAACCCCACGGCCGTCGCCAAGATCCAGCTCAACGGCCAGGACCGTTTCACGGAGCGTGAGGGCAGCTACTTCAACTTCGTCCAGCCCTACCAGCACCACACGAGCACCCCTGCGACGGGCATCAACGTCTATTCGTTTGCCCTCAAGCCCGAGGACCTCCAGCCGTCCGGCTCGTGCAACTTCTCCCGCATTGACAATGCGGTCCTCAACCTCACGCTCACGCCCGCGACCTTCAAGACGAACATCACGGTCTTTGGTGATGCTGAAAACGTCCCTATCGATAGCGGTGTTGCGCAGACGAACGTCTTCGATAAGCAGTCCTCCGCGAATGTCAATATCTATGCGACGAACTACAACGTTCTCCGCATCATGAGCGGCATGGGCGGCCTGGCCTACAGCAACTAAGCGTGGTCACTGTGTGGATTATTGCTTAACAATGGTAAGTATAACTTCTTATATCAGAGCCTCCAAGGATCTGATACAAAAAGTGAAGCATGGCACACTTACTCGACCCCCCCGTACGATGGAACCCATTACAGCCGCCGATTTCGATGCATCGTCAGCCGCCTGGATGGCCAACAAGGTTCGCAAGGGGCCTGCTCTGGCCTATAAATGCACGGCCACCACTAAAGCGGGCAAGCCTTGTCCTCATCCAGCCAAAAGCCACGGTCCGCATCTATGCGGCCTCCACGGACGCTCATTAAAATTGACAGTCGCCGACCCGGCCGTGGGCCACGACGTAGAATGAACATCTATCTTGCTTCTTGTGCCGTATTCAAGGCGCTGTTCCTAGGAAAAATCGGCTGCACAGAGGAACCCTATGGGCGGCGCAGCACCTATCTCACCGGTTGTCCGCCCGGCCTCACACCCTCCTACGACATCAACTACGAAGGCCTGTGGGAAACGACGGCAGTCACCCGAGAGGAACTCTTGGATTTCGAGGACGAAGTTCATAATCACTTTCTGAAATATCGCATGATGCGATCTATCCCAGGCGATTCGGAATGGTTCAATTTCCAGGGAAAAAACCCCTATGATCTGGTCAAGGCCTTCATGGAGACCCGCCCGTGGGTCCGACGTCAAGTGCCGCTCACCGAAATCGCACCACCCTCGCGCTACATGCGCCGCCAGTATCAAAAGAATCTGCGATACCTCAAGACCCGTATTAGTCGAAACGAAGTCCTCGATACCCTCCAGGAACCGGTTATTGCCGCCATCCGTGCCTTCGTGTTCGACCCCGCGCTTCCAGCAGGCCACGTGATTGCTCCCTGCGGCTCCGGCAAAACGCGAATGTCCGCCAAGGGCTTCCATGGCCTACAACGGATCATCATTTGCTGTCCTTCCAAGCAGATTCAGACACAATGGGCCGACACTGTCGGATCACCGATCCACTTCATCGGCGGAGCCGGCACAACCGATCCCGATACGATCCGCCATCTGCTGGCCCAGGACTCCTACTGCATCATCACGACCTACATGTCATCCCATCTGCTGGCGCCCTGGATCACACCGGCGGCCCAGTTGTTAGTTCTCGACGAGGCCCATCACATGGCCGGAATTATCGCCAAAGAGGAAACGGGCGAAGGGCGCACGCGGCGGCTTCTGGTAAAGGCAGCCGAACTCGGAATCAAGCGCCTGTCACTCACTTATACCCCACGGATTATCCGCGATTCCGACACTCACTATCTAACAATGGACGATGATGCGATGTTTGGCCCCACCATCGCCGAACTCAAAATCCGCGATCTGATCCGCAAAGGCGTCTTGCCCGATTATCGCCTCTGGACGCTGCGCGACGAGGCCCGCAAGGGAGCGGGTATCATCGGCAAGGCCGAGTGCATCCTCGAAGCGTGGGCGGCCAAGGAGATGCATCGCGGCAAAGAGAAGTACATTCTCCATCATCTGATTGTGTTCGCCGCGACGACGCAGGAAGCAAAGGATATGGAAACCTTCTTCAAGGCCAACACGACCGACCTCGTTCTGCGGGTTGAAGAGGGCGATACGCTGGACGCGCCTATTAAACGCTTCACGGATGCACCGCGCGCTATTCTGATCAATTGCTTCGTTCTGAACGAGGGCGTCGATATTCCCTGTGCCAACGCCGTCGCCATCACCTATCCTAAGCAGTCGCGGGGCCAGATCACCCAGATGGTGCTCCGCGCCGGCCGCTGGTACGAGGACAAGCCCGTGTTTCACATCCTACTGCCGACACTCGGCGACGAGGATCTGTCGGGATTCGAGGAGGTGCTGTCGGCGCTGGCCTCGTGCGACGAACAGATTCGCGATGAGATCGTGCTGCGATCTGCCGGAGCCGCACCAACCAATCCTACTGCAGATCCCAGCACCGACTCTGGAAGCGCAGCCGAATGCATCATGATCGAGGAGTTCGAGGCCAATGAAGAGGATATCAAGCGCTGTTTCGCAAACATCCGCCGACGGATGTTTCCCAGTCGGCGCATCCAGGAGCTCTGTCGCGAGAAGGGCGTGACCACAAGCATCGAATACGCCCGTCTGCGACTCGCGATTCCCGAGCTCCCCGAAGACCCCCGGCCCACAAACACCACCTGGTTCGACTATCTGCATCCCACCCACGGCGACCGCATCACCGCCGCCGACTTCGTGAAGACCGTGTTGGATCCGCATGGAATCCGCGTGGCCAGCAAGTACGACGAGTGGCTCACCACGCAGCCATCCACCAGCCCCACGGTCCAGCACATCACCGACGGCTACTTCGGCAAAGACGACACGAACTTCAACACGCTCATCGAAAAATTCGGCAAACGGGCGCCTGGACGGGGGCGTTGATCCGGGGCCTCCGGTATTTCAAAAAACATCTCCGTTATTTTGAAATAGTGGCCATCTAAACAAAAATCGCGCCTATAAATATACAAATGCAGCCGCCCAAACTTGACAGCCCCGCCGCAGCCGCCGACGCAAAGCACACGACAATCATGACAGCTGTCGAAGTTTTCAAATCCGCCGTTATTCGCATTCGCGACATCCTCCGTGGGCCGGGTGTCAGTATCACGGGAATGGACTCCATGCGCCACATTTGCCTGTACCTCATGAGCCGCTACATGACTCGCGCGAAGGTGGAATCGCTGGAGGTTCCCGCCGGCTTTGCATGGGAGACTCTGTACGAGACTGTGCAGACCAAGAACGGAGGGGTTCAAAAGGCGCTGGACTGCTTCTACCATCCAGAGGAGGACTGCCTGGTGCGCCACTTTGATCGCCTGTTTGGCACCTCCAAGTTCTCCTTTGACATTAAAACACCGCAGAAGCACAAGGAGATTCTGGAGATCCTGAACGATGTAAAAATGGAGGCCGTGGATTGTCAGATGGATATTCTGGGGTGGGTCTATGAGCAGCATCTCCGAACGGGCTCCTCCGCGGCCCGCGACCTCGGCCAGTTCTTCACGGATCGCTCCATCTGTGAATACATGGCCGAGCTGTGTAAGCCCGGATTCAAGGCCCCGGGCGTGCCCGAGTCCATCTGTGATCCCACAATGGGAACCGGCGGGTTTCTGACAGCATTCGTCAAGTTCTACAAGAAGCATCACGCCGATAAGCCCATCGACTGGTCTATTCAGCAAAAGGAGATCCACGGCTGCGATACGGATCCCAAGGTGGCCGGCGTCGCCCGCCTCAATCTATTCATGGAGACGGGCGGCAATCGCTCCACAAATCTTTATGAGAAGGATTCCCTCTATGGGGATCTCACACAGACTCAATACGATATAATTCTGGCGAACATGCCCTTCGGCCTCAAGGGCATCACGCACGCCGAATGCTGTGAGCGGGTCAAGGCGCTCAAGATTCGCGGAACAAAGTCGGAGCCCCTTTTTCTGCAGCTGATGATGGTGTCGCTGGCCGTCGGCGGCCGCTGCGCCGTCGTCGTTCCCGATGGAATGCTGGCAAATAGTTCCGTCATTCACGTCGAGACGCGCAAGTATCTGTTAGATCACTTTGAACTCAAGCGCGTCATCAAGATGAAGGGGCAGTACTTTATGAATACGACCATCCAGCCCTCCATTCTCTTCTTTGAGAACACGGGCAAGCCGACTGCAGCAGTGGAGTTCTGGGAGGTCATGCAGGGCGACCCAGATCCGGCGGCGGCGGTCATATCCGTACCGCGCGCTTCAATCGACGCGGCCTGCTCCTTCGATGTGCGTCGCTACCTGGAGGTGGCGCCAGCGGCGAACCCTGCCGGATACCCGATGGTGAAGCTGGGGGATATTCTGGTGGGCGTTAAGGGCACCCAGACACTGACACTGGAGAAGGCCATGCCCGGCTCCTTTCCGCTGTACTCCGCATCGGTCGATATCCGAAGCCACACCGAGCCCGGGTTCGATGGCCAGGAGTCCATCATTCAGGCCTGTGTCGGGTCCAATCTGGTCAATTGCATCCATTACGTGAATCGGCCCTTCGCTTCAACGGCGAACCTCTGGGTCTTGCGCAAGAAAGAGCCGGCCGACTATGAGCTGAAGTTCGTCTATTATTGGCTCCTCCTTACAAAGACCGTGCTTAAGAAGGTAAATGTGTCGGTCCTCCCCAAAATCAATAAGAAGGACTTTGACGAAATTGTCATGCCCCTGCCGCCCGTAGCAGTCCAGCGCGAGATCATCGCCGCTCTGGACCGCATCTATAGCCCCGGCACACTGGAGCTGGCCGACTCCATCCGGCTAACCGATGCGGCAGCACCAGCAGAGGTCCAAGAGCTCGTCCGCAAATCGGCACAGCTGGTGATGGGCGTGAGAGCGCAGATGGCGGCAGATGTTAGGGCCCAGATGGCAGCAATTATGAAATCTGTCGCCGTTCGCGGGTTCGATACGGTGAGATTGTGCGATATTCTTACCGATCATCCGGTGAGAGCCGCTGTCTCCATGTCGAGCGCCGACGGAGGTGAGTTCTCTCTATTCTCTTCATCCTGCGATGTCTTCAAGCACAGTGTCGCGGAATTTACGGGACAGCCCTATCTTCTGCAGGGCTCCCGTGGGACAATCTCAAAGGCCACACACTATTGTGAGACGCCCTTCTCTGCATCCAACAATGTCTTTGTTCTGTCGGCCACGGTTCCTGAGTTGGTGTCGCTGAAGTTCGTATATTACTTTCTTCGGCTCAATAATATCGCGGATCAAACGGCCACGACGTCGGTCATTCCGATGCTGACGAAGAAGATGTTCAGTGAAATCACGATGCCGATGCCGCCGGTTGCATTCCAGAAGGCAGTCTTGAGTCGCCTCGAGACGCTCCAGGTTCAACTCGATGCGGTGGAGTCGCTTCATCGCCAATCGGAGGACAATGCCCGCTTCATTCTGGAGGCCTATCTGCCGGCCTAGGTGTCGCCGCCCTCTAGAATTTCGAGGCCCTCCACTGTGGCCATCAGAAGCGAAAGAGCATGGGTCCGCCGATCGATGAAGGAGTCACCGGGCGCCTGCCGTGTTAGCCACTTCCAGCGCCATTCGAACTGGAGCGCGGGCACTTCGCTAGCAAAGCCTCCGATCAAAAAGCGCCGCCGCCACAGCCGTCCTTTTGTCGCTTTGGCACCGCCACCAATCTCTCCATTGTGCTGTCGCAGCCGCCGATTGGGATCTACTGTGGCGCCGACATAGGTTTTGGCTCCGTCGAGCGACTGCAACATATAGCAAAACCAGGGCTTCTGATCTGTATCCGTTTCTGTGTCTGACATACTCTTCTAAACTCCGCATACTCTTAGATGAGCAGTTTCTGTACGCGCTACGATGCCGTAGGCACTGTGTGGCCCGCTAGTAATTATCCCGGTTCGCTGTTTCCTTTGCAGAATCAGGGCCGGCAAGCGAAGGAGATGGATGCCTGGACCTTCTTTGAACTCGTAGAATCCACGGACGCGGCTACACGGGTCTATTGGAGTAATCAAGGCGGCTACCAAGCACCGGCCTATTCGGCTTTTCCTCAGACACCGACGCTGTGGTATCCGCTTAAAAGTCAATCAGACCTCCAGCGATATCGGAGGGGCCAACAGCTGCATGTGCAGGTATGTCCGGCGTTTGACTGGACGTCGCAGCGATCTCTGGGGATTCCTACGACGCCTTTGACGAATGTCTATCCGGCTCTTTTGTAAGCAAATATCATTGCTTGCAAATATGCCCTCGCGGGTGTGCCCTCACGGGTGTGCCCTCACGGGTGTGCCCTCGCGGGTGTGCCCTTTCGCGGAATCGAACCGCGGACCTTCTCTTACCGTCCGCTTACAAGAGAGACGCTCTACTCCTGAGCTAAAAGGGCTTCGACTTGAAATGTCGATATGATCCTACCGTGACTCGAACACGGGTTCTGGGATTCAAAGTCCCATGTACTAACCGACTGTACTATAGGACCGGTTACAAATTATCCTACTGTGACTCAAACACAGGTCCTGGGAATCCCATGTACTAACCGACTGTACTATAGGACCGGTTACCTGCTGCTTTGATCCTACCGTGAATCGAACACGGGCTTTGAGAGTCAGAATCTCATGTACTAACCAACTGTACTATAGGACCCCCCCCCAGAATCCAAATCTCTGCTAACAGACAGATGGACCCCTGGTTATTGTCGGGAATGATTTTGGTTGCGGTGACCGCAGTCCTGGCCATGCTCTTTCTCTTTTTCCGCCCCGCGCCACAATCTGTCTCTCCCGAAGAGGCCCGTGCTCTTATCCGAGATGGCTGGATCAGCCGGGTCATCGATGTCAGCGAAGCGCCAGAGGGTTCCTATAGCGATTCTGTGCATATGTTGGTCAAGGACCTAGTAACAGAGCTGCCCCGACTTGTACGTAATCACAGTCATTCTATCCTCTTTTACGACAACGAAGGCGGCGGGCGCGCGGCCTATGCCGGGCTGATTGCGCAAGACCTCGGCTACACGAATATTCGATTCCTTCGCTATGGTACCTTTAAAGATCTCGAAGAAAGACGCCTCATGTACTAGAGGATGCCCGCCAAGACTATGGCCATACCGGATACCTACACATTCATAATCGCCGCCGCCGCCGGACTTCTTGTTGGCGCCGTTCTGTCCTTCCTCTTCGGTCGCTACACGCTGCCCACGAAGATTCCAAGTGAATTCACGATCGGCGGAATTCCTACAGGCGTCATTCTAACAAACATGGTTCTCATTGTCATTGTGGCGGCCATCGTCTTTTTTGCGTATGCCAGCTTCGTCGTGCAGGACACAACCTTTCCAACTCAGCAGCCCTGGCTCTTTCTGATCGAAACGCTGGTGGTGGCCTTCGTGCCCGCCTCGGTGATCTATGTGATCCTCGATTTCCGCCACGACGGGCGCCTAGATCTCTCCACATTGAATTTTGAATTCCTCCTGCTGGCCGCCAAGTTCGGCATCTTCCATCTGCTCTTCCAGTTCAGCGGCCTCTACACCTATCTTGTACATGCATGAACCGCCGACTGCCAGACCAATGGCTTGTTGGCCCATGAATGAATCTGCGCCGCATCCGCCACGGTAAGCCCCGCCGGGAGCCCATAGGGCCGTGTCGTAAAGTCAAACGGGTCCGTGTCAGTCGTAGAGGCCAACATAAATCCCCATTCGCCCTGGAAGCTCGGCATCGACTGACTATAGAATCCCCCCGTGCGAAACCGAATGGCTTCGGAACCAAGAATCCGCTGGAATCCACCACCAATAGGCCCAAAGGGTCGCACGGGCCCGCAGTGCGTTACAATAAAGCCTCCCGGCACCATATGACCCCGCAGATCCCGCCAAAAAGTCTCCGAATAGAGATACCCCGTATCGCCATCCGGGTCCGGCAAATCCAAGATAATCGCGTCGTACTGGCCCAGAGCAGGCAGAGCATCCCGAATGTCGGCTGCCTGATACCGCACACGCGGATCCGCATAGACGCCCGGCGCCCAGCCTAAGTGTTCCTTACAGAGTGCGACCAACTCACCGTCAATGTCGATCCAATCTACATGTTCGGGTCCCCATTTGAGCACCTCTCTCACCGTGGCTCCCTCCCCACCTCCAACCACGAGCACCCGGATGGACGGATCGTGATGGTAACTGACCGCGGTGACCGCCGCCATCACGGGATGCACAAGCGTCTCATGATAGATGTGTTCGTCCGCCGCCGCCGACTGGAGTTCGCCGTCCAGAAAAAGAAGACGCCCGTACGTGGCCGAGTCGGCAATCACGATCGACTCACAGGGACCCGATCGTCCTTCATAAATACGACGCGTGACAGGATACGATGTCTGCGCATCCGATTCGGATACTTCGGTGATCATCTGCTGGTGTAGAGGAGCCCGGCTTTAACCCTTCTATACAGTAGAGGAATGATCCGTGTCAGCACATTTGAAGAACGCGTTCGAAAAGAGCCAGGCAAACCCGCGGTCGCCGTCATTCATCGGACGAATCTAGTAAATAACGAAGGAACTAACACTGTCACGGTTCTTGAAGGCAACAAAGTCATCTCAAAGCATTCCGAAAAAATCCGACGTCATACAGCACGCCGCATTCACAATCGCAAGTTCGTCAAGGGCCTCTATAAGGGCCTGCAGCGCCGCACCCGCCGCCACTTGAGATCCAAGTCCAAGGCTCATCTATTCTTATAGCTTTCTTCCCGACCAGAGAAATGGTCAAATTCGACGCGTTTAAAAAATCCTACGGTGGCCAGAACCCTTAAAAAATCAAACCACCCGTAAATAACCAAAACTAGGTCATGCCACAGCCCGGATCCTCCAGGATCCCCGGCAATTTAAAAAACGCGAACGGGCGCGTTCAAGGTTCAGAATAATGGCGCCGGCAAACGGGTTCGTACATTTCCGCACCGCCCACCGCCACCTGGGCGTCGCGTTTTTTAATTGATCGCGTAAAAATGGCCGCCGTACCGTCCCCACAGGCACGACAGAGCGCCGTCTTTTTCTCTATGCTATCAGCAAGCGATCCCAGTGTCAATATATCTCCAAAGGGCCGGCGGTCGGCATCAGAGTCGAGGCCGACAGCCACGACATGTTTATGGTGCCGATCGACCGCTGATCTCACAAATGGTATCAAGCATCCCACAAAGAACTGCGCCTCATCCACAACAATCGCCGCCGCCGCCGCAAACTCTGGCCACTCCAGCACTTCAAGAAGCCCCTCTACAGGCACTCCCCGTGCCGGAAGTGCAGCCCTGTCGTGATTCACAATAGCGCCCCCCTCAGAATAACGACGGTCAATGTCCGCTGTAAGGACTAACACACTTCGCCCTAGGCATTCATAGCGTCGCACCACGCTCTGAATTTCGCTGGTCTTACCAGCAAACATCGGACCGACTATTATACGGAGAGAACCCACAGATGCCATCGTACTCGGCCTAGTGGTGACTAACAGCCGCGTCACATTTGCCCGCCTAAATTCTACGGCCCTGTAAATGCCGGGCCCCCTTCTCGTCACCGGCGGCTGCGGCTTTATCGGCTCCAACTTCATCAACTACATGTTGGCGACCGATGCCTCGGCCGAGATCGTTAATATTGACTGTCTGAACTACTGCGCTTCTACCACAAATGTGACACCGTCGCCACGATATCGCTTCATTCAGGGCAATATCACCAGCAAGGATCTGATCAGCCATATTCTGAATGAATACAAGATCGACGCGATCGTCCATTTTGCCGCTCAGAGCCACGTCGATAATTCCTTCGATAATTCGCTGCAATATACGACGGACAATGTAGTCGGTACGCACACGCTGTTGCAGGCGGCCAAGGAGTACGGCCGGCTCTCCATGTTTCTACATTTTTCGACGGACGAAGTGTATGGCGAAGTCGATGCCGACCACCCAGGCTGCTGCGAGAAATCTCTGCTGAATCCGACGAATCCCTATGCCGCCACCAAGGCCGCCGCCGAATTCATCGCCCGCTCGTACTACCACAGCTTCAAGCTGCCCGTGGTCATTGTCCGCTGCAACAATGTGTATGGTCCGAATCAGTATCCAGAGAAACTGATTCCGAAGTTTATAAAACTCTTAAAAGAAGGCCGACAGCTGACGATCCACGGCCGTGGCGAGACTCGTCGCAACTTCATCTGGGCGGCGGACGTGGCGGCAGCCACTCAGATCGTGTTGGAACGCGGCGAAGTCAATCAGATCTACAATATCGGCACGGATTGCGAACACTCAGTCATGGACGTGGCGACGCTGTTAGTAGAACATATGACAGCCGACAGGAATCTGTCAGCCCATGTAACCTACGTCGAGGACCGCCCCTTCAATGATTTCCGCTATGCCATTGATTCCTCACGACTGCGTGCTCTGGGCTGGGTCGAAGAGCACATGGATTTTACGGCCAATCTACTGAGTCTTATCGAGACGAGCCGTCAAGCATCGTAGGATCGATGTCTTGAGATCGGGCAGCGGCAGGCCCTCGGCCGCACAGAAGGCCTCCAGTTTGGCCGTGGTCATCTCATTGTTGGATCGATGCGATGCAATGAACTTCATCTGTTCGTCATAACTGACATCGTTCCACGTATGCGTCGGCGCCAACAGATTACAGTACTGCTCCAAGATCCACCGGTGCTCAGCGACACCTGGGTTGCAGAGATTATAGGTTCCTGCAGTGCGACGCTCAATCATGCGATCCAGAATCGGCCACATGTCCTCCAGCACCGTCATGGAGTTCGGCACAGAGCAGATGTTAGGATACGAAACCAGCTTATCGATCAGATTCCGGCCACTGACGAGCCGCGAAATCGGCATCCGAATGCGAAGATGCAGGGTTCGCGAAAACCGCTTCATCTCCTCATTAGTAAAGCCCTTCATGATCGAATAGGACGAGCCGAAGAAATTAGGCCGATCCTCCTCGGAAAACAGCCGTTGGTCGGCCGTGTAAGTGTAGATACAGCCCGTGCCCAGATAGACAAACTGAATCTTTCGAGACTCGCAGATTTCTGCCAGATGGACGGGCGCCAAGTAGTTGTCGCGCATATTCTCATAGAGCCGCCCCGGTTTCTCGAGATAGTCGATCGTGGGCGATCCGGGACCGTGGGTGCGCCCCAAAAAGGAGCACACGGCGTCGGGCGCCACCGTATCGACTTCGGCCGCCGCCGCCTCATACTCCTCAGGCCTTGTGTTCGCGATCACAACCGTGTGCTTCGTGTTGGCTAGAAACTGCTGGCCGATCCATCCAGCGGCACCAAAGACAAGGACGCGCATTTTAGTCATTCAATCGAGTTTAATTAAAAAAGGGTGCCGCTGCGACTATGAGGGCACGGTCTAAAGCCCTCTGCAAATTACACCAAAGTTGATGGTCGCGGCCACCACGGTTTAAAAACATTAAATCATATCAGGTATGCCAAATCTTTCTCACAGTTCAGAGACCGAGTCGATTGTGGGCATCCAGTTCGGAGTGTTCGGGCCTGATGAGATCGTACGGCGATCCGTCGTGGAGGTCACTAGCCACAGCACACAGGAAGGGAAGATCGGGGGGCTCGCAGATCCGCGCATGGGCGTACTAGAGAACGGCAAGCTGTGCCGTTCCTGTGGTCTCAACAATCACGGCTGCCCGGGCCACTTTGGTCACCATCGCCTCGTCCGACCCATTTACTACGCGCAATTCTTTAAAATGATTCTCAAGATTCTCCGCTGCTGCTGCATCAAGTGCGGCAAGATCCTCATCAATAAGCAGACCGCCAAGGGACTGAAGCGGGCCAAGGGCGAAAACCGCTGGAAGATGGTGCTCGTGGCCTGTCAGGAGGTGACCCGCTGCGGCGAGCAGACGGAGGACGGCTGCGGCGCCCGCCAGCCCCATCGGTATCACGAGGAGGATATGTTTCGCATCGTCGCCGAATTCAAGGGACTCGGACCCGAAGGCGACGGCGGGGCCGCCACGAATCTCCGCAAGTTTCTTGAGCCCGAGTACGTGCATCGACTCCTGCGCCGTATCAGCGATGAAGACGTGGATTTCATGGGGTTCAATCGGCTCTGGTGTCGGCCCGATTGGATGATGTGCACGGTCCTCACGATTCCGCCGCCGCAGGTGCGTCCCTCCGTGCTCCAGGACAACAATCAGAGGTCGGAGGATGATCTAACACAGAAGCTCATCGATATCATCAAGACCAATGAGACGCTGGGGGACAAGATCACCAAGGGTGCCAAGAAGCGGGCGATCGATGACTGGACGCTGCTGTTGCAGTATCACATCGCGACCTATGTCGATAACGATATTCCGGGGGTGGCGCAGTCGGCCCAGCGATCCGGTCGCCCCCTCAAGTCGCTCCAGCAGCGTCTCGGCACGAAGGAGGGGCGCATCCGCAACAATCTCCAGGGCAAGCGTGTGGAGTTCTCGGCACGTTCAGTCATTACGCCGGATCCCAACATCTCGGTCCAGGAGCTCGGTGTGCCGCTTAAGGTGGCGATGAATCTGACCTTTCCTGAGCGCGTGACGGCCTACAACATTGACCGTCTGTATTCGCTGGTGCAGAATGGCCCAGACAAGTATCCAGGTGCCAAGTCGGTGCAAAGAGCTGGTACCGGCTCGTCGGAAGGCGGCCGCATGATCAGTCTCAAGCACGTGAATACCAAGACGATCCAGCTGTACGAGGGCGACGTCGTGAATCGCCACCTCATGGATGGCGATGCGGTGCTCTTCAACCGTCAGCCGTCACTGCACCGCATGTCGATGATGTGTCACTTGGTGCGGGTCCTGCCCTATTCAACATTCCGACTGAATGTGTCGGTCACGAAGCCGTATAACGCTGATTAACAAAGAAGCAAAGTTGATGCGTTGCCACCGGATAAATCTGTATTATAATAGTAGGAATGAGCATGATCGGCAGTGTGTATAAACTGTCATGTGTGCCAACGGGCCTCAGCTACGTGGGTCAGACACGCGATACCAAGATGAAGGCGGGGAAGCCCTACGCCTATGGTGTCACAGGTCGCTGGAATGACCATGTCAGTTGCAAGAGTTCAACGCTCCTGGGTCTGGCCCTCCAGACTCACGGACCCGGTGCCTTCAAGGTGGAGACTTTGGAGGCGGGGATTCCAGAGGAGCGACTGGATGAACGCGAGGCACACTGGATAGCAGCACTCAATACGCTGACACCGAATGGGTATAATAAGATGCGCCACGGGCGCTGTCGCCACCGCGATGCTTCGAGTCTGTCTGAGTTCTATGCGCCCCGTACAACGGGCGTGCGACTTATACAGATCAAGCGATTGGGCGAGCCCCATCTTATTTATGCCTATTTGCGACAGACCTCCGGCGAGGAGGTTCGTCTAGTGTTCGGACAGGGCGAAGGTAGCACGTATGCGACGGCGATCGCAGATGCCACCCACTTCCTGACAGCGTTTGAGTCTGTTCCAATTGAGGCGGATCCCCGCATTCTTAGCACGACCGCAACCGAGTACGATACCAAGTTGGCGCGGTTCGATGACGTAACAGTTGATCGAATCCGTGTCGCGAAGTTCAATACTCTGGCAGCGGTTTATGTTGATAAAGCGCGAATCTGCTTCGGTGGAAAGACCAGCACATATGAACAGGCAGTACAAAAGGCCTTGGCGTTTGCTCACGCCCTATTACAGAAACATCCGGAAGCAACTGTCATCGACGATGCGTCGAAGTCAGCAACAGGTGGCTGCCTGTGAGGTTGTGGAAACACCTCATGGGGAAAACAGTGTAAGTTCCGCCGCATGGTACCCGTCTCATCCGGGCATCAGCGATATAACCATCTAGTCTCGGAGCGCGTGCGCTCCTTGGCAAGACCGTCAAATTCAGGGAAACCCCTAAAACCAACAGGTACTGAGACCCGCGGAGAAAGACCGCAATGGGTATGTGAGATGTCACTGCAGTAACAACCCTGGTGGATTCGAGTCGCGATGATCTGGCAAATCATCGAGGCAAGAAATGGGCAATCCTGAGCCAAGCTTCTGTAGAGAGAAGAAGGTGCAACGACTTGACGTCGGTCGATTGGTCCTAGTGAGGCCAGTTTAAGGTAAAGTCTATTCCTGAGGGAAACTTCAGGTTACGTCATGAGTGTGACGTAAGTTCGACGGAGATGAGATGAACATGCATGTGCCGCAGTCCGTAGAGGCTGCCACGGAGCTGCGCGAGATCGCCGCAGTTCCCAACCAAATGATCAGCCCGCGCCTCTCGAAGCCGCTGATTTCAATTGTACAAGACACGCTGGTGGGCGCCAATCGCCTCACACGGCCCACCGAATTCTTCACACTGCGTGAATACATGAATCTCCTAGTGCATAGCAAGCGCTGGGACGGCAAGATCCCACCCCCCGCACGCCCTGCATCAGGCGACAATCCCGTACCCCTGTGGTCCGGTCAGCAGGTCGTGTCGGCGCTGCTACCTGCCATCTACGTTGCCTGTGGCAACAAGGTCTGGGACAAGACGGACAAGAAGAACAAGAGTGATCAGAATTACGTCATCATCAATAATGGCACGATCACGCAGGGCATTCTGGACGGCGACATCTTTGAAAAGGCCATCATCCACATTCTCTACAACGACTTCAGCCCCGAAGCCACGGTGGATTTCATCGACTCCCTGCAGGCCGTCGTGGCGGCTTATCTGCAGAACAACGGCTTCTCCGTGGGTCTGAGCGATCTGATGGCCGATTCCGAGACGCTTGCCACGATCGCCACCGACATGAACAAGCTCAAGAAGCAGATCGAAGCCATGCAGCTCCAACTGCACACGGGTCTGTTTGATAATTCATCGGGCCGCTCCAACCAGGAGGAGTTCGAGGGCAAGGTCTTCATGACGCTCGACAAGGCCATCGGGGATGCGGGCAAGACGGGCCTCAAGTCGCTAGCCGCGAACAACCGCATGGTGAATATGGTCAAGTGCGGCTCCAAGGGTGCGGACCTCAACATCGCCCAGATGATTGCACTGCTCGGCCAGCAGTCGATCGAGGGCAAGCGCATCGCCTACGGCTTCCAGGATCGCACGCTTCCCCACTTTAAGCGCTACGATGACGGAGCCGAGGCCCGCGGCTTCATCGAGTCCTCCTTCGTCAAGGGACTGACACCGGCCGAATTCTTCTTCCACGCCATGACGGGCCGCGAGGGTCTGATTGATACGGCCGTCAAGACGGCCGATTCCGGCTACCTACAGCGCCAGCTCGTCAAGACCATGGAGGATCTCATGACCTATCACGATGGCACTGTCCGCGATACGGGCGGCCTCATTGTGCAGTTTGCGTACGGCGAAGACGGCACGAGCGCCACCAAGATCGAGAATCAGCCCATCGATCTGGCCAAAATGTCGGCCACGGAGATCCGCGCGCGCTTCAGCATCGACGACGTCGCCGCCGAAAAGAGCCAGGCCCATCTAAATCAGATCTTCAGTGACCGCGACATGCTCGTGCAGAATGTATGGGGGAACAAGGTCAATACCACGGTGCAATCCGCCGTGCATCTCGGTCGCATGATCGCGGACGCAGTCGTCCAGATGGGTCTGGCACCTAAGACAGGTGCGCCGGTCACAGGTGTGCATGTGCTCGACACAATCGATGCCATCCGCTACCGTACGAGTCCCAATAATCGCCTCTGGGCCGCCCTCCTCCGCTTCCACTTGAATCCCCGCGATCTCGTGGCCAAGGGCTTTACGCGCTCGGCCTTCGACTGGCTGGCCGAGCAGATTGTCGTCAAACATATGAAATCCTGGGCCGCGCCAGGAGAGATGTCGGGAATCATCGCCGCACAGTCGTTGGGCGAGCCAACCACTCAGATGTCCGTCACAAAAGAGACCTGGGTCTCGGTCCGGAACACTAAAAATACGTCACTAACTTTTACCGGCCAGGTGGGGGTATTCATCAACAATTTAATGACCCAATATTCGGCGGACCTGAAGACGGTTCCCGGCACAACCGATAGTAAAGTCCTCGATTTGCCACCGGAGTGGGCGATCATGGGTGTCAGCAATGAGGAAAAGACCAGCTGGAAGACCATTTCGCAGGTCAGTCGCCACCCGGCGAATGGTGGGCTCGTCCGCGTGACCACCAAGTCGGGTCGCCAGACGACGGCCACGCTGAGCCACTCCTTCTTGAAGCGCACTACGAATGGCATTGCCGAAATCAAGGGATCCGACCTCAAGGTGGGTCAGCGCATTCCTGTCGCAGTCCGTGTGCCCGAGAGCCCCGAGGCTCTCACCGTCTTCCGCGATTTCTTCCTGACGAAGGACTTTGGCTGGCTGGTGGGCATTTATCTGGCCGATGGATCTCTGATTGGCAACACGGTCAAGATCACCAAGATCCACCCTATGGTCGAGGAGCGCATTCGTGCTCTGGCTGCCCTCTACGACTGGCCTATCACCGTGCGCCATTACAAGGGCTCCTACGGTCCTTCTAAGGAGACGAACATCAAGTCCGCCGCACTCAGAGCAGCGCTGCTGGAGCTCTGCGGCACGGGCTCCTTCGACAAGTTCATCGGCCCCGCGATCCACCACGCCAACAAGGAGTTCATCGCCGGCGTGCTGTCGGGCTACTTTGACGGCGACGGCAATGTCAATGTCACGCGTCAGCAGATCCGCGTGGGCAGCCGCTCATCTGCATTGATCCGCGGCGTAGCTCGCCTGTTGCCCGTCTGCGGCGTCTTTGCCACGATCTGCGAAGAGACCTCTGTCCGGATCCCCGGTGCCGTCATGCACACGCTCAACATCATCCGCAAGCATGCCGAACGCTTCCAGAAGGAGATCGGCCTGAACCTGCCTGAAAAGGCGGCAGCACTGGCTCAGATTGTAGCCTACAATGCGCGCCCCGATGTCCATAGCCTGAAGGAGGACCTCGACATGATTCCGGAGCTGGGCGACGTCATCGCCGAGACGGGCCGCCTTCTCAAGATGCCCGGCCAGAGCCGCACCTACGGCCGCTATGGATCCGACAGACCAACGCCCAAGACGGCGATCGGTCGCCGCACGCTGGACGCCTTTACCAAGGACTTCTGTGACATGATGGCGATCCACGTGGATCCCGCCGTGGAGCTGCAGGTGAAGCGCAACCTGGCGATCCTCGAATCGGCCCGCCAGAGCGATCTGCTCTGGGACGAAATCACGGCCCTCGAGATCCTGGCGGACCCCCACGAGCTCGTGTATGACTTCACGGTGCCGGGCAACGAAAGCTTCATGGTGGATGATTCGATCTTTGTGCATAATACGCTCAATACCTTCCACTTGTCGGGTGTCGCCGCCAAGTCTGGCATGACCCGCGGTGTGCCGCGCCTGAAGGAGCTGCTCAAGGTGACACAGAATCCCAAGGCCACGTCACTCACGATCTTTCTGCGACAGGATCTGCGCAAGTCGAAGGAGGAGGCCCGCCGCCTCGCCCAGGAGCTCGAATTCACGATGCTCAAGGACCTCGTAACGGTGAGCCGCATTTACTACGATCCCCGCGACGCCGCCACGCTGGTGACAGAGGACACGGAGTGGCTCAACTTCTTCTCGGCCTTTGAGGAGAGTACGGCCGCCGCGGGAGAGACGAGCCCCTGGATTATCCGCCTGGAGCTCGACCGCGAAAAGATGTTTAATAAGAACATTACGATGGACGACATTGGCTTCGTGCTGCGCAAGGCGATGCCCATCGAACTCACTTACACGGACCACAATTCGACACAGATGATCTTCCGCATCCGTCTGCAGCTCACACAGAAGACGGGCACGCCGCCGCTGGACGACCTCACGACGATCAAGAAGGCCCAGAATGTGCTGCTCACACAGACGCTGGTGCGCGGCCTCCCTGGCCTGCGATCCGTGAGCTTCCGCAAGCTCGAAGACGGCGACGCGATCTTTGAGAAGAATCCGGCGAACGACGACAAGTACGAGGCGGTCGATCAGTTCGTGTTGGACACCTTCGGTACGAACTTCCTGGATGTGCTTGTGCATCCGAACGTCGATGGCACGCGCCTTCTGAGCAATCACATCCACGACATCAACGAGAACCTGGGCATTGAGGCAGCGCGCCAGGTGCTGTTCCGTGAGATCTTCAGTCTCTTTGAATCGGCCGCGCCGGTCAATTACCGCCACGTCGCGATCCTGTGCGACGCCCTCACGAACCGCGGCCGACTCATGCCCGCCGATCGCATCGGCGTGAATAAGAAGACCAAGACGGGCCCGCTGGCGAAGGCGTCCTTTGAGCAGACGGAGGACATCATGTTGCGCGCAGCGATCTTCGGTGAGTTGGACCCGGTTACGTCGGTGTCGGCCAACATCATGACGGGCCAGCCGATTCGGGGCGGCACGAGCTTCACGCAGATTCTGTTGGACGAGGCGGCGCTCCAGGAGTTCATCACATCGGCCCCGGCGGCCAAGAAGGTGTTGGAACGCGCCCCGTCGCTCGTGCAGCAGCAGATTGATGAGCTGTTGGAAACCAAGGAGGCGCCCGGCTGCCGTACCACGGACTTGAGGATACCGGCCGCGCTGCCCCCGATGGACCCCCATATCCAGGCGGGCGCGGTTGATCTGCCGGACTTGGATGTGATTGAGATAGAAGAATAACGGTGGATTAAGTAGAATGCAAGAACCTGTAGTTACACCAGGACCAGGACCCGAGGAACAGAAGGAGCGGACATGGTCGTCTTATTTTGGGTTTGGCGGCTCTAGGAAGAACCGCAAGGCTAGGAAGAGCCGATCCCGGTCTAGGTATTTTGGTGTGGGGGGTTCTAATGAAGAAATGAAACAAACGGTGCCAGTTGGTATGACCCAACAAGAACAATATGATGATGCAGTTACAACATACAAATCATTTTTGGGGAAACCTGAATTAAATGATACAGAAGGAAGATTAAAAGATAGCGCGTATGCTACTGCTATTGATATTGGTCAGAACCAATTGAAAAAAGATATCTCAACAATTTTAACTGATTTGGGTGTGCCTCCAGCAAAAGGCGGCTACCGTCGTAATCGCAAGACGCGAGGCCGTAAGGCCAGGAAGAGCCGTGGTCGGAAGTCCAGAAGCCAAAAGTCCCGGCGCGGTTAAAACTGCGCTGTTAGTAGAAATGAGTGCAACACCCGTCCAGTTAGCCCTGAAGCCAACTGGTGATAGGATTACCTTTCTTCAAACGGGTACCGCAAATCTTCCTCTACCTGCAGACTTTTTAAACGTTGAAGCGTCGTTTCAAGCACATCTTGATAAACTTCCACCTTTAACTGATGAACAAAAGAGCGCTGTTACTGCCGCAATTAACAAAGCTGCAATAGCTGAAGCCAATGGAACAGATCCTGCAACTATGATGGGCGGCTACCGCAAGCGTCGTGGTTCCCGCAGGGGTCGTAAGGCTAGGAAGAGTCGATCCCGTAAGAGCCGCAAGAGTCGTAAGAGTCGCCGCAACTGAGGCAGGTCTAAACGCAAAACGTCGCTACCCTAGTATGGAGAACACAGTACATTGGCTAGAACCCATAGGCGAACAGCCCACGAGTCCTACCCAAGACATCAAGCTAGCCACCGGTCACCCGACAAACATTCTGCATACGCCTCTGCACGATCGGCTCCTTACACTGAAAAACGAAATCGATCGCGTGGCGCCCGTCGGCACCTGGGACGACGCCAAAAAGATCACCAATCCCTACGAATATATCTTTCTGTCGCTCCAGCGCCGCATGCCCTGGTCGATCGCCGCTCTCCAGCCGCTCAGCCGGTCGTACTTCAAGATGATCGAACTCTGGGATCTTCTGGGCCTGACCGCCCGATCCACCGCCCACTCCGCCGAAGGCCCCGGCGGCTTCCTCGAGGCAATTCAGGATCGATGTTCGGCCGAGTCAGCAACAGCAGGCAGACGCTTACCAATGGTCGCGATGACCCTCAAATCAACCGAGCGGACTGTCCCCGGCTGGCGCAAATCCCAGAATTTCTTACACAGCCATCCCGAAGTCCTGATCACCTACGGCGCCGACGGGACCGGCAACCTCTACAGCCTCGCGAACCAGGCCGCCTTTACTGCGGCAGCAGCTGCCACGTTGATAGAAGGCAAGGCCGATGTCTATACGGCCGACGGTGGCTTCGACTTCAGCGCCGACTTCAACGGCCAGGAAACCACTGTCCAGCGCCTCCTGATTGCCGAGGCCCTGGCCGGCTTGACGACACTTAGAAGTGGTGGAACCATGATCCTCAAGCTGTTCGATATGAAGAACAAGGCCACTCTGGACTTCATCTGGATTCTCTCCTCCTGTTTTGCCCGTACAGGTCTCGTCAAGCCCCGCACCAGCCGCCCCGCGAACTCCGAGCGCTACTGGATCGGCTCGGGGTTTCGTGGCTCCACGCCCGCCTGGATTCTCGACCTCTTCCGCACGCTGACCGCGACCGATGCACCGGCCGGCTGGGACCATCTGATCTCTTCGGCGGCCTTCGACTATTCTGCCGCCTGGATCACCGGCATCCAGGCCTTTCAGGAGCAGATCGAGCTCCATCAATTCAATAAGATTCAAATGACATTGAACCTTATCAAAGCGCCTACCCGCGACCTCATCAGAGATCTGCTAGTAGAAAATATCCGGAACAGTCGGTCCTGGTGCGCCACACATCGCATCCCCCTCAATGGTCGCTACGCGGGCCTCACGGACGACCAGGTGGCTTCACTGAATCTGGAAGAGGCACTGGTTCCATTCCAAGCTTCGGTCGCACGAACGAATTTACCAGGATCGTTCCGACCGTTACCGACGCATCATGCGTCGTCCGGGCCCCCCGTTCTACGGACTCCAACTGGGCTAGCATGGCGTACAGCATTGCCGGCGAGTGTCTTGGGTCGAGCACCATCGCAAACAGCCGGGGGTACTCCTCCTTCTGGGCCGCCAGCTCTACCTCAATCTCCTCCTTCGACAGACCACGGGCCTGCGCCGCCTTGACCGCCTCGACCATGGCCCGGGCTCCCACGGACCGCTTGGACTCGCGGATCTCGGCATCCATCTTGCGGGCCTCTTCGGGGTTCGCCATTTCGCGCGCCAGCTTCTCCTTGATCGTATCGGGCTTGAGGGTCGTCATTCTATCAAGCTACCGGCCAAATTCTTTATGTGCGAGAACGCAGAGAGATGTCACAAGACGCAGAATGGGCCGCGACACAGCAAAAGAATACGCACAGCATTGTGGCGAATCATAAGCCGGCTGTCAAAAAGAACAAGATACCGACAGATGGCCGATGCTCCGCGGGTGATCAGGAGTGTCATGATCGGACTCCGCCTTTTCCTGAGGGAACCGGACCAGAGGGAACCGGACCAGAGGGAACTACCGGCGAGCACTTCGCGAATTACGCCTCTGCCTCTTTATCACCTTACGTAGTCGTCGTTGCGTCCGCCGCCGTCCTTTATGCGTGTGTCTGTATCTGGAACCGCCGCTCTTAGTTACTCTTCGGTAACTACCGCCCGCTTGAATGACACCCGCCGGTCCCCCTCTTTCAAGCGCCTCCTTCATGTCCGCCAGCGAATCATAGCGAGCCCCCGGCACATACACAGGGCCCTTGGGCTCATAGCCGCCCGCTTGTGTCAGACCCGGTGCCGTTCCATCAAAAAGTTCCACAATACGCGACGCCGGTGTAAATCCCTCTTCGGTCATCTCTCTAGTACAAGTCGCACTTTTTTGCCACAGGCGATGGCCCAGGATCGCAGCCGCTGCAGATTATCTTCCATCTTATGTACTGTCTTAATCTTGAGGCCATTCATGACCTCACGAATACGACTATCCCGCTTGCCTTCGCGGAATCGCACCTCGATCGTGTTGGTATCGGCAATTTCTCTTTCTATATCTTCCAGAGTCTGCGAACCAGACCAGACAATCGGCGTCTCGGTCTGAAGGTCCCAGCGCTCCCGTACATCAGCCGGAATCAATTCCTCCAGCGTGGCCGGCCGACGCACGTGGGCCGCCACGTCGCAACTGGCCGCCAGATGGCCATAACAGGAGCACTGTGAGCACCAGAGAGAGGCACGAACAACGCACGGCTCTTCACCGTGGTCCCTCGTAATACCAAGCATTTTCCAACAAATAGAGCACGTCATCTTGGCTAGCACCAGCAGCAGCGTAGCGGCATCAACTTTTTAGGGCGCAAATATGACGTCTCCTCTGTTCCCCAGAGGAGCCAAGCAGATGAATCACACCACCTGGGCCCTAGAGGAGCAGGCCACGCAGGATCTGGGTATGCTGATCCGCTATATACTGATGTTCTTGGCTCTGTTAGCATTCGACCGACACCTCAGACGAGGCCAGCAACAAAACCAACAAAATTGACGGCTTCGGCTGGCACCCAAGCCGTCAAGTACATGGACCGCACATTTTACAAACTCAACATTCAGGGCATCGTCTATCTGGTGGAGCCGGCGTCCTCCAAGGCCTACACCTATGATCTGACGGATCCCACAGAGATCGGCACTGTCAGCTGGTCGGATGCGAAGCAGGAGCCGACCCTGACATTGCTTCCTGCCTGGGCCGCCATCTTGGCCGCCAAAGTTGAAAAAACGGCTTCGGCTGCAACCCCCGCCGCAAATGCAACAGCCTAGAGTCAAAGACAAAGAGGTCTGGCTTCTTGTAGTCCTCGAACATCGCCGCCAACTCTTGGAGCGCCTTATTGCCGCCTTTCCCGAAGTGCTCACGACCAAGCGATCTGCCGTGGAGAGTTATCGCAATCGGCTCAACAGCCAAACGCCTGCAAATTCGTGATGATCACAGTTTGCGCCGGCCCGGGACCATTTGTAGAACCCGCTAGCAGCTGCCCCGTGCGATACGCCAGCAGAGCCGAACTGGACCGGAAATTCTTTTTGTCCGCCGTGACCGCCTGCGTATAGGTGAGCGCCGATGTCAGAATACCGAGTCGCTGGGTATGCGTAATCTGACTATAGCTCGTGGGCAGAACGGAGGATCGCGCTGATCTGCACACGGCCGACATCTCTACTGGCGCAGCCCTAAAAAAGGTGATATGCCGACCCCCCGCGCCGACCAGTAGTAGAGACTAACAGAAGACTGTTAGATCACAAGATGAAAGCCGCCGGAGCAACAAGTATTGGAGGAAGCAAGAATCGCGAGAACCAGGATGTGTTCTTCATCAAGGATCGGATGGTGGGTGTCTTTGACGGACACGGGCGTAATGGGCTAGCAGCCGCGACCGCTGCAGCCACCTTCTTTGCTGCTTCTGCTGCTCCTGCTGTCACCTTCGCAGAGGCCGATGCAGCCGTCTGCGCGGTCCTTCCACGCTGGGAAGGCGGTATCGTGGGCGGCACCACCGCCACCGTCATCCAGATCGCAGAGGACGGAGCGATCACAGTGGCGCACGTCGGCGACTCGGAGGTCTGGGCCTTTGACTCTGCAGAGGCAGAAGGCCGACAGCTCACGGCCGATCACAGCCCCACCAGTCTGGATGAGTATAAGCGCGTCCGAGCCACCGTCGCCACGCCCACGGAATTCCGGTTTGTGCCCGCTGACCCACGGTCTCGAGGCCGGCCGGTGTTTGTCAGCGAAGACGGCGTCTTTAAGCCAAATCCCGAAGGCGGCCACTTCCATTGTGATGTGCGCGGATCCTGGGCGGCCAACATCTGCGGCCACGGCGTCAATCTGGCACTGACACGGGCTCTGGGTGACGTCGAACTCAAGCCCTACGGTCTCTCTGCCGTTCCCTCCATCATCGTCGAACCCGCCGCAGCAGGAAAGGTCATTGTGGTCGCCTCCGACGGCCTCTGGGATATTCTGACACCGGCCGAGGTGCAGGCGATCGTGATTCGGCCGGACCGCGATCCAGTGGCCGCTGCCGCCGCCCTCATGGCTGCCGCTGAGGCTGCCGGCTCCCGTCTGTTCGGCACCGATTACGACAACATCACGCTTGTTGTCATCTATGTGTAACCAAAAAGAAGCTGCTTTTGGCTATGCGATAACAGCGAGCCTCGGCGACCTCCGGAGTACAGGCGCCGGTGTCAGCAGTCCATGGATCACGGGATCGGCGCGTCCATCTCTCTCATACAATAACAGCGCCGTCCAGCCGTCCTTATCCTCACGCCTGACATCGGCTCCCGCGGCCAGTAGAAGTCGTAACGCCGCCACCATAACAGAATCAGAGCAGCCCGACTGTGCAACCTCCATGAGCGGTGTCAGACCAGATCTTGGCGACGTAAAGTTGGGATCGGCCCCGTCGGCCAGAAGCCGGGTCAGACAGGAGATTGACACGTAGCAGCAGCAGCCCAGCAGCGCAAAGCCCAGAGAACCGTCGCTGCGATCTACTGTGAGTTCAGCCAGAGGCGTCAGCGAGGCTCCGTTTTCCAACAACAGAGTGGCCGCCTCTTCCGACGAGTACATGACCGCGTAGCACAGAGCCGTATGATTTTCCAGGTCGAGATCCTCCAGTTCAGTACCGGCCTCGAGAAGAATCTGAATTTCGTCGCATTCATTGTTCCGTGCCGCGACCATGAGCGCTGTCATGCCGTATTCTTCCTCTAGGGTCGCCATGATGTCCTCTATGGATGAGGACGATGCCCTGCTCAGTGTCTCGTATTCGCCCGTAGGAGTCCGGCAGTAGGGACATCCCTCTCCCGTCTGCAGCCACGTCGCCACACACTTGAGATGGAACTCATGCTTGCACCCAAGAATGGTGCGCCCCGTATCCGCCGTAATTGTATCGAAGCAGATTGAACAGTCCATTCTGATGTCTTAAGGTCTTTCTTAAGTTACTGGCGGGCTGCACATCAGCCCACCCCATCAATTTTGCTGCATCATCGTCACCGTCACCCTGTCCAGCAGGAGGCCGGAAGAAACCATCAGCATGAATGGGTGCGGCGAGCTCCGGACAGCTCCAGCATCGGTGATCATGCTGGCCACAGTGGCAACAGGCCTGTGCGTTCTGCATTTTACCTCGGATGAATCACAGGCCGAACCAGTCACATTTAGGCCGCCCTAAGTAGAATGTCGTGTCCCAACTTCGGATGCCAATTTGTCCGTCTCGTGAATCGGAGTGCTGACCGATCTCAATCGAGTCGCATAGATCGTCTCAAGAATAAGGCCAATGCGGCGTTCTATTCATCGGAGGGCATCGCGGGTTTCACAATCTCTAGAACGTCCTCTGTAGTACTGTCAATCCATAGCGGCCAGCGCGATATCACAACCCGCGATCATTACGCGAATGAAACCGTGACGGACCCCGGCTGCTGCGGTTCCGCCGGACAGGCGCAGCCAGGACTCTTGTTAGAAAGTCCGCAAGCACCGCCGACAAATGTTATCGCGGTCCCAGGCGCCGACGCAGGTACGATCGATGTTAGCTGGACGGGTGACGATTCGGCCTATCTTGTAAGTGCAGGCGGCCAATTTGTGATTGGCTCTTCACCTGTAACACTGTTGGACCTGGTCGCAGGCACCTATACGATTACGGTTACAGCGGGTAGCCAGACTGCAACAACTACTCTGACAATCTAAATCGCCGCCCTTACCAGATGCCAGGACCCGCCGATCGCTCAACGACAGAACGTATCCGGCAACTGAAGTGCCGCCTTCTCTCTTCATCGATCTCCAAGGGCATCGCGCCTACGAATGATGCCAACACGTGGCTCAGCATCAAGGTGGGACGCGAAGGCCGTGTGCTCCAGCTGCCAGGCAACGGAGCGACTGTGGATATCGCGCCGTGCTGCTCCTGTGGGCCTTTGTGTGATAGTATTTCAGATTATGCTGGATTTCCATGGACCTATTCAGGTCCTTCTGACATTACAGCCTTTGAGGATTTTATAAATTCAGGTATCGTTGGGTCAGTAACAATTCCGCTCCCGCCAGACGGTTATCCGAATGACTATTTTATTGCTGTGGGGTATCCAAATTATTGTAGTCTTAGCAATGCGGCTACGAATGCGGTTGCCACTTTATATGACTCTATTGGAGATCCAGTTCCTATAACCCAGTATTTCCTTGGTTCTTTTGCTACAATAGCCGACGACCCCGAAGCGCCTACTGTTATCGGCTATTCTATTATATATCCAAATGACCTTTTTGCTATAGATCTATTTGTAACCCCAGTTGAAAGTACATTAACTAACGCCTGCAGTTCTCTAACAGAGACAACTGTACTGGGTTGCTTCCTTCGAGGCACACCTGTGGCGCTCGCCAACGGACAGACAAAGCCCATTGAAGAGGTGGCGGTGGGCGATCTGGTGATCGGCGCGTTTGGCGAAGTCAATCCGGTGTTGGCACTGCATCGTCCGCTTCTAGGTGCTGGCAAGATGTGTCGCATTAATGACGAACACTCGACCACGACGCATCATCCGCACGTGTCGGCTGATCGCAAGTTCTATTGTGTCAATCCGACGGCTCTTGCGACGGCGACCTATGGCCAGAAGCACACCGTCATCAAGGCGGACGGTTCTACGGAGAAGCGTGTCATGACGGGCGTGCGCCCGGATCGCAATCTTACGCTTACAGAGGGCATCGAACTCCAGACACTAACGGGTCCGAAGACGGTCACGAAGATTGAGCCGGTTGCCCTGTCGCCTTTTACGCAGGTCTATCACTTGGTCATCGGCGGCAGCCACACTTATACGGTGGATGGCTATGCGGTCGTGGGTTGGGCGACGGAGACTGACTTTGATTACGATACTTGGACGCCAAAAGCGAACAAGTAGAATACGACCAGAAGGGAGTACGATACTTGGATGCCGAAGGCTTAGCAGAGTTGTCTTCAAATATTTCTATCTAATGAGTTATCAACTCTTCAGATAGAAAAAACAAACAAGATCGCTCAAGATCGCTCATCCCCTACAATGACCCCCGCCTTCATGGTCACGATCCGGTCCGCGAACTTGAGCAAGTACGGATCATGCGTAATCATGACAATCGTCTTGCCCACCATCACGGTCTCCAACAAATAGTGAATAATCTGCTTCGTCTGATCATCCACCGCCGCCGTCGGCTCGTCCATAATGATGATTTCCGGATTAATCAAGATCGCCTTGAGCACCCACACGATCTGCCGCTGACCCCCCGACAGCTTCGAGCCATGCACGCCCACAGAGGTATTGAGCCCCTGATCCAATGAATCCAGAAAGACGTTGAGATCAAGATCACGCATGAGTGCTTCGACGCCCGCCTGGTCCGGCGGATTTGGCACGCCATACACGATATTCTCATAGATGCTCCGATTCAGCAACACTGGCGTCTGCGGAATGTAGCTGATCTTCTGTCGGATCTCCACATTCGGCATGGACGTATAGGCCACCCCGTCCAAGAAGATTTCGCCCCGCTGAGGTGTCTGATACCGCAGTAGCAGGTGCAGCAGCGTCGATTTTCCCGAGCCGATTTCGCCCACGATCAGCGTTACCTCCTTCGGCCGGATATGCAGATTGAAATCGTGCAACACTTCGCGCTGCTGGTCCGGACTGACATAGGTAAAATCCACATCCTGGAAGATAATACCGTCTGATGACGATGCCTTCTGGGTATAAGGCGCCGAGGCAACATCGCACGTCTCAAAGATCTTAAGGGAATTATCAATAATCCCCCAGCGCATAATCACGTCCTTCCACGAACCCAGAATATCAAACATCGAATTCATGACGATGAAGATGATAATGAGAAGTGATATGAAGGTACCGCCCGACATTGCACCGGACTTCAGCTGGCCGTAGCAAAACCAGCACACGAAAAAGACATAGGCCAGCATGCACGGAATCACGACGTATTTGGCGGTTAGCGAACAGTTGAGGGTCGCTTCCGAGTATTCGCGGAACTTCTCCTCCCATTCATTGAGACGGTCAAATTCGTCGCCCACCTTGTCGAAGCTCATGACGGTGATCATGTTCCGGAGCACGTCATCTACGTTCTTGAACAGGTCGCTATAATTCTCGTCGCGCTTCAGAGCAGGATCGGCACAGGTATCCACCGAACGATTTAACATAAATAGAAACATGCCGAAGACGCCCACAAGGGGCATCGCAATCCGCCAGTCGATGAAAAACATATAGATGAGGGCGCCGATGTCAGTCACAAGATTTGGAAGAAGCGTCCATTTAATGTTGTCGATAAAATTATACAGAATGCTGGGAAGCTTGATAATCTTGGTGATGATACTGCCGATTTCCACTTCACTGTACCGCGATTCCCGTGTTTGAAAGAGGTGGGCCATCATCTGTTCGCGCACGTATTTATGGACAGCGGGATAGAGTTTGACATCGACCTGGTCGCCGAGTACCCACATGATCTGTACCACGACGATGATGGCCACGAGGGCGCCGATATAGATCATGATCTGTCCCTTGCTCTTGATGTTATTGTAGATCTTGCCTACCACATGGGGAATCAAAATGTCGCGAATCGGATTCACGATGAGAAGCGCGGCATAGGCGATGGCCAACAGCTGGTGATCCTCGAGAAACCCCGTAAGAAGTGTCCAAAAAGTAATGTCATTGTGACAATCGATTGGAATACTCATCCCCCCCCTTACTGATGGCATAGAGTTCGCCATCGGGACCGAGGATTTAACTGTCACTGATTTAAAATGGCGACCCCGACACTTTTATATCTGACAAAGATAGTGAGGATGCCGATAATCACTGACAATTCTGGAACAGCTCGTACTACACGCCTGCGACGGATTGCGGCTTCGCAGGGACCGACACCGGTCAATCCAGTCATCGAATCACAGGCGCTGGATGTACGGCTAGGAAAATTGGAATGCTGCCCCTTCAACTGGACGGGTTCGCCTCTTCAGCTGGTATATCAAAAGACCGTGGGGACAGATTTATTTTTTACTGCAATATTCGCAAATGCGGTGGGCCAGGTTGTACCGCAATTTGGTCAATCAGAACCCTCTCCATGTAATACAGGGGTCGCAGAAATAGAGACACTTTACTCAAATACTGCAGGAGCCCTCAGTGTGATTTATAAGATATCAAATATAGGCGGTTCATATATCCCTGCAACAATCACGCAGCTGATTGGTATCACATGCGGAGGGGTCACCTATGAACGTATCATTACATTTCTTGTACCAGAGGCTTATCGGACGGTGTGTTAGAAGTCTTCATCCAGCTTGAACTCCATTTTGGCCGCATCGACACCCACCCCCGCCAGCGCATAATTCGTCACGCGCTTCTCAAAGAAATTGTCCTTGCCCTCCATCGCGATCCGCTCCATCCAGGGAAACGGGTTCGCCGTGGCCCACAGCTTCTCATAGCCCAGTATCGTAAGAAGCCGGTCCGCCACGAACTCAATGTATTCGCCCATGCGGGGCGCCGACATGCCGATCAGCGAGCACGGCAGCGCCTCCGTAATAAACTCCTTTTCAATCTTGACCGCTTCCCGAATCAGCTTGTACGCCTTCGTCTTGGGCAGCCGGTGTTTGCACTTTGAATACAGCAGACAGGCAAAGTCCGTGTGCAGCCCCTCGTCCCGCGCGATAAACTCGTTCGAGGCCGTGAGACCCGGTAGGAGGCCCCGCTGCTTGAGCCAGAAGATCGAACAGAAGGCCCCACTGAAGAACACGCCCTCTACTACGGCAAAGGCCATCAAGCGCGTGGGAAAATCCGCCTCCTCGCTCTTGATCCAAGAACCAGCCCAGTCCGCCTTACGCTGGATGCACGGCACCGTCTGGATGGATCGCAGAATGTCCAGCTTCTCGGCGCGATCCTCGATGTAAGTGTCGATGAGGAGCGAATAGGTCACAGAATGGATCGACTCCATCATGTTCTGCACGGCGTAGAACTGGATGGCCTCGGGTACCTGGATTTCCGACATGAAGCGCAGCGCCAGATTCTCCTGTACGATTCCATCGGACCCCGCGAAGAAGCCGAGAATCCGCTTGATAAAATGCTGCTCCTCCTTCTTTAGGACCACCCAGTCCTTCATATCCTTGGACAGATCGAGCTCCTTGGGCTGCCAGAACACCGACACGTGCTCCTCGTACTTTGCCCAGAGATCGGCGTGCTCAATGGGAAAGATGACGTAACGGTGGGGATTTGCCTTCAGCAGGGGCTCATCGGCCTCCCGCTTGCGTCGCTTTGCGACGAGATCCACGGGCGGCGCAGCAGAAACAACTGCTGCGGCACCAACCTCCTCAACGGTAATCATGTACTTGGTCTTGCGATTTTCTGCCATCGTGCAGCGCACAGGCCTTTGCCGTACCCGCCATCAACTTTAGCACGGCGAACGCAGACACAACCAAAATTGACGCCCTAACACCGGGGCTGGTACCCGCCAGATGCACCCTGCAACAAAACGCAAGAGCCTCGGCCAATATTTTACGACCTCCGCCGCACTCCAAGACTGGATTTACGAAAAAGTCAAGTACAAGGGCCAACCCTTGTTAGAGCCCTCGGTGGGCGCCGGTCACCTTCTGCAGCCCTTTCTGCGCGTCAATCCCGCCTATCCGATTATCTCCTATGAGATCGATGGATCTATTCAGCGCCTGCCCTTGCGACCCATGGAGGACTGGGTCATCAGCGACTTCTTGACGGCTGAAATTACAGACAGATTCCCAACCATTATCGGCAATCCGCCCTATGTGAAGCGCCTCCATAAGCCCAATCTCTATCTCGACATCCTGAGTCGATGTCTGGATCTTCTGACACCCAATGGGGAGCTGCTGATGATCGTTCCATCGGACTTTCTCAAGCTGACATCGGCCGCCGCCCTGCTAAAGCGCATGGTGGCCGGCGGTGCCTTCACGGATGTCTGGTTTCCGCACGACGAAGGACTGTTCGCGGGTGCGGCCATCGATATTATGCTTTTCCGTTACCAACAGGGGCTAGCACAGACGATGGTTCTCGTCAATGACGTGCCCAAGTCTCTCCGCTGCAGTGAGGGCATCGTGACCTTTGTGGGCCCGGATATCTCCGCGGCCAGCCAAACCATCGGCGATCTCTTCGATGTCTATGTTGGGATCGTGAGCGGCGCCGACGGCATCTATCGCTCTTCCATTGGTGACACGCCGATTCTGACCGACAAGGACCGTGTCAGCACGTTCATTCTACCGCGGTCCTGGCCCACGGGATCCACCGCAATCGATGCACGGCTCTTGGAGCATAAGACGGTCCTTCTGGGCCGTAAGATCCGCCGCTTCGACGAGAGCAACTGGTGGCAGTGGGGCGCTCTGCGGAATCTGGAGGCTGTGGTCGCTGCAACAGGCAGACCCTGTCTGTACGTGCGAATGATAACCCGATCCACGGAGGTAGCCTTCCCAGGAACTGTCCAGCTGTTCGGTGGCGGACTTCTGTGTTTGATACCAAAAGCAACTGCATCTGCTGATATAATACCAAAAGCGTTGGCAGCCATATCCGTTGCCAGAGCCGACTATCTCTATGCCGGCCGCTTCAAGATGGGCCACAAGCAGGTCCGACAGATTCTCCTCTGATCAGAATTTGCTCAGATCCGCCGTGCAGAAGGCCTCCTCTGAAGCCCGTCGCTGTAACAGAGAGGCCTGGATCGTGCCCAACAGCTCCCGCACCTTGGCTTTGTAGTCGGCCGCCACATAGTCGGCGTGGGCGAACTCATTGGCCCAGCCGATCTGGAGCACATTGCACGGATTCTTTTTGTAGCTGTGAATGTCAAGAAGGGACTTGACCAGAGCGGCCCCTGAGCGCTTATCGACGACTATGAAATGATATTCCGTGCTAGGATCACGCGCCACCTTCTTGGGCCCTGCGGCCAAGCCGGCCCACCAGGTGTCGAAGTTCATGTTCTTTTTGACCAAGATCGCGCCGGTGACAGTGTAATGGATCGCAGCCTTGTCAAACATATTATCGGCTGAGGCACATTCCGTGAGCTTGAGATTGAACGGAATGTTATCGATCAGGACATCATACCAGTAGCGGGGCGGGGCAATGGTCACGCTATGCTCAGATCCTAGAGCCGTCTTGAGTGCTTCCAGATACGGCCCCTCTTTGATGGAGGACTCGACACGCCCATCACCCCCCTTCGCAAAGCTCATCTTTATGCCGGCACACGCCTTCCTCACAGCGTCAATTGTTCGACCGTAAGAACTCATCATGGTGTTCTTACGGTTGATTTGTTAGGTGTCACTGCATCAACTTTTTCGACGGCGGGATCGGTGTTTCTGTTTGCGCCGGATCCGTCGAGAGCATCGAGCTCCACCTGTAGTCGCTTTTACAGTTTCTGTCGCTTTTACAGGTTCTGTCGCTTTTACAGTTTCTGTCGCTTTTACAGGTTCCAGCGCCTTATTCACATCTTCAACTTTCTGATATTTCTGTAATAGTGTTCTTGCAATATCTTCCGCAGTAGGTTCTATTTGAATATTCATCACGGCATTTGGATCTAGGAAAAATATTTTCTTAAAAAGTGCATGGGACTCATGGTTAGGATCCAATATTCCCTTCATCGACTTGTTAAATACAGCGGGATACATTGCAATAAATAAAAAGAACCGGTCCTTCGTCGCCTGGCATGCAACCGAAAAGTTCTGAAAATAACGGCTGAGCCGTGCCATAATCGCGCCAGAAGCGAAAAACCGCTTCATAGCGGTAATTCTACGAGCTAGAAACCCTTTCAGTCCTTTTAGAGGTTCTGTTGTTTTAAGTAGTTCCCCAATAACAGCATCATTGTCGGATGTCTTAAGCATTTTTTCACGGATCTCCGTCGGTGAATATTTCAGTAATTCTTTCGTGAAAAGTTTTGCATAGGCTTTTACTTTGCCAAGCCGAAAATCAAACAATCCTAAAGACGTATTATTTTGCTGCATGGTGTTGGTAATAATACTTGCCAAATTAAAAAAATCAATTATATCACTGAACTGTTCAGAAATGGTGTTCATAAATGCCACCAGTTCCGCACTACCGGCATAGTATTGCAAAAACACCGAAATAACAAGCGCACTTGCCGCAATGATAGGAAGTGCTAAGGGAAAGGCTCCACCCGCAACTACCGCGATGGTACCCGCCGCTTTCAGTATTGTATCCGTCGCACTAACACCTGCCGCAATGCCGGCGCCAATCGTAAATATGGTAGAACCGCGACCGATTAAATCGGCACGCGCCACGTCACTTTCATATTGTTGAACGCTATTTAGCGCCGGTTTCTCCCTCGAGCGTGTAACTGCATTAATAGAACCCTGCATGGTATTTTGAAACCCCGTGGCAATTCTCTTAAACCCATCTGCCATCCCCTATCTTTCGCACAGCTAAAAAACTTATGCATAGGTGCTCACATGAGAGTCCCGCACAACCGGTCCATCGGGTAGGACCGCCTTCACATTTCCATTCAGATACCAGCGGCGCGCATAGTCCCATTCAAATCGGAACGGCCATAGTGCAGGATCTGTTAAGAACTGCCCAATAGCATAGTCGCAAACGCGGTTAATAGAGGGAAGCAATGAATAGAGGGGCCAGTAATAGACAAACTCGTCATTAAAGTCTCCAATTGATTTATGCAAGTAATTCTTGTGCTCGGGAGATCCGAGAATAATATAATAGTCCGTCCCGTGATCAGTAGTAGTAAAGATCTGCTGACTCTCATTAGTATGAAGCCAATCCGGTCGTTCCTTATGTTGCGTCACCTGCAGTTGCGACACGCGACTAGAGTCCATGACGTCGAACATGCGGTCCAGACAAGGCGCTCTGCAGTACCACGATTCCTCCCAATGGATCCAATACTTGTAGCCGTGAATGCGCTTCAGGGCGATATTTACAGAGGTGGCCTGGCCCTTATCTGCTGCCGTTTTCTGAATAAATTCCACAAATGGATAGCGTTCGCGCATGGCGGCGGCCCAGTCCCGCTTGGGTGCGCCCGAATACTCATTAATCACGAGCCACGTTGTAATCCGCTCCAGCGTGACCGGTGAATGGTGGGCCTGCAGACTATCCATGGCCTTACAAAAGGCGGCCCATTTGTCCTGTTTTGCGAAATCAAAGAAGGTGGTACAAGTGAAGATTGTACCGGTCGGTGTCAGCCTGTGACAGGCCAGACCGGCGATGCAAATCAGCAGCAGTGCTACAATCAGAGCCACCATTTGCTGCCCTTTCATTCCCTACTCTTCCAGCATACTTTGTAAAGGTGAGTCGCGGCAACCAGCGACCGACACCCAGTACGATGACAACTCTCAACAAGGCACAAGAAGCCGCTGTCGCCGCCGTAACTGCGGGCCGCAACATCTTTCTTACAGGCGCCGGCGGCACCGGCAAGAGCCACACCATCAAGGCGATCGTGTCCTCTGCGGCCGCAAAAGGCATTCCCGTGGCTCTGACGGCCATGACGGGCTGCGCGGCCCTTCTGCTGAATACCGAGGGCTCCGCGACAAAGGCCAAGACGCTCCACAGCTGGGCCGGTGTCGGTCTGGGAAGAGATCCGCCCCATGTGCTCGTCGCAGCCATCCAAAAGAATCGCAAGGCACTGAAGCGCTGGACCGGCACGCAGCTCCTCATTGTCGATGAGGTGAGCATGATGATCGCCGAGTTTCTCGAGACGCTGGACCTCGTAGCGCGTACAGTTCGCAAGCGACCCGACACAAAGTTCGGCGGCCTCCAGATCGTATTTGCAGGGGATTTCTGTCAGCTCCCTCCTGTGACCAGTGGCTCTCTGAAGTACGTATTCGAATCACCGATCTGGGCCAGCCTTCTTGACGAGACCCATTATCTGACGGAAATAGTCCGGCAGCGTGATCCCGTCTTCCAGCGCCTCTTGACCGAGGCCCGCATGGGAGCTCTAACACCAGAGAGCATCGCCATTCTTCAGGGTCGCAAGGGTATAAAATGGCAGGATCAAGAGATCAAGCCCACGCTGCTCTTTACTAAGAACGCCGAGGTCGATAAGATCAACCGGATCAACATGGAGGCCCTCACGGGCGAACGCCGCCGGTTCGTCGCTCAGACCGTCCAAATGGATCGCGGCGGCCCACGCCTCTTTACTGGAACCGGCGCGCCCGATATCCAGGCGGCTCTGGCAAAGCTCGACACCGATGCCCCCTACGATCCGTCCCTAGAACTCTGCATCGGTGCCCAGGTTATGCTCTTGACCAACATGGATCAAGAGCGCGGCCTGGTAAATGGATCCCGCGGTATCCTAACGGGCTACTCCGGTGGGGGTCTGCCGCTGGTCCGCTTCATCGGCTTCACTGATCCGGTTATCGTGGATCGCGCCAACTGGTGGCTCGCGGATCCCGACCACGTAGGCCGCTCCCAGATTCCGCTCAAGATCGCCTACGCCCTCACGATTCACAAGAGCCAGGGCGCCACCCTGGATTCGGCGCTGATCGACATCGGCTCCAGCACATTTGAATACGGTCAGGCCTACGTGGCTCTCAGTCGCGTTCGTTCCTTGGAGGGCCTCTATGTCTGGGCACTGGATCCCAAGCGCATCGTTTGCCATCCCGTCGTACGCCGATTTTATGAGTCCTTGACAGAATGAGCAGTGATGACGCGCGGTTCATCGCCTTTTTTGACCGGTTCTGCGATGAGCTGGCTGACAGAGCCGCGTATCCGGCCAAGATGTTCGGCTCCATGGGTCCCAAGTGCGCGGCCGGCGCGGCGGGAGCAGAGGCGGTCGGTGAATGCTTGTCCGATATTCCGCAGCTCGTGGTCGCCATTCGCAGTCGCCGAGAACTGGCACCGGCGCCCTCTGCGGCCACCTTAAAATCCCAGGATGCGTTGATCACCGCCATCGGGCCCGTGGATCGCACCCAGGCCAAATACGACCGAGAGCACGCAGGTCATCGGTGTAAGTTTCTCAATGCGGCTAGCACGGCAATCATTACGTTTCGTGCTGCGGGTGGCGACCCCCCTCCCTTGCGAATGCAACGTCTGGCCACGAATTCTACGGGAGGCCCAAAGCTGGATTATGCCGCGCATCTCTTTATGGCCGCATCCCTGATGTCGAGCTGCCGGCGCCGTGGCGAAGACCGTGAAGCGGCAGCTCTGGTTGCGGCTGAATCGGAACGGATCGCATCGGCTGCCATTAAAGGAATGGCAGCGATTCCTACAGGGCCCATCCACCGGCGTCATCGCACGGCCTCCTCATCAGAAGGAACTAGACGGCACCGCACAAGGGCACCCTCACGCAGACATCGTACGGCGTCGTCGTCGGAGGGTACGCGTCGTCTTCATAGACGCCGTCCGTAAATAACAGTTCTTGTAAGGCCGACAGGAAGCACGTTCCGTAAATCCCATTTTACGGCACGTTTTTCTCATACAATGGGCTTTTGAGAAGCGCCGAGGAAACTTAAACTGATTCATCTACTAATCCGCCATAAATTTAAACCACACAGTAGAGGGATGTCTTGTCCGCCTAATTATGTGTTGAACCCGAGATCACTCAAGTGCGTCAAAGTCGGTAGCCGCCGCGAACGTCGCCTTGTCGAACAGGGGAATCTGCCCGATTACTATTTGCCACCGCAGCAGCAGCGATTCCAACGCCAGACTGTCCGACGCCAGACTGTCCGACGACAGGCACAAAGGGGCTGTGCGTCTGGGTCATTGATTAATCCGACAACGGGCCGCTGCATCAAGATCGGCGGGCGCACGTTTAAACGGATACAAGGATCTCGCCAGAAGCCACAGCAGACACAGAGAGGCCAACCAACACAGAGAGGCGTCCGATTCAATATGCGCCGCGCTACCTCCGAACCTTCAAACGTCGTGCCCATCGGCACGGCCAAATCCGCACCTCTAGCCGATCGCCAGACCGTAACCTCCTGGATCGATCAAAACTGCCGCAACCAACACGATCTCCTCACGCACCACTCCTTCGAACGTATGCCCACTCAGAACTTACAGGAAATTGTCCGACTCCACACTCGTGCCTGCGTTCGGGCGGCTCCCTTGGATCAGTATGTGGCCGCCGAACACCGAAAGGGCAACATTGCAATCATTCCCAACACGAATGAACCCATGACCGGCGACGATTTCCGGGCACTCCGCGATACCATGCGCCGCACCAACCCCGGCTATACAATTCCCAGTCGCAGACACATCCCCCCGCCACCAGGATGGAAGCTCTATGTGGCGTCGGATCATCGCAGTGGCCCTGCGTTCGCCTCTGTGCTCTACGTCGATACCAACCAAGTTCGGCAGCAGGGCGTCGTTCCTACAGAGGCGGTGCGAGTCGATCTGGGATTCATTCCGCTACAGGTCGCAGGCGCCACCTGTTCGCCCCAGATGATCGTCGATATGATCAGCCATCTGTCACAGGCGAACCGACTCCTAGAACCGGCCGCGGGCGGGTGGCGACCCATTGCCGGATTTCCCTTTAAGAAGAGCCATTGGACGGGCCCCGAAGCTGCAGCACGTCTCAATCGTCTCTGTAAGGATCTGACACATGCCGTCTCTTCGCCGATCTAAAATCGCTGACCGAAGTAAGATGGCTACGAATTATTTGATAGCATTGTCCTCTACAACAAATTACATACCAGATACAACCTACACCACTGGCCCACTGATGACGATTACCAATTTTTCCGCTGCATTCCCAACTACGGGGACCTTTAGTACAGGCTCCCTATTGCAGGATCTGGGTCGGTATATTGTTGTATATGATCCGACAATGCCAGGATCACCTCACGTGGCCAAGTTTCGGCAGGTGATGTACATGTCAGGAGAAGACAAAGAAGGTCAGAATCCTTCCAATAATACTTATGTCTGTGTCTGGCAGGATTATCCTAGTCGTGGCTACGGGCCGATCACTGTGGCGCGGACAGGCTGAAAATGTGACCTACTAAAGCCCCTGTTCGAAACCAACAGAGAACCTACGATGCCTCTCACCCGCAATTTATACGAACTCGACGAAGTCGTCTCTGCGCTGCAGACATGCCTTTTACGAGGCTGGCCACGCGCTCCCTTCTGGCTCTGCGAACTGGTGCTGTCGGGCGAAGAGGCGTTGGCGGCCCGAACGCTCAAAGACGCCTGGTACCGCTTCGGCGGCGGCTACGATCCCGCTCTACTGACAGATCCGATCCTCTGGAGCCGGTGTGTGCGGGTTCAAGCGGCTATCCGAGCCGCCGGTAGCCTGAATGCTGCGCGGTTTCTGACTGCGGCGGCGGCCATGGCCGAAAGGCCCACGATGACACCCTTACCAAAAACTCAGGAGGCGCAGGAGAAACGAACCGCGTCATCTACCGCTTGGCTCCGCACCTTGGCGGATGAAGAAACAATTAATAGAGCCGAGGCGGCCAACTGGTGGATCAGCTACGACGCCGCCTGCCGCCAAAAGAGTCGCACAGATTCCATCTGGCTCTTACAGGCCGTTCAGCCCCTCTTGTCGGCCAACGCGATCTGGGCTGCAATCCACCAGGCGGCCCGTGGCTCCGCGACCACGAAGACAGCACTGGCCCTCCTTTGCGAGACCGCATCGGCCCATCCATTAGACCAGGCACTGGCCCAAGCGAATGCCACTCTGCTCCTCTGTACTCCCACAGAGCAACGCGAATCGGTCCTTTTAGCGAAACCGGCCGAACTTCCCTCCTATAAGCGCGACTGGCAGACATGGACCGACCAGGCTGGTCGTAGAGCGGCCAGAATCCATGATATTCCGGCAGAGGCGCTGCACGCAGCGACGACCCGCGGCTCTCTGCCCCGTAAATACACCAACATCGCCGATGTCAGAGATCCGGTGGCCCTCTTGGCCGAAGGCTGCGCCTTCTGGCGATCTGCGACAGCCGCCGCGGGCATCGTGTATGATCCTGACAGTGAAACCGTTGAGTTTCCGGATGATGATACCTTAGAAGCCTTTTATCAACGCTATTTTCCGGATGATATTCCCGATGAATGGCCGTCGGCGTATCAAGAGCGGAGTCACGGGAGGGGATGTCAGGAAACGGCTAAACAAAAAGACCCTGATCCACCGGTCCGTGAAGAGCCGATCCCCAGACGCGCCTGGCTTTCTGCGACTCACGTTAGGCAAAAAACTTGACACGACCTGTTGGCTGCTTTTGGCCAAGCAGCAAACAATTCGAAAGACGGATTGTAAGTTAAAATGAGCGCATTTCCTTCTGCCTTTGCTTCCAAGCGATCTTCTTCCTCGGGGTTCGAGTCTTCCGCCATGCCGCCGCGGGCTTCTTCCTGGCGATCTGGGGGCGCCGGTGGTCCGTCTAAAGAGCCACCTGCTCCTTCTGTCAAGTCCTTTAAGGACTTTCCTGCTCTCGGCGGCTCCAAGAAAGTGGCGGTCATAATGCCGGCTGCCACGGCAGTCATGGACTTCAAGGCGGCCGCGCTGCTGGCACCAAAGGCGGCCCCCCCTCCTCCTGCAGAAGAGGAATATGCTCCTGCTGCTGAAGAGCCGTACCAGTTTCCTTCCTACTTCTCGACGGGCCGAAATCGGATCTTCACAGAGGCAGAGGCCGAGATGATCGAGCACACGCCGGCGCACCTCAGAGAGCGGAGGATTGCCATGCTGAGAAGCGGCACTCTAACATGCGACTCCAGATCTCTGTCCGCGATCGGCACGCGCTGCTACGACGACGGGCCTGAGGACTATGACGGTCCTGAGGAGGATGAGGAGGAGGGCGAGGAAGAGAGTGAGTTCAACGCCAACCTGACATCAGACAGGCGTCGCGGAGACAAGGGCGTATGGTAGAGTTGCTGACTTGAGCAAAGCGAATGTCAAGCAACTCGGACGGCGAATGTCAAGCAACTCGGTTCCATGGACAGGACAGGACGGTTACCCAGACCCCAAAGGAGACGGCGGATAGACTCTTTTGGCCACAATTGTCTCACCCCCCATATTCGAATTGCGCGACAACGGTGCCTTCGAGGCAGACGCAATCGTCATCCAACGGAGTTTGTCTATAACCGATGAGGCATCGTAGCCCCCCGTATAGCGATTCGGAAACCGGATTCGCACAGGTTTTGTCAGTATCGGTGTGACAGGCAGCTCACTCATCCTCTATAAAGAGCTAATAGTTCTACATTAGTTTGCGAACCGAAGCGATGCAACTCCATCCTTAATGTCTAACACGTTCCATGCGAGCCCAATCACAAACCCATAGGTGACCCGCGCTCCCGTCATTGGATCCAGCGGAACATCATTAAACGTCGCATTCAGCACGGCCTTCTGACATCGCGCCAAATTGCATGTTCCGCCCGGCTCATATTCCGGACTGATCCCGAAAATGAGGTAGTAGAGAGCCACGTCAATATCCCGCGCCAACTGTGTATTGTTCGCCAGCGTCTTGAACTTCTTCGGCGACCACTTGGCAATCCGATCGTAGCCATTCACATTGAGCGCCAGTCCTGTGAGCCAGTCGCCATAGGCCGGCAGAATATCGGTGTATTTATTCTGTGCAAGCCGTGCGCCCGATCGGAATCCCACAAACAAACTCTGAAACATCCCGTTAATTGTCAGGAGCCGTCGGTAATTAACGCCCGGGACAAAGGCGCCTGAATCGACCGTCCAGTCATCCCGTCGCTGCTCGCGGAAACGAATTTCATAGTTCTCGGCTGCCAGAGCGGCCCGCAGCTCCTTCTCCACATTGAGGACCGAACAGCGCCCATAAATTGTCGGCTGCCCCATCTGATTCACTGTTAGAGTCACACCCCACGGAGTTCCGGTGCTATCTGTAAGAGTATTATTGATCATGATCCGCTTGGCGCCCCAGGGAGCCGGACAGATCTCATACATCGGCAGGGTCTTCGTGCCCGCCGTCGTCTGGACCGGCAGCAGAGGCGGCAACGCCGAGGACTCCACGAGAGCCGATTTGTCGAGCAGCCAGACCCGTATGTAGAGCTTCTGATTCCTGAAGGCTCCGATGGGCAGACCCGTATCTCCCGACTTCTGACAGCCCGGAATCGGCACCCGGAAGACGAGCTCCGGCAGCGTGGCGTTGCCCTGGATATTGCCCTGGTTGCGGCCCGTGGCGGCGTGCAGGACGGGCGCCTTGAGCTGCGTCGTCTCCATGTCGGGAAACCAGGTGTTGAATTCGCCGTATCCATCCAGCAGCATCAGATTATCCACATAGAGTGCCCAGCGCCCTATCAAATAGTTGGCGATACCGTCGCACCAGCCGTACTGGAGAAACGTCGGCGCATGGCCGTACGGACCTACAAGCGGTGTCTGAGTTAAAGGCGGTGTCGTAATGTACGGATTCGCAAACACATTATACGGCTGACTCTCCACGCGAATATCGTAGGACTGCGGATATGGATTCTTAGCGGCGATGGCGGGGGGCAACCATGTCGGCATCGTAATACGGAGTTCAAAGTCCATGAGAATGTCTCCGTCCGGCGGTATCACAATGTCGAACCACTGGCCAAACCTCGGCGGATTTTCCGGATATAATCTACGAATCTCCCGCGTGGCGGGGCTGCGGCGCTCATAGGGCGACCCGAACCAGGAGCAAATGGGCCCCTGGATCTGATAGGCATCTTTCTTGCCGCGACTCACGAGCTCCAAAATTGTTCCATCGCTCATCTCCTCTCTATCGGTTTCTGCTTTTTAGATTGGATCCCACAGTTAGAATCTGGGCCCCAACAAAGATGGCCTGCCCGCTTTGCATCCAGGATCCGCGCATGCATAGCTTTGTGCCCGCCGGCGCCACCCCGTCAGGGACCCAACTCTTTTACACCGCCCCGGCGCGTACGGCGGACCGTCTGCATGCCAAACATCTGGACCTCTTCGGTCTCCATTTGCAGACAGCCCCCCAGGCTCCATGGATCTGGATCTTGGATTGCGGCAAAATGAAGATGCGGCACTATACAACGATCGAATTCTTGGTAGGACTGAGCCGGCTCCTAGAGAAGGAGCACGGAGATACCCTCCAGTGCATGATCGTGTTGCATCCGAATCTGTTTGTTAGCACCATTCTGAATACCCTACAGTGTCTGCTCTCTAGCGCGATGCTGCGCAAGCTGCACGTTATTTCGGAGAAGGTGCCCTACCTGGCACTCACAGAGTATGGCCTGTCGCTGCAAAATGCAATGGACCTCAGGGCGCTTCATGAGATTCCGCTGGACGCGGTCATTCAGGATTCAAGGGCTGCCACAAAGGCCTCGTAGATTTCGGGGACGTCTGAAACGCAGCTTTCAATAAATTCCTTGATCACGGCCTTCAAAGACTCCTCGACCGGCTCCTTGAGCAGCAGAATGAGAATCTCCAGAAGGTAGGGAGTCTTGTCCTCAATGGATCCCTGCGACGGAAAGGTGGCAATAAGATGAAGGATCTCATCGCGACTGCTGCTTCTGCAGATGTCACATTCCTCCAACATATTCTCTCCCGTCACGGAATCGTATTCGTAGCAACAATCACAGTCTTGCATGATATCTACTGACCCATGCAAGACAGTGAGTAAATCAACTTTACTGTTGGGTGCCGTTGGATGCATCGAGGAGGAAACACCTCACAGATTGAGAAGCAGAAACCACCCAACAACAGGTCCCCCCTCCGCCTATGCAAAAATTTGACTTATATACCCCCTCGTTTGGCCCACGTACAATGCAAAGATGCACTGTTTGTCAGACGAAAGAGGAGCAAGAGGCCTGCAACGCCTACCAGCGAGAAACCACCTATGAGGCCGAATGCGATGATTTCTATACGACGGGTGTCTGGCCCGAGCCGCCGTGTCAGCATTGTGAGCCAATCAAAAAGGCGGCAACGGCGGCCGTCTGCTCTCCTACAGGCGAACACAGGTCGCGGCGCCCATCAGATCCAGTGGCAGCAGCCGCGGTAGAGGTGTGGGCCGCTCCCATCCCAGAAAAGGGCCGCGCCTTCGCCGCCGTCCGTTCGGGCCGCTGTTGGCACTGCTTCGATCTCATCAAAGACAAGGCAGTCTGCCCGCGAAGCATCTGCAAGGAACTTCCCATGTGCAAGAAATGCTACGCCGCGTACAAATAAACTTGACCGCGGCGACCCGCCATTTTGGCCTGTAGGAACAGTACAAAGACAGTACTGCCCCCTAAAATGCAAGATCTCATCTGCACTGTGTGCTGCCGTACGGCGGTCGATACCGTCCTGTTTGCCGCAGGATGTAATGGCTGCAAAGGCCGAACCTCCAAGAGCTGCGAATCCTGCGATCCCAGCGGCCCGCCATGTATCCATTGCTATCCGGATCGCAACGTCAGGTGGGCGGCAGTCCGAACGGTGGCTCTGGGATATGTGCCTGGGCGGCTGGAGCGCAACGATCCCTGCAACACGTGTCTGTCTCTGACCTGCGGCTGCGGCTCTGAGGAGTATGCGAATGCGATCTACACCTACCTGGAGGCGCGCCCGACCATCTTTCCTGGCTGGACCAGGCCTGCAGCACTTGAGGAAGTCGCTGATCCATGGCCCGTCTCGGAAATAATGGCAGGTGTTCGCGATGCGGAGTTCATCATCGACGGCGTCATCTACTGCGACTGCTGCTGGATCGTGAGAGCGGAGGGGCAGGATCGTTGCGCCTGCAACGCCGAGGCACCTAAGTTCTGTGGTGCCTGCCCATCTAGAGATCCTTGCCCCACCTGCTGGCCGGAACGAGCTGAACGCCATGCGGCCGCCATGGCTTCGTTGGAGACCCTGATGGCTCCTCTGGAGGCATTAGAGGAAAAAGAGGAATATGATGAGGATTACTATGAGCGCCTGGAGCATAGGTATGGATAGGAACATAGTGACGGCGGGTGACCGAAGGGCTAGAACAAAGGGCCAGCAAAAAGGTGACGGGTATCGGTCACTACCCTTTTGGCGGCAGGAAAGCACGTAAAGACACGTGCCAACTCAAAATGACAGCTCTCATCTGCGCACCCATGAGCCTCGTGATGACCCCGACGTGCTGCCACTACTGTGGTAGGTCAGGCGGAGGCCATTACACCGTGCATGCTCTGTACGGTATTCTAGCCTGCGACGCACACATCTCAGCCGCCAAGCGCGACATCGACGCCCATCTGCATCAGGAGAACATGGTTCGCATGGAAGACGCCCGCGTGGCCGCACCGGACTTCTTTGCCGCCCTTCCACCCACCTTCGCCGTCAAACGCTCCTCGGGCGCCATGGACGATGGATGGACGCTGCCGAACGAGGATCACGATCGCGTCTATGTAAGACGGCGCGGCGATGAGTGGCTCCTGAACGTTGAGAAGAAGTCAGAGGAGATCGCCAAGGGCGTCCCCTTGACCGCCTTCATCGGCCTCCCAGGGATTACAGCCGACGTCATCGCGATCCTGATTACCGCTTTGGAAGGCGGCTTCTACAAGGCCGCCGCGGAAGAGCATGAAGCGCTGAAGGCACAGGGCGCAAAATTCGGCCCGACCTTCAACGAGCATCGCGACATCCAGCATGCGTACGTTTCGAAGAACGGAGGGGAGCCCATGGCCTGCCGCCTCTTCGTTCCTTCATAAGCCCAACAAGCGGGTAACCCAAAAGAGGGACCACCGCCCTTTTGGCCCCTTATGCAGGAAACAACCCCAGAAAGGTGTCGGCCGCAGCACAGATACCAAACTCCTTCCACATAATGAGATTGGTCCGCATGCGATGGCGGCTGTCAAAGTCCGTGCGCCAGAAGGGCGCATAGTCGAACTTGGAGCAGACTGTCAGAAACTCCGTCAGGCGGACCAGCTTGTACGCCGCGGATCGTGTCGAATCCATGATCCTCTCAACCATGCCGAGATGCCCCATGAGATCCTCAAAGGACGGATGCTCTACTGCAGGTGTTGCATTCGCTGTCTCTTTGACGGCATTGGTAACAGCAGGTGCCTCTAGAACAACCACTTCCTCTCCTTGCTCCTCAGCCTCCGTATCAATGGACTCTCCGTCTGCCTTAAGACGCCCCACAAATTCGCCCATCTTTTCAGTCTCCTCATCAAACTCATAGACGTTGCCGCTCTTGACGATGTAGAGGGTTCCATCGATGAGCTTGAGATCTCCTTCGATGACCTCTTCTTCAGGAGGAGGAGCAGGAGCAGCAGGAGAAGGGCCACCAGCACCGCCTGCTGGTTTCTTTGCAGCCTTCTCTGCCGCCTTCTGGGCCTCCTTAGCCGCTTTTGCGGCAGCTTTCTCTGCAGCCTTCTTTGCCTCCAGAGCTTGCTCTTCACGCCACCGCTTGATCACCGGCTCCGCCCATCTGGTGCCCATGACATGGACCCAGTCCATTGCAGGCTCTGTAACCCGTCCCCTCCAACGGGTCGCCTTCTTCAGGTTGGTTTCTGCTGTAGGCGGCAGCGCCGCGTATGCATCCCAGCGGCCCTTGCAGAGATGGCAGAGATCGCCGCCCGCATGGGGTGTTTGGATGCATTGAGATTCCAGATGGATGTACGGCGTAGTAGGAAGACGATGGATGTCATCCAGCCGACGTGCCTTACAATCCCCAGGCCGAACATCCTCTGGCGCCAGCTTTGTCTTCCAAACAATGGGTGTGCTCATCTTTGTAACGTACGGTCTTTCGTATGTTCCTGCAGCCAAAAGGGTCAGGCGCCCAGCCATTTCACCTTTTTAGCGCCTCCGTAGCGCGTCCATCTGGTCCGCGTAGGCCCATGCCGCCATCTGCTCTCTCTCCTTGCGGTCCGCTTCTCTCAGGATGTAGGCAAGCTGCGCAGGAGTCAGTGTGGATGTGATGGCGGCCCACCGCTCAGGCAGAGGCCGCTTGCGATAGAAGTCGGCCGCTACGCTAACCGGCAGAGCAGCGAACACTGGCGCCAACTCCGTGCAGCGCTGCACTGAAGTTGCGATAGCCGCCTCCTCTGTTTCCTTTCTGGCTGCCTCCTGGAAGGCCCATTCCTCCGCGGTCGGCGCCTTCAACGGCTCTCCTGAGACCAACATCGCGTGGGCCGCGTTCCAGAAGAAGTCGATATTGTTGTAGATGCCGCGCCCCTCCGCCATCATCTGGAAGAAGTTCCACTCCATGGTGGGGCATTCGATCAGATCATTGACGAGCGCCTTCTCTGCATCGCCGATATAGATCCGCCGATAGGGGTTCGGCCGGAAGACTGCGGGAAGAAAGTTGGGGCTCGTGTAGTCTAGGAGTGCGCTGAGTTCGGTTTCCATCTTGGTTCTGTATAGCGTCTTTGCTATACTTTCCCTGCTAGGCTAGCAGGCAGCCAGTCTGACCTTTCACTTTTTCGAAGGGGGCTGTGCTAGCCTAGCAGAACAGGAGACTAATTGCAGCCAAAAAGTTGATGGGTCTCCGGTTGCCTGCTGCAAACAGCAGGAAACTCTTAAAAGACTAAGAGACCTAACAAGATGGAAGAGAAACTGCTATGCTTTATCTGCATGGAGTACAATGATCTCGACTGCGCTTGTTCGGAGTGCATGAATAGCTTCGGCGCGATCCAGTGCGTCTCCTGTGAGGGCTACTACATCGATGGACTGGAGGGAGGTGTTTGGACCAAGCCTTGCGCTGAGTGCGATCCGCGCTACATCGCGGCCTTTGCAGAGGCGGCCAAAAAGAAAGAGGAGGCGGCCAAAAAGAAAGAGGAGGAGGCGCCTAAGAAGTAGAGGCCAAAAGGATGGTCCTTTTGGCCGCAACGGTTACGACGGATCCCTAGCGGCAAAGCCGCAACGGTTAGCATCTTAGTTCGCCGAACTAAGATGGATCCTCATCCACCGGTTCAGGAAAGAGTCGCCTGTAGCGCCGACAGAGGGTCCGCAGCTTCTTCGTGGCTCTGGAATCTGCGCAGTACTCGACGCACTTGTCGTTCATTGTCTGCCTCCACCCTTTGTAGTGGCGATGGAACGGTGCGTATGCCGGTCGCAGTATGAACGCAAAGAGCTGCTCCATGATGGACACACGGCCGCCATCACCCACAGACGTGTTCGCCGCGTTAATAAAGAAGCCGACGGTGCTGACAAAGGCCGACTGCTGAGGAATGGCATCGCCTGGCCTCTCTGGAACGAAGCCGACGACCTCAAAGTAGGAGCCCTCTACATCCTCCACAGGAGCGGCCTGCATGGCGGCCCAGAGACGCAGTGTCTGTGGATGGTAACGCTCACAATCGATCAGGACTGTTGGCTTTTCCATTTTTGATTGCTTGGATTTCTTGGTTCTGTATAGCGTCTTTGCTATACTTTCCCTGCGGGCCAAAAGAGGGGGCGACGGCCCATCACCTTTTTTGGCCTACTGGTAACAGACTACTAAGAATTCTGCGATGAACTTGGCTCTCGCCACGGGCGTGCTGAGCTTGAGAACGCCCATGGCGGCCTCTGCGACAGTAAGAAGCGCCTTGATCGGGTCCTCCTCTGAAGCAGCAACAACCAGAACAGGCGCTGCAGCAGGCAAAGGAGGTGGAGGTGCAAGGGTGATGAATTTGGGCGCCTTGGCTGCAGCCCATTCCGTGCCGAGCATACGGAACCATCCAGGAGGCTCTTCCGTCACGCGCCCGATCCAGTCGCACTTGGGAGACGGATCAATGGCAAATTTCTGCTCCTTGGCCGCGCACTTGGAGCAGAGGTCGGATCCCTCGACCACCGGAGCCCCACACTGGGTCTCGCGATAGACGATGGGCTTCCAACGCCTGTCCTCCCCGCCCCGAAGCCGTCTGCTCACGCAAACACCCTCTGTGACGGACGCTACGCGGTAATCAGCTGCAGTTGGAACTTCCATCTTGCTTAGTTCTGTATAGCGTCTTTTGCTATACTTTCCCTGCTGGCCAAAAGAGGGGGGCGCCGACCCATCACCTTTTTTGAGCAGCAAAGTGAATCGCCTTTAGTGTCTCAAGAGCGCGCCTGAGGTGGAAGATCTCCGCTTTGAGCGCCGCAACAGTGCTGTGAGCCGCTAGAAGCTGTTTGTCCTTCACCTCGAGAACGGCCTCCAGTGCCGCGATATCCTCTGCGTGCGCCCTCTTCCTACCTTCTAGCTCTTCCTCAAGAGTTGGTGGCTCTGGCTCTGGCTCTGGCTCTGGCCGTTCTACAATCACCTGCAGAAGCGGCTTCGCGGCCCGAAACCACACAATCTCATTGAGAAAGCTGGCCTCAGGAAAGGACCGAGGATATGCCCCAAAGGGCGGCACGGGGACGCCGAACTCCTTCAGCAGCGCAGTTCCGGCAGCTCTCACGCCGTACATCCACCTAAGTATGTCGCCGATCCGCGACTCGTTCGTATGAGGACAGTCAGACGGAAGCGATGGATGCAGCCCCTTGTTGCCGAGGTATTCGCGCTCCACATCCTCGATCATGATCAGCCTGCCTTCCAGATGCCGCCGAAGATCCTCTGCCTCGACGCGGGCGTCCTGAAAGGCCCGCCAATCAGCCGACTTCAGAGAGCCGACCAGTGTGTCTTCTTGATCCGGATGCTTGTAAAGAAACCGGACCTGATCCTTGGATGAGAGCGCGCGGAAAGCACTATCTTCTGCGTCTTCCATTTTGGTTCTGTGTGAGTCTTTTCACACGGTTCCTACTGGCCAAAAGGAAGGGCCCACCCTTTGTCAATTTTATACCTCTAACTATCTGCAGAATGCTTCTTAGCGAGCTAAGATGGATCCTCCTCATCTTCAACATCAACGATGACAGGAAAGAGCCGCTTAAACCGCAGACAAAGACGAATCAAGCGATCTGTGGTTCCAGGATCCATGCACAATTCGTCGCACTTGGCATGGATCTGACGCCTCCACGCATCGTATCGGCAATGGAAGGGGCCGAAGTCGGGCCGCAGCAGGAACTCGAAGAATTTTTCGCAGGCGACAATGCGGTCCCTTTCTGTTGCCGCTGTGATATTTAAAGCAACAAGGAAAGAGACTTTTTCCTTAAAGTCGGACTGCTGAGGGATAGCATCGCCTGGCTTCTCAAAGTAGCAGAGGGCGGTCATCTTGGTCTAGTAAAGCGTCTTTGCTCTACTTCCCTGCGAAACCAAAAGTGGGCGCACCGACTATTCAAACTTTTTGTTTAAGGCGCGGTGGGATCCTCTCCTTCGGCCTCTTCCTGAACAAGAGGCATAGCCTCCAAAGCCTTCGGAGCAAAGCCCTCGTACAGCGACCCACAGATAGCCCGCGCCCCCGCGATCTTCGCGCCGTGGATCGCCATCATCCGCGCATCAATATTGTCCATGACATCATCAACGCAGCGGAAGAAATGTATATCAACGACGGCCTTCTGGCCAATGCGGACAGCCCGTCCGACGGCCTGATGGACAACCGCGGGATTCCAATGCTGCGACAAGAACAACACACGACGACAGAACTGCAAGTTCAGCCCCGCTCCGCCACTAACAATCTGTACAACGACAACGACGGTCTTTCCCCCTTCGACCAAAGAAGCTTCCCGTGCAGCGGTCACAGCGGCACCGACAGCCTCAGTTCCCATGCCACCGCGAATGGACCAACACGACGCGCCCATCTTGACAGCGGCCTCCTCAACGCGATCCATCTCAGCGCGAAAGTTGCAGAACACAATGGTGGGAACCCCCGCGGTCACCGCCCCTTGGAGTTCGGCCATGCAGGCGGTCCATTTGGTGGTACCGTCCCCCGTAGAACCGTCCGCTGCGCTCACCCAATCAGGGCGCGGATAGACCCCTTTGCCCAGCTTGGCGCGCATGGCCTCAATGTAGATCTGCGGATGGACCAAGAACTGTTGTACCCGCATCCACAGTTCGAGCTTCATGAGAGTGGAGAGCGCCTTGTCATCGATGGCATTCTGCAGCTGATCGCAGAGGGCACGAAAGAGCTTGCCCTCCTTCGTGCCCGCGGGAATGTGTAGATCGTGTTCGATAAAGCGGGGCAACGGCGGCAACGTCTCGACGACGTCGCGAAGCTCGGCCATGGTGCGACGGAGCATGAGCACGGGCCCCAGCTCAGGAATGTCAGCGGACTTGCAGCGAACCCGGAGCCACCAACACAGATTCTTCCAATCGCTGGGTCCATTCTGCACGGGGGTGGCACTGAGAATCCAGCGACAGGTGGCGCGCTTGCCGATGGCCATACACTTCATCCAGCGACTGGTCGTCCGTCCGTTGCGGATCAGATGCCCCTCGTCGAGAATGATGCGGCCGAAGACGGGCGTGGCGGTCGCCAGCAGACGACTGTAGAGGCACGCCTTGGGATAGGTGGTGAGCCAGACAGTGGTCTTGGTGTCAGATCCATCGGGCAACGACCAGGTGGCGCCCTGGACGAGAATGGCGACCTGATAGCCGCAGGCCTTGAGTTCCTCGGTCCAGCCGGCGACCAGAGCAGGAGGGCAGATGACGAGCGTTCGATAAAGCCAGGGCGTGTTCTTGAGAAGGGCAATGGTCTGGAAGGTCTTTCCGAGGCCCATATCGTCGCCGAGAATGCCGCCGCGGCACACCACAGCCCGTTCCTCTTCGCGGGCCAACATCCATCGGACGCCGGCCTCTTGATACGGCAGAAGAGTGATGCCTTCACGTGGCTGGAGCAGAGGTGTTTGCATTGTTAGTACCGTTCTTTGTCTTATAAGAACTGTAGTAGCAAGGGCAAAAGGAGTAGCCTATAATCACCTTTTGTTAGGCAGAGTCGGAGTGACAACAACAAACACCTCCGCCGTCAATCCCTTCTCGAGGGCATCGATGCGTTCGGCAAGGCTGACTGTCTGCACGGTGGGCTTCTCAGCCACCAGAATCAGGCGAACAAGGTCTAACAGTGTCTGCATTCCGATGTCTTGGTCAGAACGCTATCGGTCACTAGCCAAAAGGGGGTATCACTCACTTTTGGCCGGCGCCTTGGCTGCCTTGACCGCTTCCACGATCCTAACATGTTTGGCGGAGTACGGCTTTTTCTCTTTAGGCCCCTTGCCCTTGCCTTTGGCCTCGCGACGCGTCTTGATGTGGTCCATATCGTGTCTTGTCGATAGGGTCAGTCATCGGTCACTAGAGCCACAGCGTCATCAACTTTAACGGCCAGTGTCAGGTCAATGCGTCCTTCGCGGATGTACGACGGATCGAGACTGCGGATGAATTCGGGTTCGCGGTTGCTGGTGAGAAGCAGCACCACATGGGGATACAGTCCGCGACCGATCTCATCGAGCATACGGTTCCACCCCTCCTTGTCGCCGACGGCAGTGGGTATGTTCTTGTGCGGAGCCAGCGTGCGGCTGTGGATGGCCACGAGGGGGCCGTCGAATTCGTCAAAGGCGACGACAAGCGGCCTCTCGGCGGAGGGTTCGGCTTCGCTATGTAAGGCTCCCAGGGGGTCACCCGGTTGCCACGGCTTGTGGGTGTTGCAGTAGGATCCGCCGAGCGCCTGGGCCAACAGAACGCCGATCATGGACTTTCCCGACCCCGGCGGTCCGTGGAGATAGACCACGGCATGGCCCTTGGACTTCATGAGAGCGGTGATCTGACCCACAATGGCCCTCTGTTGGTCCCGGGGCTTGAACCCCCCTAGCACCTTTCGTTGGCGATAATACAGATTCGTGTAGGAACCGGCACGTTCGTACAGAGCCAATGGTTTGACCTCCTCCTCTTCCTCTGCATCAGCAGCAGCAGCAGCAGCATCAGGAGCCTCATGGGTTACTGGCTTGGGCCGAGAAGCAACGTCGCGTGTGTCGGCCACTAACGCTTCGTACGAGGAGACGGTAGCGATCATCCACAGATCGTAGCGTATGTCGCCGTCGTAGTTATGCACGGAGATGTCCATGATGTACCAATAGCCGTAGGCGTAGCCGTAGCCGCGTCCGTTGTCGCTGACGTGGCTGGTGGCGGTGACACGGCGCTGGATGCGGCGACACACCTCCCTGTCTGACAGCACGTAGAGACGAACACCGGACCAACGGATGAACAAGAAGACGATGGTCCAGGGTACGGCGGCCCACAAGTTTAGGGCGACCCCGCTAAGGAACACGGTCCAGAACGAGTAGCCCGTGGCGGGGTTAAGAGCGGGGTTGGGGGTGGCGGGGGTATCCATGGTAGCTTTGGTTAGAATCCGTCTTTGAATTCTGTACCTACTGGCACCCCCTTAGAAGGGCCTGCTTAGGCACCTTTTTGACCAAGGAGTAAGGAACAGGCCGGCCCTAGTCTCTTTAAGACCAAAAAGTTGATAGACCAAAAGGAGATGCCCCTCCTTTTGGCCCTCTGGGGCGCCTAGTCCTCCTCCTCCTCGGCCTTCACCTCCTCAGCCTCGGTATCGATGGACTCTCCGCCCTCCTTGAGCCGGCCCACGTAGTCGCCCGTCTTAAACTCCTCACCGGTCTCTTCGCACTCATAGACGTTGCCGTCCTTGATGATGTACATGATCCCGTCGATGAGCTTGATGGCGCCCTCCACGTCTTCGGCCTCTTCTGCCTCGGACACGGCGGCTTCTGCAGGGGGAGGAGGGCCTCCGGCGCCGCCAGCGGCCTTAGGCGCCTTCTTGGCCTTAGGGGCGGCCTTCTTGGCAGCCTTCGCGGCTTCCTTGTCTGCCTTGGCCTTCTCAGCCGCCGCCTTCTTGTCCGCCTTCTCCTTGTCCTTCAGGGCCTTCGCGGCTGCTGCAGCGGCCTTCTTGGTCGCAGGAGGAGGAGGAACAGAGGCGCCTGCAGAAGAGGACGAAGAGGCGACGGGAGCCTCCTCCTCTCCCTCGGACGCTGGAGCGGAAGAGGCTGCCGAGGATGCAGATCCCGTGAAGACGGGCCCACCCTGGAAGACGGGCTTCTTGGCGAGAGCCCAAGGAGTGCCGAGCATATGCACCCAGTCGAGAGGCTCCTCGTTAATACGACCGGTCCAATCCGCCTTCGGCGTCGGATCTGCATCGTACTTTTCGGAGCGCCCCTGACACTTGGTACAGAGGTCGGATCCCTCGACCACGGCCGCTCCGCATTGGGACTCCCGATAGACCGCAGGCTTCCAGCGCTTGTCCTCTCCACCCTTGATCCGCCTGCCGAGGCAGACAGAATCATTGATGGAAGAGGAATTCACGCGGTAGTCTGCGGCCACGGGAGCTCCTTCCGCCCCCCCTGCGGGAGGAGGAGCAGGAACGGCCTTGGCTGCCTTGGCCGGCTTAGGAGCCTTAGGAGCCACAACCGCCTTTGCAGGCTTCGCGGCCACGACGCTCTCCATGCCCAGATGGACGAGGATAGCGGCGATTTGTTGGGGTGTAGCCCTCCCCAGGGTTGCGATCAGAGCAGACACATCGTCACCGACAATGGACTCCCCACCCGCGCTTGCGCTTTCCGTGATAGCCGACATTTCTGTTTGCTTGGATGCTTGGTTCTGTATAGCGTCTTTGCTATACTTTCCCTGCTGCTCCATTCCCAGCTGGTTCCCCCCGTCACCTTTTTTCGGCCCTGGTGCGCCCTTTCCTTTCCTTTCCTTTCCTTTCCTTTCCTCTGGCCCAGGAAAAAGTGACACCCCGACGGCCCAGGGAGTAGAGCAGTGGCAACGCCGCGGGTCTCTCCCCCCGGACCGCCATTTACCTCCAGGGCCCCCTCTAACAACAGGGAGTAGGGCACCAAGGGCGGTAGGAGAGTGGGCGTCACCCCTGGCTTCGGCTGGGAACGACGACAGATGGATGCGATGGGGGTTGGATTCCCACCTAAGGCACCATTAGCCTCGGGCTGTTGGTAGGAATGAGCAATGCTCCCTGCTGGCACCCCTACCCTTTGCGACTTGGTAGGTCCCAGGGTCACGACGAGGTAGAACCCCACCCAGGACGGCCTGGGCCAGATAGAAGGACATCTATTTTGGTCTAGCAGGCCAAAAAGGACTGCTAGGCCAAAAGGAATGTCCTTTCCTCTGGTGCCTATGATGCAGGCAATTGACTCATCCCCCATCCCCCCTCCCATAAAGTTAATGGTACTGCCCCGCCCCGCAGACACCCGTCATAGCCGCCCCCGCCGGGAATTTGCTACGCCCGCCCTTCCATGATTAGATCCAGCACGGCCCCTACCCCGCCCATGCCCGTCGTAGCCTCTCCCCCCTTGCGGGTAATCGCTACGTCCGCTAGCTGGCCTATCACCCCCCGGATCGCTAGATCTTCCGGGGGAGCCCCAAGTGGGGACGGCACTGTTTGAAACCCTGGGCCCGGCCCCCGTCACCTTTTTCCTTTTCGGGAAGGGTGGGGGAGGAGGTGTTAGGATAGGGGGTGTTAGGGCTACGGGGGTACCAAAAGGAGGAGGCAGAGCCCTACGGGCTCGCGTTCGTGCCGCGTAGCGGCACTCACCGTGCCTGCGGCACTAGTCCGGGTTCTTTGACGCAGCTCCGCTGCCGTCAAGAACCCTCACCAAAAGAGATGTCCTTCTCTCCGGGGCCTTGTCGAAGGGCCGCCATTTTGTACAAGGAACCTAGGTAGGTCTGGACCTAGGCGACGGGGTTCCGGATGTCCTTCCGGGTGCAGATCGATAAGACGTGATCCGCGGCCTTGAGCGCCTCTCGCCCTGCTTCCGGCCCCTGCCGGTTTCCCCCCACCCCCTGCCCCTTACGGAGCAGGGGGACGGCAGTATATAAGACTATAGAGGGGGGGGCCCCCTATAGAATCCCCCAGCTGGGCCACACTGATTGGAACCCTGGGCTTTGGGCCCGTCACCTTTTCTTTCACCCAGAGGAAGCTTCTGTCAAGTTGCGCGGCTACGGCAGAGCCTAGGCCTGGACCCCAGGGGTCCCCTTTAGTCAAGTTTCCTGCATACTTACACTCCCCCCCTGGGACCCCCGCTTCAAGTTCTCTAGCCCCCTAGGCTCCCTTCCGTCAAGTTGCGCGGCTAAGGGGGGCCCTGGGCCCCTCCCCCCCTCCAGCAAAAGGAAAAGGTGACGGGGCCCAGGGCCAGGGGGAAAGCAGTACCGCCGGTGTAACAGCCGGTCCTGGGGAGAAAGGCTGAAAAGCCTGTCCCTGGGGTAGGCGGGGGCTGGGGGTGTAGGAGGCTATAAGTAAGCCCTCCGATTCACTACCAGAGGACCCAGCCTATGGGAGACGTAGAGCCTCTTCACTGAAAGCTCCAGGATCCATAACGGGGTCAAAGGGACAAGAACACCAGGCGGGACGCCCCTGGGAGTTCAGCAGAAGGCCTGGTAGCCTGTCTGTGAAGTCGAGGTACCCCAGGACAGATCAGGGACGCCTATCTGTTTTGGCCTATAGGACCCCTGCAGCCTTACACCCTAGGGCCCTTTCCCCTAGGCCCCTCCCTCCCCCTAGGCCCCTCCCTCCAGGGAAAAGAAAAGGTGACGACCCAGAAGCCCAGGGTTGGCTAAGGTACAGGGGGTGGCTCCCCTGTAACGCAATAGACGGACCTCTGG
>Ga0209189_1000064_pt1 | contig 88414 bp, 84 predicted proteins | sample C_130820_EF_Meta_FD_187308 | JGI IMG/M metagenome (GOLD analysis project Ga0209189, IMG submission 187308) | Freshwater microbial communities from Lake Croche, Canada to study carbon cycling - C_130820_EF_MetaG (SPAdes) (version 3) | ecosystem: Environmental > Aquatic > Freshwater > Lake... | reverse complement strand
GAAGTAAATGCTGTAAATGATGAAAATGGTACTGCTTTAATGTTGATTGTTAAATATGCTGATAATGAAGATGATTTAAAAATTATTAAATATTTATTAGATCATGGAGCAGATAAAACAATAAAAACAAATGTTACACAAATCACAGCAATTGATATCGCCCATCAAGGACATGAAACGAAACCAGAACTCTATAAAAAAATTCTAACATTGCTAGGGGAAGAAGTAAAAAAAGAAATATTATGGAAAGGTTCAACTCGTTCTGATATTGAAAAATATGATATATTTTTTGAAAAACCATTTGATTATTCTTGTTGCCCTATATGTCTTGAATATATTGAACGTAAAGAAGGATGTATGTATATGAGTCATAATTGTGCTGTTACAAATCACTATTATCATAAAAAATTATATGATACATATGCTTATAGCCAATATGAAGGATCTCCAAAGAAAATAGAATGGTGTACTGTTTGTGGAAGAGTAACAAAGAACCATAAACATTATATAGTATCGTTAGCGACGAATCCATCCACTACTTTAGCAGCATTAGATCCAGAAATACAAGCACGATTAAATGCCAACCAAAATGTAGTATTTTTTGATAACGCAAATTGTGTAGGATTTGGAGGTGGAGGAACGTTAGAAAAAGCAGCAAGATTTAGACGTTTAAGAGAATATACTTTAGAATTACAAGAAGATGTTGATAAAAAGAAACATAATGATGTAATGGATGAATTAATTGAAGAAGTGTTTAATGCTCCTCTTATTAGAAATAGAAAATTAACAAAAATTCTAGAAGATAAAAAATGGAATATTAATATAGACAAGTTTCCTGAAAATGTGAGAAATGCAAGAAACAATAATGGTAATAGAAATTATGCCAATATTCCATTTGAAGGTATGCTACCAACTGTGCTTCCTTCAAAAGATCATGATTGTATTATTATGGGAGACGATGATGAAGGAAAAGAAGAGAATCCTGTAATACATTTTCACCATGAAACAAAAGGTGGAATAAATCACGATGGTATTGATATTTGTCAAAAAGATTTAGCACGAGCAATAGAAGTAGCAAATAAAGAATTTGGTGATGAACGATTTGGAAAATGTTGGTTCCCTCAATGTCAAGCAATTTTACATCCTGAAGAAATAAAACCTTATGTTCCAGAAGTTCTATATTTAGAGTATAAGAAAAAGTTTAATAAGAAAATGGCGAAGGCTGGAGGGTATAGATATACAAGAAAAACAAATAAAACAAGAAAATACAAAGGTGGAAATAAAAATAAATATAAACAAGAATCAGTTTTACATAAATTAGATTTATCAGATGTAACTTGTGCTTTACCAAATTTTACGAAAGATGGGAAGTTAAGAAAAATATAATACTTTAAGAAAGGTTTAAATAATAAAATATTATATATTCATATATGACAGATTTAGTATTAGCAGTTAGTTTGGGAGAAGCTCTTGATAAGCTAACAATTCTTGATATTAAAGTTGCGAAAATATCAGATGGAAGAAAAGAAGATTGTTTAAAAGAATATAATGTTTTATATGAATCTTTAAAACATTATGTTCTCCAGCACAGTTATTATTATAAAATTCTAAAGAAGATAAATCTCACTATTTGGAATCTACAAGATAATATTCACAAAGATACAAATTTAACAAAAACCTATGGAGAAGTATTAAGAGAAAATGATAGACGGTTTCGTGTAAAGAAGAAGATTAATGAAGCAGCAAATTCTAACCTCAAAGAACAAAAAGGTTATGCAAAAACAAAAGCATTTATTTATCATCACTTAGGATTAGGGGATTTTTTTTGGATGAATGGATCTGTAAGATATCTTTCTACTTGTTACGATGAGATTGTTGTTGTATGTAAAAAGAACAATGAAGCAGCAGTAAGATCAATGTATGCGGATGATTCATCTATAAAACTTTTTGTAATTAATGATGATATGGAATTATATCCTTTTGTATCAAGAAAAATCTATTTTGAGGATGAAGGATACAAAGTATATAGTTCTGGATATCATAGTGAAAGACGTATGATTTATGATTTTCCTCATAGTTTTTATGATGATATGGATTTACCTCGTAAAGTAAGAACTGATTATTTTTATGTTCCAACATATAAAGAATCAATTGATTTGTTAGAAAAAGTTCAAGCAGTATCTAAAGATTATATAGTTTTACATCAAAACTCTTCTCAAAAAAGTGTGGATATTTTTAGTAAGTTAAATACGGATTTACCTATTTTAGATATTAATAAGAATAACTATGCGGAAGATCATAAGTTTTATGAACTGGCAAATATCGTTGTGAATTTACCAATGCTAACCTATAAAAATCTTATTGAAGGTGCTAAAGAAATTCATTGTTTAGAATCTTCTTTTTATTGTTTTGCTTCTCATTTGGATGTATCAAAGGTTGAAAAAAAGATTTGTTATGAACCCTATGATAATTCTGCGGAAAGAATTGGTGTTTTCAAAACGGGTTATTTGGTTTAAAGTCTAAAGAACAATTCCATATCTTACAAAAGATGAAAGTAGCATTTATAACAGGTATTACAGGTCAAGATGGTTCTTATCTAGCAGAACTTTTGTTAGAAAAGAACTATAAAGTTCACGGGTTTTTCCGTCGTGTATCACTCAACAATAGTTTAGGAAATATTCAACATATTTTAAATCATAAGAATCTAACCCTACACAATGGTGATATGACAGATTGTTCATCATTATTAAATACTCTTCGTAAAATAGAATATACTTTTGATAATTCTACTACATGCTTTGAAATCTACAATTTAGCCGCCCAGAGTCATGTGCAGCGTTCTTTTGAGATGCCAGGATATACTTTAGAATCCGATGGCTTAGGTCCTTTGTATCTGTTGGAAGCAATGCGTCATTCAAAATACAAAAATATTACAAGATTCTATCAAGCATCTACAAGTGAACTTTTTGGAAAGGTTCAAGCATATCCTCAAGATGAAACAACTCCTTTTTATCCTAGAAGTCCTTATGGTGTAGCGAAGCTGTATGGTTTCTGGATTGTCAAAAACTATAGAGAGTCTTATAATTTATACGCAGTCAATGGTATCTTATTTAATCACGAATCACCTAGAAGAGGTAAGGATTTCGTAACACGTAAGATTACATCTACTTTAGGAAGAATTGTGAAAGGTGAGCAACAATATATTGAATTAGGTAATCTAGATGCGAAACGTGATTGGGGTCACGCAAAGGATTATGTGGAAGGAATGTGGAGAATCCTACAAGCGGATTTACCTGATGATTTTGTTCTTGCTACAAATGAAGTTCATTCAGTAAGAGACTTTTGTAACATTGCTTTTGCTCAGAAAGGTTTTACATTATCTTGGCAGGGCAAGGAGGATAAAGAAGAAGGATATGATCAAAATGGAATTTTAAGAGTGAAAGTGAATCCTGAATTCTATAGACCTGCGGAGGTTGATATTCTTTGTGGTAATCCTCTCAAAGCAGAGACACAATTAGGATGGAAACGTTCTTATACCTTTGAGACCCTGGTGAAGGAAATGGTGGATATGGATTGTTAATGATTATGTACAAGTTACATTAGAGCATACGAAAGTGGTAAGATTAAAACTATTTGAAACTCTAAAAATATTGTTAAGGTTTATAGGATCAGCAGGGTTTTTATCAGTTGTTTCTCTTGTAAGATTTCTATTTGATAATGTAAGAACAGTATTACTATTTCTAATAATATTATTTAGAGTATTAAATTGTGAACCGATAGCATTTAATTTATTAATATATTCTGTTCTAATATTACTAGGTAGAGCAATCCAATTTTTTTTATCTCTTGATTGAGTGCTAGAAGGATAATCACCTCCTATACCCCAAGTTGGATCATTACCGTATCTATAGAAATTACTATTCAAATTAGCTGGAATAGCATTATAAGAACGATTATCACTATAATAATAATTGGTTAACGTAAAATATGCTATACCTAATTGACCAATTTTTGTTTTTAAAGCATTATCAGCAGATGAATTTAAAATATAATATTTACCTGTTGGTTTAATAATATTTATTTCGTGTAACATAGTTGATAGATTTGAATAAGATTCTACAAACGCTCTATTTACAGTATCATTCGCTGTTGGTGCTGCGAACCCCTCCGTATTTGTATTTAAATAAATAAGACATAGAACAATTAAAAATAATAACATATATAAAATATTTCTAGTATTCTTTTTCATTATATATATATATATAAGATTTTTTAACGCACTCGGGAGTAAGAAGAATTAGGATAGAAATGATCTTATACGTTTGAAGGAAATAGACCCACTTTGGTGAATCATATTTATGAAGAACATATTGGTTCTGTTGATTCTGGTGTTGTATATGGGGGTGCGCCATCTGTAGGACGCTTATTTTTACAATTCGAAGTATTCCAGATGTATCCTGCCCCACAAGAGCGATAACACATCGAGCTGCTTTTATTAGGATATCCAGTAGGGCATTTATAAGTCCCTACTGGTGTAATGGCACATATAAAATCACCCAACTTTCTATATCCTGAAGGACAGTTATACTCAGCAGGATATGTTACCAATGGAACACTTTTCTCAATTTTTCTAGGATAACTTATACTAAGACATTGATTATTGCCAGTATATATATACCCAGTTTTACATGTTTGACGAGTAGTAATACATTTACTACCATCCCATATATTTGTAACCCCATAAGTATATTGAGGGGTGCATGTGCCAAATATAGTAACATCTGGTAAAATACATGAGTTACCAATTATTATACTTTGTAAATCAAATCCGTCAACATTATATTTAATTAATAAAATAGCAATAATTAATAATATTAATAAGAGTATATAATTTTTACGAATAAATTTAAATACTTTCATTCTAATTATAACTACTTAAAGTTTTAACGCAAATATTTAGTAAAATTGAACGAAACTCTACTTATAGAAATCTTAGTTTATATAAATAGGGGATGTCTAACAAAGCACAACCAACATCTGATATCGAACCCATTGTGGGTATTCAATTTGGTATTTTCAGCCCTGATGAAATTGAAAGACGTTCTGTCGTAGAGATTACAAATGCTGGAACATTTGATGGTAATGAACCACGTATTGGAGGTCTCTTTGATCCTCGAATGGGCACTTTAGAAAATGGTAAAACGTGCCGTTCTTGTGGTCAAACAAATCATAATTGCCCGGGTCATTTCGGTCATTATAAGTTAGCAAGACCTGTTTATTATATTCAATTCTTTCCAATGGTATTAAATGTTTTAGAATGTATTTGTATTCGTTGTTCAAAGTTATTAATGGATAAAAATAATGTAAGAGTTTCTAACAAAAAACGTGGTGAAGTTCGTTGGAAGCAGGTTTTAACTATTTCTAAAAATATTAGTCGCTGTGGACAAGATACGGAAGATGGTTGTGGTGCTCGTCAGCCTGATCGTTATAATCGTGAATCTATTGCACGAATTGTAGCAGAATGGGGTAATATTGAAGGTCCTTCTTCCGTTCCTGGTGACAAAGAGCAGAGAGAAAAGGTGAAAGAGAGACAAGTGTTAGAATGTGAGTATGTTCTTCGTCTTTTCCGTCGTATCACTGATGAAGATGTTGATTATATGGGTCTCAATCGTTATTGGTGCCGACCCGATTGGATGATTTGTTCTGTCTTAGCAATTCCTCCTCCTCAAGTGAGACCTTCTGTAATTCAAGATAACAATCAGCGTTCAGAAGATGATTTAACACACAAACTCTTTGAGATTATTAATACAAACAATACTTTACAAGATAAGATTAATAACAACGCTGCAAAGAATATTATTGATGATCAATATACTGTTTTACAGTATCACGTGGCAACACTTGTGGATAATCAGATCCCTGGTGTGGCTCCATCGGCGCAACGTTCTGGGAGACCATTAAAGTCTATTCAACAACGTCTTGGTTCTAAAGAAGGTCGTATTCGTTACAATATTCAAGGTAAGCGTGTAGAATTCTCAGGACGTTCTGTCATTACACCAGATCCTAATATTAGTATTGAAGAACTTGGTATGCCTATTAAAATTGCTATGAATTTAACAATGCCTGAACGTGTTACACAGTTCAATCGTAATAAGATGTATAAGTTAATTCAAAATGGAGCAGATGTATATCCTGGTGCGAAAACAATCGTTCAAAAGAGTGGTAGAATTATATCTTTAAAACACGTGAATACAAAAGATATTGTATTACACTTTGGCGACATTGTAAATCGCCATTTAATGGATGGAGACACTGTTCTTTTCAACAGACAGCCAACGCTTCACAGAATGTCTATGATGGGTCACAAAGTAAAAGTGCTTCCATACAATACATTTCGTCTCAATGTATCAGTTACAAGTCCTTATAATGCAGATTTTGATGGTGATGAAATGAATTGCCACGTTCCTCAATCCTATGAAGCAGGTATAGAATTAGCAGAGATTGCCGCAGTGCCAATGCAAATTATTACACCTCGTCACGCAACACCTGTGATTGGTATTGTCCAAGATACTCTTATTGGTTCTTATCGTTTAACACAGCCAAATGTGAATTTTAATCGTCGTGAATTTATGAATATGATGATGTGGAACAAGCATTTTGATGGTCGTATGCCTGAACCGGTGAATGGTCGTTACACGGGTCATCAAATTCTTTCAAAGATTCTTCCATCTGTGAATATGGAAATGGGAAATAAGAGATACAATGAAGATAAAGAGAATCCAAATAACTTTGTAAAAATTAGAGAAGGTCTTGTATTACAGGGTATCTTTGATAAAGATATCTTTAGTAAGGAAGGGAAAGGTATTATTCATACAATTTTCAAAGATTATGGTCCAAAGGAAACAGTTCATTTCCTAGATTGTATGCAAAGCACAATTGAACAATTTCTTGTATATAATGGATTTAGTGTTGGTATTAGTGATTTGATTGCAGATGTAGATACAAAGAATAAGATGGAAGAGAAGATTCGTGCTCGTAAAGCAGAAGTAGAAAATATTATGATGCAAATTCATTTGGATTTGTTTACAAATAACACTGGTAAGAGTAACAAGGATGAATTTGAGAATCGTGTATTTAGTGCTCTCAATAAAGCCACAGAAGAGTCAGGGAATGATGGCTTAGGTTCTCTTGCTTCAGAAAATCGTTTAGTATCAATGGTTCGTGCTGGTTCAAAAGGTTCAAATCTTAATATTGCTCAGATGTTAGCGTGTGTCGGCCAACAGGCTCCAGAAGGTCGTCGTATTCCTCTAGGATTTACTGATCGCACTCTTCCTCATTTCAAAAAGTATGATGATGGCGCAGAGGCACGTGGTTTTGTGGAGAATAGTTTTATTAAAGGTTTATCACCACAAGAGTTCTTCTTTCACGCAATGTCGGGTCGTGAGGGTTTGATTGATACTGCAGTAAAAACCGCGGACACAGGATATATCCAGCGTCAGCTCGTAAAAGCAATGGAAGATTTAGTAACACAAAACGATGGTTCCGTGCGTGACGCAAAGATGAATATTATTCAATTTCACTATGGTGAGGATGGTATCAATGCTACAATGATTGAATCACAGACATATGGTATTGCTGCGTTATCAAAAGATCAAATTATTAAAGATTATGGTCTCGTAGAACAAGATTTATCACAAATTATGAATGAAGATATTATTCGAGAAGATGATAAGGAAATACTGGAAGCATTTGTAGAAGAAGTTTTAGAAGATCAGGATATTATGGTGAAAAATGTGATTCGTTATAAAGATGTTACGAATAAACGTGTATATTCACCCGTGAATATTGAACGATTGATGCAAACAATTCGTGTAAAATTCAATTTATCAGAATCAAAGAGAACTGATTTAACACCTACGTATGTTATCAATGGAATTAATAAAGTAATTATGAAAACACAAATACATCATAGAATGTGGTCTGCGTTACTCCGTTTCTATCTTGCTCCTCACAAACTCATTGGTAAAGACCGTTTTACAAAAGATGCTTTTGATACATTGTGTGAACTATTGATTGTGAAAAATTATAAGTCAAGGGCACAGCCTGGTGAACAGGTTGGTATTATTGCGGCGCAGAGTATTGGTGAGCCATCAACTCAGATGTCCTGTGTTTATGACACTAATATAGTCATAAATGGAAAAGAAAAGTTTTATGGAAAAATTGGTAAATTCATTGATGACATTTTAGAGAGTAATAAAGAGAAACTTATTACTATTGGTGAAAACAGTATAGTTTTAGATTTAGATGATGATTATACCATTGTTGGAGTATCAAATGATGAGAAGACATCTTGGAAACGTATTTCACAGGTGAGTCGTCATCCAGCCAATGGAGGATTAGTGGAAATTACAACAAAGTCTGGACGCAAGACCACTGCAACATTAAGTCATTCCTTCTTAACTCGCTCTACAAATGGTATAATTCCTATTCTTGGTTCTGATTTGAAGGTTGGAACACGTGTTCCTATTGGTCGTCAGATTCCAGAGGTGCCAAATCCTCTTTTAAACCTAGATGGATTTGAACTTACAAAAGAGTTTGGTTGGTTATGCGGTATTTATTTAGCAGATGGTTCATTAAATGGTAACACCGTTCAAATCTGTAAGATTCATCCTCGTGTGGAAGAGAAGATCAGAGAAGTTGCAAAGCATTATGAATGGATTATTACAATTCGTGATTATCAAGGTCAATATGGACCATCAAAAAATACGAATATTTACGATAAATCATTAAAAGACTTCTTATTAAAACACTTTTCAGAGGGATCCTATGATAAGAAGATTCACGCAAATGTATTCCATAGTAATCTTGCTTTCATTCGAGGAATCATTGGAGGATATTTTGATGGTGATGGAAATATGAGTGTTGAGAGACAACAGATTCGTGTTGGTTCTCGTTCGAAAGATTTAATTCACGATGTAGCAAGACTTTTAGCATATTGTGGTATCTTTGGTTCATTTGGAGAAGAAACAAGTATTCGTATTCCTGACAAAGTATTCTATACATATCAAGTTCTTAAAAAGTATGCTGCTCATTTTAGAGATATCATTGGTCTAGAACTTGGTGAGAAGAAGGGTGCTCTAGATGAAATTGTTAACTATATGGAACGTGATGGAAAACACGATACTAAGGAGATTTATGATAAGATTCCAGAACTTGGTCAAATAATCGCTGATGTTGGAAAACTACTAACAATGCCAGGACAGAGTAGAAACTTTGGTCGCTGGGCTAAGAAAGAATCTATTGGCAGACTCACACTACAAGGATACATTGAAGATTTTGAAGAAGTTTTCCCAACAAGAACATTAATTCCTTCTAATAGAATTTTAATTAAAGAGAAGATTGAACTTCTTCGTTCTGCTGCCTATAGTGATATCGTGTGGGATGAAATTGTAGAGTTAAAGATTTTAGAAGACCCGAATACATTTGTATATGATTTCACGGTTCCAGGAAATGACAGCTTTATGGTAGATGACTGTATTATGGTTCATAACACACTAAATACTTTTCATCTAGCGGGAGTAGCTTCCAAGTCCAATGTAACACGAGGTGTGCCACGTTTGAAAGAATTGCTCAAAGTAACGCAGAACCCCAAAGCAATTTCATTAACAATTCCTCTTAAAAGAGAGTTCCGTGATTCTATTGATAAAGCAAGACAAGTGGCGCAAGATTTAGAGTTGACACTACTGAAAGATATTGTAACAAAGGCTGCTATTTACTTTGACCCCAAAACGGATGAATCTGTATTAGAAGAGGATCGTAAATTAATTGAGTTTTATAAGATGTTTGAAACACAACAAGATTCTTCTACAGTAGAACCTTGGAGTAAATGGTTATTAAGATTTGAGTTTGATCGTGATATAATGTTTAACAAAAATATTTCATTAGATACTGTTGCTTTTGCTTTACAACAGAAGTTTACTGGTGAAATCAATATGATTTATTCTGATTATAATTCTGATAAACTCGTAATGAGAATTCGTTTAACTACTGAAGCCAGAACCTCTACAAAAGATGATATTCTAAATTTGAAGAAGTTACAGACCCGTTTATTAACAACGATTGTGATTCGTGGTATCCCTGGTATTAAATCAGTATCCTATCGTAAAGATACAAATTATTGTGAACTTGTAAATAATAAATATGAACCAATTACTCAATATATCTTAGATACTGATGGATCGAATTTTGTAGAGATTATGAATCATCCATATGTGAATGGCAACGCAGTGTTATCTTCTCACGTGCATGATATTTATGAAAATCTTGGAGTTGAAGCCGCACGTGCTATATTATTGAGTGAAATTACAACATTGTTTATGGAAGCGGGTGGTGTAGATTATCGTCATTTAGGATTATTATGTGATGTAATGACTCGTATTGGTAAATTAATGTCAGTTGACAGATATGGTATTAATAAGAATGATATTGGTCCTCTAGCAAAAGCATCTTTTGAGGAAACAGAGAAGATATTATTGAAAGCAGCACTCTTTGGAGAAATAGATCCAGTGACAGGTGTATCGGCAAATATTATGACTGGTCAACCAATTCGTGGAGGAACATCCTTCTCAGAAATTCTCTTTGATGAACAAGCATTTATGCGATTACAAGAAGGCGCCGCACCAATTCCTGAAGGAGATGAAGAGGAATATGAGCCAACAGAAGATGATATTGAGAATGAACTATTTGAATCGCAAGAAGACAAATGCGCAGTAACAAATTTGAAACTCAATGTAACTCTTGGAACACAAATGACATCTATTGTGGAAGAACCTGATATTGAAGTTACTTATGTGGATGAATGAGATGGTCTAAATAAAATTTATTATATTAAAATATGGACAATTTAATAGATAAACCCCCTTGGAAAAGTATCATATTTTTTAAACCAAAATCATATGGGTTAAAAAAATATGAAATAGAATATAAAAATTTTGAGGATTCTATACCTAACATTTTAATTGATAAGAAAGAAGAAATAAATGCTTATGAAAAAGAACATAAATGGGAATTAGCGAAGAAGTTAGCAAATCCATATGAAATGATTTATACACAAGAAGAAAAATTTCCTCATCCAAATATAAGTTTATTAAGACCTTTGAGTAGATCTTATTTTAAAATGATTGAAATGTTAGAAATATCAAAATTTATAGATACTTTACCAAAAGAAACAATTCATATTCGTTCTGTTCATATAGCAGAAGGACCTGGTGGATTCATACAAGCAACTATTGATTATATTGAGAAATACAAAAAAATTGTTAAAAAGATGTATGCGATTACATTAAAATCAGATAAACATTATATACCAGGATGGAAAAAAGCAACTTCATTTTTAAAAAAGTATGAAGGTGTTTTAGAAATTTCATATGGAAAAGATGGAACTGGTGATATTTATCGTGAAGAAAATCAAAGTTATTTTATACAAAATGTTGATAGAAAAGTTCATTTATTTACTGCAGATGGAGGGTTCGATTTTAGTATAAATTATACACAACAAGAAAAACAAATTTTTGATTTATTAATTTGTTCTTTTATTATTGGTTTACAAACTCTTGCTCTAAACGGTTTTTGTATTGTAAAAATTTTTGATACATATTCTCCTTCTACAAAAGCATTAATTAGTATATGCGGTTCTTGTTTTAAAGAGTATTCATTATATAAACCTGCTACAAGTCGTCCTTGTAATTCAGAACGTTATTTTATTGGTAAAAAATTCAATGGATTGAACAATACTGTTTTAAATGTTTTAAAAACATTTCACGCAAATAGTAAAAATGATTTATTTCCTCAAGTTATTCTTGAGCAAGAAGAAATAAATTATATAGAAACAATTTCTGATATATATGAAAAAAAACAGATTGACTGTATAAATCAAGCAAAAGAGTATGCAAATAATCCTGCACTGTATGAAAATATATATAATATTCATTTTCAAACATCCTATGATTTTTGTCAAACATTTAAGATTCCTACAAAAATTAAAAATCCTCAACCACTTATTTGGTAAGGTAATATTCATTTGCTTGGTTTCATATAATGATGTGCTACGTGTTTTCCAACTACAACAGAAGCATCGTGTTGTGATACTTTATTTTCTGCCATACGATCTAACATAACAAGCATTGTATGTAAAGTTCCTTCACTATATTCCTCATCCGATGTAACCATTATAAATAAATGGGGATAATTGTTAGCAAATTCACTACAAGCTTCTTTCATTTCATCAAAGCTTTTTCCTTGTCTTTTTAGAACTGTTACTTTTGTTATTTCACCCCGAATAAAAGAAGCACGATCTTTTGCTTGATTTGATGTTAATGGTGGTGGCGGAGGCTCCTCACGAAGACGTTTAACATTACGATTTTGTTGTTGTTGTTGTTGTTGTTGTTGTTGTTGTTTTTCTTGATTATTACTCATTCTTTTCTATGTGTTTAAAAAAAATCTTTTTAAATAACGCATAAAATAGTAATATTATGGATGAAGATTCACAACATATTAAAGAATTTCGTAGCCTATTAAGAAGAATCAAAGAACAAATTATTAACAATACTTTATCGGGACAAAATACAGAAATTTTAAAAACAAAAGTAGAAGATAAATTAATTCAATTATACAAATTATTAGAACCTATTGTATTTGATTATAAATCAATTGATACTTTACCATTAGAAGAATATCAAAAGATTTTTAGAAGAACATTAGGTAATTATAAGAGATCGCCGACATATCAAACAGATTTAGAATATTATTTAAAAAGTGATTTAATAAATAATCCATTTACAATTGATACAGATGTGATTGATGATACGAAATATTTACCAAGGTCCGCAATGCCACAAATAATAAATAATAATAATGATCTAACATTAGAGGATCAATATGACAGCCAATGAATGTCCGGAAGGTTTTCATAAACGTGCTTCTTATGTAACAAAAACAGGTAAAAAGGTTGTCGCAGCATGTGTGCGTTCATCATCAAGTTCTTCTAAGACATATACACGAAAGCTTATACCATCTATTAAGTCTTTGTCACGTATGGCTTGTCCATCTGGAATGATTGAACGTAAAGCATACGGTCGTAAATATTCTACGGCGGTTCTCCAACAAGGCTTTAAAAAGAAGACTCGTTCTGGAAAAGAAATTATAGTGAAGCCCCATAAAAAGAATGTTACATCTGTAAAACCGATTTGTATAAAAGATACAGGTTTACCCGGCAAAGGTGAAGATAAAATTGGCCCCTTACGTAAAGGTGAATTAAGTAAATACGGATATACTCTAAAAATATCAGAAAAGGAACGCCAAAAAGCATTAAAAAAAGCAATAGATAAATTTGGTGCTTTGGGTGTATATCGTAAATTGGATGCTGTAACAAAATTAACATCCCGAACAATTCCCGAGGCTTCCAAAATGTTCCAAAAAGATCGTGATTGGGTAAAAGAAACATATGGGCCTCTCAAAGCATTTTAAAAAAATATATTAAAGAAGAAAGATGAAATCGAACACTGTGCTTCTTTTAGTAATAGTGTTAGTTATTATAAATATTGCCGCAATTAATGCGTGGCCATTTGGTTTCCGTGGGTCTTTACAAGGGTTTAAAAATCAACGTGTAGGTAAGCAAGGTTTCCAGAATATTACAACATCATCAGTTCCTGTTATGACAATGCCACAAGGCCCTCCAGGAATGACTATGCCACCTATGACAATGCCATCTACCACTATGCCATCAGGGACAATGCCATCTGCCACACAAAGTTCTATGGGAGGACGCACTATGCCAACTATGCCAACTATGCCAACTATGCCATCTACTATGCCTGCTCAAACATCTACACCTGTTGTAACACCAACAGTTCCTATGCTACCAATTGTAGCACCAAATACCCCAGCACCAGTTGTTGCTCCTCCTCAACAAAGAAGAATGGATGCTTCTGGTAATATAATTCAGGGTTTCAGAAATGCTGCTGAAATGCAAGGAGCGGAGTTTAAGAGAAAGGAAGGTTTCACATCATCTTATTTAGATAATGCTGGTGGTGCGAAAGATATGTATCAGCCTATGGGCGCTTTCGATGGTGTGAATTTACCTACAGGTAATAAATCTGCCTGGCGTTATACTTCTCCGAATGAAGCCTTATTAGGTGCTGAATTCACTCCTGGTGATGATTCTTTATTCATCTTTAAGAACAATCAATGTAAGCCCGAGTGCTGTGGTGCCTCATTCTCGTGCTCTGGTGGATGTGTATGCACTACGGAGAATCAACGTGATTACATTAACGGACGCGGAGGAAATCGTACGAGTCCCGCGGAGGACTAAATAATAATATATAAATAAATATAATATTTATAGAATATATTATAGAATGGGTGGAAATACATCAAGACCGACAACATCAACAACACCTATAGTAGCAGCACCAGCACCAGCACGAGCAACAACAACACCAGCACCATTACCAGGACCAGTGGGACCTCAAGGACCAGCGGGACCAGCAGGACCAGTAGGACCAGCAGGACCAGTAGGAGCAACTGGTGCTCAAGGACCAGCAGGACCAGTAGGACCACAAGGAAATCAAGGACCACAAGGAAATGAAGGACCACAAGGAAATCAAGGAAATCAAGGATTACCTGGTATGAATGCTGATGGAACTATTACTTATCGACGAACGAATGATAATAACGCAGATGGTTTTACACTTACGGAAATACTATTTGGATTAATAATGTCTGAAAATCCACCAACATCTATACAAAAAAATAATTTAACCAAATATTTCTTAATGACAACAACAAAACAACAAGCCTTATCAGTATTATCAAATAGTCTTATACGTCAAATGCCTAAATTATCATTTGCTAGTATGTCAACAACACTACAAAATTGGTTAAATAATCCAGAAAATGCTCCAACAATCGCAATTACTGTTTCTGATAGATTTATAGATTTTTATATCACTATATTGATACCACAACAATTACCTACATCAATTTTATCTCTTATGCGTATAAACCAAACAAATGGAATTCAAATTATTCAACATATTATCACATATATAACAGGTAATCTAACTACTACAGATGCTCAGATTATAGCAGATTTAACAACATATGTTTCAACACATTTTGATGCATCAGGAAATCCCATACCTGGTGTAGCACCATTTCAGAACTATGAAGGATATCAAAACTACTCAAAAATATCTCTTGATAATGGTTCATCTTTATGGCATAATAAAATGAATGGTTCTCCATTCTCTCCTGTCTAATTAGATAAATGTATGATATTTTGATAATTGGTGGAGGTGTAACAGGTCTTTTAGCATATGCTGCTTTCGAAAAAGAAGTATCGAATATCGCAATCATAGACCCTTATTTTGATGGAGGAGATTTAATACAGAAATACGGTTCTATTCAATCCAATACACCATTATCGAAAACAGTGAATGCTTTAAAATTATTAGATCCTACTTATGAATATAATAATAATGATTATCCTCTTGATAAAACGGCTCCATTATATATTCATACACAATTGATACAAGATTTTGTAAAACCAAAAGACTGTATCCAAGATTTTGTAGAATCCTTATCGTTTGAAAATAAGATTTGGTCAGTAAAAACAAGATATTCAGCATACGAATCAAAAGTAATTCTATTATGTCAAGGTTCTAATCCAAAAGTTTTAAATTGTGGAATACCGACAATACGTTTAGAAGATGCGTTAAATAAAGATTCCTTAAAAAAATTTGTAAAACCAAATGATACAGTGATAGTATTCGGAACATCTCATTCTGGCACATTGGTTTTACAAAATTTAGAAGATTTAAAAGTGATAACAACGGCAATACATAAAAGTGTAAAACCATTTTTATTTGCGAAAGATGGTGAATATGATGGTGTTAAAGAAGATGCTGAGTTTATAGCGGAAAAAATCTTAAAGAATGAATTTTCTTACGTAAAACTTTTACACTTACAGCAAGTTGATCAACTTATAAAAGTATCTAAGAAAGCAACAAAAGCAATTTATGCCACAGGATTTGAACCTCGTAATATAAAAATAACTTATAACAATGAAATAAAAGATTCGTCATTATATGATAAAAAAACTGGTTCCATTCTTGGTTGTGAGGGAGTATGGGGTTTTGGAATTGCGTATCCAAGTTCAGCCCCGGATGATATTCACGTAGATGTGGGTATTATTTCATTTGTGGAACATATTTTAAAACATCTAAAAGATATTAAAAATTATTAAAAATTATTAATTTAGATGAACACAGGGTCTCCTAAAAATAATAATCTGGGAACATTTTATACGAATCTTGGAAACAGTGTTAATAAAGGAATAGAGAATATTAACAAAGGTTTGAATAGTATTGGTAGCAACGTCAATAAAGGTTTGAATAGTATTGGTAATAATGTCAATAAAGGTTTGAATAGTATTGGTAATAATGTGAATAAAGGTTTGAATAATACAAATGAAAATTTTAGTAGTTTATTACCATTTAAAACAAATACAGTAAATAATGTAAAAAATGTAAAAAATGTTTCTAATGTAACAAACATTGGTAATAATGAATGGGTTGCCCCATTATTAGTATTTATTGTTATTGCAACAGTATTTATTGTTATTTTTGTAAAATTCCAAGATAAAATAAATGCTGGTATAAATAATATTATTCAAAAAGTTCGTGATGCTTTTAATAAATCATCTACACCACCAGTGGATCCTTCTAAACCACCAGTAGAAACTGTAAATGAGCCCCCATACCCACCTCAAGAAGAACAACAACATGATATTGCTAAACAAACTCATCACAAAACAACAAATATAATTGATAAAATTCTTCCTTCTGGAAAACCTGAAGTATTTAATGTAAATGAAAATGAATATACATATTATGATGCAGAACCATTATGTATGGCATTAGGCGCAGAATTAGCAACATACGACCAAGTAAAAGAAGCGTGGTCAAAAGGTGCTGATTGGTGCAATTATGGATGGGTGAAAGGACAAGCTGCTGTGTATCCTACACAAGATGGAACGTGGCAAAAGATTCAATCTGGCTCAGAAGAAAATAGAAATTCTTGTGGAGTTCCTGGATTAAATGGAGGATATTTTGAAAATCCTGAAATGAAGTTTGGTGTAAATTGTTATGGTGTTAAACCACCGCAATCAGAACATTCAGAAGAAGTCTTAATGAAAAAAGGTAAAATTCCTTTGTCTGTTCCTGCATTAGATGTGGATAAAAAAGTTCAAGATTTTAAAGCAGATATGGATGGAATAGCTGTTTTACCCTTTAGCGAAGAGCAATGGTCAAAACAATAGAGACTTATTTATCATAGATAAGTTTTGGATTCACTGAATAATTATTCTTTTGTTCTAACAAATAAGGATCTATATTATTTTTTTTATCTTGTTCAATATCAGAATCATCATAAGATTCTAAATATTGAATAACTGTATTTGATTTAATCATATCAATATACATCCAAGAGATACATTTTATTTCTATATATTTTATTTCGTCTAATAAATTATCTAGAATATTATTCCAGCAAGTATGTAAATTAGACCATTCATCATCTGAAATTAGGTACTCAAAGTGTTGAAAATGTTCATCATCAAAATAAACATTCTCTCTTACAGGAAATGTATACAATTTATTATATAATAAACGATACATTGTGCTTGATAGTATATCTCCTACCATCATATTATTTATTTCAAAGATATACCCATAATATTTTAAAAAAGGAATTAAGCCATCATTAATAAAATATTTTATGGCTGTCTTTATTTTTATAGGGCCATATTTAGTTGATTCTATGTATAAATTTTGCCATTCTATAAATTTATATTGATTATTCATATTAAATTAAATATATCTTACTATAGAGTATTAAGAATAGTGTTTAGGTCCTTTCATTATGGTTGTGGAGGTAATTGAGTGATTTTTTTAATTTTTAAAAAAGTTTCTGACTTTCTTTCTGTCTTCACAAATTTAATCAAATCACTTGTAATATCTGATTCTTTTTGTTGAATAAAATATTTATGTAAAGAATCTTGTAAAGAATTAAATGTTAATGGAGATATTTTTTTCTCTTCAACAATTTGTAACTTTCCACCAACAATTTGAATAATAGCATGTTTCATATTTTTTTCATCTAATTCTTTAATAATTCTTCTTTCAAATTCATCACGAACAACTCTAGCATTTTGCGTTTGTTTATTCAATGATGTGACTAAATTATCATAATGAACATAACTACGAACAAGATTCGCAATTTCATCTTTATTTACAATAGCATTATTAGAGCTCATTTAACTTATGAATTAGAAATGAATAAAATATATTTTACGCTACGCTATAAACTGTGAATCGGGGTGGAATATTTTAAATGATAATAAATAAATATACAAGTAACAATAATTACTAAAATTAAAAGTATAAACAATATGCTTGTTAAAACGATATATGGAAAAATTCTTTCAAGGACATGATTTAATAAAGGATCAATTAGATATATTTGAACATATTTACGGGATTCATCATTGTTAAATAGCAATAATATATTATGAATCATTTTTTGCAATAATTCCTTTTTTTTATCTTCATTCATATTTCTTACGCCTAAAGAAATTTTTCTATAAAATCGCAGAGTAATGTCGTTTCAAGCACCAATATGGATACATAGTAAAAAAGGTTATAATGTTAAAATAAATACAAAGAAACATTTTATATTTAATAATATCAATGAAATGAAAGAAGTATGGCAAAACCCTAACATTAATAATGATGAATTCAAAGATATTATTCAAAAAATTGGTCAACAAATTGTAGAAGAAGGTAAATCTTGGTTTGCCTCTCCGATTAAACTGGAAACTTTTGAAAAAAAGGTTCAACACATATTTATAAATGAATTTTCCAAACAAAATTATACTTACGGCAAAGTTTATCAAGAAACTTGGAAGTTAAAAAGTATATGGATTTTTTCAAATGGTTTTGAACTTATATGGAATCTTATAGATATTCAGCCATACGAAGTATCTACTACATCCATTATTCCTTCTGAATTTTTAAACTTTACTGAAGAGTTTAACACGATTGAACCCTTTAGTAATAGAACAATTGTGATTCAGTCAACAATAGATGATTTATTAGAGCAAGATGATATTCCTTTTGAATCTTCCGAACAAGATGATACTTTTTCTCCCCGAACGATTCTAAAAGAAAAAATAAAGAACGCAAAAGTCAAGATGATGTTGGCTGAAATGAAAGTATCCAATTTAGAAAAGAAATACTTCCGACTCTATGGCGAATTATTAGATTCCGAATCAGAAAATTCTACTGGGGAGGAAGAATCTTCAAGTGAAGAATAAAGTATGAATTTATTGTAAAAAATCATAGTATATTATTACAGAAGAAGAATGGCAGCCTCCAAGAATTTGAGCAATGCGGTTAGCACAATTGTTGGTTTATTAGTATTAGGTCTCGTTATATTTGCAATTGTGTCATATTTACAACCCGATCTTTTTAAACCAAAACCCGAAGGTTTCAAAGGAACATTATCTGCTGCCTCCAATACTTCTGTTGAAGCTGGTCAGAATGCTACCCCTGGTCCTGTTCGTGCTGATGAAGTAAAAGGTAACCCTAGTGTTGCTGATACACCTGTTGGACCCTCTGATTTTGGTAATGCTGAATCACCCTCAGGTTGCTATCCCCGCGATCAACTAACACCTTCTGAACTCTTACCCAAGGACTCTAATAGCACTTGGGCCGAGCAAAACCCTATGGGTAATGGTTCTCTCAAGGGTAAGAACTTCTTATCTGCGGGTGCTTTAATTGGTGTCAATACAGTTGGACAGAGCTTACGTAATGCGAATCAACAGATTCGTTCTGAGCCCCCGAATCCTCAGGTCCCCGTTTCCATCTTCTCAAACACTACTATTGAGCCAGATGTGAATCGTCGTAACTTTGAAGTTGCTTAAATATTAATTACTATTTAAAATAATCATTTTATGATTATACAATAGCAATAATGGAATCTGTTAAAAAATTATTTGGCTTAGGGCAATATCCTATGGTATACGTTAAAAGTAATGTAGATAGTAAAGAATATTTAGTTCGTGACTTACCTGATAAACAAGGTGCTGCAGATTTATTAGCAAAAGTGAGAATTAAATTAAATAATCTTAAAATCCATTTAGAATCCAAACATCCTGATAAGCCAGAGGTGAAACAGTTAATACAAAATTTTCGTAATGACCCGAAACGTTTCTTAGAATCAACACCTGACGCAGAATTCACAAGTTATAGTGTAAATAAAGGAGAATCTGTTCATTTATGTTTAAGACAAAGAGAAGGTGCTGATGAGTCATTGGTAAAAGAAGAAGTAATGGTATTTGTTGCTCTTCACGAAATGTCTCATATTTTAACGGAATCAATTGGTCACGGAGAAGACTTTTGGAACAACTTTGCTTGGTTATTAAAAGAAGCAGAATTGATTAATATCTATAAACATCAGAACTTTAAAGCACATCCTGTAAAATACTGTGGAATGTCAATTACGGATGAACCTACAATGAAAGAGGGGAGCGATTTATCTGTAGGGAATATGAAGTAATTATAGATGGATGCCCCTCCGAAAGAGAACTTTGAGGAGTTTCAAAGTTTCTTTAATTCAATCTTTAAAGTGAATTTGTTAAATACTTTACAAAAAGTTACATTCACTATAAAATACAATGGATCGATAATAAATTTGCGTAATGATTTATATTCATTTCATACAATATCTGATTTAAAATATGCTATTTATGATGCTTTCGATAAAGCAGAGGAAGCAGCACCAAACAATCAGTTAATATACATTAGGAGGATACAAGATACAATTGAACCTATTGATTTTAGTTGGGATTTAACTTCAAATATCCTAAAACCTGGAACATTACTTACACAATTCGTTACAGGTTCTGGTGAAAAACAACCGATAGGAATCACACCATATAATAATAACCTTTTAGAAAATCGTATTAAAAAAGATTCAATACATTTAATATTATTAAAAGATGTTCTTGCCATGTTAGGTAGTTTACGTCCACCATTCTCTGAAAAAATTTTTAATGGTTCTATATATCCATACTTTCCTTATCTAAAACAGGGTCAAGAATATCCTAATGAAAAAGATAAACAGTTTATTGAAACACGTTTATTTTATAATGAAAAACGATTATTATTTATAAATAAAATACAAGGTTTATTAGAAAAAGGTTTACCATTGGTTCGTCAATCATTTAATGGATTTCGCTATTTACAATTGCGCTGGTCAGAACAAAATATAAAAGAAAGAATTAACACTTTTTTCTTTGAATTAGATGTGAATGAAAGAAGACCATATATGCGTTTATTACCAGCAAGTTCAACCTCTATTTCTAAAATTCATTTAAAAGACATTGAAAATAAAATACCAAATATTTTTGATATTCGTTATTTGAAAGGATGGTCCGATGAACAAAGTCCTAGACCCGATGAAGATTTTGTTTTAGGAAAAATTGCTCTACAATCAAGAATAAAAAATCTCCCAATGATTTATTCAACAATACGTTTGTATTCAGATGGTTCATTTGATATAATTGTTGAACCACCTAAAAATACACGTATTTTATCACCATTTGAAGATTTTGATAACTTTACAAAAGATTTATATGATGGAATTGGTTCTATAAATCGTAAAAAAGATTTACCTGTAATGAATGGTGGTAGATTTAGTTTTAAAATAACACTCGATATAGATAAAAAAGCTTTAACACGTAAAGAAATTAAAAAACGTTTACCTTTCTTTTCTCCATTCTTTCAAGAAATTCCTCCATTACCAAATGAAAATCCCCATATATTATTACGTTATAAATGTGTAAATAATTTTGTAACAGAAGATAATATTTCAAATTATTTAACACAGGTAAATAATAAAAAATTACTCCGTGGTGAAAGCATGATAAATGATATGGTGAATCTAGTAATAGAAGAATTCCAACTTGATAAAGATACTGCTATGCAAAAGGTATCAGATTGGTTTAGAAATAAATCACAAATTCAAGAAGTGCCAAATGGTGAATCAAAAGAATATATACCATTTAAGAATACTGGTATTGATATTGCTATATTTGATAAACATCCAACATACACATTTCATTATGAAAATATTGATAGTTACAAAAATCTTCAAATGATTCATACTTTATTTTCATTAATGTTTTCATTAGACGATGAATATTTTGCTATACCAAAAAGAGAAGTTAGAACATTAGCACAAGCAGAAGAAGATGTAGATAAACAAGAAGAAGAAAGACAAGAAGAAGAAGAGCAAGAGGAAGATTATATGGAAAATGAGCGTGTTTATGATTTTTCAGTGGATGGTGATAATGAGAATGAAGAAGAGTTAACACCAAAAGAAATACTTCGAAAAGCATCAGAAGAAGAGATAGAAGAAGTGAAAGAAATTCATAAAACAATTGAAAGTGAAAAAGATAAAGGAATAGCTAATTTTTTTATTCGTAAATTACAAGAGTTTGATAAAAATCTATTTAAATATGAAGTAAAGTCTAAATTGGATAAAACATATGTTTTACAATGTGCTGCTAATGAAATGAGACAACCCGCTTTATTAACATATCAAGAATATGATCGTATGATTAAAGAATATAGCAGAGAAGATGATAATGTAATATTTCATCAATATCCTCTAGATCCAGGTCAAAAAGAAATAATAACGAAATCTACAGATCCAAATGATATTGTTACAGTTCTTCGTTATGGTTCTAATCCTTCAAAACCTAATTATTTTATCTGTAGCAAATATTTTTGCACAAGAGATGAAATTATGATTTTAGAAAAGGATTTTAGAGGAACAACTTTACGTCATCCAATTACAGATGAAGATGATGGAACAGTAATAACAAAAAAACCAAAAGATACATGTCCATTTTGTATGGGAAAACTTATACAAGATCGCAAGAAACCAGCTGAAGAAGAAACTGTGCTTGAACGTATTGTAAAACCTAATTCAACAAAAAGACATTTATGGGTTGGATTTACAAAAAAATCAGATCACCCTGATGGATTACGTTTACCTTGTTGCTTTGTAAAACATCAATCTATTAAATTTCAGGGAACCAAAAAAATTAAGGACGAATATGATGATGATGATAGTGATGAAGAAAGTATTGGAGAAGGAGATAAGAAACTTATAGAATATATGTCTTCTCTTGGTAATATAGAAAAAAAATATATAGTTGGTGAAGAAAAGTTACCATTGGAAATTTCAAACACAGAAGGACCACAAATAGGGTTAATCCCTAAAGCCTTAGATATGTTATTTGAACAAGATTCTACAAGATTGGTTTCACGAAGAGGAACACCTCAAAAATTAAATCCAAATATAAAAGGGTTTTTACGTTTAGCAGCAGAAAATAAAAGTGAATATTTAGCAGAAAGTTTTTTATCTGCTTTATCACCGTTTTACTTAAGAAGTTCTTCTGAATTAATGAAAAGTGTTATATTATCACCAATAAAACCACGTGTTTTTATTCAAATGAATTATGGAAATCTTGTTCTTGAATTTTATAATCCTAAGTATGTAATAAGAAAGCAAGATGTAAAACGCATGCCATATTGGGCAACAAACGAATTGGGTGTTACATATAATGAATCAAATTCTTTAGAAATTCAGCGTATATTTAATAGCTATCTTCATTTTGTAGAATGGATGAGAGATACTACAACAGTAAAAGAATATAGACATTTTGCCATGATTTTAGCACAATCCAATTTAATACCAAATTTATTACCAAATACAAAAATTAGTATAGCAGGAACAACAATTATTGTGATTGATATTAGTAAAGATAATAGTGTATCAATTCGTTGTCCTCCATATGGATATAATAGTGAACTAATGGATAATAATAATATTATATTTATTATGCATCATTATACAGGAGTTTGGGAACCATTATTTTATGTCGATAATACTGAAATAGATGGGATTCGACAAAATGATTTAACAACACTAGTGTTTCAGAAAGGTAGATACAATGGATGGCCAGAAATTGTTAAAAAATTATATGGAGAATTTAAACGTAGTTGTTCTGGTCCTGGAAAAACTGTATATACAAGTCAGAGTAATATAAATTCAAATGCTCTCATTCCACTAAGTGTATCAAAAAAATATTTAGAAATAATATCACAAAAATATAATAATTTTTCATTTACTGGTATCTTACGTGATGCTTATAATCATGCAGTTGCTATCATATGTGAAGAAAGTGTAGATGGTATAACATATGAAGTTGCCTTACCGGTAATTGATGATGGTATTCTTATAACAGACAAAGAAAATATTCTAAATTGGAATGATTTTAATGTATCGCCTGTAAAAGAAACAATTCGTATATATAAAACTTATTTATTACCTCTTATTGGTTCTCGATACCCTGGATATAATATAAATAAATATTCTATTTCTAAGAAAACAAACTTAATAGTAGGAGTTCAATTAAAGAATCTATTATTTATTCCTGTTGAAGAAACATCAAATACTGTAACAGATGAAAATCAGATTATTCAAACAGATGAATTTGAATGGGATATAAATAGAAAAATTATTTTAGAAAAAAATACAAATTATAAAGATTTTGAATCAAAAATGGTAAAAGAAGAAGATTTAGAAGAAATATATCAACATTTACGTGTAAGTTTTGGTAATTATTTATCAGGAGAAAATGGTTCTTTTATAAAAGAACATATTGAAACAGATATACTGTCAAAAAGAAATAAAGATATGTCGTTGAAAGAAAAACGTAGAAGAATGATGGTTCTCTTTGGAACAGAAGTGATCTCATGGTTTAGCACACAAGAAGCAGATTCTACATTTTCATTTATACGCAATGACTGTAGAATGCTAGGAAAAGAATTATGTAAAGGAAACTGTGTCTGGTTACCTTCAGGTGAAGATGGAGAAGGACAATGTAAAATTCATATACCAGAATCTTCTGAATCAGAAATAAATATTGGTGAAATGCTTACTGTAAGATTAATGGATGAAATAATAAGATATTCGATTCAACGTCGTGAAATATTTAATAATAAAATAGAAAAATTAGTATTCTTTAAAAAAGCAATTCAAATTGGAGAGCAATATATATTACCTGAAAATACTTTAGAATGGTCTGATATGTTACGAGTTGTTTGGAATGAACCTTATCTTGAAAAACCACGATTTTATGAAGAAATATCTTCTAATAAGAATACTAAAGTAAGTAAAGATGCTAAAGATGCTAAAGATGAAGTTGAAAAAGATTTAAATTTAAGCAATACTTTGAAATCATATTTAAATCCAGAGGATCCAAAAACGAATTCATTCCTTTATTATGAGCTTACAAAAGAACCTTCTGTTTTGCCAATCTTGAATAGTATTGGTGTATCAGAAAATGATATTGATGTAACAGAAGATACTTTGTTGTTTAGTGATAATAATTTACGTGAATTACGTGAGTTCTATAAAAATAAAGCTTCTTTTATACAATTAAATTTAACAACCTCGCCAATTACTTCAGAGATATCTAAAGTTCCTAAAAAGAAATTTACTGCATATCCAGTATATGTTTTTGTTATTGATAAACAGAGTTCTGGTTTATTAGTAAAAGATAAAACACATCTTTCGATACCTTTTACTGATTTACCAACAGTGTTAGAAAACTTATTCATCTAAAATATCACAGTCTTGTTTAGATGTAGCAAGAGGTAAAACAATTGCTTGTTCTACTTTCATATCAATAGCTCTTTTTCTACATTCTAACATTCCAAGAACTTCATCGTCCAAATGATTTAGACGAATTTCTCTATAATTTTTATTATCAGGATGCATAATCACTAAATACATATCACTAATACGTAAACCATAATGAGTTTGTAAAAAATATTTATATACATTTAATTGTAATGTATAATGCCAATAATTACAATCTGGTAAATGACTTACTGGACCAAATCCTTTTCCAAAAGGATTGTCTGTTTTAATTTCTTTGGAACGTTTCCAATCGTAAATGACATAAGAATTATCTGATTTACGATAAAATACCATATCTATGCTACCACATAGTTTGAATTCATCCATCCATACCTCCCATTCACTGCGATAAGGCACCAAATCATCTTTTACTTTTTTCCAGAAGTTCATAAAATACTTCCATTCAATTGTATCATAGGTTGCTGGATTGATTTGTTCTGGAGAACCGTGTAAGAATTGTTCAATTGCTAAATGCATAGCAGTTCCAGCAGTAGATGCTTCTTCTCCTTTTGACGACCATTCCTTTTTAATTTTCTCTGGAGTTACACCAGGAGTGTTCCAAACACTAGAAGACCATTTAGGAGATTTCATCATTTTTCGGATTGTTGCATCCGCATCAAAATGCGGAAAGAATTCATGTAGAAACTTTGTGCATGAAATTACTCCTTTCGATGAACCTGCGATATAATAAGTGTGCGTAGGTTCATGGAATACTAAATTATCATCACGAGGATGTTTGTTTGTAAATGTTAACTTTTGCCACGCCTGAGGCATATTATCTATAGTATATAGGTAATAGGGCTTTAATAGTTATTTTTATTTAGTTCCCTTTTTATGCGCCTTAACTTCACATCTACCACTGGAGTGTTTTTTGGGAGTGCCTCCACCAGTTTTACCATTAGGAGGAGGGCAGGAATTAGCTACTTTATCTTTTGTATGACAATATAAATGACCACCATGACTATTTAAATTAGGATAGTTTGTAGGACATGCGTCAAATAATTTACTATCAATTTTAAATCCCTCAGGTTTGTAATTCATATAAAGCACTAATACAACAGCAACAACAACAACAAAAATAGGAATAGCATTCTTCTTCAAAAAGGTTATTGGTTTCATTTCTACTTATAACCGCCATATTCCATATAGAGTTTTCCTAACTTGTTGTCTCCCTTAATAATTCCATCAATGGATAAAGTTCCTCCAAGTTCGTTCGTTGATTTCCCAGTATAATATAATAAATATTTACCGGCTTTTCTTGCTCCTTCAATAATCTTTTTTAAACGAGCATCTTTCTTATAACGTTGTTCCACCGCTTCACGCAGTAATTTTTCTTTCTTCAAAGCAAAACCAGCCGCATTAAATTCTGCTCGATTGGATTTAAACTTTGCCGGAGTAATTTCTGATTTTACCATTGTTGATTCTTCTTTCAGTAATTGATGATCACGATCTTCAGGTATTGGCTTTACAGGTTCTTGAAGTCTTAAATTTGTAAATTTCTGATGAATTGTTCCTTGATGACCAAATATGCTTGATGCTAAAGTTGGTTTGTTTGTTCCATACTTATACATCATACCTGCCATATAATGTTCTAAAGATGGATATGTGCTACCAGGTTCTTCAGGATCTTCAATAGGGAATGGAGCAGTAGGTCCTAACCAACGACCCGCACCTTTATCACCGATTTTAAGTTTATCTTCTAAAGATGCTTCACTGAAGAACTGGAATATTTCATTTCTAGCATATGTTTTAGCTTCTGGCGCAGCTTCACCAACTTCCACAGGAATTGTTCTAGATAAAGGTTTTAATGAGTCTAATAACTTTTGTTCTTCTTTTGCTGCTACATCGGATGGTGTTATAGTTTTTGATTCTTTCAATGCCTCTTTTGCATCTTTTGTTTCTTCATCTTCTTCATCTTTTTCCTCTTTTTCCTCTTCTTGTTGAATTATAGATTTCTCAATAGGTTTTGTTTCTAAAGGTTTCACTATTGGAGCATAAGATGTTTCATCAATTTCTTCTTGTGTAGAAATGTTTTCTTTTTTCTTAAAGATAAACCAACGATTGAAGAAGGAAAATTGTTTTACAATGTCAGGCATTTGAAATCGTTCTGTTGATTTACCACCCATTTTATAAGATTCAGAAAACATATTGGTGCTATTTTCTAAACCAATTTCTTTTAACTCTTCTGGATTTAATAATGAAAAGCCATTTTCATTCATACGATTCTTAAAGTATGTAAAATTCATTAAATATTCATCATGTGGTTTCCCAATACTAATAAAGTGGACATTAATTTTAAGACCAAGTGATTCTTCGTCATTTGATAAATCATCTTTATCATATTCTTTACGAATTGTCCAAATCAAAGAACTCTTTTCTTCCCCCGTTTTTGATTTACTCTTCTCAGTATCTTTTAAGAATTCAAATATAGATTCACCATCAAAACAACACCCAAAGAAATATCCACCGATTTTAATAGTTTCACGAATGTTTTGCAACAATCCATCTAATTTTTCTTTTGATTCAAAGAAATAATGTAAAGCAAACATACAACTCATCGCATCAGCGCCATCTTTTAATTCAGAAGCAGCAACTCTATCAATCATTGGAGGAATTGGTCCACTTGGTTTCTCTCCAAAAACGCTTCGTAAAATATCAGATTCTTGAACTGTTTCACCAGCCTTTCCATCAAGAATACGTTTGGATGTATCACCAATTACAAATACCATTGGTGGTAATGTAATGCGGAATTTCTGTTGAATCTCTAAATAACGAGCATATGTTCCATTTTCATTTCCTGTAATATTATTACCAGCATTGTCAATACCAAGAACAAATGAAACTTTCTGATCATTCCAACGACGAATATCAGAACCTTCGCCACACGCAATATCAATTAATTTAGAACCAGTTTTTAAACAATGACCATATAGAACAACTTCCTTAATATATCCATTATGAAATCCTCTTAATCCTTTTACAAGTTTTACATCTTCTACAGGTGCTTTACGTTCAAAGTATTTTAGAGCAAGAGTATTTCGTTTTTCTATTGTGTTTAAATTTTCAGTCGCTTCCTTTTCTGTTTGTTGGTCTGAACCTGTTTTAATCATATGAGGAGTAATAGGGTCGTGAATAGAATTCCATACACTATTTGCCACCATTTCAGAATTCATTGTTCGACTGTAATCACCTTTCTTTTCTCCCTTTTGTAACCTTTCAGTCTTATCGTGACGAATACGAATAGGAATCCAACGCCAACCACGAGGTTTAGAAGGATCATATGCCATTTCAATAATACTTTTATCTTGAATAGGTTCATTATTAATTGTAGTAGCAATATATTCTTCTTGTGTAGCAGGATCAACTTGTATAATTCCATAACAAATAGATGCCATTGGATCACTAAAGTCTTTCGGATAGAAAGGAACTGGTCTATAACGAACTGCTTCTTGAACTTGAGATGGTTTAATATCATTTAAAATCATGTCACGAGGATTGTATGCTTTCTGTTGTTGAGAACCCACAAATAAACGTAAGGTTTTATAGCGAATTGTTTCATCCGTATCTGGAGCAATACCAATTGCAACACGATCTAACTTTTTATTTTCAGGTTCTTTCTCAAATCTTACTAAGAAATCAATTGTATTATCGTGTGCTGGTTTCCACTTAAATTGTTCATAAAATGTTACTCCAGGTTTTACTATCTTTCTCTCGTCATCATAACCAGGTAAAGGAGAATTATTCGGTGTTAGAATTAATCCATCTGTATTATACTCGTGACCAGTATCAAGAGCAATCTTAGAGAGTTTGAAAATTGGTATATCACCAGGAGGAGCAAAATAATACTTTTTCATACTTACTTGAATTTGAATACTGGGTGTCATATATTTAATAATAGGTGTAGGTTCCTTATTGAACTTTTCCATCCAACTAACCATTTCTTTATAACGAGTATTTACATCCTCTTCTTTTGAATAAAATGGAAGATTACTTACAAGTTTCTTATCAGTTGTATAATAAATATCAAACGCTAAAAACTTCTGAATAGATTTGTTTTCTCTGTCTTTTGTAACAAATTCACCATCAATAATGGATTCACGACACGATGGTTGCGACATTCCAGTTCTATATACATTCATTGCCATATCAATCAAGAAGAGTTCTCCTTTCCCATCCACAAATGCTAAACAACGTAATCCATCTGCTTTGTCCGTTACATTATAACCACTTCGAATATTTGGAACACCTTCTACAATATCTTTTATAAAGTTCTGTTGTTCTAAAGTGATTGGAGCACATCCAATAAATCGTTCTGTTTTTGTAATGCTTTGATAAGAAGAAAGAGCTTTTGTTCTCTGAATATTATTAATCAAGATAGAAGACTTTTGGATTCCTCGCAACACTTCACCAATTCCCTTAATTAAACGCTTAAATGCATTTTCTACATCATCTCCTTCTAAACGAACAAGTTCAACTTCAATTTCATACATATAAGGTGCCAATGCCAAATCTTGGTCATTAAACTTATGTTGCCAAATATAATTATTTTGTAAACTTCTTTTTGTAGATCTCACAATCGATAAATCATAACGAATACCTTTATCATTAAATGACCAGCGACGAATCAAACGAAATGCTTTCTTCTGTTGAGCCCATTTACCAAAGATTTCTTTGATGCGAAAATCATTGTTTTCCATCGGAATTTCACGACGTGTTTTTACACGCACAGAATAATCTTCAATATCTACTTGAGAATCTGGAGAAGCACTATCTTTTTTCATAGCACTAAATGGTTTACCATTTAAAATATCATCACGACAATATTGTTGAATTACACCCATCGTATTTACTGTAAAACGAACGTGATGTTCAGGTGTCATAATTGTAAGACGGTCTTCTTGAGATAATTCTTTCAGCCCTTTTGATCTTAATCTTTGTGCAACTTGAAAGAATGTTGTAGCATCTACAGAACCTTTTCCAAATGTACACTCAAGTTCATAGTCAGAATGTTTTATCCAATCCTCAAGTTGCTTTTTAATAGCAGAACCTTCAGCGCTACGCAACTCCATTACTTTAAATGTATTTTTTTATAAAACCCTTATCAATTTTTATCTTTTTATGTTCTAAACAAATTCGTTATTTATATAACGAATTGCTTCTGCTTTACCTATTAGTATACTATAGTCCTCCTTTTTAGGCTTTTCTACATTGATAGTTAAATGATATTCATTTAATTTATCTTTTAATTCTTTTACAGTTCCTTCAGCAAGAGGCCAAGTAATTTTATAATTATTTTTTTCTAACTCAAAAAACCATTTCTTGAAAAAAGGTCGGGCTTCTTCCTCAGGTTGATTTACATAAATACTTCTTGAACCCCAAGATACTAAATAAATTGGATTTTCTTTTGTCCATTGCCGTAAATCAGATGGGAAACAGAAAATTTTTTTATGGATTTCATCCACTTCCATAATCTGAATATTTAAGATATAGCATAATGCTTTATTCAATTCGGGAGTATTTTGAGGCGGTGATATAGCAGAAGATTCTTGTTCCTGTAGTTGTTCAACTGTCTTACTGCGATTCCATCCACGACCTTTTAATTCATTTTGAAACCTCTCATTTACTTTCACAATCATATCTCTTAAAATCCCTTTTCTTATTAAGAAGTTTCCAGCACGATATTCGGGATTTGTGTGCCATAATACAAGTGATACTGGTCCTGGAGGATTCAAAGGAACAACTCCTAGATTACCGGGACCAACCAAAGGATTTGATTCACTTTCGCATGTGTCTGAATAAATTTTAATAGAAATATTCGGAACCATTATATCTTTATTTTTGTTTTGTTGAATCCATCCTTCAATTTGTTCTATTTGACTTGTCATTTTACCTATACAAATATAGTGTTCATGTTTTAAACCTTATTCATAACTCATTTTTAAAGCATCCGATGCTTTTTGTTGTTCTTGTTCACGATTTTCAAAAGCTTCACGATTCTTCTTACAAAATTCTAAAAAACCAAGTAATTCTTTAAATGTATTTGTTTCAATTCGTGAAACATCAAAAAAAATACCATTTGAATTTTCACTGAAGGAAGAAGCATTTTTCTTCAGAATCCGAAACACTTCTTCTTGCTCAATCTTGTTTAATGTTTTTAAGTTTTCTAAAAACATTTTACGTTCTTCATAATCTTCAATTTCATTATGACTCATCTTCCTCTGAAACTATATTCTTTTCTTGTTGAACACCCCTTTCCGCATCGGAAATAGAAACTTTCTTACCAGTGTTTTCTAAGAAAATACCAACACTCAGTATAGATTCATCGTTCACTTGAAATCTTGATTTCTTAATTTCAACACGAATAATATCTCCAATAATTACATTTTCAAATTCTTCATTTCCAATATGTAAATCACGAGGAATAATTACACGAATCGCATTTTTATAATTCAAATAAATACCCATTTTATTTTTACGAATTACTTCACCTTCAATTACAGCGCCTTCAGGAGGATTAATTACATTCCCTTGAACTTGAACATAAAATTGATAATCTCCTGTAAATCTTCCATTTGGTGACTTTCCCATAGATTGTGAAATTATTTTTAAAGAATCACTGACAACAAATCCATGTTTTGAACAACGATTTTCAAGTTTATCTTTTAACTTGAGTAATAACAAATTTTTAATAGATGGAATTTCTTTTGAGAAATCATTTGGAGTCAAAGATACTTGTTCTTCAAAAAGTGCAATATGCTCCATTCTTCTTATATACTATCTTATGTTTTCTTTAACTTATGTTACCAATTTTATTATTTTTTTACTTTGTCACTTTGTCACTTTTGATACTTTTGATACTTTTGTTTCTTTCGTAACTTTTGTTTCTTTCGTAACTTTCGTAACTTTCGTTACTTTTCTCTTTAATATTTTAGGGCGATGACCTGTTTTATAAGCGGCAATAGGACGATAAAACCAACGTTTACCATTTACTTTTTCAATATCCATCCATCGTAAGACAAATTCTTCTAAAGCACAATATGTATTAGGATTTCTAGGAAATAGAATATTTTCTTTCTTTCCTTTTTTAGCCTTTTGTTCTTTCATAGCAGTAAATACAGTTTCATTTAAATCAAAATCTGGTAATCCAGCTTCTTTTAAAAGAGAGCCAAATTTAAATAATATTTTTAATTTAGGTGCCACAGTTTGAACATCGCTACATACTGCTCCAGATGGAGGATTTTGATCTACATCCGCAACTCGTGATTTTACACCATCTACAACTTTAAAGGAAAGAGAACCTTTTTTAGGCACGAGAAATCCATAAATAGGAGCAGTTGTTTCTACATTTGCTTTTAATGAATTGTATGGATCTTTTACATCTTTTTCTACAATTTTAATAATAATTTCACTACACAACTTGTCATTACACCAATACATAATATTATACGGTTCGTTTAATAATATATATCTAAATATATTATCATTCATTGTATCATAATTCATTATTTGTTCTTTTGCCACTTTTTTTACGGAAGGATTCTCATCTTTTGATAAATGTATCTGTTCTGAAAATGTTAAACAATAATCCCAAATAAATTCTAAACAAACATAACTTAAAACTAATCTGTATCTTTCAACATCTCTCATTCTTTTATATAACCAAACAATCATTTCTAATTTATCTTTTATTTCATCAGAAATAGCAGGATTATGTTTGAATTTATCATATAGAGCATTAATAACTAATTTAGATACTGAATTTGTATCAGCAGATCCAGCTTCTATTTTCCCACACCATTCAAATACTGTTGGCCAAAATGTATTTGTGATAGGAACATTTTCATTATATGTTTTTACATCTGTTTCTTTTAAAATTGTTATTTCTTGTTGAATTGGTCTAAAATTATCTTGTTTTACAGGATATTCTGCACTACGTATAGATAAGGGAATTTCTAAATCTTTTAACTTTAATGGTTGAAATAAATAGTAGCCATTTCTATAGGTAATATATCCTTCTTTATTATTCACTTTTAGACGGAATGATTTATTGTTCACAATATCATGAAGAATAGAGAATAGTGCTTCTGATGGTATAGCACTAAATAATTCTGTTATATCTTGTGCTCGTATCATCATAAAATTATTTTGAAATAATTCACGAATTTTTGATTTTACTTGGTTCTCCCTCCATTGAGAAGCATAATCATCATATGTTGAATTATCTAAATCATCAGGGTCAATATCGATAGGTTCTTTACAAGTATATTCACATTCCATCCAATCACACATATTTGTAAAATCTAGATCATTAAAACTAATAGAACGTTTATTTCCTTGAGCATCAATTTCTTCTTTATCTTCCAACCCTTTAATAATATTTACATCAATATTTAAATTACAATCTAAAGCATTTTCTTTAATAACTCTCGTTACATTACCAATTTGTTGTGATTTTAACATTGCTTTACGATACATATAAACATCAGCAGATTCTCTTTGGTCTTTTAAGATGTTTACTAAGAGATATACAATACAGTTCCTCTTCTCTGGTGGTAATAGAGCATGACTACAAGTGCGGATACCACGTCCTAATACTTGTTCCATACGATTTAAATGATACCAACTATCAAATACATATATTTCACGTATATAACGTAAATCAATACCTTCTGACGCAACTTCAGAACCAATCACAATTTTAACTTCACCTCCATCAAAGTTTGTTTTTGCTCTTTCTGCTTCAATCATTTCATTGTTCTTTGGACTCAAACTTTTATTACCTGTTAATAAAATATATTTCGCAGGAACAAATTTATGATCCGCTGTATGTTGTTTTTCTCTTAAAGAACATTTTGCACATTGTCTTCCTTTTCCATCTTGAATACCATCAACTAATAATGTTCTATCACGACCATATGGAGTATAACCATTTGCTTCAAGAGCAAGTGCTAAAGGTAAAGCCCCAGATTTAATGAAACGACTATAGATAAAAATAGCACCTTCTGTTTTACGAATATTTTTAATAATAAATGCAGCCTTTGGTGAATAATTTTGTAACTCCTCTTCCAAAAGCCAAGTAGCGCTCTCTAACTTCGATTTGAATCTCATAAAGTTTTTTGTTGAGAACTGTGGTCCACTATCAAAACAATTATCAAAACCTTCATCACGAATTCTTGAGGACCCTTCATCTATTGATGGATATAACCAATTTCCAGATTGAATCATAGTATCTACACTTGCTAAACTAAGTTGACTTGTATTTAATGATTCTTCAAATATAGATACAAAATCATTATATGTTTCATCACTGTATGTTAAAGGAATTAAAGGAAGTTCTAACAATCCTTTTAATTGTTGATCGGTTAATTGAATAACTTCTCTTTTTGGTCCATTGGAAAACCATTTTTTTAATCTAGGTATAGAGGTATCAATTGGTTTTAAACGAATAGGAAATGTAATTGGCGTTTCTCCTCGCATATAAGAAACATAATTTTTAACTGTATTACCAAATAATATTTTTCCATCTTTTGTAAAGGCATTTTCCTTAAATATATAGGATTCTTTTAAGGGAGCACGTTTATCATTTTCTAAAAGTAAATTTAATAGAAATAATATTTCTGAATATTTATTGTACATTGGTGTTGCAGTTAAAAGAACTAGTTTTAGTGAAAAAGATTGTTGAAGAACTCTATATAAAGCAGGTGTTAACTTTTTTCCTTGTGCTGCGTCGGATAATTCTGTCTCAGTTTCATCTATTCTATCCTCTTCATTGGATGAATTGTCACGTAAATTATGGGCCTCATCAATTACCATACAATGTCCTGAAAATGCTTTGTCTAACTTTTTATTGATTCTTAAATCACGTTCTCTTAAATCATCGATTGGAGGAATCGAATCCATAATTCTTTTAATAAAAGAATACAGTTGATAATATCCCATAATTTCATAGCGTGATTTTACCATTTGTTTTACTTTACGTTCAATCACACGTCTATCTTTTTCATATTCTGTATTTGTTAATTGTAAATATAAATTACCAGTGCAGCCAGTGTGTGTATTAGGAATATCAGATTCTTTTGGTATCATTACATTATTAATATCAAAAATAGTTCTTTCAAAATTTGGTTGAATATTCGGGGGAGCAATTAAATATACTTTTTTTCTTGGTTGTATATATAAATTTGCTTCTGCTATACCAATAGCAGCGCAAGTTTTTCCTACGCCTACACCGTGATATAATAAAGCAGAATTATATGGTGTTTTACCGGATAAAAAATTTTTCACAAATCGCTGTAATGGACTTACTTCAAACTCTACAACAGTATCACAAGGACTTGCTTCACCATTTTCTATTGCATCCATTTGTTGTTCAATCGATTCTGTTTGATTTTCTCCAAATTCTCGTTTTTTGAATAATTTTTGAATAAAATCAGGGTCTTCTAAAGCAGGGTATAAACCATATTCTTCCTCATAATCTGTATCATCGGGAAATAATCCCTTTGCCATCATTTGTTGAACTAAACTTTCTCTAACTGTTGGATCAGTTGCTACTGACCATTGATCCAACAATTCATCTTTCGTGGATGCCATCTATCTATAATTTAGGTATACCGTAGAGGACAATATCCTCGTAACATACTACTTGCTCTCAAAAGAACTTCTTTCTTTTCAATGTTTTCAGGACGAATCTTTTTCAAACATTCGTCTAAAGTAAACCAATTTACATCACCAATTTCTTGAGCCATAAATTTATTTGCTGAATCATATTTCACTTCTTTTTCAGAATTATAAAACATAATATAGTATTTATGACAATAATGAATATGGTTTGAACCAAAAAATGTTTCAGTAATTGGTTCTAAATTACGAACAAAAAGCACATCATTTTCTTCAATACCAGTTTCTTCATATAATTCACGAAAAGCACATTGTAATTCATATTCTCGTGGATCACGACGACCTTTTGGAAAACCCCATTCAGCAGATAACCAAGGTTCCTTAATATCATTAATCATAGATTCTAAAGTAACAATCTTATTACAAGATAAATCTTGAACTCCTTCTTTCAATAAATTAAATTTTACTTTTGATGATTCTTTATCACTTTTATAATTTAACGATTGTTCCTTTGGTGTTCCCCATAGTTCTGACCATAAGGAATCAAAATCATTTGTAAGAAGTTTTTTATGTTCACTACTTGTCATAGTTGCGATATGATATTTAATATATTCAACATCTGTAATCTTATATTTACCTCTCATTAATTCAATAAATCCTAAACTATCACGACGTTGAATCATTAAAAATTGTATATCTTTCAAAACTCTCTCATAACCAGAAATAGAATTTTCATTATGTAATAATTCCTCTGCTTGCAAAAAACCTTCAGGTAACTTTACTAGAATTACACCATAACTTGTAACAGGTGATAAACAATTTTTTAAATAGTGGCCTGTCTCACCACAATTAGAACAAAAAGGATTTTTTTTCATTAGTGTTATTATTATATAGTATACGTGATTTACGTTTAAATATAATATTATAAATTAATTACATTAAATAGATTCATGAAGGTGTTACCAGCAACGTGGGGTCCACCTATGTGGCTAACAATACATATAATAGCCTTAGGATATCCTGTAAAACCAACTTACGGTGATAAGAAAGCAGCAAAAGATTTCTTTGAAAGTCTACAATTCTTAATCCCGTGTCCTCAATGTAGAGAACATTATAGGAGTCATTTATTAAAATATCCTATTACTCCTCATTTAGATAGAAAAGAAGATTTATTCAAATATACTGTTATGTTACATAATGAAGTAAATAAATCTTTGAATAAACCACAATTTACAGAAGTAGAAGCGCTTCTATATATTAAAAGACTTGGTTTAAGAAAAGAATCACCAATAATAACGAAAGAAATGTTTGAAGAAATTGATATGCGTTCTATGGTAAAAGGAGGATTTATTGGTGCTGGTCTAACATTTGTTACAGGAGTAGCAATATATTATTTCTCTAGGAATGATAGATGAAGGATTTGGGTCCCGCACTTTTAGAGGGATTACAAATTCCAAAAGAATCAACTAGATCTATAAAAAAGACTGTTAAAAAAGTTGTAGTAAAACCTCTTTTTACGGATGAAGAAATGGCGAAAAAAGAAGGAACACATATGACAGAAAAAGATGCTGAAACAATTTTTGATGAAGATGTGGATGTGTATGTAGGAGATGAGTTATTAGCAAAGTTTAGAAAAAATGTTATACCAAAAGATATTATTCAAAAGGGGTGGGAATCATTTTATGAAACTGCTGCCACGAGTAGAAATCGTGGAGCTGCCGCTGGACCTATCGCACAAAAAGGTGTGTACTGGAAAAAGAGGAAACCTGTTGAAATTAAAGGATGGTCAACGAGATATATGCAAGATGGTAAATTATCAAAAATGCGTGTAAATAATTTAGTATATTCAAGTGTTCTAGGATATTTTGAAGAAACTCCTTTTATGAAACTCCCATGTCGTTTAACATCCTATACCCAAAGATATTTTGAGAATTATCAACGAGGCATTCCTTATATACAGTTCTTAAATAAATGTTTTGAAGAGTTAACACCCACAGAGTATAATAAACAGTTAGCAAGAGCAAAGAAGAATCCTTCCTATCGTATTGACGGCACCGCTTTTTCATCCGTCACGATTAATCGTAACTTTCGAACTGGATTACATAAAGATGCTGGTGATTTTAAAGAAGGATTTGGTAATCTATCCGCCATTGAGCGTGGTAAATATTCTGGTGGATATACTATCTTTCCTAGATACGGTATTGGATTTAATGTAAGAACTGGAGATTATCTTGCTATGAATGTTCATGAATATCACTGTAATACTGAAATGACAGAGTCAGTAGAACAAAAGAAATATAACAAGTCGTTACCACGAATTCATTTTGATGATAAATCTACGGGTGCTTTAGGATCTGAAAAAGATTTTACAAGAATATCATTTGTATGTTATTTAAGAGAAAAATTAATTGATTGTAAGCCGAGTGAATCAAAAAAATATTATGATAGAATTGATTTTGATGTTAAAAAAGGGTCTTTAAAAAAGTCTTTAAAAAAGTCTTTAAAAAAGAATAAAAAGATAAATAATGCAACAAAAAAGAATAAATCTGATTAACAGATTAGATGGACTTGGTTACAAAAGGAATTGATAGTATATTTGTTCTGAGTTTAGTAGGATTTGTTGTCTTTTTAATCCTATTATATGTTCATTATTATGTTACACCTATTTTTTTTCTTGCTTTCTTACCAAGAAAAGAAAGTATAGCACCTCCAGATTCAATGATTAATTCACAAACAAGATCACTCAATTTTGCAAATAAAGCCGCACCAGAAATAAATGATACAGAATTATTATTTGATAAAATAACGAATTTCAAATATGAAAATTTTACAATTAGTTTTGATGTATATTTTAATGGTGAATATAGGGCTACAAGTTCTCCTCGTGTTATAATGTATTTTGCGAAGAATCCATTAACTCCTCTTTCTTCATTACCAGAAGATTCTACTTTAGTAGGTTCAATATATTTTATTGAAACAAATTTTATAGTATATGCTGACCCTGTTGTAAATGATTTAAATATTGCTATTGTGACTAAAAAAACTACAACAGCATCAAGAGTCTTAGAATTAGCAGCAACTATTAAGAATGTTCCAATTAAAAAACCATTTCAAATAACACTTATTGTTGGAAAAACATTTATAGAAGTGTATAAAGACAAAAAATTAGTAAAAACATATAAATACGAAGCTGCTCTAGATACTGGTTCAGCAACGAATAATAACTTATATTCACCTTTATCTGGAATTGTAGGGGATACAATTAAAATAGGAAATGTTCAATACTTTGATTCAATAATACGAAGTGACCAAGTGCGTCTTGCTACAAATGAATTAAAACCAGAATCTTTTTTTAAGTGATTTAGTAGATGGATACTGTAACAAATCCAAAGATCAAATATATATACATATTTATGATAATATGTATTGTATCATTTATTGTATTATATTTTATTCAAATGCCTAGCACAAGTCTAAATGTTGAAAAGAAAGGTCCTTATAATTTATATGAGCCTGGAGGAAGACATTTATTTACAAATAATAATTTATTTAAAACAAATACATCTGTATCATTTCAAGGATTCTTTTATTTAGAAGGTTTACAAAAGACTGGTATTGTAAGAAATTGTAGGCCTACGGTGGATGCGAGTGGTTCTTGTGCTGATTCAGATACAGGAAGATTTGACGTATGCCAATGTTCTGGAAATGATTGTTCTCAATGTAACCACAGTGAATATGTTTCATTACTTGATATAAATGGAGAAACTACTGTTTTAGAAATTCTTCCTTCACCCGACGCAGGTCGTCAAAATAAAGCATACACTCAATTAACTATTAAAACACAAGCAACAGATAATTTACAAATAGAAACCTTTGTTCTTCCTCCTATTCCTTTTCAAAAATGGATAATGATAACAATAAATCGTGATGGTCGTAGATTTGACATATATTATAATGATACACTTGTTCTTTCTAAACTTGCTTCAGCACCATTATATACAGGAGCAGTAAGTAGTGATATTTTAGTTGGTAGTAAAGATTTAAGTGGTTCTTGTGGATTCTTTACAGTATATTCAACATCTCAAACTGCGACAGATATTTCTAGACAATATAAGACATTTACTTCTACTCGTGATTCCCCATTATTTGATACTGCCCCTCCGACAATGGATTGGAAAAGTTTATCAGTGGCAACAATGTCATTGGATACTATTGCTCCGCAAAAAGCATCAATACCATCTTTTGGTTTATCAAGTTTATGTGTTGGTTCCGACTGTATTAATAATCCTACAAATCCTCCAGCAAAACCATATTATGAGTGGAGATCTTCTTACGCATAAACAGAATGGAAGCACTTAATAACTCTTCGAAAGGAAAAACATTTGGTTTCAATGTCTTAATTTATGTAATTACCATTATTGTTGTAATGGTATTTATATATTTTATTTATAAATTCTTATATGGTTCCAACGTATTTGTAACAAATTTAATTAATGAAGGTAAACTTCTTGATGCTTCAGACCCAAAGAATGCCATACATAATCAAAGGATACCAAATATTTATGAAGGAGGTAAGTGTTCTATCAATTTTTGGATCTACATAAACAAAATTCAAACTGGAACACGTAAGCATTTAATTGAAATTGGACCTGATACTATGACAGAGGGTGATAATAAGTTTTCAACAATATTAGTTGCTTTAGCAGCAACAACTCCTACATTATTAGTTCGTGTTGATACAGTTGGAAGTGGACCTACATTTGATGCTTCTGGAGGAAATTTTGGTATTGTTGATTGTTCTGGTAGTGATAGTGATTGTTCTAATAATAATATAATAACGAAAGGTTTAAACAAAGGGTTTGCTAAAATTACCGATACAAATATTGTAAATAAAATGAAAGACAATTCATTAAGTTCTAGTATAATGAATAGATTTTTTGAACCATTTACAAGCATTGATGAAAATAGTATTGTTAATTCATCGGCTACTTGTGATGTAAAAGATATTGAAATGCAAACTTATGTTAATGTGTGTCTTATATTGTCTGGTAAAACACTTGATATTTATTTACAAGGAAAACTTAAAAAAACTTGTGTGTATAATCATTTTTTCAAGGTAGACCCTGTTGGCGTTACACTAAGAAGTTTACAAGGTCATGGAGAGTTTAGAGGGTTTGATGGTGAAATAGGTCGCATACAAGTGTTTAATACTGAGCTAACGCCTGATGAAATATATAAGAATTATTTGGCAGGACAAAATGGTTCTGCTTCTACCAATGATCCATTAGCTTTTATTAAATACATATTTACCGGCACTGCTTAAATAATGTAAATAAATAGTAATGGATAGTGGATTGCCAGGAGAAATAGGCATTGGTTCAGGAATTATTGTATTAACGGCTATAATATTCTTTTTAGTGAAAATGGTATACCAAACAACAAGTGTTCTACAAAAACGTTTCACTGAGATTCTACCATATACATTAAATGCTTCTGATGGTAAAAAAGTTATACAGCAAGATTTATCAAAAGATCCTGATGCTATACCTATATTACCATCTGACAATGAACGCACCGGTATTGAATTTTCATATTCATTCTTTTTATACGTAAATGAAGGAACAATTAATGGTGAAGATGTTTTGAAATCTGTTTTCTACAAAGGATATGATGGAAGTCCTTGGCCTTTAATGTCTCCCGGCGTATTCATAAAAGGTGATACAAATACTATGAGAATTGTATATAATAGTAATGCTGAACCATATAATTTTGTAGATATTGAAAATATACCAATTGGTAAATACTTTCATACAGTATTAAATTTTAAATCACGTGCTTTGGAAGTTCATGTGAATGGAAGAATAGTTAAAAAACTGAGTTTTCCTGAAACAATTCCTCATTCTAATTTTAGTAATATTGTATTATTTAATACTGCTACAATGACAGTTAATCGCCCTCCGTATGGAAATATTCAATTCCAAGGTGCTATCAATGGTCAAATAAGTAATTTAATGTATACCCGGTATGCTCTATCATTTGGTGAAATGCAAAATTTACTGAATAAAGGTCCATCAAATGTTGTGAAAGAAACAACAAAAGAAACTCCCCCATATTTGGCTGATTCTTGGTGGTCGGATCAATCATAGATTATCGTAGATTATAATAAATTTATTCCTCTCCGAAAGATTTCTTTTAAATCAATAAATAAGTGTATTAAACATCTATTTCTTTTTTAGCATAAGAAGATGACTGGCGGAGGCTTATTAACTCTTGTAACATATGGAGCTCAAAATGTGTTACTGAGTGGTAATCCGCAAATGACATATTTTTACAAAGCATTTCGTCGTTACTCACATTTTTCAATGGAGAATGTGACTAAACAGTTGGAAGGTCCGACAGAGTTACAATATGACCAACAAATCAGTTTAAGGTTGAAAATTGACCGTGTAGGTGACTTGGTTTCGGATATGTATTTCACATTTGAAATACCAGATATTTATTCTAAATATATTGAACCAACTGGTTCATTTAATAGGCAATATGAATTTCAATGGGCACGATATTTAGGTGCTGCTCTTATCAACAATGTTGGATTTTATGTTGGGGGCACAAAAGTTCAAGAGTTTGATGGAACTTATATTATGAGTCGTGCTCTTTTAGATTACGATAAAGATAAGTTACAAAAATGGAAAAATTTGGTTGGGGACGTTCCTAACTTAACAGATCCTACAAATGGATTATATGCAGGTGGCTCACTAAATCAAGGATATCCAACTGTTATTCCAGATCCTACAAAAGTAGGACAATCACAAACAAATCGCCCTTCCATATTCGGTCGTGATATTACAGTGCCTTTACCATTTTGGTTTACAGAAGCAACATCACAAGCGTTACCCTTAGTTGGTTTACAATATCATGAATGTGAAGTGAAAATTAATCTGAATCCAGTTCAAGAATTATATAATATTTTAGATGCTTCAGGATTTCGTGTAACACCAGGATATCGTGTATTATCTTCAACTACTAATAATAATAATAATATACCAACATATGGTTTAACAAATGATGTAATTACACAAATTAAAAATTTCTTAGTTGATATTAATTATACTACACCAATTTTTAATAATTGGCCGTTAAATGCTAGGCTACAAACGACATATGTATATTTAACAGAAGAGGATAGAAAAGCATTTGCTTCTTCTTCATTATCCTATTTATACAATGAAGTGAGAATGTTTCCTTTTGAAGGTTTATACAATAGACAACTCTTAGATATTGAGTGTCATAATCCAATTACACGATTGTTTTTTGTTCCTAGAAGATCAGATTCTCCCTACAGAAATGATTTTGGGAACTTAACAAATTGGTATAATTATCCGAAACCACCTTTTGTTCCTACACCAAACGTAAATACATATTTACAAAATTCAGGTTCTTCAGGATTATTAATCCCTCAAGGACAAATTGAAATTGTTAGAGCAATTCGAGTTCTTGTAGAAGGAAATGAAATTCAACAAGAAAAACCAGTAGATTATTTTACAAGAGTTGTTCCTTATCGTTATTTAACAGGAGATTCTGAAGAATTTATCCCTGTTTATAATTTTTCATTAAACTCACCAAATCCTCAACCATCAGGTTCTATTAACGCATCAAGAATTCGTAACTTTCAAGTGGAAGTCGATGTATTTCCTTTACCACAAAATACGACATATACTTACAATCTATATGTGTATGTTGAAAGTTTAAATTTCTTTGACGTTGCTTCTGGTATGGGAGGAAAACGTTACGCAATTTAATTTCATTAATTAGATGAGTTTTTTTAACGCCATTGGAGATTGGTTTCAAACAACTCTATTAAAGTTAACATTTGACCCTGCTGGTGATGCTTTAAAACAAGTGTATAGAGCAACATTTCAAACAAATGTAAATGGATTACAATCTACTGTTGGTAACATAGGTGATGGGTTAGGAAACTTCATTCTATCAACACCCGGTATAAGTGATGCAACAAGAACTGCTTATTCTAAATTAAATGCTGCTTCAGAAAAAACACTTGCTGATGCTTCCTCTATGACACCGGATCAAGTAGCGGCAGCAAATGAGGCTCTGATCAAGCAACACAATGATGTAGCTGCTCAAGCAAATAAAGAAGCCGCAGAAGCAGAAGCGAAAGCAGAAGAAGAAAGAAGAACACCAATTGAAGAATTACAAGGTTTACATTTTAAAAGATTTCTTACGAAAGTGTTTGATAACTCAACATATATAGTAATATTTTTTATTATTTTAGGGTTAGCATTTTTAGGTTCTTCTTTAGCAGCAAATGCAGCAATAAATAAAAAATTACCATTTAAGATATATTATATGATATATGGATTTATATTATTTCCTATTTCTATTATACTTGGTATAAAAGACTTTTTTGAAGGGAAACAATTATTTTATTCTATATGGGCTCCACTAATCAGTAAAAATACTACTCATCCATTTTGGAAATGGGCGAAATTCATTTTCTTCTTTTGGGTTTGTTTAAGTGATGAATGTGGTGTTACAAGTGAAATAAGAAAACCATTAGTTGTAAGGTATCAAAGGCAAGGATCAAGACAACCGCAGCAACAAGAAGAGCAACAACAATTACAACAACAATTACAAGAAGAATAGTAAAAAAAAAATATTATTCCTTAATATAATGCCTTCACTGAATAATACTGGAGATGGAATTCATTCCGGTCACCCGAGAAGACAATATATTACTACTTCTGCTTTCCACAATGATATCTACAGATATACTACATCAAGAGATGCTAGAACCTATGTTCTTTCAGGAACCTTAACATCTCTTGCTACTTTCGGAACTGCCACTGCAGTAAATTGCCCCGCCAATCGCATTCTCCGAGAGAATGGTCGTAGGTTAGTGAAAGATGCGAATGCGGGTGTTAGCACTTTATTAGTCGGTGTATACGATGCTGTTTCCGGTTTATCTGGTTTAATTGACCCTAACTCTCCCAGATTCGCTATGTATAACGCTGACAAGTCTGTGTTCCAAGATAATGGTGTTGACCCTTCAACTAGTTTAACTGACCAAGGTCCTCCGATTTACACCAGAGGCACTGTTACTGCTGGTTCTGGATTAACTGCGAGTAGTGGTTCAACTCTTACACTTGGTTCATTGCGTTCTGTCCCAATCACAGGTGCTACTACATATTCAAGCCCTAGCACAACATACACTGTTACATCTGGAACAAATGTATTTTCAGTTGGACAGAATGTTACTGTAACTGGTGTGACTGTTGCGTCTGGTTCTGATTTATTTAACGTGGCAAATGCTACAGTCACTGCTGTAACTGCTACAACCGTTGTTGTAGTTGCGTTTCCCAATTCTTCTACTGGAACAGCCACATCTGCTACTGGCACTATTACTGGTTTTGCGACTGCCAGTCCTGTTCTTACAGTATCGGGTGTTACTGCCGCAAGTGGTCTTGTAACATATACAACTAGCACTGCACACAATTTTAATGTTGGTCAATTAGTCACAGCATTTGGTTTCACCACAACTGCTGCGCCATACAATTTAACAAATGTTGTTGTTGCGACAGTTCCTTCAACAACAACATTCACTGTATTAAGTGGTGTTACAGGTGCTACTGGAGCTGGATCTGTATTAGCATCTGCTTTAGCTGTATCTGGTGGTCTAAATGTTGTGAGTGGTCCTGTTGTTGAAAGGATTACTGCTTTAACATCAACAACTGGAACTACCACACCTAACGCAATCACCATTGATTTATCTCTGGGTAATATTTTCACGCAATCTATTGGAACAACAGGTAATACTGCTGTTGTTCTCAATTATACTGTTACAAATGCCATACCTGGAACAATATTTTATTTACTAGTAACAAATACTGTAGCAAATTCTGGTGGTGCCACATTAAATGTTCCTTCTAATATCGCAATTTTATTTACAGCAGTAGCTCAAGTTACTACTGCTCAGACCGCACTTGTTCCATCTGTAGGCACTGTTAACACAAGAACAATCTATCAAATGATTGTGGCCTCATAATAATAATTAAACAAACACTTAAATAATTATTAATTTAATTAAAAAGTATGACAAATAAACAAGAAAAAGTCAAAGGTTTAACAACATTTCCGTTTGTAAGCGTGATTACACCCACTTACAATCGTAGAAGATTTATTCCTCATCTCATACAATGTTTCAAATCACAAACATATCCGAAACAACATATGGAATGGATTATTCTAGATGATGGTTCTGATCCTGTAAAGGATTTGTTTAATGAGATACCAAATGTGAGATACATATATAACGAAGAAAAACAGAATATTGGAGCAAAGAGAAATAGATTAAATAAAGAAGCAAAGGGAGATATTATTGTTGCTATGGATGATGATGATTACTATCCTGCAGAACGTGTTTATACTGCTGTAAATGCTTTCAAACATCTTCCTAAAATAGAATTAGCAGGTTCTTCAGAAATCTATATGTATTATAGTGATATTCAAAAGATTTATAAACTTGGTCCTTATAACGCAAATCACGCAACAAATGGAACAATGGCTTGGAGAAAATCTTATGCTAATAATCATTTATATGATGAAACAGTTACACACGCTGAAGAACGTTCTTTTTTAGAAGATTATAAACATCCAATGTATCAATTAAGTCCATTTAAGACAATGTTAGTAATGAGTCATTCTGAAAATACATTTGATAAAAAGAAGATGCGTGATGGAACAAATCCAATGGTGAAAGAAACATCTATGAAACTACGTGATTTCATAAAAGATAAAGGTCTAAGAGAGTTTTATTCTAAAGCCTAAAGTATAAAGGATAAGCCTAAAAGATATTTATTATTTTATATTTAGATAAAATGACAAATATATATACAAATTATTTAAACACCATACACGATTCATTTGCGAATAGTTTAGAAGATAGTCCTGAAAAAATATATGTTCCTTTCAATGAATTAAAGGTTCCTCTAAGAAGACATCAGAACGCAGTAATAGAACATATGAATCAGTATGAAGATGTTTTATTGAAAGGATTGAATATAAAAAATAGCACATTATTTTCAAAATATGCGATTTTAGGAGATACAGTAGGGGTTGGAAAAACATTAATGGTATTAGGTCATATATGTTCTTTGTTAAATAATAGTTCACAAAGGAATTTTTTAGAATTTAATAAAGATTCTAATAAAACCTGTTATAGTTTAGAAAGAAATAATATAACTGATTTATCAAATGCTGGATGTTTAATTATAGTTCCTCACACATTGTTCCGTCAATGGGCAGATGAAATTAAATCAAAAACAAATTTAAAAGCATTATTATTGAAAACTAGAAAAAATGTAGAAGATGAACAATTCTTAAAGAATATTATTGAAAATGATGTTATTTTAGTGAGTAATACTTTATTTAAAGAAGTTTATATAAAAACAACGGAAAACAAAATTCGTTGGAAGAGAATTTATATAGATGAAGCAGATACAATAGAAATTACATCCACTTACGTGAGAGGAATTGCGAATGAATATACGAATTTTATTTGGTTTATTTCAGCATCTTATATGAATTTATTATTTCCTAACAGTTATTCTATTTATTTATCAACAATAGTCGTTACAAGATTTCTTCAACAAGATAATTTAGATAGTGAATTTAGAACATATGTTGAAAAGAATATGCAACATTACGTAAATACTGTTCGTTTACAAGTAAGTGTTCGCTCTACAAGATTTCTCAATGAAATTATAAATGGTTCTCATCCCCTAAGAGGTCATTTGGTAATTCGCTGTAAAAAATCGTTTATAGATCAATCTATTCAATTACCTCAACTGTTTTCACAAATTATAGTATGTAAGCCATCTATTAGTCATCGAATTGTATATGATCTAATTACAAATAATGTGAGACAATTATTAAATGGGGGTGATATTAAATCTGCCTTAGATACATTGGGTGTGAAAACAGAAAATAATAATTCTATTGTTCAAGCAGTTACAGAACAAAAAGTAAAAGAGTTAGACCGTTTAGAAAAAACGTATGAATTTAAACAAGGTCTTGAATATTCTTCTGAATCAATAAAAGAAGCATCCTTAAAGAATTTACAAGATAAAATAAACCAAGTAAAAGAACAAATTAAATCATTAAAAGAGCGAGTTGAAAATTATAAAGAAGAAATTTGTCCAATTTGTTACGATGAACCAACTGATGCGCTGATTACACAATGTTGTTCAAGAGTTTTCTGTGCGATGTGTATTTTACAAAGTTTATCAAGAAATCCCAGTTGTCCTTTATGTAGAGCAGATATGCTACCATCTTCTTTAAAGAAAATTGGTATTGATAATGAAAATGAAATAGTGTTAAATGAAATAGTGAATCCAAATGAACCAAAGAAGAAAACGGAGGCTTTGTTTGAAATTATTGAAAAGAATCCAAAGGGAAAATTCTTAATATTTAGTCGGTTTGATAATGCTTTTTTTTCAGTATTAGATGGTTGTAAGGAACGTAATTTAATAGCAAAAGAACTGAAAGGTTCAAAAGATATGATTGCTTCTACATTAAATAATTTTAAAGAAGGAAATATTAATATTCTTGTAATGAACACTCTGCAAATGGGTGCTGGTTTAAATATTACTGAAGCAACCCATGTTATTTTGCTTCATGCGATGAATCATGAAGAAGAAAAACAGATTTTAGGTAGAGCATATCGTGTTGGTAGAACAAATGAATTACATTTTATTAAACTTTTATATCCTGGTGAAAGTTAATTGTATTAATTGTATTAATTCTATTAATTGATAATTTTTATATTTTTATATACGCTTTCTAAAGATATTGCTTCATAACGACGAACCTTATCAGGTTTTGTGGTCTTATCATGAATACAATTCTCAGCATACATTGGTGTTAAACGAATAGGAACATTATATGTGTTTGATATTTCACATAAAAGTTTCCAAGCATTAAACATAGCAGATTGTTTTGTTAAAACAGGTGTATATCTCATATCTTCGTGTGTAAGAATATTTGCTCCTTTTTTAATTGGTAACTCTGTTGCTAGCCTTATAGAAATATTTTTTAACTTTATTTGTAAACTAAGTGGTAAGATAGCCCAGCACTGATAGAAAAAAGCCCAAAAGTCTCCTTCATCACTAAGATAATATGCTTCAAAAAAAGAACTATATTGTTTCCAAGCTTCATGAGTATTTCCTAAAGATGCTTGAATACGTTCTGGAATATTTTCTAAACTAATTAAACTTGCTAGATTTCCTTCATTATTTTCAATATCTAAATCAATCATAGGATCCCAAGTTTCCCACAAAGCCCACCATGCTACAGGAACAACTCCTTCAGGAATTTCTATTTCTTCTTCAACTTGTTCTAAACCTTTTATCTGTCTTTGTAATAATCGTAAATCACCTTTATAATTATCAGGAGGATAATGTCCTAACCATTTATAAATTGTTTCATTGGATGGAGGATTTACTTGAAATGTTAAACAAAGTTTTGCGATTTGTTGTAGCACACGAGAATCTAGTGTATTTGATATTAATATAAGAGGTCTTCCCCCTTTACATTCTTGTCCTTTCAAATACGTTAGTAATTCTTGTAAACCACCTCGTTCTCCGTTACTTAATCCATCTATCTCATCTAAAAGGATTCCAATTCCTCCTTTTGTTCCATTTTCCATCATTTGTAAAATTCCTCCTTCTTTTAAAAGAGGTAGAATCGTTTTACGAAAAGAGGCACCAGATCTTGTATGACTAGCATTAAACTCAATTGTTTTTAAAGAACATTCTTTAAAGATTCTATGAGCCAAAGTTGTTTTTCCTACACCAGGATTTCCCAATAAAAGTGTAGCAGAATAATCTCTTTTTTTAATCCATTGATGTATTTTACTTTCAATTTCTGGATGTAAGCATATTGTTGGTTTTTGTAAATTCATCTTAATAAAGTATAGTTTAATTCTTTAACTGTTTAACTGTTTAACTCGGTTTAGGAATAGTATTATCATACCCATTGATTCCATCATATACTCCTTCCCACGTTACACCAGTGCGAATACATTCATTTTTTATTTTTAATTTTCTATCAGCATCAGAATCTAAAGGAAATATATTAAATAAATGAACATCTTGCGGTGTTGTTGTAATTCCAGCAGCATTTGTTGGATCAAACTTTGCTAAAGCAGCAGAAATCTTTGAAACACCAGCAGTATCTACACAATAATATGTTCCACCAACTTTATAAAGAGAGAGAAAGTCGGGGCACATATTTATAGAAGGAGGCCAAGTCATCTTTGCAGGAGAAGTAGCATAATCTCCTTGAACCGTATATAGTTGAATCCCGAATAAGACAAAAAGAACTATTAACCCAATACAAGCAATAATAGCAGCAACAAATTTCCTTTGATTACTTAAAACGAAATAAGTCCCTGGTATTATGATAAAAGCAGCAAATAAATAAAATATAAAGGATAGTTCCATCTAATAAATAAAAATTTTTATTAAAAATTAATATTTAATATTTAGTAATTAAAGTATTTAGAGTGTACCATACTGCACAACAGGGGCAGGGGCACCAGTGCCATCGAAGCCGAACTCAATGTAACCAGTCAGATAATCCGCATTAGGATTCGTAGCAAGAGCATTACCTTCAACACCAAATGTAGAGGTGGTTCCCACTTGGCGCACAACTAATTCAATCTTACGGAAAGTGCGACCAGCAGATACAACAGTTTTACCAAGATCTTTTAGAAGACCGGTACCCGCAGAATTGATAGAAGAGAGGTAACGACCTGGCGCACGGGTTCCCGTGTTTGCCGCAGGGAGCACACCATCCGCCCAAGGAGCGCAAGAGAACTGGAGTGTATTCGCCGTGGGGTTGTAAGCATAGATAACACCAACGAGAGAGGACATAGGCATAAAGTAGGCAGGTCCGTTCTGGCGGATACGAGTCTGGAGAGAGGTCATTATACATTTGATTTAGAAAAAAATTTTGTTAAAGTTTAAATAAAAAAGTACCGGTGTTTTAAGATTTATTTATTTACTTATTTAAAGTCTGCCATACTGCACAACGGGCGCAGGAGAACCAGTGCCCTCAAAGCCAAACTCAATGTAACCAGTGAGATAGTCCGCATTAGGATTTGTAGCAAGAGCATTACCTTCAACACCATTTGTAGAGGTGGTTCCCACCGGTCGCACAACTAATTGAATCTTACGGAAAGTTCTCCCAGCTGATACAACCGTCTTACCGATATCTTTTAGAAGACCGGAACCAGCGGCATTGATCGAAGAGAGGTAACGACCTGGCGCACGGGTTCCAGTGTTTGCCGCGGGGAGCACACCATCCGCCCAAGGAGCGCAAGAGAACTGGAGTGTATTTGCCGTGGGATTGTAGGCATAGATGACACCAACAAGAGAAGACATAGGCATGAAATACTGGGGACCATTCTGGCGTAAGCTGGTCTGGAGAGAAGTCATTATACATTTGATTTAGAAAAAAAATTAAAAAAATAGAAAAGATAGATGGATTATCAAAGTGAAAAAGAAGATATTCGTGGACTTCCTCTTGCTTTTCGTGGAGCTTCGCCGGAACAAAATGGACGTGTTACTTTTGGTAAAACAGTTTCCGCCGGTGGTTCTACAAGTAAGATTCCCGGATATACGCATCAAACGCAAGTAGAAAGTGATTATATGAGTGATATGTTACGTGGTAATTGGGAAGAAACTACTCTCAGCCGTGCTTTCTTTTCTTTAGACAATATCAAAGCAATTCAGAACACAATTCGTCACGAAGTAAATCAAAAGAGCGGTCCAAAGAATTATATTATTGACGATCAATCAGTTGATGAATTGAAAATCATTATGAGAGGAATCTATTATCAATATGCTCGTAACTTAGAATCAAATATAAAAGAACAGGTTGCTGACTTAAATGCGAAAGTGATTGATTGGTCTGTTCCTCACATTCTCAGTGCTGTAGATCATTATTATTATTATATTAATGATATAAGTCATTTACCGGTTCCAATGCAACAACCTCAGAATATTAGTCGTGCTGGAACAAAAAGTTTACCGTATAATCCTTATATGTAAGGACTTAAATAAAAATCTATTGTTCGTTTAGAAATGTTAACAATAACTGAGGTCTTAACTATACTAGGAGGTGTTACATTCGGTATGACATTAATGAATACATTATTTTTAAATAAATTTTTTAACTTATATATAGAGCATTTAAATAATGAGGATAGAGAAGATGAGGAAGATGAGGAAGATGAGGAAGAAGAGGTTAATGAGATTCAGGTAGAGAATGAGAAGGATGAGAAATATGTAGAAGATGAGGAAGAAGTTGAAGAGGTTGATGAAGAAAATGACGCCGATGATGAAAATGACTTAAAAGAAGATTAAAAATACTTAAAAAGGAGTTATATATATTAATTATGGTGGTGGTATATCCATAGCCATCAAACGGTTGTTTAGCTTAGTGGTAGAGCGCAGATCTTATGAGTCTGAGGTCACGGGTTCGACCCCCGTAACGACCATACATTTTATAAATAAATTATTTAAGAGATATCATAATAATATGTCTTAAATAATAAATGGAAATATATTTTACTTCTTACTCTTCTTCACTTTTACAGAACCATTATTTAACAACGCTTCTCTCTCCTCTTTCATATGTAACCACGCTTTTACAAACTCATCCAAATCACTCAACCACATTTCGGAAGCAGTCGTCTTTTCTAGAGCAGCAAGAAGTTCTTGTGCTTTCATCAAAGCGTTTTCAGCATCAATAATAGCAGATGCCTTCACCCTATCTATACGAAGACGTAACAAATAATCATATGCATCAATATCATCTTTTAGCTTGTTACCATTTAGAGCTGGTAAATCGTGTTTCTTCATAATTGCTACAATTTCATCATCTGTTTTACGTCTGAGATCAATGGTGTCATTCAAAACACCTCTTAAGAATCGTGCTTTGGCATCTGCTTCAATCGCATCATTCTTAAGAACAGCAATTTCTTTCATTCTTCGCTCCTCATACTTCTTAATTCTCTCCACATAAAACTCTTCTACAATATCACCAGCACATTCATATTTCTTAATCTTCATTTCACTATTAAATCCAACCATATTGGATGTGCGCCAAGTGCTTGTAAGATGGAAACGTTTCTCAAATTCAATACTATTTTCTTTCACATCATAATAATAATCAGGTTCTAAATAGAGGTCAAACCGAATATCTACGTGATTATAAAGGTCTTCATAAGTCTTCAATACAGGTTTATTTGTTTCCTTATCATTTGCAAGACATAACTCTTCTAACACTTCTTTGTAATCGTGAGTCCATACACCAATTGGTAACTCTGTGATAGAAATCATCTTTTTGTCATCATTAAATGTATATATTCCTTTAGTAATCCAGACACCATCACTACTTTGCATTACAGGTCCTTTGAATCCAAACCACCAAGGGCGAAGCGCAATATTTTCTAGAGTTGTTCGAGAACCATACAAACGATCTTTGATTAAATTTACAATATCCATAGGATCGTGAGGAGGAATATCTGTGCTAAACCCTGTGCCAATACCAATAGAACCATTGATAAGAAGCATTGGTAAAACGGGATAATATGTTTCAGGTTCTACTAGTAGACCATCATCATCCAAATAATTTAGAACAATGGAATCTTCTTTCCTATAAATTTTATCAACAATCGGTTCTAAATGAGTATGAATATATCTTGGAGAAGCAGAATCCTTCCCGCCATTAAGCCTTGACCCAAATTGTCCTACAGGTGCTAAAAGATTAATGTTATTTGCTCCAACAAAGATTTGTGCCATAGAAACAATTGCACCATTCAGAGATGCTTCACCATGATGATAAGCAGCGTGTTCCGATACATAACCAGCAAGTTGTGCTACTCTCACTTCAGTCTTCAAGTTACGCTTCAAGCAACCAAACAAAATCTTACGCTGACTTGGTTTCAACCCATCCATAATAGAGGGTAATGAACGAATATTATCCGCATTTGAGAAATGAATCAGTTCATCATTGATAAAATTTGTATAATCTACTTTTCCATCACTATCAATAAGAAGTGTTCTCTTGGAATCAAATGTTGCTAACCATTTTTTTCTATCATCCGAACGTTTCTTGTTAAATGCAAGAGAGAAACTCTCATCGGTATCCTTATCATATTGGTATTTAATTTCGTGAAGATTCTTGAACCAATCTTGTGCTTCCTCAGGTGTAGATGTGCCTAATCCTTTGTAATACTTGATAGTCCAACCTTTTCCTTCATTCTTTATTTTCCAGTCATCATATTCTTGAATGGTGTAGAAACTCATTGTAATATTCTTCTTAGATGCTTTCAATAAAGGAGTCATTAAAGAACAAATAAAACCATTCTTCATCAATGTAGGCCACTCTGCGTGAAACAAATTCATCAAAAGACCTTTGATGTGAGACCCATCCAAATCTTGATCTGCCATTACCATTACACGACCATAACGAAGAGATTTGGTATCCTTATATACTTTCTTCTGTTCTAATCCAAGAATCTTTTTAATCGCAGAGAGTTCTTCATTTTTACTAAACTTGTCTTGAGAAATATCACGAACATTGAGCATTTTACCTTTTAGAGGGAAAACACCCCACAATTCACGACCAACCACTTTTAGACCAGAGATCGCAGAGGTAGCAGCTGAATCTCCTTCTGTTAAAATCAAAGTGCATTCAGGGCTTTTCGAAGTTCCAGCGTGTAAAGCATCTACAAGTTTCGGCATTCCACGAAGAGTCTTCTTCTTTGTTCCATCTGTCTTTTTCGCATCCTTATTTGCTTTTGCTTCAAGGATATTTTGTGCTTCTTCTAATAAACCAATTTTGATAAGTGCTTCAGGTAATTTAGAGGAACACTTGAATACAGAACCAAATTTTGAAGCAGGTGTTGTTAGAGTCTCTTTTGTTTGAGAATCAAAGGAAGGATTTACAATAGTAGCATTTACAAATGTAATAATAACATCTTTCAGTTGAGAAGGTTTTACATCAATCTTTTTCTTCTTCGCTAAATCACAAAAGTCTCCAATCAAATGCTTGAAAACAGTTTCCACGTGTTTGCCTCCTTTCTTTGTATTGATACCATTTACAAAACTAATTTGTTTCTCCTCAGGAAGATAAATATCATCTTGGAATAAATTCTTCACGAGAATAACTGCTACTTCCCATCGGTCAGAACATTTCTCATATGCAATACACTTCTCATCAGAGATAAAGAGTTTTACAAACTTTTCAAAAGAGTTCGTCTTCAATTCATTACCATTGTAAGTAATTTTCACGTCTTTGCCTGCTAAAGAAGCAATTTCTAAAACACGAGTGTAAAACACTTGCTTCATATCTTCAATCAAATCATTTTTCTCAAAAGCACCTTGAAAACGACTTACATCAGGAGAAAATACAACCTTTACAAATCCTTTACTCGCATCTTTCTTATCGCTTACTTTAATGCTAGGCTTCTCACACTTTGACATATTACATTTCCACACCTGTGAATACAGTTTACCATTCGAGGTGCTACGAGTTTCCACTTCAAATCGTGTGCTAAAGATATTTGCCAACTTTGCTCCATAACCATTCTTACCACCAACAATCTTTTCCTCTTCTTTATCGTAATTACCAGAAGTAAGAAGATGACCGAAAATTAACTCTGGCGCATAGACACCAGTTTCTTTATGAATCTCAACAGGAATACCATCACCATCATTTTTAACAGTGATTGTATAAATATCATTGGATAGTTCACAAGTCACATCAATTCGTTTCACATTTCCAGAGCGAACCATTGCATCACGGGCATTCACTAGAACTTCATCAAAGATCTTATATAGACCAGGATTAAATTTTAACCCTTTAAATTCCATCTTATGAGTTTCAGAATTGTATACCCATCGTGAATCATCAATCGTTTCCACAGAACCAATATAAGTATCTGGTAACTCAAGAATATGCTCACGATGCGTATGTTTCTTATAAGAAGATGCCATTTTACTACTAACATAGTAAGGGGGGAACCTTAAGTCAATTTTTTTGTTTTATAACATTGTTATAAAATAAAAAAATACTTCTTAAATTACGAAAGAACAATTTTTTTGTTTTTATGTTTTTATTTCTTAATCAACACCAATAACTTATCATTATCCCAACCTGGAGAATAACGGTCTTTATGATCTGTTATAACAAAGAATACTTCTGAAAACTCATTTAACACATCTTTTAATTCATCATAATATTCACTTTCAGCAACACGCCTATAAACATCTTCAATAACAATCATTCCGCCAGATTTTACAAATGGTAAACCATTTTTAATAATTCTAATTTGATCTTCTTTTGTATGACTTGAATCATCAAGAAGAATATCTAGATCACCACCTGTAGCCTTTAAAGGTTTCATAATAGTTTCATCTTGTTTCACATCCATAAGATAAAAACGGTTATTATCTTTTGAAACATATTGCATAGAATTTGCTAGAAAATTTTCATCACGGTCAAAGAAAAAGAAATTCGCATTGGTAAAATAAAGATTCCATAGTAATACACTTGCTCCACCTGCCACACCTATTTCAGCAAATTTACAAGGTCTGTGTCTATATCTGCCAAACAAGAGAGAATACACTGCCGTATAAGGATGTCTGTGTCCTGATGAATTTAATGGGGTTTTATCTGTCCCACACATTTTACCAATACGACATAAATCTGTTTCACCATTTGTTGAATCTATGATTATAGAAGGAATTGAACTTATCATTTAATAATAAAATATTCATTATGTTTAGATGGGTTCTTATTATCAACCGGTGAATTATTTAAGAGGTGGTAAAAGAAGAACAGGTAAAAGAAGAAGTTATAAAGGTCATAAAGGAGGATTTTATCCAAGTGTAATGGGTGGTGTAATGACTGCTGGTAAACTTTTAATTGCTGCTTCTTTACGACAGGGCTATAAAATGTTAACTTCTAAAAGTTCTAGCCGGAGTAAAAAGAATAAAAGCCGTAAAGTGCGTAAAAACTAATAATATAGCAACCTAAAGTCCAAACGAACATTTGTTTTAGAAATACGATGTCCCAGTCAAAAGTAAACGCAAATGGAAATCTTTTTGAAATCAAAACAGTTCAGTCGGGTGCGTTCCGGTCATTAATTGAGGCTGTAAAAGAGATTGTAACAGAAGCAAATCTTGAATTTACATCGGAAGGTATCAAGGTTGTAAATGTGGATGAAACTCATACAGTTTTAGTATATCTAAAATTATTTGCGGACCGTTTTGAAAGTTTCTACTGCCCGATGAAATACATTCTTGGCATCAATATGATTTACTTTTTCAAACTTATCAAAACTATGGGAAATAATGATTCATTAACATTGTATTTACCTCAATCCAATCCTAATAAACTTGGTATCCGTATGGAAAACTCTGATAAATCTACGGTGACAAATTATTTCTTAAAACTCTTTGACACGGATGTGGAAGATATTAAGATTCCTTCTATTTCTTTTACTTCTATCATTCATATGCCTTCTACCGATTTACAAAAGCATTGCCGTGATATGAATGCTTTAGGAGAGAAATTAGATGTAGAAATTACCTCTATGGGTTCTGATCTCATATTCAGATGTATGGGTGATTTCGCAGAACAAGAAACTGTTATTAGTGAAAATAATTCTACAATGCGTGTTCAGAAAACTTCCAATTCTACGAATGAAATTGTTCAGGGTATCTTTCAACTGAAACATTTGGTAGTGTTTACAAAGTGCACTTCTCTCTGTCCTTCTATAGAACTGTGTTTGCGCAATGATTATCCTCTCATTTTGAAATACACTGTGGCAAATCTTGGAGAGATTCGTCTGGTTTTAGCACCTATGAAAAATAAAACGGATAATTAGATAGAATGTCAGAACTAGGAATACCACAAAATGTAGTTATAACTATTCCTGCTGCTTCTGATTTTACACCAACACCAACAGTTGCTACAATCACATTTGATCCTGTCCCTAATGCTGATTATTATATTATACAATTTAGTTCATCAGGAACTTTATATAATACACTCAATGAGTATGACCCTATGGATGTAAGTTATGATACGTTAGGAAATAAGTATATAGAATTACCAGCACCCACTCCAATAAATAATAAGATAAATATTAATGTTAATATATTAAATAATACTGATTATATATTTAATATTGGAGCAAAAAATTCTAATGGAACAGGTGGTCTATCTTCAAATCAATCTCCACAAGTAGCAGCATTACCACCATCTCCGAATCCACAACTTGCTCCTTTACCAGCTCCGAAACCAGCACCTTTACCATCATCTCCGAAACCAGCTCCGAAACCAGCTCCGAAACCAGCACCAAAACCAGCACCAAAACCAGCACCAAAACCAGCACCAAAACCAGCACCAAAACCAGCACCAAAACCAGCACCAGCAAGTTATCCACCACCAAGTATAACTTATAAAAAAGAAAGCACTAGCCCAACTAAATTTAAGATTATTGTTACTTGGAATAATAAAGATAGTTATCCTCGATCTAGTGAATTATTTTTTGATGTATTGAGAGATATTAATAATACACGTAGTTCAGTAAAAAGTTCTTTACCTTCAAGTAATCGTGTAGTTAATAATAAACCAGTAATTACAATAACAGATTTTACAAAAGCAAAGACTAATTATCCTAGTACTTTTTATCCTAATTTTGTTGTTAAAGATAATAGTGGTAAGATTATAAGTGCACATATCTATATTAATGATAATGACCGCCCTGGTCAAAATGGTTTAGCGATGACGAATGGTATAACTATGAGTGGTGGTTCACTTAGAAAAACAAGAAAACAAAAGAACTCTAGAAAACAAAAGAAATCTAGAAAAAATAATTAATTTAAAATAATCATCGTATAATTCAAATACGTAGCGAAGATAGACCATCCTAAATAAGGTATTAACAATATAGACCCAAGTGTATCATATTTATAAAATTGTATCACTTGTGTTAAGAGAACAAAATCTAAAGCAATCAATGATATTAGAGCAGAATCCCAAAGTCCTAAAGAAAAGAATAAATAGCACCATAATACATTTAGAATGATATTAATAATAAATATAGATTGTAGAGAACCATAATTTGATGATAGAAACCAAGAGTAACTATACAATAAATATATAATGGTCCACATTATGCCGAATAGGTATGAAGGAGGATACCAAGAAGGTTTTTTAGAATTTACATATTTTGGTAACTTTAATCCTTCAAATGTAAAATAACTTGCTAAACCTGCTGATACAGCCACTATTACTAAATAATAAATGTATGACATCTAACTATTCTTCACAATTTCTTGCCAAACCAATCATTTTTATAAATGCCGTATTCGCACCAAATAAATAATGAAGAACTTCTCCTAGAACAAAAAATCCTAATAATGCATAGCAAAAGTTTATTGTATATATTTTTGCTATGAAATAGGCTCCTATTATCGTTAGGATCCAATCAACAAGAGAGAAACCAAATACTCGTATACTGTGTGCACCAGTATTCGGTTTTCCTAATATATTTGCGAAGGGACAAGACATCTATTATCTTGCTACATCTTTTTCTCCACGTGAGGAGTATAAATAACATCATCATAGGATAGATTTTCATTTAGTAATATCAAATTACTTTTTGTTTTAAACTTATCAGAATCACGATTCCAGATTTTTACAATGAAATATCCAACTTTTTGTTGAGGACCAAATCCTTGTAACTTAGGAGAAATACTGATACCATTCATAAGATCATCTTTATTTACACTTATTAAATTCATCATCATTCCTAAAGAATATAGTTTAAATAATTTAATGCCTTCATCGCCACTTCCACGAAGACTATAACTTCCACCACGAATATTTTGAAAGTTTTCCCAAAGTGGTGGAATTGATTCACGCATCCAGAAATACATGCCACATTTTATCTTCTCACCAAGTTCTTTATAGATACTTAATACTTCACCAGCAGTTTTTACCATTGCAATCTTTTCAAAAGAATCTAATGTCCATCTTTTTTCTCTAGACGCATGGTAATATAAAGTCCAACTGCCAGTTGGAAATTTATCTTCCATATTTTGTACTAGAATAATTTATTTATACCCTTTTAATTTTTCTTCTTTCTTACAGAGAGAAATCAAAATCTTCCTTTAAACAATTTACAGTTATTTCATCCGCATTTGTATTTAAATAAACTATATTATACGTTTTTGTTCTATCAAGAACAATACCACTACTATAGGACCATACTTCTAAGAACTGTTGTAAGGTAGGAAATCCTACATTGGAAGATTCAATACTTGTATTTTGAATAAATTCATCTAAATAAGTTATATGAATCTTAGTGCCATCTTCTTTTACTTCTTCAATATAAGCACTGATAATTGGTAAATGTTTCACATCTTTATGAATACAATTATATTGATAAAATAATTTATTATTTAAATTATATTTCCATACAATTACACCATTATTTTTATTATGAAGATCTAAATAAGATGAAAAATAAGGGGTTGGGTTATTCTGGAAGAATACAATGGTATCGGAGGATAACTGTTTGTATCTTTGTCTTAGCGTTTCACTTAAGTAATTTTTTAAGTATAGTATTGTTCGAATAATATAATTAAAATAAGATAAACCGTAAATATTCATTCTTTAAAATTATAGAATTAATTCTTTATATTTAACTTGTGGGTGGTTTATAAGGACACATACAAGGATTCAATTTACATTTTTTACAATGATCTTGAACACCTTCTTTTGGTTCTATTCGATTCGGAGTAGAATTACTTGTTTCTTCTACTGATACAGGAGATGGTGGCGTAGAGGATGAATTTTTAACTCCCATTTCATAACCAGCTACAACAACTACAATAGGAACAAGTAAAAGTATATAAGCAACTACATTAAGTCCTTTTTGAGATAAATATGTTAAAAATAATGTAGAGGGGATTGCTAATAAAGCTAAACCAAATACAGTGGAATAATCTTTATTATTAAGATTTACAACAATGGCGGCAAAAAAAATTGCACTTAATACTAAAGGGGGATAATAAATTTGCATTACTGTATTTAGAGAACATTTAAATTCGTAGAACTTTCTGCTTCGCTTCGTTCCAAACGCCAATTGGTGTATCTACTAATTCACCTTCTTCATCCATTTGATATACTTTATTCTCTCCATCACGATATAAAATCATTCCCTTGTATTCAAACTCTGTTAATTCTTGTTGTTCGACTTCTTCAACAACTTCTTCTTCTTCTTCTTCAATAACTTCTTCTTCAACAACTTCTTCTTCTTCTTCTTCAACAACTTCTTCTTCTTCTTCAAGAACTTCTTCTACAACTTCTTCAACAACTTCTTCCTCTTTCTTTTCTTGAATAATAATTTCTTTTACAACTTCTTTTTCATCTTTTTCATCTTCTTTTTCTTCTAAAATTATAGAAGGAAGTTCTTCTTGTTTGTTGTTATTTATAATATCATTCATCTTATTTTCCATTGAATTAATTTTAGAAGATAATGAAGTAATCATGAATTCAATGCGAGATAAATCAACTGGATTAGATGATACAGATGGTTTACCATTTTGAATTAATAACTCTAGCATATCAAGTCTCGCATTGATACTTGCTCTTGTCTCACGAATAATATCACGGATAGAAAAGTCCATTTTATACTACATATTATATCATTATTTTTTTATCAATTTTTTTACTTTTTTTACTTTTTTTACTTTTTATTTTGTTTTACTACTTCCTACTATTTTTAATTTCAAGATTAATACAAGCATCAAGAGTGCTTTCTTTATCTTTGAGAGGTTTATTTCGTTTTAAACGTAAACCCTCTTCCGTTTGTTGAATTTTGTCATATGGTAAAAGAGTCATTATATTTTTAATGGAAGTATCATAAAAATCAATAGGTTTTGTATCAATAGAACCAATGATACTAACAATAGGAGGCATATGTAAATCAATACGAACTTTTTTAGAGCGAATAGTAGCACGATACGATTCAATCGTTAAAGGACCTCCAAATAGTTCTAATGAATCACGAGGTGGTGCTGGATATACTTTACCATTTACATCTGTATCATAGATTCTATTTAATAAAGCCATTCTTTCCCAACGAACGTGAGGATCAATAGATTCATTTAATAAATGAGCCATTGCACATTCAGGGCAACAGAAATTACCATATACTTTATAAACACCTTGAACTTCTCTTTCAGGGATAATACAAGGTTGATTCTCAAATCTATGAGAACACCAAAAACATGCGATATTTGTTTTCTCAGGTAACCTCTGACTTTGATTCGAATTCATATATTCAATCATAATCTGCGATTTACTAAATACTTGTATAGGTCTTGATTCTACTTTTACTTCTTCATATTTTATTGTAGATTCTTCTTTCTTTTGTTCTATGGTAACTACCAATTCTTCTTCTATAATTTCTTGTGCAGTAGCAAAAAAATCATCTGCTACTGCGTCATATGGTTCTGGCTGAACAGGGGGGTTCGGATCATAATGTAATGGTTGATCACGGAATATTACTTCATTGGAATGAACATCAAGATGTGCTATTAATGGTTTGCGTGGTTCTACAGTAAAATTTCCTTGAATACCTTCAGGTGTTACAACTGCTACCACATTAATTGCTTTCTTAACTCTCTTCTTTTTTTCTTCAGGTTCTTTCTTGGCGCGTGGTGGCATAGTGTCTAAACGATTTCGTATATTCATATTTAAGTGCTGTCTTTAAGAATCAACCTAAATACTTAGATACATAGTTATAGAAAGAGGATGGATAACGATAAACCTAATTTTCAAGGATTGCCTCAAAGAGTTAAAATATTATTTGAATTAATGATTAAAGAACCTAGTTTAAGAAATCATATTATTTTAACAGGTCCTCCAGGTTCTGGTAAAACGAGTTCTGCCAAACTATTGGTTGAAGCATTTTATGGAAGTAATAGTTTTGGAGCTAAATTTTCTCGTGCTTTATTCTTAAATTCTTCAGATGAACGAGGATTAGAAGCAGTAAGATCTCGTGTATATCCTTTTATTCGTTCTTCTCTTCATATATTATTTCAAGGAGATACAAAGGGGAAACCAAAGATCATTATTTTTGATGAAGCAGAAACTCTAACAGACCAAGCACAGATGGCTCTTCGTCCTTTGTTAGATGAAAATCCTAATGAAATTATGATAATCTTTTTATGTAATTCAATTTCAAGAATTCATCCTTCTATTGTTCATAAATTTACAGTAATTCAATTAGAATCTCCTCCTCCAGAAGATTTTAAAGAACGTTATACAAAGATTTTAAGTATAAAAGAAAATAACATTTCAAATATTGATATTTTATTTCGACGAGGAGATATACGATATTTCTTATTGAATCCAGATAAAAAGGAAGAATGTAAGAATCTTTGGTCTACATTAATGAACGCTAGAAGAAATGATATACCAAATATATTTGATACATTATTAAGGAGCTGGATGTTTCACGAACTTGCCATGTTTTTATATTTTATGGCTTATATACTTAGCATCTTAAGTATTGAAGCAGGGAAAGAAATGATTTCCTATACGGATCCAGACTTTTTAAAGTTTTGTATATTTGAAACAAAAAAAGAAATATTAAGTTCTTGGTTTCAAAAAAATATAATTGATATTTTGGATATTTTGGATAAAAATTGACAAAGCATTTAAACAAATATATCTAATAAAATGGAATCTAAATCATTAGTATTCACACCTCTACGTATTTCCACGTTGGTTACAACAGGTCATCTTGGTTCTGTTCTGAATATTCAAAAAATCTTTGAACAATTCACTCAAGTATGTATTCCTATTGGTTATCCTGGGGAAGGTTTTCTGAAAATTGAATATGGTGAGAAAGCAATTGGATTTAGTTCACGAGATGTCTTATCAAAGAGAAAAGTTTCTAAAAACTCTTTCTTTAATCAATCTACTATTGTAATTCGTAAAAAGAGAGAAGATGGTAATGGATTTAAGGAAGTAAATATTAAGTTGTTTGCGAATGGTGGATTTCAGATGACTGGTATTACTTCAGAAGCATATTCTCAACTTGTTCTTATATGGCTTATTGAACAATTTAAGACTTTTACAGGTATTTCTGAGAAGCCGTTAAAGGTGGAAAAGTTTTCAGTTCAACTTCTCAATTCCGACTATAAAGTAAATGCTTTAGTTCGCCGCGATGAACTTCATAAGATTTTAGCGAATCATTACAAATTATTTAGCACACTTGAAACTACTATTTATCAAGGTATTAATACCAAGTATTATTATAACGAAGTATCTAAAATCAAAAATGGTATTTGTATGTGTGATAAAATTTGTAATGGGCAAGGTGATGGAAAGTCAGAAGCTTCTTGTAAAAGAATTACAATCGCAATTTTCCAAACGGGAAGTATTATTATTACCGGCGCCAGAAATCTAAGTCAATTGGAAGAGGCTTATGAATTTATGAATACAATATTGAAAGCACATTCGTTAGAAACATTAAAACCACAGCCCGTTGCGTAAAATTTATTTCTCCACTTTCCGAATTGGACATAGAATAGAGATGTCAGTCCCCACGAATGTAACTCAGCCTAACCCAGCAACCCAAGAAGCGGTCCCTTCGGCACAGACTTTAAATCACGCTGCTCGTTTAGCAATTCAGCAAGATAAACCTATAATGCTTGACTATTTTATGGATACTTTCAACAATAAAGCATTTATGGGGGAAGATGATGATACCAAGGAGAAAATGCTTATCAAGTCAAATGATGAGTTCACAAGCATTATTCAGAAGATTTATAAAGTTCAAGAAGACTTTATTGTTTTAACAGAGAATTCTATTTACATTGTATCTGGTAAAGTTCAAAAGCGTCGTATTAAGGCGAAGAGCCTACGAGAGAAGTTTGAACAATAAAAAATCTTTTTTAATTATAGAATGGTTAAAAGAAGATCTTGTAGACGTAAATCAAAGCGTAATCATATGATGGGAGGCTATGTTAATCTTGATGGTTCTAATGTAGGTAATTCCTCTATGAACGGTTCTTCAGAATTATCTTTAGCACAAGGTAAAAACTACGATTCTATTCATTCCAATCAGCATGGCGGACAAAATATGTTACCAACAAATAGCAGAATGAATACTTCTATGTCTGAAATGAACTCTTCTATGCCTCCGATGAATTCTTCTATGTCTTCTATGTCTTCTATGTCTGGAATGAATTCTTCTATGCCTCAAATGAATTCTTCTATGTCTGGAATGAATTCTACTATGCCTCAAATGAATTCTTCTATGAATAAACTAATGTTAGGCGGACAAGCTCCTGTTGGCGATCAAGGTCTTTTAGATGCGAGTTTACGTGGTGCTGGTCACTTAGGACCCTTAGATCGTTCTTTTTCTGAAATTGCGGGTATGAAAGATCAAGCGGGTGGTCGTCGTCGTAGAAAGCAGCGTTCTAGTAAGCGTAAGGGTCGTTCCAGCAAGAGAGGTCGTCGTTCTACCAAGAGAGGTCGTCGTTCTACAAGAAGAAGAAGATCTATGCGTGGTGGTGAAGCCCCGGTAAATTCACCTGACATGTTACTCAATGGTAGTCAAGCACAAGATGCAGTAAATGGAATGAACCCCGAATGGAAGTTAGTAGAAGATGCTTCTGCTTTTAATCCCCGTTCATAAACATATTTTTAATTAATTCTTCTTTATCTTTTAATACACTCTTTTCAAAGTCATTAATGACAATTTGAATTTTAAGATTGAAGGTGCCAAATTGTTTCGTATTACGTTTTGGCATTCCTTCATTTGTTACAACAATTGTTTCACCATTTAATACACCCTTCGGTACTTCTATACTAAAACTATCTTTATGACCAGGATGTTCAGTTGTTATATATGTTGTTCCTAGCAAACTATCAGTAAAACTTATTGTATGTGTTGCATGTAAATCATTTCCATATCGTCTTATTTGTGAATCAGAATCAGCTTCTTGAAAAATAATACGAACATCTCCCGATTCTTCATATTGAATATCATCGCTACATTCATTTGGGAAAGTTAAAGAATCTCCAGGAGTCATTCCAGGTTCAATAGTAACATTTAGAACTTTCTCCTTTTTGAAAAACTTCTTTCCGTTACAGCTTACACAAGTGCCAGAGTTTTGCTTACAAGTTCCTCTACAATGACCGCAAGGAGATCTATTTACAGCAGCCATTCCAGGACCTATCATCATCATTTGTTCTACAAAACCTTTTCCTCCACATCCCTGGCAAGTAACGGTTGTTTTACATCCTTCTCCTTTACAAGTTTGACAAAACTTCTGTTGGTCAAACTGTAACTTAATAGTTTTTCCGTGATAAAAGTCATATAAACTTACCGATATTTCGTGAGACTTTAAAGGACCCTTTCTCTTTCTTCCTTGACCAGGACCAAATGAAAATCCAGAACCCATTCCTTGACCAAACATATTCATAAATATGTCACCAATATCTACTGGTCCCATCCCACCAAAACCTGAGGATGGTCTCCCTTGTTCTATAACATCAGGATCTTGGCCAGTTTGGTCATAGATAGATCGCTTTTGAGAATCACTTAGCACTTCATACGCTTTTTGTATCTTTTGAAATTGCTCTGGTTTTCCTCCTTTATCAGGATGATGTTGTAAACAGAGTTTCTTATAACTCTTTTTAATCTCATTTTCATCAGCATTTTTTGAAACTCCTAGCAAATCATAATAAGATGCGTTCATATTCTAAATGAAATTATAAAAAAGGTTTAAGCATTGTTGAAGAATCTACATCAGGATGGTCTTTAAAACAAAACTAATAGGACAAAATTATATTGAAGAAATATTTAATAAAATACTTGATGATACAAATGATATACCACATATTTTTATTACTGGATGTAATGGTTCAGGAAAAACAACTCTTTTAAAAGAATTTATTGAAACATATTTTGCAAAACATTCTATTAAAAACAAGAGTGAATGGATTATGAATTTGTCTTCTGAAAAAGACAGAGGAATTCATTGTGTTCGTCAAAATGTTACAGAATTTGTGCATCATACATCTGCGAAAGAAGGCATATTTAGATGGATATTGATTGATGATGCTGATAGTTTACCAATGATAAGCCAACAAGCTCTAAGAAGACCAATGGAAACTCACGCTCATACAACACGATTTTTCTTTTGTAGCAGATATTCTTCTGATCTTATACCTCCTATTCGTTCAAGATGCTTACATATTGAAATAGAATCTATTTCTCCTTTTGATTTGATTGACCATTTTTTAAAAGAAAATAATGATACGAATCAAATACTAACACCAGAGTCTTATTCTTTTTTAATGACTTTAGTAAAATCACCATCACAAATTAAATCTATTATTCAAGTTCTATCCAATTATTATAAAAATAAAGAAGTTATTAATGTTGAAGATATAAATTTTTTATTTGGTTCGCCAAATTATAGTTTTAGTATTGAGATTCTACGTGCTTATCTTAAAAAAGATGATGAAAAGTTATTGAATCTATTTTTTAAAATTTGGTCTACGGGAATCAGTTATGAAGATTTTTTACAAGATTTGAATATTTATTCGAAACAACTTGGTATTCTACAACCTAAAATGAACCAAATGATTCAATATTTTATTATGAAAGGGTGGATCCAGTTTGCCCAAGGAAAAACGCAGTCATTTGATATATTACGATTATTAATACAACAATAGGATGACAGAACTATTTAGAAAAGTTCCACCAAAAGAACTTGTAGAAGAAATATTAATTCATCTACATTTTCTTGGATTCAATGATAATAGAATATTTACAAAGTTTGATATATCAAAGGAAAGATTTAACGATGTTTTAATATGGATAGAACCATATTATTTACCTTGCAAGGCAAAACGCTTCTTATCGGATATCACTGATAACAAACGCATTACTATTATACGTCATTTATTAAAAGTTCATAAATATGATTTATTAGGACAAGAAAAAATTGTCAATGGTATTAAAACAACGGTTTACCAAATAAGAGTTGTTATGGAATATAGTGATTTAAGTGGTGATTATGTTATGGAGTTTACTTAAACTTTTTATGAGTTTTTGACCTACCTCCAGTCAAACGAGTTGGTGATGGACTCATTGAAACACTAACAGGGCTTGGTGATGGATTCACAATAGTCCCATTGGAACCATTATATCTTTGTTTATCGTCATTAGAAACAAAACATAAATCATTCCATTGGCCACTATAGTTTCCTCCCCAAGTACTATAATTACTTGGGCATCCAAGATCAGTGCTTCTTTTTATCCATATTGGAATAGGTGCTGGAGATGGTTTCGGAGAAGGACTCGGAGATGGTTTTGGAGAAGGAGATGGTTTAGGTGCTGGGGATGGTTTAGGTGCTGGAGAAGGTTTAGGTGCTGGAGCAGGTTTAGGTGCTGGAGCAGGTTTTGGTGCTGGAGATGGTTTCGGAGCAGGTTTCGGAGCAGGTTTAGGTGCTGGAGCAGGTTTTGGAGCAGGTTTCGGAGATGGAGCAGGTTTTGGTGCTGGCATCTCTCTTATTTATTTAAAACAAATTAGATACAACCAATTCACTGCTCATAATCTGTTCTTCTGATAATCGTAAGAACCAAGCAAAGTTTGAACGACGTTTCAGTTCATACCAGTATACAGGGACATATACAGCTTTAGAACATATAGGCATTTTACCTTTTGATAATAAATCTTCTAATTCAATACGACGTCCATTTGGTTTTCTTGAAAATTCTAAACTTGGTAAATATGCGTATTGCCCAGAATAATCTCTCATAACATCTCTTAAATCATTGGAGATATCGTGACGGAATTGTGTTCCACCTTCTCTTCTTTCCAAACGTTCTCTAGAAAGTCTTTCTAACTCCACAAAAATAGGATGTTCTTTTCTAGGACTATACATTACTTGTGTTCCAGGTGCTAAAGTTCCTTCCGAATCACTTAACATATCTTTTGTATCCATTCCAGTAAATATTACCTCTTTTGACTCTTTAAAATCGGGCATATCTTTCATAAATATACAAGATGGATTTACCCAAAGTCCACCATATGTTTTCAGAAGTTTTGCACGTATATAATTCATTTCCGCTTGTTGAACGGAAGCAAGAGGATTTTGTAATGACTTGGGTAGATGGTCCCAACCACCTAATAAGCTAGCTAAATCGGTGAGTCCAGCAATGACACGTATATTATATGTTTGACCACAATGTTTCGCAATGCTTTGATAACATAAATTTAAGAAAGGCGTGTGGAGAACACGAGAGGAACGAGCACCAAAGTCTTGCCACCAACGACTATTCACATCACTTTGATCATAGTAAAGCCATAATGTAGGATTTGTTGTTCCTTCTAACAATAAATCCTTCTTTTGAAATATATCAGATTCTATAATAGTATTTGAATAGTAATATCCAAGACTTGCTGCCGTGACTAATAAAATTCCAAATGTTATTAAATACACTGATTGTGTTGCCATCTATTATTATATTTTATTTATCTTTTGAAACATCCATTAATACTAAACGTTTCATTCGTTCAAAATAACTTGTAGAAGAGATATCTTCTTCCGCTGCACGACGTCTACGATCTTCTTCTTTTTTTGCCATATAACGTTCTCCTCTTTGAATATCTTCCATTTCACTATCATTTAGAGGTCTTGGTGCTTTTGTTCTTTCATCTTTATAAGATTCAAAGTTACGAGTATCCACACGAACCGAAGCCACTTGTTGTGATATATTTGATTCAATCGTATATGCTTGTTTCAAATCTGTGAAATTCATATTTTTATTCATAATGGGAGCGGTATATGAAGAAGGTTTTCCTCTTCCAATCTCAATACCCATATTAGGAGCCATCATTAAGGATTCGGGTTGTGCTACTATGAAATTATTATTCGCAGCATTTCTCTTTGCTTCCTCTTCAAATGCTTGATTAAATACATCTCTATTAAATTTACCACTGAATGTTTTTGCTTTTGAATCATCTTTTTCATCTCGTAACCAATCACCATATCCATCCTCTTCAGGATCGGGAATACGAGTTTGTTCAAACATTTTATTGAAAGCATCTATATCCAACTTTTTAGGATTTAAGCGAACAGGTTCTACTTGTTGCCATTGATTGGAATCTTTTGCTCGTGAATCTTTCAGAACAGTTGGTGCTTCCACATTCACTGTTTCTTTTCTACCACCATGAATACGTTTTAGAATTTCACTCAGATAAGCATAAGCACGAGTAACACGCTCAAATGCTTTTTCAGAACCACCTTTATCAGGATGATTTTTTAGAGCAGCTTTTTTATAAGCACTTTTTAAAGTTTCTTCCGTTAAAGCAACTTCTTCTTGTAAACCAAGAACTTCCAAACACGCTTGGAAATATCCAATTGCTTTTTCTTCATTTTTAGGTTTTGATAAATAATCTCTCTGCTGCTTTGTAGGTGGAGGAATTACTAAACTTGATATTGATGTTTTTTGATTAACAGGTTCCTTTTCATAAGGTAATAAAGATGGCTGATTTCCAGAATTTACTCTTGCTAAATAATTCAATAAATGCGAATAGACTCCAGTTTGTTTTGCCGTATATACATATTCAGGACCTGCTAAAACAGTTTGTATCATCTCAGCACGTGTTTTATAATCTCTTATTGATAATATATTTACATATATGCGCACGTGCGCTGGGTTTACATTTTGTGATTGTTGTGATACTGTATTACCCATCTAATTAATGACTATTGAAGTTTTTTAAAGTAGTGAACGAAGGACTGCTGAACTAAATATGGGAATTTCAGATTCGCATTCATAAAACCATTTCTTACCAAGACTATGAAATCCAAATTTTATTGGATAATACTGAGGATATAGGCTAGGAAAATTCTTATATTTATCATTTCTAATTAATCCATAACTTTCTGGAGGAAGAACAATTGCCAATTGTTGTTCTGGTTCTAATGGTTTTTGAATATCATATTCAATATTCATAATAGATGTTTCTAAATAGTTAGAAATATCCGACCATAAAGGAACATTTAACCAAGGATAATACCAATCATATTCAATTGGTTTTCCAACATAATAATCAATAATCCATTGTAAACCCTTACAAAACTCATTAATAATCTTTTCTTTCTCATTGATTAAAAATTTACTATAATAATTTTCTTCCCATCCTTTCTTTAAAGAATCTGTTTTACTATCAAATATTTCTTTTTCAACAAACCATTGACAAGGTAGGATCTGAATTGGAGCCATTTTCATATCATATTCTGTAGATCTGTCTTTATGGACACGGTAAAATTTAATTTGATTCTTTTTTTTACAGAATTGTTCAATACCAAATTCCTCCTTTCCACAACAGAGTTTTAAAAATTCACTTATATTTTTCCAAATCACTTTATTCTTGGAATCCACTAAATTCTTATTATACTTTTTTAGCATATCATATAAAAATGTATGTCCAGCATCTTTAATGGTAAAAGCAATACTATGAGGTAAGAAATCATTTCCTAAGAAACTCATCATCATAATGTAATTCAGTAATTTCTCCTTGGTATAGTCAGGAATAATAATATTTTTAAATCCATTGATATCAAAGAATAAGAATTGAGGATTATCTTTTACTTTGTTAGTGTTGTTTATCTCCATTTCCTCTCTCATTAAAAATAAATTATTTTTCTCTGAATGTAACATTGATAATAAAATTAAATCGGCATCCAAACCATAGACGAGAATAGTATTATCATTTACTTTGAGGTTACGAATGTATGACATAATTTTATGCTCCCCTTCACCAGGTTCATCAAATCCTGATAATGACCATCCTTTATGAGATTTACATAAGTGTTCTAGAGCAGCATGTAGCTTCTTCATAAATACTGTGCCTGGAGTAATCGCATTGGAATCCCATCGCACTTCATCAACGGTTCTTACTTGTTGTTGAACTTCATATTGTGCTAAGACAATTGATTTGAACCGTCTTAAACGCTGTTGTTTCATTTTAGCCATTGGAACAACACCGTCTACGGCAAGAAATACTTCTTCACAGTTACCCGAATTTTTCCAAATAAACTCAATATATTTACAAGTTTCTTCGATAATAATTCGTTCATATTCTTCTAAATTTGTTCCATTATATTTAGCTTTCCCAAGACAATTATAAATAATACAATTTAAATCATAGCATAAAATCTTTTTACCTTTTGATTCATATTGTTTTTTTAGTAAGGAAGAATGTTTTTCTATAAGAAAACGATAATAGGAGGGAATACCCATAGTTCTATATACTATATCAAATGAATCCTTATATCACTATAGGAAGATGTCAATGACAATTATATTCGAGTCTATAAAAGATATTTTTCTAATGTTACCTGATGGCGTATTATACGGATCATTTTTTATGGGTTTAATAACACTCTCATCACAACATATTGTTTTATTTCTATCGTTGCTAGAAGGTTTATTATTCTTATCTGGATTTCAAAGTATTGCTTCTTTTATGAATGGGAATAGAAAAATAGACCCCGAGAAAGGCTGTAATAGTAAATTTCATTCTATAACATTTTCTGAGTTAGGTTCCATTCTACGTTCTGATTCTATTTCCTATGGTGTTTATCTTTTAGCAGTTGCATCTACTTATTTTGTTTCCGCATCTAATCTTTTAAAACCAGAATATGAAGTTCTTGATTCATCTTATATGACACGCTCTTATATTACAATGATTTTAGTTTTTAGTGTAACATTATTATATGCTTTTTTCCGAATATATACAGGATGTGAATCAAGGACTTCGGTATTTATTGCTTTGTTCTTAGGAGCTATTGTAGGATACTTTTTAGTATATCAAAATACAAATTTATTAAATAAGAATACAATCAATTTCTTAGGAATACCGTTATTACGAAATAAAACTGCTGATAATGAACCAATTTATATATGCTCTCAATAGATGAATTTTATTCAAGTTCTTAGAAGTAACACTTTATATTTTTTATTAAGTTTACCTTTATTAATTATTTTATATGAATTTTTTCTTTCTTGTAGTTTGGGAAATCGTAGCATAATTATATTGCTTCTAGGACAATTATTCATAGTTCCTATTGTATCATTATTGATTTCATTTCTTCATAATTTAACAAATACTACTATTGCGAATGTTATTTGGTTACTTATATCTTGGGGTATATTTATTAGTTTCTATTTTATATTTACTTTGGATTTAAATTCTACGGTTTCATAAATATAATGTATTTATAGATGGCTTTTGTTGATTGGATAAAAAAAAATAAATTAATAGTTGGAGTATCTATTATTATATTTCTTTTAGTTGTTACTATAATTGTATTATCAGTATATCTTGGATATGCAGAGAAACCAATCAATGTTCCAGGAGCACCAACACCACCGCCACCACCAGCGATGGTAACATTATCAGAATTTATTAATTCTAGTAATTGGTTATGGTTATGGCCACTAATAACAGGTATAACAATATCTGTAATTACTTTTTTCAATTGGAGACTAATGTTTCAAACAAATACAAATAATTCTATAACAAGTGATATATGTTCTATAATTCCTGGAACAAATAGTTTTGTAACACGTGTTCCATCCTATTATTTTGCCAATATATCGTTCTTCTTTTCTTACTTATTTATGAATGCTCTTTCTAATTTTAATATGATATCTGATCCTTCTGTAGATAAATCATTAGTGGATAATCGTCAATATCGTTCTGCAGCTAGTATGTTTATAATAGTATTAGTATTCTTAGGATTAGTAATACTTCGTTATAATACATCGAATTGTGATTCTATCTTAGGTATTCTTATATCAGTATCAACATTTATGTGGTTTGGTTTATTATGGTATAAAGTAGCAGAGTTTTGTGGAGCAAAAGGCACCGATTTAATGGGAATTTCTCAAAACATTATTTCACCAAAAGCAAAAGCGCCTGTTGTGTGTAAAAGAACAAGTTCTTAAAAATGTATAGAAGTTCGTAACTTTTGTAAAGATAGTAAAAAGTCTCTTAGCGCATCCACACTAATGTATTTATATAAAATATAGGTTTTAAATAATGATTCAAGTTCTTTGATACAAGAAGTTAAATTATTTGATTTATAGTTGCTGTATGCTAAAAAAAAATCATCTTTTGTGAAAAGAACTTTATCTTTTTCTTTATTAATTTCATTATGTAAATTGAAAAAATAATTAATAGAATATTCTTTTAAATCATAATATTCAACACTTTTTTTATGTTTTAAAGCATAATCATAATAATGTTTTCTACAAACTTTACAAGGCAACAAGATACCAATTTGTTTTGTAAAATTATTATAATAATTTATTTGATCTTTTTGTAATAGAGCATTTTTTTCATCACCAAGATGAACCGAACATATATGTATTATTTTCCATAAAATAGGACCCCATTCATTTGGATTTGCCATTATTCTATAGTTTCATTTTTTGAAAAAAATTGTTACGAATATTTTTTCAATACTATTTATCCAAATGCAATCTATCCCAATTGACAGAACAATATACCAGACTCTTGAAAATGTCTTTGAAGGTCAAATTAAGAAGTTAGCAACTGATATTGCGAAGACTCTTCACGTAGATGTAAAACCTCTTATTCAAGCAATAAGAAAAGATAAAATTACAACATATCTTTATGAGGAAGATCATAATAAAGATATAGATGAAATGAAATGTACTGCTTATGTAAAAGAAGGATCATTATATTCGAAATGTTCCAACCCAATTATCTTCAAAGAATTGTATTGTCCAAAACATATGCTGGAACACATTGATACAATTCAGGGGTCAAAAGAGTTAATACTCATTTATGGACCAGATAAAAAGGAATATTACATAGACTCAGATAAATCTGATCAAAAAATTTATGATAAGTATTTAAATGTATTAAATGGTAAAATCATTGATAATAAGGTTTATATATTCACTATTGATTCCTGAAGAGCATTCATATTAAATGTAGATGTATCATATTTTTTTATCAATTCTAATTCAAAGTCAAATGTTTTAGAAGGATATTTTTCATTATATTCTTTTAGAATTGAATCCTTCTCAGATATAAAACATTCACTATCTTTATTTACCCATATGCAAAAGAATTTCTCAAAACTAGGTTTTTCACCAAGAGATAAAATACCTTTTCCGTGACTTTTTTCTTGTTCTTCTAAAGACCATTCATCTGGAATATCATCGTGAAAGAAATGACTATAGAACTCATCATATCTATTTGAATCTTCTTTAAAAGCCTCAAAAGAACCGAAGATATTTACAATTTCATTATACACTTTTTGACCTTTTATAAGTTCTTCTGAATTGTAGATATCTGATAGATTACTTTCTTCCACCGTCATGGAACCTCTGGGACACTTACCATACAAACATTCTTTTTTTATAGGATATGCTCTGCCCTTTCTACAACCATATGTGGATTTCCAACACTCAATATATAGATTTATATTGGAATCCATTTTTCTAATAGGTTTAATTCCCTTTTCAACAGTAAGATCATCCATACATAATATACCAATAATAGCACACTTACGATATATGAGAAGAATATAATCTAAATTACTAATTACTTCAATTAGATCAATAATGAAGGAAGGATTATCAAATTTTATATATATAATTTGGTTAATAACTTCTTCAAAAGATGTATCTTTCCATAGTTCTAAACTATGTTGCCAGGATTCTAAATACTTACCATACAATGTAGCACGAACCCAATTATCAATCTTTTTATTTAAATCTTTTATATGTTTCGAATCTTTCGATAATTTAAAGAGAGTTTTTTTCATTTTATATGGTTTCTCTAATGAGCCATTTACAAGCATATATGGTAAAGTATTATTACGTTGCTCAATAGAAGCAAGAGCATATACTGTTTCCAAAGATGGATTATGAATATTTAACAAGATGTTTAGATTTCCTAAACCAATGCTATAAAACCAAGAGTAAAAGAATACTTGTTGAACTAGAATTGTAGTATCAGAATCAAGCAATTCTTTTGTCCAATATACAGATTCTTCAATAGATTGTTTATGTATGCTATACTGAAGAGCAGCCTTTACATCATTAATGTAATAAAAGTGCCGTGTATACATATTAAAGGTGATGTGATATATATTATTAGTTAAATTGTAAATCAATTTTTTTGTAAATAAATTATAAATAAATAGTAAGAATGTCATTTCCATTTAAAAATAATGCTGATTTAATCATGCCCGGACTTTGGTTAGGAAATGGAAAGGCATCTATGGATGAAGAATTTTTAAGAAAAAATAACATTACTACTGTATTTAATTGCACAAAAGATTTACCTTTTCATTCATCTATTAAACGTAGATATCGTGTGCCTGTAGACGATAATTTACAAGCAGAAGAAATTCGTAACTTAGAATTATGGTCTTATGAAATTATATATAAATTAACAAAAGAGCATAATTTAAATAATGTGTTGGTTCATTGTTATGCTGGAATGCAACGTTCAGCTGCAGTAGTCGCAATGTATTTAATCGCCCGTAAAAGAATGAAAACAGATGAAGCAATATCTTATTTAAAAGAAAAACGTTCTATTGTTTTCTTACCATTTCCAAATTTTTACGATGCCATTCAGGGATTTCAGAAGAGTTATGAGAAGAATATTCTTCCATCGCTGATGGATTCAGTGTAAGAACCGCTTCTTTTCTATAGTATTGATTTTGAGAATAGATTTTTCCTTTATAAGTAAGAATGTTTCCTCTTGGATTACTTACAAAAAGAACAGAACCTTCTTCACCGGTTGATAAAAAATATCTTCTTGTATATTCTATCGGTAAATGGATATGTCCAACTACCCAAGCAATCACCGGTTTTGTAATTAATTTTTCTAAATCAGGTTCTGCCATACTCTCTGATGGATTTTTAACAATATCTTCTTCGTATAACCAAGTGAATGGAGCATAATAACTTACAATTAAAAGAGGATAGGGAGATGTTTTCACCATCTTTTCTAAAAACTCTCTGTTCTCATCAAACATTTCATTATGCTTTCGTGTCATAAGAGGGAGTCCAACAACAAGAATAGTATCTTTTTCATCTTTTAATAAATAATAATCCATATGGAGAACATGTATATTTTTGAAGGTAGAACATATTTTTAAAAATGTATCAAACGATTCTTTCATTTCACAGAGTCCAGGGATATAGAGAATTGTTTCCCACCTCTCTGAAATATATTCTAAAAACTTGTAAAAATTGGGATGACTCGGAATACATATATCTCCACAAAGAACTAATATAGACGCTGTAACTTGTAACGTTTCATCATATGTTGCTTTTGGCCATAATTCTATATGAAGATCTGAAGCATATTGAATGCGCATTTATTAATCCTATTATACTAATTCATTTTGAGTAATCCTTAAATTAACAGATGCTTTAGGATTGTAAGAACCACTATAGGAATTTCTCGCATCATTAAAGTTTGTATAAGGATTTGTTGTGCAACATACATCACTTGAGTATCCTATGTAGCCAGTTAATGTAGTATTTCCAGCACCCGATAACCAATATTCTATAGGTTTTTGTAGCATATCTTCTAAATTACTAGAATCCATTCTTACTCTAAGAATATCATTATTTAGAATCGGATGAGGTAAATGATGCGTTAAAATTATAGAACGATAATTACTCTTTATCATATTTTTAATATAATGAACATCTTCTTCATGCCAGGATACGATATCTTCACCCATAATATTACGGAGCCCTTGATGACCTTGTAGCCATATATGAGCATATTCAAACATACATTGGTGTCTCAAATATGGTCTTCTAGACCATAAAGTTGCACCAATTAATTGTATATCTGTTCCTGGAATAATAACGTGAGAATTATTAAGAACTTTTACATTATCATAAGATAAATTTAATGTATATAGTTCTTCTAGGCATTTATTATAGACTTTAGGACTTTTAGAAGTTAATTCATAAGGGCCAGGAACAACATATGTTTCTTTCCAATTATAAGATGCATAGGTTAGAAAATCTTTATAAATACGGAGTGAAGAGGGTGTATCAAGAGCACCAATATTTCCTAGCAATGCGAGATTTTCACAAGAAGGTTTTAACATACTTTGAAAATCTCTTTTTTTTTGTAAATTTAAAAAAAAGTTACTGGCATATTGAAGACTATATTTCATTTATTTAGAACTTAGCATTCATTTTTTAAGTTGGTATAGTAGAATGAAAATGAAAAATATATTTATGTATTTTTAATAATTTTATTCATTTTATGTTTTTTCTATATAAATAAAGAAGAATTTCGTCCGGCTTCTAATCTTAGAGATTGTCAAGACATATATTTTATTCTAGATCAATTAAGTGTTTTTCTTGATAGATGGAATAATAGTCAAGAAAATCCTGAGGTGAAGAATTTGAAAAGACAATTTTATAATATAGTTGGTAGATACGCTACACGATCTGATATAGATGATTATATAAATAAAAATACACAATATAATAAAAACTGGTGTGGTTCTAGTAAGACTAAAAATTGCTGTAATAAATTAACAGTACAACAATGCAATCTTAGATGGGAAGCATTAGAAAATATTGCATCATTAGATAATATTGCAAATAATAGAGATTTTTACAATAGCTACAAAAGGCAATATTTTCTTCTTAGGGGTAGAGATCCAACTGATTTTGATGTAGAAAATAGAAATGTTTATAGGTATGTAGGTTGTATAAAGCCATAACAATCAACACTTACCCATAAAGGGTCGCTAACGCTTACCAATAACAACCACCTTCAATCTTCTTAAATCCATTAGGTTTACAAGTATTTGGAGGATATACCCAAGCATCATTAAAAAATTTACTTATTACTGAATGAGTCTCCCATCGTTTACCTTTAACACCAAACAAAATCTGTAAAGCACCTCCCATTACAATACATTGAATACCCATTTCTTTTAGTCTAGATGCAATAATCATTCCTAAAGCACCGCATCCAATAATAGCGATATCAATATGATATCTTTCTTCTTCTATTTGTTTTACAATCTCTTCAACTGCTTGAAACCAATTCTCCACTTCCCAAGATGCCTCGCTATTTGTTCCAGCGATATTGGGTGGAAAATATGTTTGAATTGGAACCCATTTTGTAGAAGTTGGAAGCAAAGATTCTGTATATTCAGGCCATATTGCTTTTGATAAATATGTTTGTTCTTCACAAGTGTGAGCAAATGAATTAATAATTGCAACTGTCTTTTTTGCTAAGAAAGCTGACCATCGTAGATGTGACTTCGCATAATATGGTTCTAGATTGCGTAACATAATCTTTTGTCTTTCAGGAATAATAGAATCTAAAATATATTTCTCTTCATTCTCTAATGGTTCATACCATCCTTCCGCAATCATATCACAAGATTTTAAAGATTTTTTATATGTTTTTACCCATAAAGATACAGACTCTTGTGTTGCTGGGAAGATACCAGAATAGAGTTCTAAACGTTTCATTAATCCTTCAGGAAATATACAATCATTACCGTTCTTTAAAACATAAGCAAGAACCTCTAACTCTGTAGAACCATTTCTACCAATTAAAAATGGTTCTTTACTTTTAAACATGCTACACATTTTATAAGCGTTATCATCCATACTAACTTAGATTAGGTTTAAAATCTTTATTACGCCAAGGATTAAATCTGGGTAAAGAATGAGGATGAGGAGGAGGAGGAAAAGTATTAATTATTTCTTCAACAGGTGGAGGAATAGGTGTTGGTGGTCTTACAAGAGGTTCTTTATAGAATTCTAAAGACACTTCATCTCCTTGACAAAGAACAATACTTGCTGGTGATAGATTTTTTACAAGAAAAGGTATAGTAACTTCATTAATTTCAATATGAATTATTTTATTCTTTTGTAGAATACCTAACTTCGTTAATTCAATTTGTAGAATATCATCAATATTTTCAATTTCAGAGATATCATCAAATGGTTCTAAAACAATATGTTCTGAGTTATCAAAGACATCCGATGGCATCCATTGAACTTCTAAGAGTGAGCCAGAACCTTCTTCTTCAATTTGGTCTAACATCCATTGAGGAACGAATAGAGGCTTTACAACTTCAGTATTATCACTACGTATAGGGCTGCCAAGAGCACAAATCCAAGACTTCTCTCCATTTATAATACGAGCAAATATTCTTGATGATTCAAACTCATTTGTTACACGCAACCATTCTTTCTCATCAAGATAACAATTATAAGATGATAAGAGTTGATTATGATAGACAGTAGAATATATAGAATACATTTGCGATAACTATAAATTACTAGAATATAAATATATTCATCAATTTTTTTTTCAAACAATTAAGTAAGATGAATGTAAAAAAAACAAGAAAAAGAAAACAAAAAGGAGGAAAAATTTCTATTACTAAAAATACATCTTTACAAAAAACCGGTGAAAAAGATCAATGTCAATGTTCTTCCTCTTGTATGCGTAAATGTTTTGGAACAACTTCTTTTTGTGAAATACATCAAGATAAATGTTCAAGAATCTCTCCATTATCCGGATATGAACCCGATTATAATCCAGATTATTGGAATAAACATTTTAAAATTAAAGAAACCCATAATTGTTTTGCTTATTCTTTTAACATTAATGATAATAAACAAATTTCAAAATGTAATAATTCTAATTGTGATATACCATTTCATCAACCCGGATTGGCATCAGGGTATCCAAATTTTTCATCAAAGTTACCAAAAACATGTCCCAATATGATGGCACGTCTATTTGGTGATAATCCATTTATTAAAATGGCTACATTTAAAGAAAAATGTCCTACAGGAACATCAAAAATCGCTTTAATAGTGGATCAAAATGAAGATTATCATTTTTTAAGACAAGATTCAAATAAGTTATGGTCTCATAAACCTGGAGCAAGAAAAGTTACAAATCGTGATGCTTCCTCTCGCTTGATTTATGATCCCGCTTTAGCAAATTTCAATTATCAAGAAAAAAATAAGAATAGTGATTTAAATTATGATATATTTTGTTCTTATATGTGTGTGCCACGTGTATCTGAGGTAAAGCTAAAAGCGAATGAATAAATAAATATTATTTATTTTCTTTGTGCTCTTCTTCGCTCTACCCAATCTAATCCATACTCCTGATAAATACTATTGAATGGATCCATAATTGCTAATGCTTCTACACAATCAATACGTTCTTTAGGATTACTATTTACCATTTTACGTAAAATATCTAACGTAACCCGTTTCTTCAACTTCCATTCAGAACTTTCAATGAATGGGAAAGAAAAAACTAATTTACTTAGTATTTGAACAAACATAACACCAATAGACCAAGAATCAAATCCAGTATAATATAATCGCCAAAACTTTACATAATCACGATTCTTAAAAGCAAGACTACCTTTAAAGAATTTTGCTAAATCACTAATTTGTTTTTTTACTGGAATACCTAAGACTTTTTCAATAGTATTCAATATACGTTTTTGTGGCATAATATAACTAACAGTATCTTCAAAACTATAATGGTATGGCTCATACATCGCAGTTAAAAATGTAACTTCAGGTGGTTCTGTAGCAGATGCTTCCGGTTTTAGAACTTTCCAACGACCATTAAAAATTGTATCCAATGAAATATCTTTTCTTAAAAAACTTTGACCAAAATCAATGAGTCTGGGAATATTATATTTATCAACTAAAACATTTTTGCTATAAATATCATAATGAACAACACCATTTAATAACATTAAACTTCCCGCCTCCAGCATATGACGAAATAAATTGAAAAAATGAATTTCTTCTTTTATTCCTAAGGCAATACCATATAAATCTTTTCCACCATATGGCATTGCAAGTTGAACAACATGTTTATCTTGAACAACATGTTTATCTTGAACAACATGTTTATCCTCCTTAGATTCTTTTAAAAAATCACATTTACTTATATCGGTATCTTCTTGGTTATCAAGAATTTTAGGAACACACGTTAGATCAGGTTCGGGTAATAAAAAATAATGTTTTGCTTCTTTCACTTTACTTAGTGCTTTTTGTGCAGTCATTTCTCTCACCATATTTGCTTTTTTTACATAAAAGAGGGGGTTGAAATACACAACCATATGTTCCTTCACCAATGAGTTTGCCTCCTTCCATTTTAAACTATCCTATTATTATACTTTTAAATCAATAGATGGAAGGAATCAAACAAATGGTTCTACCCGGGACAATCTGGATAGCAATAGGATTATTAATAGTATTACTTTTATTTGATATACTATCGCCAAAAACTTTACAAGAAGGGTTTGCTACAATGGTTGGTAAACAAGTAGTTCCTGTGGTAGATGATTCTGGGAATTATTTTTCAACCTTTTTTCCAAAGCGAGGTGATGTCGGTCCTCATAAAGAAGAAAAAGGATATATTCAAGATCCACGATATTTTAGTGGGTTTGTTGATGTGCAAAGATTAGGATTTGCTCACGATTATTGTAGAGTAATTACACCAGGACCAATGGCGGATATGTTTGTTGCTTGTGCTTTAGCAGGAACAAATGGAACACCAACAACATCCTATAAATCAATAACAGTAGCAAAAGGATTGAAGTTAAGCCGTGATGATTATATGAGAGATATATACAATGAAAATCGTTATGCTTACTGTAGGATTTTGAAGAAAGATACTTCATTTCAACCATTGTGTTTACGAGCAAAAGATTTCGGGTTTGGTGAGAAAGAGGAAGTAGATCCTTCTCCTCCCGAAAAAATTGTAGAATTGTTAGAATTTTATGATGGATGTGTATCTTGGTTACGACTCTATGATGATATGGTTGATTATACAAAGAATTTGACAGTCAGTAAAGCAGGTGGTATCAGTATTCCAGAAGACCCAAATCCATCTGTTACAAATGGTCTATCCTTTAATGGTATAGATCAATTCATAAGAATTTCTGACAATCCAGATTTAACCTTAGGTCGTATAATTCATTTAAGAAATGTAAGAGCATTTAGTGTCTGGGCCTACTTTGATTCATTCGCAAACAATTCTCATATCTTTGACTTTGGTAATGGAGCGGGAGATGGAAATGTCTTTTTAGGAATTCTTGGTTCTGGAGATCCTGAAGGAAATACAAATGAAGAGAGACCTTTATTATGTGGTAATCAACAGAATACGTTACCAAGTTATCCTCAAAAAGGTGGACCCAAAGCCTGTTTAGAAACTACTCCTCAAAATCTTATGTTGTTAAAAGCGAATGTAAATGAATATGAATGTAAGATTTTTGATGTGCCACCAGATTATTCTCAGAGTCAAGAATCACAAAAAAAGGTTGAATTAAAACCTACTAGAGCAACATTGTTATATGAGATTTGGGATGGAAAACAGAGAAAAATGAGAATTAAAGTGAATAAAGTAATTCCTCTTAAAAAATGGGTTCATATTGCTATAACAGCGAAAGCAAATGATTCTTATAGACCTGATGTAGCAGTATATATAAATGGAACACAAGTTTTTGTAGAGCCATCTGGTCATTTACCACAAACAAAAGGTTCTACAAATAATTATTTAGGTAAATCTAATTGGTCAAATCAAACAAGCACATATGAATTACGAGATGAATTATTTAACGGTAAGATTTTTGATTTCAGAATGTATAATTCTGTTTTATCAGAACCTAAAATAAAGAAGACGATCGTTTGGGGTCAGAATAAACTAGGATTGAATTAGATAGAATGGGTTCTTTTTTTTCAAACTTATTTAATAAACGTATAACTCAACCACCACCTCCTCCTAATTCAGCTCAAATCAATCCTACACCAGAAATGAAAGCATTAATAGAAGAATTTATTAAACAATATCCAGAAATAATGAGTGCTTTCAATAATTTATCTTCACAGGAACAAATTACTCTTTCACAAAGGTCAGAAATAGGAACAAAAGAAATGAATGAATTAAAGAAAGTTCCGGTTCCAACTGTAAATCAATTCTATACATTTATGATTTCATTATCAAAACAATATAATATTAAAATTGAACCAACCGAGACTCAGGTCAAAGATTTGATGCAAAAATTTTTCAAAAAATATCCAGGGGTCTACTCCTATATGAAAAATATTGATGGTTTGACAGATGAGCAACAATTAGAAGCATATACTATGATGGAAACATTTACAAAATCATACCCATTAGGCACAGAAGATGATATGTATAAAACTATTATGGATATATTTAAAAAATATAATTTATCAATTCCTACTTTAGAACAAGCAAAAAGTGGAACAATAATACAAGATTCTTCTGGTAATATAATGAATATAACAAATTTTAAAGATTATGGAAAAATATCTATGAAGATGGAACCTTTTATGAATAAAAGATCTTTAGTAGAAAAAGAATATTCTTCCTTTTCTAGATAAATTAGTTCCCTTTTTAATAAATTAATAATTTAAAAAAATTATGTTCCCCCTTTTTTAGATGAGTTCTAAAAAAGTTGAAACAAAAACTCGCAAAAATAATAGTATAAGTAAAATGAATAAATTATCAGAGGATCCTGTTCATTATTTGAAGACAAAAACAAATGATGAAATAGCAGAAATTTTAAGAAAAGCATCGTTTGAATATTACAAAGGGACACCAGTGATTACAGATGATATATTTGATATTGTAAAAGATTATTTAGAAAAGAAAGATCCTAAGAATCCTGTCTTAAAAGAAATAGGTGCTCCAACATATGGTGAAAAAGTAGATTTACCATATTGGATGGGTTCCTTGGATAAAATTAGAGAAGATGAAGCATCATTAGACAAATGGAAAGCAAAATATGCAGGTCAATGTGTAATAAGTGAGAAATTAGATGGTAACTCTGCTTTACTTGTTGTAAAAGATGGTAAATATAAATTGTATTCTAGAGGTGATGGAAATAAAGGACAAGATATTAGTCATTTATTACCAGTGATTACAGGAATACCTGAGGCTTTACCTTCAGGATTAGCAGTGAGAGGAGAATTAATTATTAAAAAAGTCGATTGGTTAAAGTTATATGCAAAAGGAAAAGGAGCGAATGCTCGTAACGCAGTAGCAGGTGTAATGCACTCTAAGAAACCTGATCCAGAACTTGCTACTGCGACACGATTTGTTGCGTATGAACAATTAGAACCTCGTGTAAAAATGAGTGATTCTTTAGAAGCTCTAGAAAAATATAAATTTAAAATTGTTCATAATACCACAATGAATACATCTGATTTAACAATGGAGACTTTATCCAATTATTTAATGAAACGAAGAGAAAAATCTCTGTATGAAATTGATGGAATTGTTATCTTCCATAATGGAGATCATAATCAAGTAAAAGGAAAGAATCCATCATATGCTTTTGCTTTTAAAAGTTTATTAACACACGAAGAAGCAGAAGTAATAGTAAAAGAAGTAGAATGGAATGCTTCGAAAGATGGATTTCTAAAACCCATTCTAAAATTTGACCCTGTTACAATAGCTGGTGTAAGTATTCAAAAAGCAACAGGATTCAATGCTCAATATATTGAAAAGAATATCATTGGTCCAGGTTCTAGAATTGTTATAATTCGTTCTGGTGATGTGATTCCTCACGTTCATAAAATTCTTTCAAAATCAGCGAGTGAAAAACCATCATTCCCTAACGTTGATTTTGAATGGAATGATACGCACGTTGATATTATTATATCTAATAAAGCAGATGATAAAGATGTTATGATAAAACGTATAACATATTTTACTAAAGTGTTAGAAATGAAAGGAGTTGGTCCTGGAATTGTGGAGAGACTCTATACAAATGGTATAAATACTTTTAAAAAGTTTATTCATGTAACGGTGGATGAATTAGTTAAGATGGAAGGATTTCAAAAGAAGTCTGCGGAGAAAGTTGTAGGTGAAATACAAGAATGTGTTAAGAACGCAGATTGTCTAACATTGATGACTGCTTCAAATTTATTTGGTAGAAGTATCGCTGAGAAAAAGTTAAAAGTTATTTTAGAAGCATTTCCTGAAATAGTAAATGGTAAAAAACCAACAGAATCAGAACTATCAAAAGTATCAGGGGTTGGTGAAGTTACGGCGAAACAGTTCTTAGAAGGATTACCATTATTCTTTGAATTTATGAAAGAGTTGGAATTAGAATGTAAAAAAGTTACGCTAGAAAAGGTGGTTGTTCCTAAAGGTAAGAGTCTATCAGAGTTAGTCGTTGTTTTCACAGGTGTGAGAGAGAAAGAGTTGGAACAAGAGATTGAAGCAAGAGGTGGTAAAGTAGGAACATCTGTTTCCTCGAAAACAAAAGTGCTTATTGCGAAAGACCCTTCCGAGGATTCGTCTAAAATTAAGACTGCGAAGGAGTTAGGTATTCCAGTTGTTACCTTAGAAACCTTTAAGAAAAATTATATGTAGTTATTAGGTTCTATGAATGATTCTTCACCTTTGGGGTTGGTGAGCCCTCATTCACAGATAATAAATAATTTATTACTTATTTTAGCAAGAGCAGATTTTCAACACGATTTTTCAAAAGTGAATCTAACTAAAATTCTAGAAAAATTAAGTTCAACACAAAATATTAAAACACCAAATATAGATACTTCATGGATAAAAAACAATATAAGAAATAATAATTCAAAAGACGTATTTGATTTTTTTAAAACATCGAATATTCTTACGCCATACAGATTCGATCAATCTATTTCAGAAAAACAAGCATTAGAACTTATACTTGGTTCTACATTTACTGATATACAAAATAAATTAAAAGAAGATGAAGAAAAATATGGTCTACTAGATGCTCAAAAAACGTTAGATCCACCAAAAAATGTTCCTTTACCAATCAATATAGAAAATGAAATAAAAAGAAGTTATACATATTCTGCCTATCCAGTAAAAGTTAGAGGAGAATATTATAATTTACCTTATGTCTTTCGTCAATTATCCTCTACAAATAAAAGAGAATTTGTTCTCTTAATTGATTCATCTTTCTTTTCTTTTTCAACACTAAGAAAACAATCTATTCTAAAAACTCTTATAGGAGAAATTAGTGATGAAGATAGAAGACAAAATTATACATTTTATATTATAAAGAATAATGAAAATATAGCAGATTCAGCACAAAAATTAGATACATTTTTTACAGGAAGAGAAAATATTAAAATTAAAATTTTAAGAGATAAAAAAGAAAATAAAAGTATATATCCACCTTTATCAAATAATGAAAAAAATCAAAATGTAAATTTATATTCACGAGCACAGATTATTACAGAAAAAAAAGAAGTATTAGGATTTGATCTTAAAGAACCAAAAATAAATGTTGATGGTAATGTAACATTTTTTACCCCTGGTAAAAAAACAATACAATACACAGATCTTCACGATATAGGTTCAATTCCAAAAGCATCATTTCTTGCTTTACAAAAAAGTAATCAATTACAGTCCAATAATGATGATGAAGCATTGATTCATTTATTATTTAAACGTTCTGGTGATTGGTGTCAAGCATTAAGTTTATTGGATAGAACACGAATGTATGAAATTTATGATTATGATACAGGAAAAAAAGAAGGAGAAACAGATCTAAATCAATTAAAAGAAAATGGTTTTGATATAGCACTTGTAACACACGATAGAATTTTATTAGCCTATAGTCTACTATTAGGAATAAATGT
>Ga0209189_1000061_pt1 | contig 94406 bp, 79 predicted proteins | sample C_130820_EF_Meta_FD_187308 | JGI IMG/M metagenome (GOLD analysis project Ga0209189, IMG submission 187308) | Freshwater microbial communities from Lake Croche, Canada to study carbon cycling - C_130820_EF_MetaG (SPAdes) (version 3) | ecosystem: Environmental > Aquatic > Freshwater > Lake... | reverse complement strand
CTTTTATTTGGAGCATCAGGATTCGGGAAAAAGTATGAGGGATCAATGATGAAGCAGGAAGGGCCGAGGCAGGACGAAGGCGGAAATCAGTATGAATGATGAAGTATGATTGACGGATTATGAAGGGCTGAGGCTTTGGTCTTCTTGGAAACCGCGGTCAGGATGGCAATCAGTTCGTAGCACTCCCGATGCAGTGGGTGAATTTTCGTCAGGGGGATGATTCCTTCGTTCCAGCAGAGAGCTCAACCACAGATTTCTTTTCATCCCTCGTCCTTAATTTCTGCTTTCCGCCGCCTCCCTAAGCGCGTCGCCTGCGAGATAGAATGACAGCGAGGCTATCAGAATGGCGAGTCCCGGAAAGAGGATGAGCCACCAGGCGTCGAGGAGGTAGGTCTTCCCGTCGGCGATGATATTTCCCCAAGTGGCCTGAGGGGGTTGGACGCCGAAGCCTAGGAAGCTGAGTCCAGCCTCCGAGAGAATGGCATCAGGAATGCCGAGGACGGCGGTCACAAGGATCGGAGCGGCGGCGTTGGGGAGAATATGGCGGGTGATGATCCTCCAGACGTTCTGGCCAAGGATACGGGCTCCCTTGACGTATTCCGTCTCGCGGAGTGTCAGGAATTCCCCGCGAACCAGTCGCGCCGTACCCGTCCAACTGACGAAACCGATCACAACGACGATGTTCAGCAGGCTGGGGCCGAGGAGTGCCACGGCGGTCAGGATCAGGAAGAAGGTCGGGAAGCAGAGCAGGGCATCGACCGAGCGCATCAGGATCTGGTCGGTGAGGCCGCCGAAGTAACCGGCGATCGCGCCGACCACCATGCCGATCGCTAGGGAGACGAAAACGGCGATCAGTCCCACGGTCAGCGAGATGGAGGCGCCGTGGAGCACCCGTGAGAGGACATCGCGGCCGAGATTGTCGGTTCCTAGCCAATGCTGGGCCGAGGGGGGGAGGAGTTTTTGCTCCAGATTGGTGAGGTTGGGATCGAATGGCCAATGATGGTCGAAGGCGGAAAGGAGTGCTGTGCCTCCCGCCAGCAAGGCGAAGAGCACGATGATCACGACCGAGAACCGGGCGAGGGGATCGGCGCTGAACCGGCGCAGGACCCTTCCCGTGGGTGTTTCGGAAATGTTCGCGGATCCGGAGTTCATGCTATTCCAGACGGACGCGTGGATCGACTGCCGCATAGAGAAGGTCGGAGATGAGGTTTCCCAGGAGGACGAGGGCGGCCACGGCAAAGTTCAACGCAACCAGGGTGGGATAGTCGCGTTCCAGCACCGCCTCATAGCCGAGGCGCCCCATGCCCGGGTAGGCAAAGATGCTCTCGATGATCACGGAGCCGCTGATGAGCGCCGGAAGGAGCATGCCGATGCCGGTGACCAATGGTCGGACGGAGTTTCTCAGGGCATGCTTGTAGAGGATCTCCTCTTCGGGAAGACCCTTGGCGCGGGCGGTGCGGATGTAATCCTCGCGGAGTGTACCGATCATCGTTGCCCGGAGGTAGCGCGACTGGGAGGCGATTCCCCCGATGGCGAGAATGGCGGCCGGGATCAGGAGGTGCCAGAGGGTGTCGAGTCCCGCGGCGAAGTCGCTGGGGAAGACAATGCCGTAGCTGTGGGTGCCGAGAATCGGGACGCCGAAGCCCTTCACCAGCACGATCGCCAGCAGATAGGAGACCCAGAATCCCGGCAGTGCGATGAAGAGGAAGGCGACGAAGGATCCCGCCATATCCTGCCACTTCCCGGCGTTCCTTGCGGCGTAGACGCCAAGCAGGGTGCCGAAGGAGAGTGAGATGAGAATCGCCGTGATGTTGAGCGCGAGGGTGGCCGGAAGGCGCTCCATGATTTTTCCCATCACGGGCCGGTCATCCTTGATACTGCGCAGATCTCCCGTGAAGAGATCCTTCATCATGAGCGTGTATTGCTCGTGCAGGGGGCGGTCGAGGTGGAACTTCTTGCGGAAGTTGGCCTTTACCTCGGCGGAGATCTTCGGGTTGAGTTCACCCCAGGGGTAAGGACTCCCCGGCGTCATCGTGACGATGAAGAAGCTGATGATGCTGATGATGAAGAGCAGCACGACGCTCAGGGCCAGGCGACGGATCAGGAAAGTTGTCACGGGCTGAAATTGTGAATTATGAATATTGAAGGATGAAAGAGGGCATCTTCGGATGCGAGGCGTGAGTGGAGACTTGAAGAGGGAAGCCGCTTTGGACCGTTTCTCTAGGAAATTTCATACTTCATCGCTCATCCTTTATCTTTGTTTGGGCGGATACTCGGGTCGATAGAACCACTCCATGTCGTAGCTCCACCCCGCCTTGGTCATTCGCACGGGTTCGTCGATCCACTCGCCTGGCTTCGGGCCCGGGTGACGGAGTCTGTAGGCTCCCTTCCACATCACCTCGGTACCCTCCGGGACAAAGAGGAAGAGATAGGGTTGGTCGGCATAGATCGTCTGCTGGAGTTTTCCGGCAAGACGGATGATTTCGGGACGCGCGTATTCCTGGCGGAGGTGGGTCAGGAGATTGTCAACCTCGGGATTGTTGTAGCCGAGAAAGTTCAGTTCCTCGGGATGGGTCTGGCTGGAGTGCCAGATGGCGTATTGGTCGAAGTCGTAGCCGAGACTCCAGCCTAGCACGATGGCGTCGAACTCTCCCTTGCCGACAAAGCGCTTCAGCAGGACGGCCCACTCGTAGATCTCGACCTTGACCTCAATGCCGACCTGCTTCAGGTCGTCCTGGACAAGGGTGGCGATGTCGCGTCGGATCTCGTTGCCGTTGTTGGAGAGGAGAGTGAAGGAAAAGCGTTTTCCGTCCTTCACGCGGATTCCGTCCCGACCCACCTTCCAGCCTGCTTCATCAAGGAGCTTGCGGGCCGCGGCGGGATCGTAGGGGATCGGTTTGACCGAGGGATCGAAGAACCAGACCTGCGGGGTGAAGATGCCGGTCGACTGCACGCCACGGCCATAGATGATGTATTGGATCATCTGCGGGACATTCACGGCCTGGGCCAAGGCCTGCCTGACCTTGAGGTCCTGAAACATAGGCCGGCGGAGATTCCAGCCGATGTAGTTGTACATGTTGCCAGGGGCGCTGAAGAGATCGAACCGGGGGTCTTTCTCCAATCCTTTCACGGCCCAGGGACTGACATTCCAGAAATCGACCTGTTTGGTCTGGAAGGCCAGTTGGAGGGTGAGGGGGTCAGGCAGGACACGGAAGACGATCGATTCGAGCCACGGAGCACCGAGGAAGTAGTCGGGGTTTTTGACCAGACGGATGTATTCGTTGGTCTTCCAAGAGCCGAACTTAAAGGGTCCGGTGCCGGTTGGCTTTCGGTTGTAGGCTTCCGGCCACTTGGCGGGATCGAGTTTGCCGAGGAGATGCTCGGGCAGGATCGCCCCCATCCAACTGAGGAGGGCCGGGGAAAAGGGCTTCTTGTAGCGGACGACCACCGTAAGCGGATCGGGGGTCTCGACCGAGGAGACGAGGTCGAAGTCGGAGCGGCGCGGAGAGGCGACCTTCTCATCCATGATTGCCCGGTAGGTGAAGGCGACATCGGCGGAGGTGAAGGGAACCCCGTCATGCCAGCGAACCCCGTCGCGCAGGGTGAAACGGATGATCGGTTCAGCCTTGAAAGTGCGCTCCTTGCCGCCGGGCTCCAAGGCGGGGAAGGGGAGTGGGTGGAGGTCATTTTTCTCAAAGAACCCGGCGATTTTTTCTGAAACTTCGAGCCCTGGCTGGCGTAGCGTGATGACGAGATTTTTTCCCTTCGGTTTGATGCCGATGACTTGGCCGTCAAAACCGGCTTTGAGAAGGATGGCTGCCCTTTGGGCCTCCTCCTTGGTCGCGAATTGAAAGGTCGTCTCCTGGGAGAGTTCCCACTTGGTGGCGAGATCGCCGACGATCTCAAGATCCTGATTGTATTTGATGAGCCCGTTGAAGATAAGGCCCCCGACTTGCGAGGAGGCGGAGTCGGCCTGCTGGATGGGGTTGAGTGTCGAGGGTTCTCCCAGGGTGCCGATTGACATCTCGTTCTTCCTGGCCACCGAGAGGAAGGTGGCGTTCACAAAGGCAGCGGCCAACAGGAGAAGCAACGCCGCCGGAATGCCGTGGAGAAAGAACCGGAGCGTGCGCATCAATGGAAAAGGATGAGGTTGGAATTATGAATGATGAAAAGAAGGCTGAAAGGACGAATGCAATGCAACGACCTTGATGCCAAAAAAACTCCTTTGGAGGTTGTCCCATGCGGGTCTCCCTGCTTTGCTCTTCTGTTCATCATGAAAGTCACCACCGAACAGAAAGAGACCTGCATCGTCGACCTGCACATCGAACTTCCGCCCGAGCGTTTCCAGACCGAGTGGAAGGAGGTCGGATCCGAATACCGCCGACTCGCCAATCTTCCCGGCTTCCGAAAGGGGAAGGCGCCCCTTGCCATCGTGGAGAAGAAATACGGTCAGGACATCGAGCAGGAGGTGACCCGCAAGCTTCTCGACACCGCTGTCCGTGAGGCGATCACGGAGCAAAAGCTCGCCCCTGTCCAGAGCCCTAATGTCCGGGATATCAAACTGGAGGGGGACCGGTCCCTGCGCTTCACCGCCACCGTGGTGACCCGTCCCGCCATCACCCTGCCCGAGTACAAGGGACTTCAGGTGAGCGTTGAAAAGCCCTCCGTGGACGAGAAGCAGGTGGAGGAATTCCTCGAGGGCCTGCGCGGCGATCTCGCCGACTTCAAAACCGTCGAGGGACGAGCCCTTGCGATGGGTGACTTTGCCGTGCTCGACTACGAGGGCTCGATCGAGGGCAAATTGCTCGGCGAAACCTATCCCGATCTGCAGCCCACCTATGCTGGCCGCAAGAATTTCTGGATCAAGCTCGAGGAGGAGCGCCCGATCCCCGGTCTCGCGTCCGCCATGGTCGGGATGAAGACGGGCGAGACCCGCGATTGCGCCGTGAGTTTTCCGACCGAGTTCGGTGAGGAGAAGCTCAGGGGCTACAAGGTCGTCTACAAGGTGACCCTGCACGAGATCAAGGAGCGGGAGCTTCCTCCGCTTGACGACGCCTTTGCCGCAAAACTGAGTCCCGGATCGACTCTCGGGAAGATCCGCGAACAGGTCCGCGAACGCCTGCAGGCAAACGCCGAGGAGAACTTTTCAAGGGCCGTCCGCGCCGATGTCGTGAAGCAGCTTCTCGCCCTGGTGACGGTCGATATCCCCTCCACGATGGTCCAGCAGGAGAGCGCCTCGATTCTCAAGGAGATTATCCGCGAGAACCAGCAGCGCGGCGTCTCCGAGGAGGAACTCCGTTCCCATCAGGAGGAGTTGCTCGGAGCCGCCCGCCAGAGCGCCGGTGACAAGGTGAAGCTGAACTTCATCCTTGGCGAGGTGATCGGCAAGGAGGGAATCTCCGTCTCCCGCGAGGAACTCGCCTGGCGCATCAGCAACATGGCGGAGCGCTACCAGATGACACCTCAGAAGCTCTTCAAGGAACTCCAGAAGCACCGCGCCATCGCGGGTATCGAGGAGGAGATTGCCCTGGGCAAGGCCCTTGATACCGTCGTCTCCCATGCTAGGGTTAACGGAGAGGATCCCAAGCCAATCGTCCATCCCAAGCATTCCCATGATGAAGAACCCCATGTCCATGGCCCCGGTTGCGGGCACGACCACTAGCATGAGCCGCTCCGAGGCACCCCATTCCATGCTCGTACCGATGGTGGTCGAGCAGACCGGCCGCGGCGAACGCAGCTACGACATCTATTCCCGCCTTCTCAAGGATCGAATCATCTTCATCGGCACGGGGATTGACGACCATGTCGCCAATCTGGTCATCGCCCAACTCCTCTTCCTGCAGATGGAGGATGCAAAAAAGGACATCCACCTCTACATCAACTCGCCCGGCGGTTCCGTCACGGCAGGGTTGGCCATCTACGACACGATGCAGTTCGTCACCTGCGACGTGAACACCTACTGCATGGGGATGGCCGCCAGCATGGGGGCATTCCTACTCTGCGCAGGAACCAGGGGGAAACGCTTCGCCCTTCCCAACTCCGACATCATGATCCATCAGGTCTCGGGCGGCGCCCATGGTACCGCCAGTGACGTTGAGCGAAGCGTCGAGTTTATGTACAAGCTCAACCGAAGGCTCACTAAGATCATCGCGGAGAACACCGGCAAGACCGAGGAGCAGGTGAAGAAGGATGCCGACCGTGACTACTACATGACCGCGGAGGAAGCCCGTGAATACGGCCTTGTCGACGAGGTGGTGAAGTACCGCAAGGAACTCAAGAATCCGCCCGAGAAGGCCAAGGATTCCGCCGAGTAATTTTTCCAGCGCCCAAACCCATGGCCCGAACCAGCAACCTGACGATGTGCTCCTTCTGCGGCAAGAGCCATGCGGAGGTTCGCAAGCTCATCGCGGGCCCGGGCGTCTACATCTGCGACAGCTGCATCACGGTCTGCAAGGGGATCCTCGACAAGGAGGGGGGGGAGGGGCCCGAAGGAGTGGGGGAGCATGCCCTGCGTGTTCCGAAGCCCTCCGAGATCCGCCGGGAACTCGACCAGCATGTCATCGGTCAGGATCTTGCGAAACGCACCCTCTCTGTTGCCGTTCACAATCACTACAAGCGCATCGCCCTCGAACGGGAGGGGTTTCCTCACGGTGTCCTCTCGGAAGGGTTGGCCGATGTCGAGGTCGAGAAGAGCAACATTCTGCTGATGGGTCCCACCGGTTCGGGAAAGACCCTGCTGGCGCGCACTCTCGCCCGCGTCCTGGATGTCCCGTTCTGCATCGCCGACGCCACCACCCTGACCGAGGCGGGCTATGTCGGAGAGGATGTGGAGAACATCGTCCTGCGTCTTCTTCAGAATGCCGACTACGACGTGAAGCGGGCCGAGGTCGGCATTGTCTACATCGACGAGATCGACAAGATCGGCCGCAAGACCGACAATGTCTCCATCACCCGGGACGTCTCGGGCGAGGGGGTTCAGCAGGCTCTTCTGAAGATCCTTGAGGGAACCACCTGCAACGTCCCCCCACAGGGCGGACGCAAGCATCCCCATCAGGAGTATATCCAACTCAACACGCAGAACATCCTCTTCATCTGCGGCGGCGCCTTTGTCGGTCTCGAGAAGATCATCCAGCGCCGGATCGGCGGGAAGACCCTCGGCTTTCACTCCAAGTCGGAGGAGGGGTTGGATGCCTCCGACGCCCTGAAGATCCTTGCCTCCGTCGAACCCGAGGACCTGCTCTCCTTCGGTATGATCCCGGAGTTCATCGGGCGCCTGCCCGTGCTTGCCTCCCTCGAGCAACTCAACGAGGAGCAACTGGTTCGCATCCTGACCGAGCCTCGCAACGCTCTGGTGAAGCAGTTCACCAAGCTCCTTGCCATGGATGACATCTCCCTGACGGTTACCAAGGATGGTCTCTCGGCCCTTGCCGAGTCGGCCGTGAAGAAGGGAACCGGCGCCCGCGCGCTCCGCTCGCTGATCGAGAAAATCATGCTTGATATCATGTACGAGGCTCCTGATCGCGATGATCTCACGGGTGTCACGATCAATCGTGCCGTCGTCGAGGGTAGGCGCTCCGCCATGGTGCGTCGCCGTCAGGAAAAAGACGCCGCCTGATCCTGTGGGGCGGATCGAGGATCCGGAACTGATACCCGTTCCCGGGCGAATGACCCCGAACGATGGGTTGGTGGAAGCCCGTGCCGAACTGATCCGAAAGACGGCTTCCTTTGCCCGGATTGAGTGTGACTTCGGCGCCTCCAAGGGAAAGTTCCTGACGGAGAGCGCCGTGCTGAACCCCTTGGTCTTTTTTTCCGGGATTGAGGGACTCTCTGACCGTGTGAAGCGTGCCAACAGAAAGATCGAGCGCCTTGGGATTCCCAATGCGGCTCTCTGGAGAGGATGGGGGAAGGAATCGCTGGATGCCCTTGTTCCCGATGGTTTCCTCGACACCCTGCATGTTTCATTTCCTGACCCATGGCCGAAGAGAAGGCATTGGTTCCGCCGCTTGGTGAATGTTTCTTTTCTGGAGGTTGCCGTGACCAAATTGAAGCCGGATGGCACACTTCGGCTTCAGACCGATCACCCCGGATACTTTGCTTCGATGAAGGATCAACTCGCCTTGCACGGAGGATGGATTGAGATCCCGTGGGAGGATGATCTGCCGAGACCGGTGACCGAATTTGAAACGATCTTTCTTGCAAAGGGCGCTCCGATCGGACGGGTTGCGGTCAGGCGGGGTTGATCCCCCTTGCCAAGGACACCGCAAGGAATCGGTTCTGTCCGGTGTTGATACAGCCTGAGATCGGATCCCTTGCTCCTTGTGAATCATTCCCGCATCGGCGACCTTTTTTCCGTGACGGATTATCCCCCGGAGTCCGATGAGTCAGACGATGTGTTGATGAGGGCCGTTGCCACCGGAGATCAGCAAGCGTTCCGGCGGTTCGTGGAGCGTCATCAGTCCCTTGTGATCGGGACGGTGGCCCGCATGTTAGGGGCGGGCGATGCGGAGGATATCGCCCAACAGGTCTTTCTCAATGTCTGGAAGTCCGCGCCACGATGGCGCCCCGAGGCCAAGGTCACCACGTGGCTTATGACCATCACCAAACGGCTTGTCTTTAACGAATCCCGGCGTCGCTCCCGATCCAGGATCCTTCCCAGGCAACGCGAGGACGACCCGTCTCCGGAAATCCCGGGCGCAACCCCCTCCCCGGACAGGGAGATCCTTGAGCGGGAACTTCATGAGGCCATCGGGACGGCGATGACGTTGCTTCCCGCCAAGGAACGGATGGCCGTCGTGCTGCGACGTTACGAGGGAATGGCTTACGAGGAGATCGCCTCGGTCCTGGGAACAACCGTTCCCGCAGTGAAGAGTCTTTTGTTCCGTGCACGGAACACCCTGCGGGAGAAATTGGGACCCTATCTGAAGGGGTGAAGGTAATTTTGGCTCTTGCCTTACGACTTTCAGTCTTCAGTCTATCAGCCTCAATTTATGTCTTCGTCCGAACAAGTCCTTGTCGTCCGCCGTTCCCTCTTCGATCAACTCGGGTCCTTCCACGGCCTGAATGCCGAGATCAGCCGATACCTTCCCGTCTTCCTCGAGGAGGGGAATCATTTCTTTGTGGCCCGTGCCGAGGCCGAGGAGGATCCCTCGCTCAAGCAGCTCATTCCCTATGTCGTGGTGACCTCGGGGGACAAGATTCTCCACTACCGCCGCGGCAGCGGATCGGGGGAAAAACGCCTGCTCAAGAAACGATCCGTGGGGATCGGCGGCCACATCAACGACGGTGACGGGATGGGGGACGCCTTTGACGCCGCGGCCTATCAGCGTGCCCTCATGAGGGAACTTCAGGAAGAGCTCTCGATCGAGAGCTGTTTTATCGAGCGCCCCCTGGCGCTCCTCAACGATGACACCAATCCCGTCGGTGCCGTCCATCTTGGCATCGTTCACCAGTGTGAACTGGCGTCACCCGAGGTAACGGCCAACGAGGAGGCGATCGCAGAGCTGGGATTCCTGACCCAGGAGGAACTCGCCGCCCGCCACGAGGAACTCGAAAGCTGGTCCCAGATGGTGATCCGCGGCTGGAAGGATCTGAAGACGGTGGGAAAGTAAAAAGTCGGAAGATGGGAAGTTTCTGGGAAGCCTCTCCAAGGGCATCTTGTAACTTTCACACCTCTAACCCTCATGCTTCACCCCGTTGCACGGGATGATTACCAGTTCTTGATCCAGGTGTTCGTTTTGGTTCCCGTGGAATCGCCCGCGGTCGACCAGAGATCGTAGTTGTTTAACCCGTTGTTGGGCGATCCGTTGGTGTAAATGTAGCCGTAGTTGTAGCCGAAGGGATCAATCCAGCCGCTGGAGTTGGTGTACTTGGTCTTGAACTCGAAATAGACCTTTCCGTTGGTCGGCATCAGGGCGGTCACCAGATTAAGCGATCCCGAGATGCTGTTGCTCGGATAGTCTCCGTTGTCGGCCTTGTAGCTCTCCAACGCAGCACCCACGGCGGCGATTTCCGACTCGGCGCGGGAACGGGCCCCCTTGTTCTGGACGCTGCGGGATGCGGCGAGCACCAACGATGCCAGAATGGCGATGATCGCGATGACGATCAGAAGCTCGATCAGGGTGAAGCCCGGCGGTCGGTGGGATTTCAATGTCATGGGCTCTGTTCGTTCTTTACTGCTGCATGCCGCTGATGATTCCGATCAGCGGGAGGAAGAGGGCGATCACGATGGAGCCCACGACCACGGCAAGGAAGACGATCATGATCGGTTCCATGAGGGAGGTGAGTCCCGCAACAGCATTATCCACCTCGTCGTCGTAGAGATCGGCTACCTTGAGGAGCATCTCCGGAAGTTGTCCCGTCTCCTCGCCGACGTCGACCATGCTGATGACCATGGCTGGGAAGACCCCGCTGGCCTCCATGGGGCGCACGATGGATTCACCCTCCTTGACCGCGTCGTGGATCTTGGAGATCGCTTCCGAAATGACGGCGTTGCCCGCGGTTTCCTTGGTGATATTGAGGGCCTGAAGGATCGGCACGCCGCTTGTGACAAGGGTTCCCAGCGTGCGGGTGAAGCGCGAGATGGCGTTCTTTTTCGTCAGGTCGCCGAAGAGAGGGGCCTTGAGCATGAACTGGTCGAAGAGGACGGCGCCTTTCGTCGTTGAGACGAAATACTTCAGGCCGAGGACGATGCCCGCGATTCCGAGCGCGAGGAAGAGGATGTTCTGCTGGATTGCCCGGCTTGCACCGACGACGATCTGGGTGAGGAGTGGAAGGGGCTTGCCTCCGAGCATGTCGGCAAAGATCTGCTCGAACTTGGGCACGATGAAGACAAGCAGGAATCCCATGATGATCACGGCGATGACCATCACGATCGCCGGGTACATCATGGCGGACTGGACTTTTCCCTTCACCTTCTGCGCTTTTTCCTGAAATTCGGCCAAACGGTTCAGCACGACCTCGAGTACGCCGCCCAACTCGCCCGCCTTCACCATGTTGACATAAAGCTTGTTGAAGATCCTGGGGTGTCCGTTCAGGCCTTCACTGAAGGTGCCCCCGCCCTGAACCGCCTCGGCCAGTTGGGCGATGGTTTTTTTTAGAACCGGATCCGGCTCCTGTTTACCCAGGACGGTGAGGCCCCGTAGCAGCGGAAGGCCGGCATCAATCAGCGTGGCCAGCTGACGGGTAAAAATCATCAAGGTCTTGCTCTTGATCGTCTTCTTCTCAAGAAAGGGGATGTTGATCTTGATCTCCTTGGCCCCGCCTTTGGATGCCTGGGCGCCCTTTGCCTTGGAACTTCTGGCCTGCTCCTTGATGCTGGTGGGAAAGAGTCCCTGGCTGCGGAGCATTCCGACGGCCTCCGATTGCGAAGGGGCCTCGATATGATCGCTGATCTGCTGCCCCTGGGCATCCAGGGCTATGTAGGCAAAGGAGGGCATGATAATGGGGATCCGTAGTGTCTATCGGAAGCTCTGGAACTGTGTCGAGTCCTGAAGGTAGGGATTATTCGTGGCTTCGTATCCGATCGTGGTAGTCGGGCCGTGTCCGGGATGAACAATGGTTTCCTCGGGAAGTGGAAGTAGTTTGGCTTTGATTCCCGAGAGGAGAAGGTTGCAGTCGCCGCCCGGCAGGTCCCAGCGTCCGACGCCTCCGGCAAAAAGGACATCGCCCCCGTAGAGTCGTCCTGCCTCGGTATCATGAAGGCAAAGGCTTCCGGGGCAATGGCCCGGGACCTCATAGACATCAAACCTCTTTCCGAGAAGTTCCAGATTCCTTCCCTCATGAAGGAGTTTAGAGGCCGCGACAGGCTCCACCTCCAGATCCATGCCGAAGCGCCTCAGGAGTTGGCGATCGGCCAGCATCTCCTCGGTGACGGGATGCATCGCCACCGGGCATCCGTGCCGACGGGCCACGGCCGCCGCGTCCCAGACATGGTCGAAGTGGCCGTGGGTAAGCAGCAGCAGAGAGATGGGAGTTTCCCGGAAAGCGTGATCCGCACCCTCCGGGGCATCCACGAGAATGTTCCCCCCCGGGCACTTGAGCAGATAGGAGTTTGTCTCCAGGTTCCCGCCCGTGAACGTTTGCGGCCCACCGGATGTCTGATGGAATTGCATGTCATGATGTTTGCTTTTCCCTTCACCCTCTGCAACGGTTCTCTTCAATGATCAATCCATTGTTCAGGATTTTTGTCGCCCTGTTGATCCTGCTGATGCCAGGGGTTTTCCTGCATGCTGATTCGGACACGAACAAGGCGTCCACCGACATGGCGCCCGTCGCCGCCACGGTTGCCAGGATGCTGGAGCAGGGGCATTACCTCCATCCGCTTTCCCTTTCCGAGAAGAATCCCCCGAGGTTGGAGTCAGAACCGCCGCAGACCATGTCGGAACGCGTCCTGATGAATTACCTCAGGATGCTCGATTACATGCATCTCTACTTCACCCAGGGGGATGTCGATGAGTTCAAGCAGCGCTTTGCCTCCACCCTTTCGGAGGAGATTCTGCACGGGGATCTCACCGCTCCGAGGGAGATCTTCACCCGGTTCCGCCAGCGGGTGGCGGACCGCGTCTCCAAGAACAAAGCGCAAGCCGCCGCAAAGCATGATTTTTGCAGTGACAAATCCGTCCAGATTGACCGCAAGAAAGCGCCCTGGCCGGCCACCATGGAGGAAGCCGACGCACTCTGGGCCGATCGGATCGAGGCGGAGTTGCTTCAGGAGAGGCTCATCGAGCATCCCCTCAATCCCCCCGTCAAGGTGGTGACCAAGCGTTACGATCAGTTTCTCAAAAGCGTGAACGAGCAGGGCGACGAGGATGTGATCAAGACATTCCTTGTGGCCCTTTCCCAGAGCTACGATCCCCATTCCGAGTACATGAGCCCCTCGGACATGGAGAACTTCAATATCCAGATGCGCCTTTCCCTTGTGGGAATCGGCGCGGTTCTCAGGACGGACGACGGGTACGCAAAGATCGTCGAGGTCGTTCCCGGGGGGCCCGCCGACAAGGACGGGCGGCTGAAGCCGAACGACAAGATCGCGGCGGTCGCCCAGGGAAAAGAACCCTTTGAGGACGTCGTGGACATGAAACTCGACAAGGTTGTGGAAAAAATCCGCGGAGCGAAGGGTAGCAAGGTGAGGCTCCAGGTGATACCGGCCAACGCCACCGACCCCTCCAAGCGGAACGTCATCGAGATCACCCGCGAGGAGGTGAAGTTGAGGGAATCGGAGGCCAAGGGGGAGGTGATCGAGTTAAAGGACGAGCCATCCAAAATTTCTTCAGCGGGCGGTGAGGAGTCGGGAAGACACTCATCCACGGATGAGATCATCACGGAGATCGCATCCGGCACCAATGCTGCGGCCACGAATGCCGATCCTGCATCACCCACCCAAGCCATGAGCAGTGAACCGCCCATCAAGGTGGGTTGGCTGACCATCCCCTCTTTCTACGCCGAGATGGACCGCCATGGCCAGGATGATGCCAAGAGCACAACAAAGGACGTTCGCTCTATCCTCGAGCGCATGAAGAAGGAGGGGGTCCAGGGACTGGTCATCGACCTTCGCCGCGACGGAGGTGGATCCCTTGAAGAGGCGATCAATCTCACGGGTCTCTTTGTCGGACCGGGGCCTGTTGTCCAGGCCAAGGATGCCACGGGCAGGGTCACCGTCGCACATGACGAGGAGAAGGAACCCTTCTACACAGGGCCGGTCGTTGTCCTGGCAAACAGGCTCAGCGCCTCGGCCAGCGAGATCTTTGCCGCGGCGCTTCAGGACTACGGCAGGGCGGTCATCGTCGGCGACCGGAGAAGCTTTGGAAAGGGAACCGTGCAGACGCTGCTCGACGTCGGCAAGTTCATGCCCCTCTTCCATGACCAGGGGGCGAAAGCCGGATCGCTCAAACTTACGATTCAGAAATTTTACCGTGTATCGGGCGGCTCCACCCAGCATCGGGGGGTTCTCTCGGACATCGTGCTACCTTCCCCCACCGACACCCCAGAGATCGGGGAGAGTTCCCTGCCAAACCCCCTTACCTACGACGAAGTCGATCCCCAGCCCGTCAATAAATTTTCTTTCACTTCGCCGCTCATCGAAATGCTGAAGCATCGCTCCGAGGAGCGCGTCGCCAAGGATCCCGAGTTCCGATACATCAACGAGGATATGAAGAGGTTCCAGGAGAAGTTGGAACTCAATCAACTCTCCCTCAATGAGAAAGTCCGCAAGGACGAACTCGCCCAGGAAAAGGCCCGTAAGGAACAGCGCAACACCGAGCGGAAGAAAAATCCCTTCGTGAATCCACCCGCCTTCGAGGTGACATTGGATAGCCTCAACAAGCCCCAGTTGCCGAAAGTTGCCGCCAAGAAGAAGACCCCCCGCGAGAAAGCGGAAAGCAACAACTCCGAGGATGCCGACGCATCCGAGGATGGGCCGGGTGACGAAGGAGTCGTCGATCCCTTGAAGCGTGAGGCGCTCAACATCCTGAAGGACATGACCACCCAGATCCAAGGGGTCAGGACGGCTCATGCAAGTCAGGGTGGGTGAGGCGTGGTTGGGTTTGCGTTGGGGTATCCATTCCCTACGATGGAATCGATTCTGGCGATTCGGCGGGGTGTGTTATAGCGTGATGGAGTGAACAAGCGCCTTCTTGACCCATCCCTTTTGCCGATCTTGGAGAAGGTCGAGGCGGGTGAACGCTTGGGCGGGGAGGAGGGGCTTTCTCTCCATGCTTCCCGGGATCTGAACGGGCTAGGCTATCTGGCCAACATCGTCCGGGAGCGTAGAAACGGGAACGTGGCGACCTATGTCTTCAACCGCTACATCAACTACTCCAACATCTGTATCCTCAACTGCCAGTTCTGCGCCTTCAGCGCCAAGAAGCGGGATCCGCACGCCTTTGAGATGGCGATCCCAGAAATCGCCGCGAAGACCAAGGAAGCCTGGGAGCAGGGTGCCACCGAGATCCACATGGTGGGTGGTCTTCACCCTTCCCTCCCGGCCCGATGGTATCTCGACCTGCTGACGGCCATGCGAGAGGCCGCTCCCGGCATCCATCTGAAGGCCTTCACGGCGATCGAGATCCGGCACCTATCGGAACGGATCTTCAAGAAACCCCTCCGGGAGACGCTGGAAACCCTGCGCGATGCGGGCCTGAACGCCCTCACCGGGGGAGGGGCCGAAATTTTCAACCAGCGAGTTCGCGACACGATTTGCCGGGGGAAAGAGACGGGGGAAGAGTGGCTCGAGGTTCATCGCACGTGGCACCAGATGGGCCAGCGGAGTACCGCCACGATGCTCTACGGACATCTGGAGACGGCGGAGCATCGGATCGACCACCTGCTGAAGCTTCGTGGTCTCCAGGATGAGACCGGGGGGTTCACGGCCTTCATTCCCTTTGCCTTTGTGCCCGAGACCACTGAACTTGCCCATATCCGCCCCGCCTGCTCGACGGATGAACTGAAAAACCTGGCCATCTCCCGCCTGATGCTCGACAACTTCGACCATATCACCGGCTACTGGATCAGCCTTGGGTTGCCGCTCGCCTCGATTGCCCTGAACTACGGGGTCGATGATCTCCACGGAACCATCCAGGAGGAGAGGATCTTCCACATGGCGGGGGCCAAGACCCCCCAGCAGCAGACCATCGCCGCCATGGAAAAGGCGATCAGGGAAGCGGGGAGGGATCCGATGCAGCGTGACACCTTCTACAGGAGAATCGAGTCAACCCTTCCCAAGAAGGTGTCCGCTTCGGAATCGGTCCCGGCGTGAACACTCCCCATCCCCGAATCGGTTGCGTTCCCTACCTGAACGCCCGCCCCCTTCTTGACGGATTGGAGGGTCTAACTCCCTCTGTTCGGAAACTCGTTCCCGCGAAGTTACATGACGCCTATCAGGCGGGTGAGTTAGATGCCGCACTGCTCTCATCGATTGATGTGATCGGGATGGAAAGTCCTGAGGTTGTTGACGGGGTTTCCATTTCCTCAAGAGGGGATGTCCATAGCGTGGTGATGGCCTATCCAGGGGAGCTTCGTAGTGTCGCCAAGGTGGCCTTGGACCCTTCATCCCATACCTCAAACGCCCTTCTGCGGATTGTGCTGGAAGAGTTTCACGGATTACACCCTGAATATGTCCTATATTCAGATGAATATCCAAAAAAATACGCTCAGCTTATGATCGGCGATCCGGCAATCTTATTCCGGAAAGAGGCACTTGGTTCGGATGTCCGATTTTTAGATTTGGGAGGAGAGTGGTTCCGTCGAACTGGCCTTCCGTTTGTCTTTGCTCTATGGTCGCTTAAGCGTGATTTCACTAAAAAAAAGGAATTATCTGAAGGGCTCCGAAATGCAAAATATCGGGGACTCGTCCACCGCCCTGCGATCGCTGCGCTTGATCCTGATCCCGAATTCGCCCTGCACTACTTGACCGAGTTGATCCACTACGATCTCGCTGAGGAGGAAAAGCGGGGTCTGATGCTCTTCCGGGAGTCGCTTGGAAAAATGAAACTTGGGCCTGATAAAGAAATAAAAATCACGTACTACTGATCCCTCTCCGCATGGAAGGGTTCCTTTTCCGACAAGAGAAAAAGGAAGGCGGCCATGGCTGCCTTCCAGAGCAATCCCCCGTTCATCGCCGCCAACAATGCTGTGACGAGTGCGTCGCCTCCGGAAGACAGGATCGAGGCAAGGAAAGCCTTGGTGGGGGTGACACTTGATCTCATCCCCCAACGGGACCCATGCTGAAACCCGTGGCGAAAAAGATCCGAAACTGCTCGGCGCTGGTTGCCAAACCCACAGCAAACCTGTTTTTGTCAACATTCACTGAACTAGCCAGATCGGGATCCCTCTGATACTCCCTACTCCGTGAATACGTCCGTCCCACGCTTAGCGGCAACATCAGCAGTCTTGGTTCTGGCTGTTGCGCATCTCTCCTCCTGTAAAAAGGAAATACCTTCAGTCGGGCCGCGTCCCCCTGTTCCGGTAACGCTCGGAACGGTCGTCCAAAAAGACATGCCGAATCACAAGGAGTGGATCGGCAACCTGCAGGGAACGGTCACTTCCCTGGTGAAGCCGAATATTTCCGGCAACATTATCCAGCGCTACTACACCGAGGGGAGCGTGGTGAAGCAGGGGGAGCCGCTCTTCCAGATCGATCCCGCACCCTTCCAGGCAACGCTAGACAAGGCTAATGCCGACCTGGCAACGGCCATCGCTCAGGAGACCAAGGTTCAGCAGGATTTCGTCCGCGCCCAGAACCTGCTGGCCGGTAAGGTCATCAGCATCCAGGAATTCCAGAATCAGCAGCAGAACTATCAGGCGACGGTCGCCCAGGTTGCCGCAAAGCAGGCCGCCGTGCAGTCCGCCCAGGTGAATCTCGATTTCACCAAGGTCGTCTCCCCCATCGACGGCATGGCGGGACTGGCCAATTACGAGGTCGGCACTTATGTCGGCCCCTCCTCGCAGCAACCACTCACGACCGTCGTGGCGATCGACCCTATCAAGGTGGTCTTTCAGGTCGGTCAGGATGACTACCTGAGCCTGATTGCCGGAAGTATCAAGGATCCCTCCACCGCGGCCGAGCAGGGTAAGGAGGACCGTGAGGCCGGAATGCAGATGGTTCTCTCTGACGGGACCATCTATCCGCAGAAAGGCACTTTTCGCGCGGCGAATAACCAGATCAGCACCCAGACTGGCTCGATCACCGTGGAGGGGAATTTCCCGAATCCCGGCACCCTCCTGCGACCCGGCCTTTTTGCCCGGGTGAAAGCCACCGTGGGGGTTCAGCATAATGCCCTGATTGTCCCGATCAGCGCTGTCATTACGATCCAGAACCTCCATCAACTGGCCGTGGTTGGTCCTGACAACAAGGTCACGATACGGAATGTGAACCTCGGGATGATGACCCGTGAGGAGGCCGTGGTGCTCTCTGGTGTCCAAGCCGGGGAAAAGATCGTCGTTCAGGGAACGCAGAAAGTTGTCGAGGGATGCAGCGTGACGCCTCTGCCTGCAACGCCGCAGGCATCCCCCAACCCCGGATCTGCTGGGGGAGAAAATGGCGCGACCAGATCGCTTCCCGCCTCTGCCCCGACTCAGGACAAGTAAGCGCGGTTTCCCAGCTCCGAAAGAAACCCGCCATGGCGAAATTCTTCATCAACCGGCCCATCGTGGCCATGGTCATCGCGATCATCACGGTGATCCTCGGCATCGTCTGTCTGCTCGGACTGCCGGTCTCCCAGTTCCCAAACATCGTCCCGCCGCAGATCCAGGTCCAGGCGACCTATCCCGGTGCGGACTCCGTGACCGTGAAGCAAGCGGTCGCCACCCCTATCGAGCAGCAGGTCAACGGTGTCGACAACATGCAGTACATGTACTCCCTGAACTCCAGTTCGGGGCAGTCCCAGCTCAACGTCATCTTCGCCAACAACACCGTGCCGACCACCGACCAGATCCTTACCCAGATCCGGCAGGCTCAAGCCCAGTCCCAGCTTCCTCAGCAGGTGGTCAAGCAAGGCATCAACGTCATCAAGACCTCCCCTTCGCCGCTGATCTGTTTCGCACTCTATACCGACGACGACCGTTACGACTCGGTCTTCCTTGCCAACTACGCCTACGTCAACATCGTCAACCCCCTGACCCGTCTCACCGGCATCGCGAGCGTCACTGTCTTCGGTGCCGGTACCTACGCCATGCGCCTCTGGCTTGATCCGGCCAAGCTTGCCAACTTCAATATCACCGCTCAGGAGGTCTACGAAGCCGTTAATCAGCAGAATACGGTGAATCCCTCCGGTCAAACCGGTGCCGAACCGGTGCCTCCGGGTCAGCAGATGACCTTCACCGTCCGTGCTCCCGGCCGTCTCGTCACCGAGTATCAGTTTGCCAATATCGTGATTCGGGCCGACCGGAACGGCTCGGTCGTCCGGGTGAAGGATGTCGCCCGCGTCGAACTCGGCGCCCAGACCTACAACCTCGCGGGTCGTTTCAACGGGCACCCCGCGACGATCGTTGCGGTCTACCAACTCCCCGGTAGCAATGCGCTCCAGGTCGCCGACATGGCCCGGAAGCTGATGAATTCGTATGTCGCGACTTTCCCGGCGGGTCTCAAAATGGAAACCGCTCTCGATACGACCCTCGCCGTGACGGCCAGCATGCACGACATCCAGAAGACGCTGGTGGAGGCGCTGATCCTTGTGCTGATCGTGGTCTTTATCTTCCTTCAGAACTGGCGCGCCACCTTGATTCCCGCCCTTGCCGTTCCCGTCTCGTTGGTCGGCACCTTCGCTCTCTTCCCGCTCTTCGGGTTTTCGCTCAACACGCTCTCGCTCTTCGGCCTCGTGCTGGCGATCGGTCTGGTGGTCGACGACGCCATCGTGGTCGTGGAGGCGATCGAGCATCACATCGAGGAGGGGCTTTCGCCCAAGGAAGCCGCCGCCAAGGCGATGGAGCAGGTGACGGGCCCTCTGGTAGCCACAGCCCTTATCCTCTCCTCGGTCTTCATCCCGACGGTCTTTCTACCCGGCATCACGGGCGGTCTCTACCAGCAGTTCGCGTTGACGATTTCCATCTCGGTCATCATTTCGACCTTCAACGCGCTGAGCCTCAGCCCCGCCTTGGGCGCCATGCTCCTGCGGCCCCGCAAGGAGGTTGGAGGGCCCCTCGGGGCGTTCTACCGGGCGTTCAATCGCGTCTTCGACGCCGGGCGCAACAAGTACATCGGCGCCTGCAGATTCCTGCTGAGGAAGACCTTGGTTGCGGGAATTCTGCTGGCGGGCATGGTGGCGCTCTCGGGTTTCTTCGGATCAAAGCTCCCCGGATCCTTTGTTCCCGAGGAGGACAATGGCTATCTCTACGCCTTCTCCCAACTGCCGAACGCCTCCTCGCAGCAGAGGACCGATGATCTCTCGAAGCAGGTGGCGGGGATTATCAGCAAGATCCCCGGAGTCCAGCATGTGACGACGATTGTCGGATTCAACCTTCTCTCCGGAGTCCAGAATACTTACAGCGCCTTTTACTTCATCACGCTCAAGCCCTGGGAGGAGCGGAAGGGCCCCGGGCAGAATGCTTTCGGACTGCTGCGGACGATCAACCAGAAGATCGCCCCGGTTCCCGGAGGCATCAACTTTGCCTTCCCGCCGCCGGCCATCCCCGGCATCGGAACCTCCGGTGGAACAACGTTCATTCTGGAGGACCGATTGGGGACTGATCCGAACTTCCTGCCTGCCAACGCGGCCAAATTCATGGCGGCCATCAAAAAGCGCCCCGAGATCGGTTCGGTAACGACGACCTACCTCCCCTCGGTGCCGCAGGTTTCGATGACGATCGATCCGGCCATGTGCATGATGCTCGGGGTCGACCTGCACGAGGCCTACTCGACCCTCCAGGCATTCCTCGGAGGCATTCCGGTGAATTACTTCAATCGCTTCAACCTTCAATACTACTGCTACATTCAGGCCGAGGGGGCGGCCCGCATCGATCCCAAGGGCGCCTCTCTCTTCTACGTCCGGAACAAGACGGGCGATCCGGTCCCTCTCTCCAGTCTGCTCCAGGTCAAGTCCATCACGGGCCCCGAGTTCGTCATGCGCTTCAACATGTTCGATTGCGCCCAGATCAACATCAACGGTGCCCCAGGCGTGAGCACAGGTCAGGTCATGAAGGCGCTGGAACAGACCTTCAAGGAGACGATGCCTCCGGGTATGGGATTTGATTACTTCGGGATGTCCTTTGAGGAAAAGCTGGCGGCCCAGGGGATTCCGCCGGGAGCGATCTTTGCCCTCTCGCTGCTCTTCGTCTTCCTGATCTTGGCGGCCCAATACGAGAGTTGGTCGCTGCCGATCAGTGTTCTCTTCAGCACCCCGATCGCCGTTTTCGGGGCGGTGGCGATGCTGTTTTTCCGCAAGATGGACAATGATGTCTACGCCCAGATCGGTCTGATCATGCTGATCGGCCTCGCCGCCAAGAACGCGATCCTGATCGTGGAGTTCGCCAAGGAGGAAGTGGAGAAGGGTCGCCCGATCATCGAGGCGGCGCTCGATGCGGCAAAACTCCGTCTCCGACCGATCCTGATGACCGCCTTCGCATTCATCCTGGGGTGCGTGCCACTGGCCATCGCGACGGGTTCGGGTGCTGTCTCGCGACAGGTTCTGGGATCAACCGTGGTCGGGGGAATGCTGGCCTCCACCCTGATTGCCATCTTTGTCATCCCAGTCTTCTTCTCGTGGTTTGAGAGGAAGAAATCCGCGGCAGGGGAGGCTGTGGCTCGAAACGCTCCATGAAAATCGCCATCGTCCCGAATGCCTTCAAAGGCAGTCTTACGGCCATGGAGGCGGCGGCATGCATCGAGCGCGGTTTGAAGAAATCCCTCGGCAGGGTCTCGATGGTAAAGATTCCGATGGCCGACGGCGGGGATGGCACCGTCCCGGCCATTGTCGAGGCGACACGGGGGAGATTGGTCAGGTGCGGGGTTCATGATCCCCTCGGGCGCAGGATCCGATCCGTTTTCGGAATCACGGGTGACGGGCGCACGGCGGTGATCGAGATGGCGTTGGCAAGCGGTCTCGCACTTCTGAAGCCCGGCGAACGCAACCCGATGCTAGCCGGCACCCGGGGAACCGGCGAATTGATCCTCGCCGCGCTTGATCAGGGCGTCAGGGAAATCGTGGTCGGCATCGGGGGAAGCGCCACCAATGACGGGGGAACGGGCATGGCCCGCGCCCTGGGAGTCAGGTTTTTTGACTCGCGCAATCGTGAGTTGGAGGAAGGAGGAGGGGCGCTACAGAGGTTGGCCCGGATTGATGTCTCCGGTCTGGATCGCAGACTGGAACGGGTCGCCGTCTCTGTGGCCTGCGACGTCAGCAATCCTCTGTGCGGACCCCGCGGTGCCTCCGCCGTTTACGGCCCCCAAAAGGGGGCCACTCCCGCGATGGTGAAACATCTCGATGAGGGACTGAAGCGGTTGGCCGCCGTGATTCGGAGGGATTTGGGACTCCAGGTAGCCCGGTTGCCCGGAGCCGGAGCCGCGGGGGGACTCGGCGCCGGCCTTGTTGCCTTTCTTGGAGCGCGGATGCGCCCCGGTTCGGATCTTGTCACCGAGACCATCGGTCTCGATCGAAGGATTGCCGGATGCGATCTTGTGGTCACCGGGGAGGGGCGCCTGGATGGGCAGACCGTGTTTGGCAAGGCACCTGCCGGCGTGGCGGCAGTCGCCGGGAAACATGGTATCCCGGTGATTGCGATCTGTGGTTCGCTGGGGCCGGACGCCGGGAGTCTCCGTGCACTTGGCATCCAGGCCTTTTTTTCAGCCTTGGAAGAGGCCGTACCCGAAGCGGATCTTCGCCGGCGCGCACCCGGCATGCTGGAACGCTGCGCCGAGCAGGTCGGGCACCTCATCGCCCTGGGAAAGAGGCTCCCGATCGCAAACAAACCCGGCTGATTCGGGGCACGGAGTCTCTGCATCCCCTTGCTACGGGACAAGTCCGAGTGTGGTTTCTTGCTTGGCCTGTTTTCCAATTGCTCCTTGCCAGGTGGGTGAGGGGAGGCGCATAAAGACCTTCTATGGACAACACATCCCCCGTTTCCCAGATTCCCGTTCCACACATCTCCCGCGGATGGGCGGTGACAGGCGGCATTGCCATGATCCTGCTTGGACTCTTTGCCCTTGCTGACCAACTCGTTTCCACCGCGGCGGTTGCCACCTTCATCGGCATCATCCTGATGTTCGCGTGCGCTTTCCAGTTGATGAAGATCTTCACAATCGGTGGTTGGAAGAGCCACCTTTGGTATGCCTTGGTGGCTGTTGCCTACGGCGTGGCGGGATATGTTTTCATCGCCCATCCTTTCAAGGCGGCCGTTGCCTTCACGCTCTTCCTCGGATGGGCGATCCTGATCGGCGGCATCTTCCGTGCCTTCCTTGCCTTCAAGATGCGCCATCACAAGGGTGCCGGGTGGATTCTCTTCAGCTCGGCTATCTCCATCATGCTTGGCGGCCTGATTATTTCCCAGTGGCCCGCAACGGGTCTCTACATGCTCGGTCTCTTCCTTGGAATCGAGTTGCTCTTCGCCGGCGTCGGTTGGCTTGGCCTCGGCCTTGCGTCGAAGAAGGCCTCCTGATGGTCTGAGCCTTCGTTTTTTTGTTCAGGTTCTGGAGGGAGTCGAATATTCGGCAGGGGAAGGCGATGAGAGAGCGGTGGGCTGAGTCCAGTCACCGCCACCCTTGCGAGGGGATCGAAATTCCCTTATATACCAACACCCCAGATTCATGAGCCCCCCCCAGTCCAGAACCTCTGCAGTGAACGAAAATCGCTCTTCTTGTGGCAAGGCCCTGCTGATTGCCGCCTTCATGGCGATCATTTCTTCCGGTGGCTCCAGTCTGGTTGCCGCCGGTGACGCAACGCCCGATGAGATGTTCAATGCCGGCACCGCCGCTTTCCAGTCGGCCAATTACGCCGAAGCGGCCAAGAACTTCGAGGGGATTCTCAAGATGTCGCCCACCGGCGACGCCCTCGAGATGATTCTCTTCACGCTCGGGGCGACCTACCTGAACGAGAAGAACACACAGAAGGCGGAGGAGTTCTTCAACCGCTGCGTTAAGGAATTCCCCCAGGGAAAAAACAGGATCAAGGCTCTTGTCGCGATCTCTCAGATCCAGATGAAGGCGGGCCGCAAGGAGGAGGCGGAGAAGACCCTCAAGCTTGCCTCCCAGGGGGGGGGGGATCTTGCCGAACGGGCCAAGATCGCCCAGGCCGCACTGCTGGATGAAACAGGGAAACATGAAGAGGCCGCGGGGATCCTCCGCCAGATGATCTCCTCAGGCATCAAGGATGACCTCACCGTGGGGGCCGCGATGTCACTGCTCCAGATCGAGTCCAGGCAGGGAAACCTCGACGAGGCTCTGAAGCTCCTAGAGCAGTTGCAGGCGGTTGCCAACCTGGTGGACAACCCGCTGCAGCTTGACATGCTCGCCGTCCAGATCGGCGACGCCCTTCTCGCAAAGGGTGAAAGGCGGAAGGCTCTGCGGATGTACGCGATTGTCCGCCCCAAGGAGATGGTGATGTCCCTCCAGTCGGCCCGCATTGCGGCCTTGGAAAAGCAGGCCTCCGACAACAAGGCGAGCCTTCAGGCCAATCCCAAGGCTTTCATGGAGGTCAACGCCGCCAACGCAAAGATCCAGGCCGACATTGCCGAACTCAGGAAGATTCTGGATCAGTTCGTGAACATGCCGGACACGCTGGTTCCCGTCCGGATTCGTCAGGCCAAGGCTTACGATGAGTTGGACCAGAAGTGGGAGACGATCCTGATCTGGGAAAATCTTTTGGAGGGGAAGGATCAGAAGGTGCGTGAGGATGCCCTCTTCAGCATCGGTGCCGCCTACGTATCGCTGGGCAGGGCCGATGACGCCGTGACCGCCCTCGACCGCTATCTCAAGGAATTCCCCGCCGGAAAGTATGTCTCCCAAGCCGAGTACCTGAAGGGAGTCGTGGCACTGCAGGGAGGGGACTTTGCAAGGTCTGAGAGCATCTTCGGCAAGCGCCTCGCCGCCGGCGATTCCTCGGCCCTTGCCGCGGAAATGCAGTTCCTCCTCGCCAACTGCCAGTTTGCCCAGGCGGCGGATCCGGACAAACGGGACAAATACCTGGAGGCGGTCGGAAACTACAAAAAATACCTGACCAAGTTCCCAACGGGGAAATTCGCCCAGGAGAGCTTCTACCGCATCCCCCTGGCACTCTTCCAGAAGGGGGATTACGGGAAAGCCTTGGAGGGATTTCAGGACTACATCAAGAAGTATCCCAACGGGGATTTTCTGGGTGATGCCGATTACCGGATCGCCCTCTGCTACAACGCCGCCGAGAAATACGATCAGGTCATCACGCTCTGCAACGAGTGGATGAAAAAGCACGAGGGCGAGAGCATGCAGGCGGAGGTCTACGCGCTCGAGGGGGATGCCTACGCCTCCAAGGAGATGCCCGCCGAATCGGCCGCCGCCTACCGGAAGTCGGTCGACTTCGCCGAATCCGAGGAACTTCTCAAATACTCCCTCTTCGAGGCCAACAAGCAGTATCAGAAGATCAACCGTTGGGATGAGATCGCCGATCTCTTCAGCCGCTTTGCGGAGCGGCATCCCGAGCATCCCGCCGCAACCGCCGCCGTCTACTGGGTCTCCAAGGCCAAGATCCGGGAGGGCAAGGCCGACGAGGCCAAGCAGTACCTTGCGGCCACCATTCTCAAGACGATCAACGACCGGCGTAAGGATGCCGTCGAGCAGCTGCTCGGCCAGCTTGCGCAGACCTGTTCCAAGCGTCCTCGCCGCACGCTCCTCAGCGGTGCCGCACCCGCATCCCCGACGGCGACAAACGCTCCGGTCGCTCCCCGGGCAGCTAATGCCGCTTCCGCACCGGGATCCCCTGCGGGAGAGGCCGCCCCGCCCCCCGCTCCTTCCCCCACGCCGCTCCCTCCCTACGATGCGGATGCGGATTTCGCCAAATATCTCAACGAATCCAACGTGGGTACGAACCCCCTGGCCATGGCCCGCCTGCGTTACGCGCAGGCGCAGTTGGCCGGTTTCACCAAGAAGCAGGAAAAGCAGGCCGAACTGATGACCTCCATCTATCGAGACTACCCGGCCGACGGGCTGAGTGCGATGCTGCTAGCCCAGTGCGGAGAGATCGCGCTTTCCAAGGGAGAGTACGACAAGGCCGAATCCTTCTACAAAGAGCTGATGACCTCCTTCCCCAAGAGCGATTTGAAGGAGTACGCCTATTTCGGCATGGGTGAGATCGCGCTTGCCCGGAACAATCCCGAGGAAGCTCTCCGCTGGTTTGATGATGCCGTGGAAAAAGCCGCCGCCGAGGCCAAGCTCGCGCAGGTCACCTATGGCAAGGGAAAGGCTCTTCTGGCGCTTGGCAAACTCGATGAGGCCAAAAAGATTTTCGAGCAGGTTGCCGGCACCAAGGAATGGAGAGGCGAAGTGACTGCCAGGGCCCTCCTCTCCCTGGGGGAGATCGAGGAGAAAAAGGGCAATACGGCGGGGGCGTGTCAGTACTACCAGCGTGTTTTCGTGGCCTACCAGCGGTATCCCGAGTTGGTGATCACTTCCTATATCAAGGCCGCCGATTGTTTCATCAAGCTGAACGAACCTGAGAAGGCAGCCGCCCATCTTCGGGAGATGCTTTCCAAGCCAAGACTTGCTTCGCTTCCGAGTGCCGCGGAAGCGCGCAAGAAACTCGAGTCCCTGCCCCCTGCGCCATCCCCCTCCGGGCCCTCCCCAACTCCGGCGACGCCATGAAAAAACACTTCCTGACACCGCTTCTGATCCCGGCCCTCCTTCTCCTCATGCCGGGCCTGCTTCGTGCCGAGGAGATCACCACCACCGACGGCCAGGTGATGAAAAGCTCTTCCATGCGTCGATCCGGCGACGCGGTGATGATCAAGATGACGACACCCGATGGCGGGATCATCGAGATGGGTCTTCCCGTCTCCAGGATCACGAAAGTTTCCTTCCCGGAACCCCCCGAACTGGCCAAGGCTCTGGATGCCGCCTCCTCAGCCGATGCGCTCGGGGTTATCGCCCTGACCGGGGACTATCTTTCCAAGAACGGAGAGTTCAAGGATCTGCCCGGATCCTGTTGGCCGCAGATGGCTCAGGTGCGCCTGCTTGCGCTGGCCGCCTCCGGAAAGGATGCCGAGGCCGCCGATCTTGCCCGGGAGATCGGCGTCCTGAAGAACCCCTCCTTGGGATCGCTTTACCGCGGCGGAGCTCTCCTGGGGCCCCTTCTTTCCAACGACAATGAGGCCGTCGTGGTGGGTGCCCGCGGCCTTCCCTCCGTGGGAGGCGGCCCCGGCTCCGCCTTGGCACAGTTCGCGCTGGGACGCGCCCTCCTGATGAAGAAGGATCCGACAAACGCCCTGCGGGCATTCCTCACAATCAAGGTTTTCTATCCCTCCATTGCCCTGCTCCAACCCGCGTCCCTGCGCGGTGCCGCCGATGCCTACCTCGCACTCAAGGACGAGAAGCACGCGCTGGAATCCCTTCAGGAAATCTCGGACACCTATCCCATGTCGATTCAGGCTGCCGAGGCAAAAAAAACCGCAGCCGGTCTATCCAGTCCTTGAATCAGATCCCAACACGCATACATTAAAAAAACATTCATCATGAGAACACGTCGCCATATCCTTCCCGCCGTTTTCCTGACACTCCTCGTTGCTTTGGGTTCGGTCGCCCACGCCGAGGAGTCGGCGAAGAAAGACGCCAAGGCCCATAACAAGACCCTTCTCGAGACCGTGGTCGAGGGAGGATGGGTCATGGTTCCGATCGGCCTTGTCTCCGTCCTGATGGTCTATCTCTCGGCGGAGGGAATCAAAAACACCTCCCTGAAGAAATCCTCCCCCCCGGCCTATGAGGGTGAGGTCAAGAACCTCTTCCAGCAGGGGGACTACGTCGGTGCGTACACCTTCTGCCGGGACAACAAGTCCCCACTCACCAATGTCCTGCGCGTCGGCATCTCGCTCCTCGGCGATGGAAAGACCATGGTGGAGGAGGGGATGATCTCGGAGATGCACAAGGAGAGCGCCTTGATGAGCACCCAGATCAACTACCTCTCGGTCATCGGTGTCGTCACCCCGATGATAGGTCTTCTCGGCACCGTCACGGGCATGATCAAGGCGTTCAGTACGCTGGGTTCCTCCGGAATAGGAGACCCCGCAAGCCTTTCCGGAGCAATCGGCGAGGTGCTTGTCGCTACGGCCAGCGGTCTGCTCATCGCTATTCCGGCTTTCGGCATGTTCTACTTCCTGCGGAGTCGCTCGACCTCCGCCATGCACCATATTCAGGACATCATCAATCAACTCTTCCGCAAGATGCCCTACGATTCCCTCGAGGGTGTCCACATCAGCGGTGAAGAGATCTATGCCAATACACCGAACTGGCTTGTTGCTTCCCCCGAAGTTGCCTCTGCCGGTGAAAGCGGGGTTGATGGTGAGCAACCCATAGAGGGCGAACCCGCCTGATTCTTTCCCCAGCACCTGAACCATGGCCGGAGGAGGAGGAGGACTAGAGAAGGGCGAGCCTGATTTCCAGATCGCCCCGATGGTGGATGTCCTCCTGGTTATCCTTATTTTCTTCATGGTGATCACCTCCGCGCAGGTTCTCAATATCGACAAGACCATCAACCTCCCGATCGCCGTCGAGGCCGCCAAGAAGGATGATTCCCGTTCGGAGGCGATCATCAATGTGCGGTGGGATCCGCTTGCCAACCGGAGCGTCTTCAATTTCCAGGATCGTCTTTACACCAAGGGGGCCGACATGGTCGAACCGCTCAAGGCCGCCAAGGTGGTGGGTGAAAGGACGGCCGCCTCCAAACCGGGCCAGAATCCGGAATTCCGCGTCGTGATCCGAGGTGACCGCAATGTTCCGGCCCTCTTCGTTTCCCAGGCAATGAACGCCGCCGCCGAGGCCGGGATCTCCGATATCTCCTTCTCGGCGATGAACCACGAGTAGACCCTCTTCCCCGCGATGAAATCCTTTGTTTCTGAAGATGACGGGACGATGGGCTTTCAGATCGCCCCGATGGTGGATGTGGTGTTCGTCATCATGCTTTTTTTCATGGTCATGGCCGGCGCGGTCAAGGTGGAGAAGGAACTTGTAACCCGCCTGCCCGGCAGTGCGGAGACTTCCCAAGCCGCCGAATTCAATGACGAAACGATCATTGCCATCTCCGACGAGGGTGAGGTTTCCATGAATGACGAACCGTTCGATTCCCCGGAAAGCGCCGAACTGCCCCAACTCCGCGCGACCCTGATGCGTCTCAAGGAGAGTGCCGACAACTCCAAGCAACCGGCCGTGGTGACCATCGTGAGCGATGCCCAGGCCAAGTACAGCCGCACCATCGACGTACTCAACGCCCTGGCCGCGGCCAAGATCACCAATGTGACCTTCAATGTGAACGAGGACTAGGGAAACCGACCCCCTAGGATCAGTCCTCAACGATCAATCCCCATGACCCCCTCTCCCGACAATCACGAGAACGATCCGACCGCGCAGTCCGGGGATCTTCCCACGGAGGAGACCGTGGCACCTTTCCCTTCAGAGGGTCTTCATGTTGCCCCGGGGGAATCGCATGCGATCAAGCAGAGTCTTTGGCAGCGCTGGATGTCGTGGAGCGGAAGCTTCCTCGTACTGAGCATTCTGCTCCATGCCCTCCTTATCGGGGGAGGAGCCCTCCTGGTGGTCAAGGTGGTTCAGGGACAGAAGGACAAGCTGAGGTTCACCGCCCCCCCTCCGAGCGCCAACGCGGCCTCGAAGAGCGTCGAGCACAAGGTCAAGGCCGCCAAGAAGAACGCGAGCATGAGTTCCCCAAGCATCAACAAGAGGATCACCTCGACGGCCGCCAATGTTTCGATCGCGCTTCCCGCAATGGAGATGAACAACGCGGGGCCTGACGTGATGGCCTCGGTGATGAGCAGCGTGGGGACTTCGGGACTGGGGGCGGGATCCGCGGCCATGAGCATGCCGATGTCCGGGATGACCGCCTTCGGATTCAAGGGCGTGACCCCGAATGCCGGCCTGATCGGCCATGTCTACGACCTCAAGCAGACCCCGGCCAGGCAACCGACCGACATCAAGGACGACGGCGAACTCAGAAACCCCCATCTCCTGGACAACCTCACGGGACAAGCCCTCCAAGACGAGACAGGCAAAATCTGGAATGACAAGAGCAAGCTCGGCAAGAGGGCCGATCTGCTCACCCAGAGCGTGCAGAGCCACGCGGCCGTGCTGGATGAATTCTTCAGCAGGAACTGGGATGACTCGGTCCTGAAGCGCTACTACCAGTCGAAGGATCCCGTCACCTCGTTCCAGTTTTTCATCCCCGCCACCGGATCGGACATCGCCCTGAAGGCGTTCGGGGCAGACAAGGAGGTAAAACCGACTCACTTCCTGATTCACTACAAGGGATTCGTCAAGGCTCCGAGGGACGGGGACTTCCGTTTCCGCGTGGTCGGAAGTGCCTGGGTGCGATTCGCCGAGGACACAGTCGTCGCCCCGTCCTGGAATGCTTTCTACCCCCTCTTCAAACGGAATTATTTTGAGTTCAAGTCCACCACTCCGCCTCCCAAGACCCCCCTTCCCCAATACGACTACAGCCCCGGGAAGTGGTTCCATGTCGAGGCCGGGAAAAGATACCCGATGGAGGTTCTGATGGATGCCGGCACCGGGTCATTCAACGCCTGCCTGATGATCGAGCAGAGAGGACCGGACAAGCCCTACCCAACCCGGTTTATGAGCGAACTCTTTCCCCAGGATACGCCCTGTTTTTACTATCCGGTCTTCGCCATGATGAAGGGGATTCCGTTTGACCCTTATGACAAGAAGTTTGTCCAGAAGCAACAGTGTCCCCCGGGTTATTGGGATCCACAGGGTTGGAGGCCATGGGAAGCGGTTCCCCAGACGATGCCCGAGCCGCTGATCTTCCCGGGAGTGAAGTAGCAGCAGTGGCGCGATCAGGCGCCGTGGCAATCCGAATCCTTCTCTCCCGTTGGAAAATCCCCCTTCGTGGGTCGGCCCTCTCTTGACGCTGCATGGTCTCCTTCCCTAACGTCATCGCTTCGGATGAGACACTCAGGAACCATCTCACCTTCCACGGGAAGGTGTTTGTGCATCGCATCGGCCCTTGTGCTCGCGGCGGTTGGCCCATCGCTCCTCGCGGAGTCGGAGGGGTTGGTGAAGTCGCAACCGATCACGAATAATCTTGTCGGCGCCGGGTCCCCCTCGGAGCAACTTGCCGCCGCCGATTCCTTGGCGGATTCCGGGGATTCCGAAAAGGCCATCACGGTCTACCGCTTTGTCGCCAAGACTTACCCCAAGAGCAAGGAAGCCCAGGTAGCCCAGTTCAGGATGGCCAAACAACTCACCGAAAAGGGTGATTTCGAGGCTGCCTTCAAGGAGTATCAGAACCTTCTCAAGAAGTATCCGGAGACACCCTCCTTCGAGGAATCGGTGGCTGACCAGATCACCATCGCCAATGCCTTCCTGCAGGGGCGCAAGGTGAAGATGCTCGGCCTGCGTCTGGCCCCGTCGATGGAGAAGGCCGAGGAGATGTTCACGGCGATCCTGAAAGTCGCCCCCTACAGCAAGCACGCCCCGATCACGCAGTTCAATCTCGGACTGGCCCTGGAGAAGCAGGGAAAGGCGCAGGAAGCGATCGCCGCGTACCAGAAGGTGCTCGACAAGTATCCGAACAGCCCGGCCTGCAGTTCCGCGGCTTACCAACTCGGCTATGTCTACCAGCGTCTCGGCATGACCGGCAAATCGCAGGATGTTTCCGCCCTCAAGGAGGCGCAGAACAACTACCAGGATTTCCTGCTCCAGTATCCCAACAGCGAGAAGGTGCCGCAGGCGGGAGAGAACATGAAAACGATGCTTGGGAGGGAATGCGCCGACACGCTCCGGATCGCGCGTTTCTACGACTTCAACAAGGACTTCAAAGCCGCCTCCATCTACTACAACGATGTGCTCCGCCGCTTCCCGCAGAGCGCGGAGGCCAACTCCGCAAAAGCCCGCATTGACGAACTCAAGGCGCTCTATGGGGACGACGCCCTGCGTGTCGGTCAGGAACGACCCGAGACCGGAGAGCGTCTTGCCGAGCGCCGCCGCCTCCAGTCTCAGGTTGAGACGACGGCCCTTGCGAATTATGACGGCCCTCCCAGGAAGGAGATTCTCGGCGAGGATACGCCGTTGCCTCAGCCCCAGATGAAGGGAGATATGCGTGATGCCAGGCCGATTCCGCTTTCGGAGCCTCCCGTGGAAACGCCTCCGCAGAAGACCCCGACCACTCCGTGACCGCATGAAGAAACTCCTCCTTATGCTTCCGCTGATCCTCCCTCTCGGGGGGTGCGGTTATCATCTCGGCGAGATCAAGCCGACTCCGATGCGGCGCATCACCACGATCGCGGTCAACACCTTCAAAAACAAAACGCTCATTCCGCGTCTCGAGGCACAGACTGCAGATGCCGTCGTGAAGCAGTTCCAGCAGGACGGAACCTATCGGATGGATTCCGCCGACCGGGCCGATGCGATTGTCGAGGGGGTGATCGAGAGCGTGGATCGCCAACCGATGCGCGTCTTTGCCAGCAACGTGCTGCAGACCTCGGAGTTTGAGCTGACGCTGAAAGTCAAATACCGTGTCATCGACAGGATATCTGGGGCCGTCCTTCTTGAGGGAACGGCAGTCGGGGTCACGCCATTCTTTTCCGAGTCGGATCGCGTGAACTCAGACCTTGTCACCAATCAGAACATGAACTACCCGATTGCGGCGCAGCGCATGGCCGAGAAATTGGTCGCCAAGGTGGCGGAGGGGTGGTGAGGCCGAGAAGGATGAAGGTTGAAAAGGCGCGTTGGGACGAGGCTTAAAATCCTTCGAGTCTCTGGCCGGGAAGTCTTGGATCGGCAGATATGCCGAAACATCCAAGTCCGAAGTGGACAGTGGATAGTTGGGGGTAATAATCGGCACGGATGAACGAACATGACGACCAATCCGAGGTAAATTCTAGGACGACAAGACTTCCCCCCCTGACACTCATTGCCACACCGATCGGAAATCTCGGGGATCTCACCTTGAGGGCGATGACGGCGTTGAGGGAGTGTGATGCAGTCATCGCGGAGGACACGCGGAGAGCTTCCCGGTTGCTTGCCCACCTGGGGGTACGCAAGCCGCTGGTGAGTTTTCACGAGCATAATGAGGAACAGAGGCTTGCTGAACTGATCACGCGACTCGGGGGAGGGGAAACGTTGGCGCTTGTCACCGATGCGGGGACTCCTTCGGTGAGTGATCCCGGATTCCGATTGGTGCGCGCCTGCATCGCCGGGGGGATCCCCTACACGGTGCTTCCGGGAGCCAGTGCGGTCACGACTGCCCTGGTGGGAAGTGGTCTTCCTCCGGTTCCCTTCTTCTTCGGAGGGTTCCTTCCCTCTTCGGGATCGGGAAGGCGTTCCGAACTCCGCAAGGGGACGGATCTCGGCATGACTGCCATCTACTTTGAGTCACCCCATCGCCTGCTCGACTGCCTCGGGGATCTGGTGAGCATTGCTCCAGAATGCCGGGTCTGCGTTTCCAGGGAACTGACGAAGATCCATGAGGAATTCCGTCATGGAAGCCCGTCGGAGCTTTTGATGCATTACGGTGAGAATTCTCCCCGTGGGGAGATCACCCTGGTGATCGATCCCTCTGCCGGGAAAAGCTCCGATAAAAGATCCCGGAAGGACTATTCGGAGAAGACGCCCATCCCCCGGAATTTGGCGTAGCGCTCCTCAAGCAGGGTCTCGATCGGGATCTTATCGAGGCTCTCGATGGCCGAAGCGATGGTCGAGGTGAGGGTCTGCGAGATGGCTACCGGATCACGGTGGGCCCCGCCGGTCGGTTCCGGGATGAGCCCGTCAACAAGGCCGAATTCCTGGAGATCATCCGCGGTCAGCTTGAGAGCTTGCGCGGCCTCGGGGGCGTGTTTGCGGTGTTTCCAGAGAATGGCCGCGCATCCCTCCGGGGAGATGACGGAGTAGTAGGCGTTCTCGAGCATAAGGACACGGTCGGCGACCCCGATCCCGAGCGCCCCTCCGCTGCCACCCTCGCCGATGACGACCGCGATGATGCGTGTCTTGAGGGCCATCATCTCGCGGAGGTTCACGGCGATCGCCTCGGCGATGTGGCGTTCCTCGGCGCCGATACCCGGATAGGCTCCCGGTGTGTCGATGATGCAGACGACGGGCAGGTCGAATTTCTCGGCCATGCGCATGAGCCGCAGGGCCTTGCGGTAACCCTCGGGATGGGGGCTGCCGAAATTGCGCAGAACATTCTCCTTCACATCACGCCCCTTCTGCTGGCCGATGACCACGCAACGGTGTCCTCCGATGCGGCCGATGCCGGCTGGCATGGCCTTGTCGTCACCGAATAACCGGTCACCATGCAGTTCCACGAAGTCGGTGACGCAGGAGGCCACATAGTCGAGGAAGTAGGGTCGGGCGGGATGCCTGGCGATCTGGACGCGCTGCCAGGGGGTGAGGTTTCCGTAGAGGGTTTTGCGCTCCTTTTCCAGGTCCTCCCGCGCCGCCATCAGGAGCGGATCCTCCGATTTGCGGCGCTCGGCAAGTTCAGCCACGCGTTGTTCTAGGTCGGCGATCTGGAGTTCAAAGTCGAGCGGTTGGACGGTCATGATGGCGCTTGGTTCGGAAAGGGTTGTCGTTTTGTGAACGTTTCGTCGGTTGCAGGAAAAGGATCAGTGTATGATGACGGGCGTATTTCTGGAGACGAGGGCAAAAATCTCCCGCATATCCCCGACGGAAAGCACATAACCCCCCGGCATCGCGGCAGGAGTTGGAGTGGGCGTGGCAACGGCCTGTGCGCCTGCATGGGTTTCGCCCCGGTCTGCGGGCAAGGCTGTTGGTTGCGTGACTGCTGGAGTTGGCTGCTCTTGGAGGGAAACGATCGCCGGAGCCAACGCGACAAGAATGCTCTTTTCGCTGGAGTCATAGGCCTTGTCCCCGAACGCCACCCGCTTCGAGCCTGAAACGGCCGACTTGTCGAGAACCCTGGTGCTGATGTTACCCGGCGATGACGGCGCCGGGGGGGCCGAGAGGAGGGAGTATTCCTTGAGGTAGGCGCCGTTGTTGAGCAGGGTGAGCGTCCTGGCAGAGCGGTCCAGTTCCAGCGAGAGCTTGAGTTGAGGAATGACCAGTTGCTGGCCGATCTGGAGATTGATGCCGGCAAGTTGGTTTGCCTTCTGGATCAGTTCCGCATTGGAGTGCTGCTTGGAGGCGATCCTGGCCAGGGAATCGCCCTTCACCACGGTGTAGGTGATCAGTGACGGGTTGTCAGCGGGTTGGAAGAGGAGGGCCATGTTTGCGGCTCCCAGTTGTCGGCGTCCCTCGGAAAGGAGAGGTGACTTGGAGTTGGCCGTGATCCAAGTCGTCCATCCGTCACGCACCGCGGGGGTGTTTCCGGAAGCCTGGAGCTGCTTGAGGCGCTGGAATTCAGGAATCGCAGGGTCCGGGGTCGGCGTCGCCGCAGGAGCGGATGCCGCCGCTGCCCTTTCCTTCCGCTCCGCCCGGGCGGGCTTGATGAAGAGAACGTATCCGAAGTATCCTGCGGACCCGAAGATCACGAGGCCAAGGATCAGGAGGGTCAGGGTTTTGAAGGTTTTCATGCGATGATGGTGTTGGGCTAGGGGATCAGAGGAGGCCCCGGCGCTTCCACTCGTCCATGTTGGGGCCGGCGGAGCGTTGGATCAGGTCCATGGTGAATTTCATGAGGCAGACCTCCCAAGCATCGTCGATTCCCTCGATCAGGGTATCCATCGGATCGTTGTCTTGCCGGATCTCCATTTCAAGCCGATGGAGCACCTCATCCTTGGGTTGCCGCAGGAGAAGCTCCGAGAGGTCGGTTTTCTTGAGGTTAAAGCCGTAGCGGAGGATGTGAACATCTTTCTGTTCCTCCATCCATCCCGCGAAATCCCGTGCTCTCTTGCCGAATCCCTCCAGCAACATCCGGCTGATATACTGGGGTGCTAGGATTCTGGGCCGCTCGGCGTGGATCATGCCGCGGCGAAGCCGGACGGTGCCGATTTCATCCATCGGCTCGGTTACCAGTCGGAATCGGAAGCTGGTCTGGCCATAGGTCTCGATCGCATGGGCCGGAGCCACCACGACGCGGGTGTTCTCCATGGCATAGTGAAAATCGTCCGCTTTGATCATCAATCTGTCCGAGCATCCTAGGGCTTCGTTGGGAAAAGGTCAAAAGAACGATATCCCGGTGATTTCCCAACGGCGGGTATGACACCTGTTTCAGGCGGTCCACGGTTTGACACAGTTCGCTTTTCGGGTTTCCATGGGGAGATGAAGCGATTTCTTCCCATCCTCCTGCTCCCGCTCCTTTTCCTCGGAGGTTGCGCCCAACTCAATCAACGGGCCGTCTACGACAACCCGGCCTATAAGCCCAAGGATCCCTCCAAGGTCGTGGCCAAGGTTTCCCTCAGCAAGCAGATGCTCTATGTCGTGGAGGGTAACCGCCCCTTGCTGGTAACGGCCTGCTGTGTCGGTGATGCAGCCCATCCCACCCCCAAGGGTAACTTCTGCGTGATGAGCAAGAATCGCAATAAACGCTCCGGGGAATATGGCTTTGAAGTTCTTAATAAGATGATCCATGCGTGTTCAAGGAGTCAGTCTCATGGCCAATATGTTGGCTATCCAATGCCTTACTGGGTGGAGTTCACGCCGGGTTACGGATTTCATCAGGGTTGGGTCTGGCCAATGCCCAGGAGCCACGGATGCATCCGTATCCATGCCAATGATGCCGGAAAGTTCTTTCTTCTCGTGCGCGAGGGGACACCGGTCAAGATCGCCGATTCACAGCCCGAGGATGCAACTCTTGGCGCCAATGCCAAGCGACCCCAGGATTACAATGACCCCGACCTTCCCTCTGAGATCCTGACAGCCCAGAAATACTTCGAGCAACTGAAGGTGCCTTTCCTTCAGTAGTCCGCGTGTGATCGAGACACCCTCCCCATCCGCCAAGGTGAACCTCCGGAGTCCGGAGGTCATGGAGCGGGTGCAGGAGCAGGTCGAGCATCACTACCACAGCAGTCTGGTGGAGAGGATCCGTGCCGATGGATCCATCCTCGTTTCCGGAAAGACCACCATCCGGTTGGCGAAGGAGTTCGGCTTTTGCTACGGGGTGGAGCGCGCCATTGATCTCGCTTATGCGGCGAGAAAGGTTTTCCCGGAAGCCCGCCTTTTTTTGATCGGGGAGATCATCCACAATCCCGAGGTCAATGCCCAGATAGCCGCTTTGGGTATCCGGAATCTCCTAGATGCCGCCGGGCGTCCCCTTGTGGAGGATCTCGGTCCGGAGGATGTTGTGATCGTCCCGGCATTCGGTGCAACGGCGCCTCTTGTCGAGGAGATCAAGCGCCACGGCTGCCGCATTGTTGACACCACCTGCGGCGACGTGATGAGTGTCTGGAAGCGAGTCCGTCAAAACGCCGCCGAAGAGGTGACCTCGATTATTCATGGCAAGGCCTCCCACGAGGAGACACGTGCCACGGCCTCGCGCGCACTCGGCAAGGGGAACGGCCGCTACCTAGTCGTGCTGAACCTTGAGGAAGCCGCCCGCGTCCGTGATTTCATCACCGGAGGGATGTCTCGGGAGGAGTTTCTTGACGAGTTCGACGGCAGATTTTCCGATGGGTTTGATCCGGGCCTTCACCTTCGTCGCATCGGCGTTGCCAACCAGACCACGATGCTAAGGGAGGAGACGGAGGCGGTGCAGGGTCTTCTGCGCGACGCGGTCATCATCAGGGACGGCAGCGCGGAGAACTTCCGGATCTTTGATACGATCTGCGGCGCCACCCAGGACAGGCAGGATGCCCTGAAGGCGCTCCTTGAAGATTCGTTGGATCTGCTACTGGTCGTCGGTGGTTACAACAGCTCCAACACAACCCACCTTGCCGAGATGGGTGAGCAGAAAGTGCCGACGTACTTCGTACGGAATCAGAAGTGCCTCGAGTCGCCGGAACTGATCCGTCATTTTGATCTTCATGCGAAAGGGGAGATTGCCACTCGGGTGGCCTGGCTTCCCCCGCATGGTGGGGAGGCCCGGATCGGGATCACTGCCGGAGCGTCTTGTCCGAACAACCTGATCGAGGAAGTGATCCTGAGGGTGCTGGATCTGAGGGGAGAGAAGAGACCCGAAAGCTGTTAGGGAATTGGACTGTTGGATTCCTGGGCGGGAGGGTGCATACTTCACTTGATGACTGTTTGGCTACCCAACAGTCAAAAGCGCCAGGAGGCCCCACCTTATGACCCTGACAGCCCTGCAGATGAAAGCCGCAGAGGAAGCCTTGTTCCGTCAGGGGCAGTCCCCGGAAGGATTGATGGAGGTGGCCGGTGAGGGGGTAGCCCGTTGTATCCGGCAATTTTTCCCAACGCCCGGGACTGTTGCTGTCTATTTTGGAAAGGGACACAACGGCGGCGACGCATTGGTCGCAGCCCGGCATCTTCGTTCTTCGGGGTGGAGGGTTCTGCTTCGTCATGCGTCTTCTCGGGACGACCTTGCTCCTCTCACACGCTTGTATCTTGATCTGTTGAAGGATGCCGACGTCGTGGAGTCGGTTCCTCAAGTCCGTGGGACGCTCCTGATTCTGGACGGTCTTCTCGGGATTGGTGCCACGGGGGCAGCAAGGGGGGCGATTGCGGAGTTGATCACCGAGATGAACCGGATCCGCAGTGAGCGGGGAGCTTTCACCGTGGCGGTCGATCTGCCATCCGGTCTGGATGCCTCCTCCGGGTCCGTTACCTCCCCGTGCGTGCAGGCCGATTTGACAGTGACCCTTGGTGCCGTGAAGACGGGTCTTCTCACCGATGCGTCAACCATCGTGGTGGGACGGTTGGCTCTGGTGCAGTTTCCCGGCATCACGCTGGCCGGAGGGGACCCCGCCAGAGCCTCCACATCGATCGATCTTCGTCGTCTTATTCCCCTCCGGAATTTTGATTCCTTCAAGGGAGCCTACGGAAGGATAGGGATCTTGGCCGGATCTCCGGGTTATCTCGGGGCCGCACGACTCTGCTCCGCGGCGGCTGTTCATTCTGGGGCTGGACTTGTCACGCTCTATGCGACTCCTGATTGCTACGAGATTCTTGCCGCCGCGTGTATCCCCGAAGTGATGGTTCGCAAGGTCGATTCCTACACCGGGGTCCTTCAGGAGAGGAATGATGTCCTGGCGATCGGTCCCGGTCTCGGAAGGGAGCACGACGGGGAACTCCGTGGGTTGGTTGCCGAGGCTCCTGTCCCTTGCATTGTGGATGCAGATGCCCTCAATGCTGTCTCGATGGATCCGACGATCCTTGCCGGATGTGCCGCCCCGCGTCTGCTGACTCCCCATCCCGGAGAAATGGAACGGTTGTTTCCCCGATCGGGGCGTTCGCGCCGGGACTGGGGGAATGATTTTGTGAGTCGCTATCCCGTGACACTCCTCCTGAAGGGGGCGCGCACGGTGATTGTGCAGAGGGAACAGCCCCCCGTTTTCAATGTCACCGGCAACCCCGGCATGGGAAGCGGCGGGATGGGGGATGTCCTCACGGGTCTCTGCGCAGCCCTGCTCGGCGGCGGGCAAACGCCGCATGATGCCGCAATGCTGGGCGCATGGCTCTGTGGTCGTGCCGCGGAGATCGCGATCTTCAACGACAACGACTCTCAGGAGTCACTCTCGGCGACCTCGGTGATGGATCACCTTGGCGCCGCCTTCTCCTCGCTTAGGGATGGGGAATTCTGAAAAGAGGGGGGATCATTCGTTTCTCTTTTCCTGTCTCCCTGTTTTCCGGATTAACCCTGCAGTTCTTTGAGCGCCCTGATCACCAGGCCGGCGTGTTCGGCGGGTTTCACCTTGGGGAAGATCGCGGCGATCTTTCCATCGCGGTCGATGACGAAGGTGGTGCGCTCGGTGCCCATGTACTTCTTCCCGTACATCGACTTCTCCACCCAGACTCCATAGGCTTCCACGATCGATCTGTCCGTGTCGGCCAACAGGGGGAAGGGGAGGTCGAACTTGGTGATGAATTTCTCGTGGGACTTCACCGGATCGATGCTCGTGCCGAAGAGGGCGGCTCCGGCCGTCTTGATAGCGTTCCAGTCGTCACGGATGCCGCAGGCCTGCGTGGTGCATCCCGGTGTGTCATCTTTCGGATAGAAGTAGAGAACGACCGGAGTTCCCTTGAGATCCGAGAGTTTCAGTTGTGTCCCGGCGCCATATTCTCCCCCGACGGCGGTGGTGGTGAAGGCAGGGGCTTTATCGCCGACTTGGAGTGATGACGTCATGGAGTGATTGAATATGGAAATCAGGAAAACAGGAAAGAAATCTCCCCCAGAGCAGAGAGGCTCGAGGATCTCTTCAGGTCTTTGATTCTTCCGAGATAGGGGGGAGGAAGCGGACCCGGCGATCCTGACGGGGGAGGCGGATCGTGAAGAGCATTCCCTTGCCAGCCGCGCTCTTGAGGTCGATCTCCCCGGCGTGTGCCCTGACGATGCGCTGGACTACAAGGAGGCCGAGACCGCTTCCGTCACTCTTCGTGGTGACGTAGGGGAGAAAGATTCTGCCGGCGACCGACGGGTCAATGCCACCGCCCGTGTCGCCGATGCTGACCCACACATGGGTGTCGTCGCATCCGGTCACCACGCGCAGCTTTCCGGTGCTTCCCATCGCCTGGAAGCTGTTCCGGATCACGTTGTAGAGAGCCTGTCGGATCTGGTCTCTGTCAAGGGTCACGGGGGGAAGGTTCTTGCCGGGGAAGATCTCCACGGTGATTCCGCGGTCCTCGATCTCACGTTTTAAAAAGTCGACGCTTTCGAGAATCAGCGAGTTGAAGTCGGAGGGTTCCGTATCGAGAGGGGAGGGGCGGACAGCCTTCAGAAACTTGGTGATGATCTGGTCGAGTCTGGCCACTTCTGCCCGTGCGATGGCCACCGACTTGCCGAGTTCCGCCACCTCCCCATCTTCCCCGACTTGCACGAGGCCTTTATTCAGGCGGCGTTCGATCAACTGGAGTTGGATGTCGAGGGAGTTGAGGGGATTGCCGATCTCGTGGGCTACCCCGGCGGCCAGGAGCGTGACAGCCGAGAAGCGTTCGCTCTCGATCGTCAGCTGAGTCTCCTGCCGCTCCTCGGTGATGTCCCGGAGGATGACCGCACGTCCGACCAGTTCCTTGCGGGAATTCTCCTCCTCGTCACTCATCAAGGGGGTCACGTAGAAGTTCAGGAACCTTCTCTCCGGGTAGAAGACCTCGAGATCACGGCTCATCACGTCGCCCGTGGACGCAACCGAGCGGAGGTCGAGTCCTGGTATCGCGGTCCCGAGGCTTTGACCGATGTGTTCCGCGCCATCCATTCCGAAGAAGGAGCAGGCGGCCCGGTTCATGTAAATGATCCGGTCCTCGGGATCGGTGACGATGACCCCCTCGAAGATCGCGTTGAAGATCGTCTCGAGGAATCCCTTTTCCTTGGAGAGAAGCTGCAGGTAATGGCCGATGTCGGCCGGTTCGACAAAGCGTATCCTCTCGACAAGTTTGTCGATGAATCCCCTGTTCATAAACGCACGGGTGTTGTCGCGCTACGCCCCGGCTTGCGCGGAGGGTGCCGAGCCCGAGGGCTCTAGCAGGAGTTGTTCGAGTTCGGCAACCCTTCGCTCGAAGAGATCGAGCGCTGCATTCACCGGTTGGGGAGAGTTCATGTCGACGCCTGCCTCGGCGAGGGTCTCGATCGGGAACCTGCTCCCCCCGCTTCGCAGGAATCCGAAGTAGCGTCCCGTTTCCCCGGTTTTCAGGACACCATCGGCCAGCGTGATCGATGCGGAGATCCCCGTGGCGTACTTGTAGACGTAGAAGGCGCTGTAGAAATGGGGGATGCGCAGGCACTCGAGTTCAAGTTCCAGATCGATGACGACTCCCGCCCCGAAGTAGGTGTCGAGCAGTTCGCGATAGGTCTTCCTGAGACTTTCCAAGGTAAGCGCCGCTCCCGACTCCTGGGCTTCGTGGGTGAGTTTCTCGAACTCGGCGAACATTGTCTGCCGGAACAGGGTGCCCCGCAGGTCATCGATCTGGCGATTGATCAGGTAGGCCCGCATCGATCGGTCGCTTGTCTCGGCAAGGAGGTGCTCGGTCAGGAGGATCTCGTTGAAGGTCGATGCAACCTCGGCCAGGAAGATCGGGTAGTGGTAGTTCTGGAAACTCTGCGTCCGCCGCGCATACCAGGTGTGCATGGAGTGACCCGCCTCGTGCGCCAACGTGTAGATGTCGGAGAAGACATCCGACTTGTAGTTCATGAGGATGTAGGGAGGAGCCTCGTAGGTTCCGTATGAGAAAGCCCCGCTCCGCTTCCCCTTGTTCTCGTAGCGGTCGCACCAGCGCTCCTCGCGGAGTCCCTTGCCGAGGATCTCCGTGTATTCATCGCCGAGTGGTTTCAGGGCGCCGAGCACCATTTCTGTCGCCCCGTCGAAAGGGACGTCGCTCTGCACCGCCGAGACCAGCGGGGCATAGGTATCGTAGACATGGAGGTCATTCAGGTTGAAGACGCTCCTCCTCAACGCGTAATAGCGGTGCAGGACGGGGAGACGGGAGCGGACCGCCGTGATCAGATTGTCATAGACGGAAACGGGGACGTTGTCCGGGAAGAGGGAGGCTTCGAGTGAGGAGGGATAGTTCCGGGCGCGCGCCAGAAAGACATCCCCCTTGATCGAACTCGCGAGAGAGCTGGCCAGTGTGTAGCGGTGGGCGTTGAATCCCGTGTAGAACTTTATAAAGGCCGTCTTGCGGACCTTGCGGTCGGGTCGCTGCAGGAGCGATGAGAAGCTGCTCTGGGTCAACTCGATCTCATTCCCCCGATCGTCACGGACCGAACCGAAGGTCATGTCGACGTTGGTCAGTTGGGAAAAGGTCTCATGGTGTCCCCCCAGAACCGGCATCGAGAGGGAGAGGAGCCGCTCCTCCCTGTTCCCGAGGGTATGCGGCCTGAGCCTGCGGAGACGCCCGAGGGGAACCAGCCAGTCGGCCAGAACGGGGTCCGCCAGAAAGGAGGCGAATGTCTCGTCCTGGATCTGCTGGATCTCCGGAGCCACCCAGGAACAGGCTTCGCTGATCTTTGAACAGAGGGAGGAAAGGCGGCCATCACGGTCGAGCGATGCATCGTTGGAGCTGTCCTCGGAGAGCCGGAGGCCCGCATATTGAGCGAGACGTTCGGTCGAGCGGTCGAGTGATTTCTCAAACTCCAGCACAGCGGCAAGGTCGGAGGCACTCGTGCCGAGCGTCCCCTGAAACCGGCCGATCCCCCCGTAACGGGAGGCGAGGTTCGCGAACTCCGACTCCCAGGCTGCATCATCGGCGAAAATGGGAGTCAGATCCCACGTGTCCGCGACGGGGATCCCGGAACGGCTTCTGAGCGTCGATGGGGAGGCCTCTCCTGAAAGATCGGCGATGAGTCGGGGGGATGCGGATCCCATGGAGCCTACTTCCGGGCCTTTCCCTGCGAGGCAACGGCGGCAGCCGCTGCGGCGATCGCCTCCTGGTCACCCAGATAGTAGTGTCGGATGGGTTTGAGGTTCGCGTCGAGCTCGTAGACCAAGGGGATGCCTGTCGGGATATTCAGTGCCAGCACATCCTCCTCTGAGAGGTTGTCGAGGTACTTCACCATGGCGCGAAGCGTGTTTCCGTGGGCCGTCACAAGCACCTTCTCGCCACGCTTTACGGCGGGGGCGATCGCCTCGTGCCAGTAGGGCAGGACACGATCGACCGTATCCTTCAGGCACTCGGTGACGGGCAGTTCGGCTTCGGGGACATTCTCGTAGCGGGGATCATGACCGGGCCAGCGTTCGTCGCTCTTCTCGAGCGCCGGGGGAGGGACATCGTAGCTGCGGCGCCAGATCAGCACCTGATCGTCCCCGAACTTCGCGGCTGTCTCGCCCTTGTTCAGTCCCTGCAAGGATCCGTAGTGACGCTCGTTCAGTCTCCAGGAGCGCTCGATCGGAATCCAGAGTTGATCAAGCTCGTCAAGGATCATCCAGTTGGTGCGCAGGGCGCGCTTGAGCACGGAGACAAAGGCACGGTCGAAGGTGTAGCCCTCCTTTTTGAGAAGCTTGCCGGCGGCCGTGGCTTCAGCAAGACCCTTGGCGTTGAGATCGACATCGGTCCAACCGGTGAAACGATTTTCTTGGTTCCAGGTGCTTTCGCCGTGGCGTATGAGGACAAGTTTGTGCATGCGTTTGTTTTGAGAATGAGCTGGGAGCCTACACAGAAAGCCCCACCTTTGGAAAGGTCTCGGGACATTGCGCTCGCGAGGCGGCCGATTCACCCGACGGAAAACATGGTCGGGGCAAAAAAATAACGCAGTCTTGAGAATACCCCCCCGATACCTCAAGGCTGCGTTATGTCTCCAAAGAGATTCCCCATACCTTAAGTGCCGATTATCGGATGTGCAAGAGGTTCTTTTGTGACAATTCCGTCAGATTGGATAGGTGCGAGGGGAACCGGATGGATTGGCTTGTTTTCTGGGAAAGCCTTGGGAATTGATCCAAAGTATAGAGCGCATGACGGCATCGTCCTATGAACTGGTGACCCTTAAGGGGGGGGCGTGCAGCATCCGCTCCGCAGTTCACGGGGAGACCATGCATATCGGCACGGATCCCTGCACCGAAGCGATGGAATTGCATGTCGGCCAGCAGCGTCTGCCCGAGAGGGTGGAGGCATGGAGGGGAGCTGATCCTTTCGTGATCTGGGACATCGGGTTGGGTCCCGCGGCGAATGCCATCGCGGCCATCGATGTGATCAAGAGTCTGGGCAGGACCGTGGAGATCCACAGCTTCGAGATCGACACTTCGGTGCTTGAGTTCGCCCTCCGTCACGCTGGGGCCCTGAAGTACCTGATCGGATGGGAAATGGTGCTCGGTGAGTTGCTTGCTACAGGAGTCGTGAGCCCCGATCCAGGGATTACCTGGCGGCTCCATAGGGGTGATTTCACACATTCCAAACCCGATGCGCCGGCGCCCTCGGCCATCTTCTTCGACCCTTATTCCCCCGCCAGAAACTCCGAGATGTGGAGTCTCGAAACACTGCGGATGATCAGGGAGGCGGCGGGGGGGATTGGGGCACCCGACTGCACCATGACCAACTACACCCGCTCGACGTCCGTGCGGGTGACGATGCTGCTCGCCGGATGGTTTGTCGGAACCGGGGTGCCGACCGGTGAGAAGGAGGAGACAACGATCGCGGCCAACAGGCACGGATTGCTGGAAAAGCCGCTGGGTCACGCCTGGCTTTCCCGGGTCCGTTCCTCGACGAACGCCTCACCTCTCCGGGGACGCAACTACGAGCGCGGTCCGATCATGCCCGAGGATTACGCGAGGCTGACCGTCCACCCCCAGTTTGAGTGAGTCGGGTGAGGGATGGCGATTACCGCCAGAGATTCCTGTCCAGATTCCGGTAGCCGAGGGCCTCGAGCAAGTGCTCGGGGGCGATGGAGTTGCTTCCGGCCATGTCAGCGATGGTGCGGGCCACCTTCAGGATCCGGTCGTAGGCCCGGGCGCTGAAGTTCAGGTCGTTCATCGCGTTTTTGAGCAGTTCATTACCGCGGACATCGAGGCGGCAATGTTCCTTGAGTTGGGCATGGGACATGCGGGCATTGCATGTGGTTTTTTTTGCCATGGCGAAGCGACGGTTCTGGATCTTTCTCGCCTTCAGGACACGGTTTCGGATCGATGCGGAAGATTCCGCGGGGATCGTATCGGATAGGTCCTTGTACTCCACCGCGGGGGCTTCCACATGGAGGTCGATACGATCCAGCAGGGGGCCTGAGATTTTCCGGCGGTAACGTTCCACCTGACCGGGAGAGCAGCGGCATTCCCTCATGGGGTCGCCGTAGTAGCCGCAGGGGCATGGGTTCATCGCGGCGACCAGCATGAATGCGCAGGGGAATGTCATCGTTCCCACGGCACGGGAGATGGTGACCTTCCCGTCCTCGAGTGGCTGTCTCATGACCTCCAGTGTGGAACGGTGGAACTCGGGAAGTTCGTCCAGGAAGAGGACACCGTGATGGGCGAGGCTCACCTCTCCCGGAGTGATATTTGCTGTTCCTCCGAGCAGTCCGATATCGGAGATCGTGTGGTGGGGATCGCGGAAGGGACGCCGGAGCACGATCGATTCTCCGGTGGCGAGCAGGCCGCAGACCGAGTGGATCTTGGTCGTTTCGATTGCTTCCTCCAGGGACATCGGGGGCATGATTGTCGGGATACGCTTCGCGAGCATCGACTTGCCGGATCCGGGAGGGCCGAGCAACAGGAGGTTATGCCCTCCGGAGACCGCGACCTCGATGGCCCTTTTGACCTGGTGTTGCCCCTTGACCTCCGAGAAGTCGACATCAAAGGCGCCCCCCTCGCCGAGCAGTTCGGCGGCGTTGCTTTCCGCGGGGGAGAGTTGGGCCGACTTGGAGAGAAACTCGTGGGCCTCGCGGAGATTCTTCACGCCGTAGACATCGATCCCTTGCACCACGGAGGCCTCGCGGACATTGGCAAGCGGAAGGACGACGGCCTTCTTGCCCCGGGCACGGGCTTCCAATGTGAGGGGAAGGGCACCTTTGACCGGTCGCACCTCTCCCGTGAGTGCAAGCTCTCCGGCAACGGCGCAACGGGCAAGTCTCGGCAATTCCTCCTCCGAATCCGTGGCGATCATTCCAAGGGCGATCGGGAGGTCGAAGCTGGGCCCCTGCTTCCTGATGTCGGCGGGGGCTAGGTTAACCGTCGTGCGTTTGCGCGGCCAACGGTAGCCGCTGTTGGAGAGGGCGGCGATCACGCGGTCCTTGCTCTCCTTGACCGCCGTATCGGGAAGGCCCACGACGATGATGGATGGTTCGCCCGGGCCCGTGTTGACCTCGATTTCGATTTCGGTGGCGTCGACGCCAACGACTGCTGCGGAAAAGACTCTGGTGATCATTGTTTGAATCCAAGCGAATCCATCACACAGGTGTGACGCCTTGTAAACAAGGCATGCGAATCTTTGAAAAGATTTCGAACGCACGGGTTGACGGCTTTGTCAAACGGTCAAAAGGAAAAACAACCAACCCCCGAGACACCATGAGCTACGAAGATTCGGATTCCGGATTCCAACTCTACCTGCGCCAGATCGCGCTCTACCCCCTGCTGACCCCTGCGCAGGAGGTGGCGCTGGCCGCCAGGATCAAGAAGGGCAACAAGGCCGCCAAGGCCGAGATGATCCGGGCCAACCTCCGGTTGGTCGTGAAGATCGCCCGTGATTATGCGAACCTCGGCCTGCCGCTCATGGATCTGATCTCGGAGGGGAACATAGGCTTGGTCAAGGCCGTGGAGAGATTCGATCCCGCCAAGGGGGGGAAGCTCTCCACCTACGGTGCCTGGTGGATCAAGCAATCGATCAAGCGCGCCTTGGCCAACCAGGGAAAGACGATCCGCCTTCCCGTCCATCTGGTTGACAAGATCGCCAAGATCCGCCGTGTCGGTGCCGGCCTCAGCGACGAACTCGGCAGGGAGGCGACCGACGAGGAGATCGCCGAGGAAGTCGGAATGGACGCATCCAAGGTGACCCAACTCAAGCAGGCATCCATCCGCCCCGCTTCCCTGGACGCACCTATCGGTGACGAGGACTCGACCGAGTTCGGGGAACTTGTCGGCGACCAGACCGCCGTGGATCCCTTCGAGAGCCTGAGTGACAAGAATATCCAGATGGAGGTGGGAGAGGTGCTCGATCAGCTTGATGAACGCGAAAGGAGGATCATTAACGCACGCTTCGGCCTCGATGGATCCGACCCGATCACCCTGGAGGAGGTCGGTGAGAGGTTCGGTGTCACCCGCGAGAGAATTCGTCAGCTTCAGAACATCGCCCTCGGCAAGATGCGTCGTGCCATCAGCAAGAGGGAGCGCGCGAATCCCGAGAAACTGGCCAAAGCCGCCTAGGGGATGGGAGGACCTTGGACTGAAATGCTGTAGAGACTATTAGTTCCTAGCTTTTCAGCCTCTGCAAGAGCCCTCCGTGGCGGTGACGGGTCGATTCGTTCCTCACTGCCAAGCCAAGGGCCTTCTTCTGACCAACCAGCACGACCATCCGTTTGCCGCGGGTCACGCCGGTGTAGAGGAGATTCCGCTGGAGCAGGAGATACTGCTGCATGGCGATCGGGATCACGACCACGGGGAACTCCGAGCCCTGGCTCTTGTGAATCGTGATCGCGTAGGCCAGTTCCAGTTCATCCAGTTCGCCAAAATCGTAGACGACCTCACGCTTCCCGAAGCGAACTAAGGCCTGCCGCTCCTCCTTGTCGAGTGATCGGATCCGGCCGATGTCACCGTTGAAAACCTCCTTGTCGTAGTTGTTTGATGTCTGGATCACCTTATCACCCACGCGGAAGAGATTTCCGAAGACCTGGTATTCGTCACGGTGCTCGCTCCGCGGATTGAGCGCGCCCTGCAGGCGCAGATTGAGTTCCTTGATGCCGAGGCTGCCACGATGCATCGGGCTCAGGATCTGGATCCCCTCGATCGGATCAACCCCGAGATGCTTGGGCAACCGGTCGCGCACCAGCAAGACAAGGGTGGCGGCGCACTCCTCGGCATCCTCCCGGTCGACAAAGAGAAAGTCGGAATCCTTGGGTGCCTCGATGATGTCGGGAATCTCTCCCCGATTGATCGCGTGGGCCCCGCTGATGATCCGGCTGTCTCCCGCCTGCCGGAAGATCTCGCGCAGATGGACGACCGGGATCATCCCGCTCCGGATGATGTCGCCGAGGACGAGTCCCGGCCCGACGCTCGGAAGTTGATCGGCATCGCCGACAAGGATGAGGCGCGCCCTGCGGGGAAGGGCATCGAGCAGACGGCTCATGAGCGGCACATCGACCATCGAGACCTCGTCGACCACCACGACATCACCCTCCAGAGGATTCGACGCATTGCGCTGGAAGCCACCGCGGGCCGGTTGGAATTCCAAGAGCCTGTGCAGGGTCGAGGCCTCGAGCCCCGTCGCCTCCGCGAGCCTCTGGGCCGCCCTGCCGGTGGGGGCCGCGAGGATGCATTTCAGCTTCTTCGCCGTGAGGATCCTCAGGAGGGACTGGACCAGAGTGGTCTTTCCGACGCCGGGACCTCCGGTGATCACCACGGCGCGGCTGCGGAGGGCCGTCCTTAGGGCATCGTGCTGGCTTGGGGAAAGCTTGCGCCCCGTCTTTTCCTCGACCCACGGGATCGCCTTCTCCGCATCGATCGGTGGCTCCGGCTCCTTGGCCTCGGCTAGTCGGCGAAGTTGCCGGGCGATCCGTTCCTCGGCATCACGCAGCAAGGGCATGAAGATCAGCTCCTCGCCGGCGATCTTTTCGGAGAGGATCCGCTCATCCTTGAGGTGCCGCTCGAAGGCCTCGTTCACCACCGACTCATCCACTTCGAGGAGGCGGGTGGCTCCTTCCAGCAGATCGCGTCGAGGCAGGGCGCAGTGCCCCTCTGTGGTGGCCTGGTCGAGGAGATGTTCCAGAGCGGCGCGGGCGCGCAGCAGGGAATCGGCTTCCAGTCCCAGTTTCTCGGCGACGCTGTCGGCCGAGTGGAACCCGATGCCGTGGATGTCGCGGGCAAGCCTGTAGGGATCGGCGCGGATCAACTCGATCGCCTCCTCACCGTATGATTTGTAGATGCGCACGGCGCGGCTGGTGCCGAGACCGTGGGCATGGAGGAAGAGCATGATGTCGCGCACCACCTTCTGCTCCGCCCAGGCATCCTTGATGCGCTGGCGTCGTTCACGGCCGATGCCATCGACTTCCTCCAGCCGCTTCGACTGGTTCTCGATGATGTCGAAGACCTTATCGCCGAATCTCTTCACGAGCTTCGTGGCGTAGACCGGCCCAATCCCCTTGATCATACCGCTCCCGAGATACTTCTCGATGCCCTCCAGCGAGGTGGGGGGCTGGGTCTTAAGCTTATGCGCCTTGAGCTGGATCCCGTGATCACGGTCCCGCTCCCAGGTTCCCTGCGCCGTGACCCACTCGCCAGGCGCCACCGAGGGGAGCGAGCCAAGCACGGCCACCGGTTCCTTGCGCCCCTGCACCGTGACCTTGAGAATGCAGAACCCGGTCTCCTCGTTGTGGAAGGTGACCCGCTCGACCTGGCCGCTCAGGGCGTCGTCGGGACCGCCGGGCACCGGCTCATTGACCGGTTTTTTACGGAAGGGGCGGCGCGGAGGCATGGATCACCCTGCCACGGGAACGAATTCCCGCCAATCCTGAGGCCTGTGAAAATCGCGCACCGGGTGAGGGGAGGTGCTGGAGATCACCGGGGTCCCTCCGGGAATCCGGTCATAGCGGCAGCAGCTCACGCGGAAGAGTTCGCCGGGGGAGGCGTGCAGGGGAACCTGCAGGGAGACGCTCCAGCCTTGCTCCGTTTTGGTAACCTCCGCCGCGGGGATCTCCCTGGTCAGGAACTCTTCCAGGCGCCGCTCGCCGTTCCGGACGGCCGCCACGCAGGTGATGTCGGAATAGTGAAGCGCCAGCGTTAAGCCGTTCGGCGCCACCTGATACTCGCGGTAGCCCGATTCCCCCTCCTTTTGGAGGAAAAGCTCCACCACATCGCCATGTTCCCAGAGTCGCTGGCCGTGGGCAGTGGCGGTGGTGATCACCTCTTCATCGATCAGATCTGCCTGAAGATGGAGCATTCCATCGGCCCACCAGAGCATAGCCGTCCCGGGCAGAAACCCCGCTTCATGTTCCGGAAGCCAAGACTGGGTGATGGGAAGCGTCAGGTGCATGGGACTGGTGAAAACCGGAAACCTGAAAGGTGAAACCTGAATGCATTCATTTTAGAAAGACTGAATTGCGGGAATGGCATGTGCCGAGGCAGCTTTCTCGTTCCAGAAGAGCCAATACCTTCTTCGTCTGCTTAAGGTGCAGACCGAGGTGAAACCCGAACATGCAGTGCCACTTGTGCGCGTCGAAGGGACCGAAGACCGGGTGCGGTGTCTCGGCCGTGCCTCGAAGTTCCGGGAGCATCGCAATCCGAGAGAGGTAGTCCTCAACGGAGCGGCGAAATGCCACCACTTGCTCCGGTCCAGAAATTCCTTTGGGAAGGACATCGGTCTTCGGGTTGATGAGTGCTTCACCCGAAAGTTCCTTTCCGAGAGCAAGTGCCTCGACGGTAGCGGCAATGCTTCGGTTGACGATCGCGTTGTGTTCCAGAATTTGGAACAGGGACCAACCCCTCATCTCGGAATCAACTCCCGCCATCGGGGGAACAGTGACCGGTTTACCGCCGGATGCTGCCCCGAATTGTCCCGCCAACTCCAGATAGGCACCGGCGTTGCTTCGGATGATTCGTGAGGCTTGTTCACGAGAGGTCAGGAGGAACTTTGTCCTGATTAGGGCTCCTATGATGGAATTGCTCATGCTCCATCAGTTCTCTCGTCCTGAGTTCCTGAGTTCCAGATTAATTCACCCTGATGACCATCAGGGGAACCCGACTTCATTGATCCCCCCATGCCTTTGCCCGTGACGAGGGACTGCGTTATGACGCAACGGCTATCCGCATTGGATGGGACTTAACCCTCGAACTCTTCAAACGAAAGTCGGTGTAGGCTTGGGATTTTGGCGTCGCGGGGTGTTCGCCTGCGCTCGCAGTATGATTTATACAGCTTCGCTTGGCACCCTGCCGCGGCATCCAAACTTCCAAGCCCTAAACGATCCTTTTTGGTTTTTAGGTTTTTTAACCATGCCTGAGATCATTATATCCGAGCCGATCTTGGTGCAGGTGACGTCAGTCAGTCGGACGGGGGTGATGTGACCGATCACTGTCGGAACATTGCCTCCCTGGATGACAGGAGCGATGAAGAAGCGGACTTCGTCGACAAGACTCCCCTTGAACGCCTCGCCGAGGGTTTGACCGCCCCCTTCGATCAGGACGCTGGAGATGCCACGTTTTCCAAGCTCCTGAAGAACCTTCCGGAGCGTCAGGCCGGTGAAGACCACGGTGCGGTCACGGTGAGCATCGGTGAGGAGTTTGCAGTTTTTAGGGATGTTGCCGCTTTTGGACCAGACGATGCGCCACGGTTGGGGATGGCCTTTGGGAAGTCTTATGCCCCGGATGGTGAGCGCTGGATCATCGGCACGGACAGTGCCTCCCCCGACAAGGATCGCCTCGACCGAGGCGCGTAGACGCATGGCTTCCTTGCGGCTTGCGGCAGAGGTGATCCAGCGTCTGCTGGGAGGGGAGTCGATCCTCCCGTCGAGCGACATTCCTGCCTTGGCGATCACCCATGGAAGACCTGTTGAGGCGCGATGGTTCCAATGGGCGTTCAGGGCGGAGCATTCCTCCCCAATCACACGGGAGGTGACGGCAACGCCGACTTTTTTCAGAAGCGCCGCCGCACGTCCCCGATGGCGCCTGTCGGGATCGGTGGCGCCGTATACCACACGGCTGATCCCTGCCGCGATAATGGCGTCGGTGCAAGGCGGGGTGCGGCCATGGGAGGAGCAGGGTTCCAAAGTCACGTAAATGGTTGAAGCGCGTAACTGTGAGGGGGTGAGTTGGCGGATGGCCTCGATCTCGGCGTGAGGGAGCCCGGCGGCACGGTGATATCCCTTGGCGAGGATCCGGCCGTTCTTGACGATCACGGCTCCGACAGCTGGATTCGGGGATGTCTGACCGAGAGCCCGAGAGGCTTCCCTGACCGCCAAACGCATGAAACGTTCGTCGGGTTTTGGGTCGGTTCGTGGTTTCATCCTCGATTTCGTTCTTTAGGTGGGGCTTCTCTTTGAACGATCCTACGCAATGCCCAAGAAAGAAGACAGCACCGACACGCAGCCAACCGCTAAAATCAGGCCGGGTCAGGAACTCGCCCTCGAGATCAACGATCTCGCCTTCGGAGGCAGGGGGGTGGGCCGTGCCGACGGGATCGCGTGTTTCGTTCCCGGAGTGATCGACAAAGAGAAAGTCCGAGTGCGTGTCCGCAAGGTGAAGTCGCGACTGATGGAGGCCGATCTGCTGGAGGTGACCGGGCCATCGCCGCACCGGATTCCCGCCCCGTGTCCCGTTTTTCTGAAATGCGGCGGCTGTTCCTACCAGCACATCGATTATCCCCACCAACTCCGGATCAAGGAGACGCAGCTTCGCGAGGCGCTGCGGAGGCTGGGAGGTCTTGCGGATCCCCCCGTGGCCGCGATGATTCCGTCGCCCGAACCGTACGGCTATCGCAACCGGATCACCGTCCATGTCCGTGATGGGAAGGCCGGGTTCTTCGAGCAGGGCTCGAACCGCGTCGTTCCCGTGACCAAATGCCTGATCGCCTCCGGCGAGGTCGATCTCGGATTTCAGGATTTGCTCAAGTCCCGCCCGAGGGACGGGGACTACCTGATCGGCGAGAAAAAGCGCTACGGCGGATTCCGTCAGGTCAACAATGCCGTGGCTGAGATCCTCAAGAAGACGGTCCGCGAGGCGGTCAGGCCCACCGGGGCCGCCCATCCGATCCGTGAACTGCTGGTGGATGCCTATTGCGGTGCGGGGTTCTTCGCCCACGAACTGCAGGGTCTCTTCACCAAGGTGATCGGGATTGAGCGCTCGATCGCCTCGGTGGCGATGGCGAGCCGCCAGGCGGCGAAGAACGAGGAGTATCTCGCCGGCGACGTGGAGCAGATGCTTCATGCGGCCCTCTCTGCCGGATCATCCGCAGGCACCGTGCTGCTGCTCGATCCTCCTTCGGAGGGCTTGGCGGAGCTCGCCACTCAGACGATCCTGGAACGCCCTCCCGCGAGAATCGTCTATGTCTCGTGCAATCCGGCAACGCTTGCCCGTGATGCCAGGCGCCTCGCGGACCGCTACAGGCTCCTTCAGGTTACTCCGCTCGACATGTTCCCGCAGACGGCCGAGATTGAGTCGGTTTCCGTTTTTCAACTCATTCCATGATCACGCGACGCTTTGGCCGGACCGGCCTCGAGATGCCCGTCCTCTCCTGCGGGGGGATGCGCTACCAGCACAGTTGGAACGACAAGGATGCAGGCGGGATCACGCCCGAGGGACAGGCCAACCTTGAGGAGTGCATCCGCAAGGCGCTCGCCTCGGGCATCAACCACATCGAGACCGCCCGTGGCTACGGCACCTCGGAGGTCCAGTTGGGAAAAATCCTTCCCCGTCTTCCCCGCGGTGAAATGATCATCCAGACCAAGGTCGCCCCGTCCTCCTCCGCGGACTTCCGCGCGACCTTCGATCAGTCGATGCGCAACCTGCAGTTGGGACATGTCGACCTTCTCTCCATCCACGGGATCAACAACCGGGAGTGCTGGGAGGAGACGATCCGCCCCGGAGGCGCCCTCGAGGCCGCCCGGCAGATCGTACGTGAGGGGAGGGCGACTTTTCTTGGATTCTCGACGCACGCCTCGTGCGACCTGATCGAGGAGATCGTGGAGAGCGATGCCTTCGACTATGTGAACCTCCACTGGTATTTCATGAACCGCACCAACTGGAGCGCCGTCAAGGCGGCCACCAGGCATGACATGGGGGTCTTCATCATCAGCCCCACGGAGAAGGGAGGGTGCATGCACCAACCCTCCGAGAAACTCTCCGGGCTCTGCTCCCCCTATTCGCCGATGGTCTTCAACGACCTCTACTGCCTCATGCATCCCGAGGTGCATACGCTGAGCATCGGAGCGGCGAGGCCTTCGGATTTCGACGAGCATCTGAAGATCCTTCCCCTCATGGAACAGAAGGATACCTGGGATCGGGTCCGCGAAACGGCGATGCGCCTCGAGGAGGAGTTTCAGAGGAATAACGGCTCTCCCATGCCGGTTCGCTGGGATCGGGATCTGCCACCCTTCCTGGAGGTGCCGGGCGGGATCAATCTGCAGGAGATCGTGAGGCTCCGGGCGCTCGACCGGGCCTTCGACATGCAGGCATACGGAAAACTCCGCTACAACCTGCTTGGGAACGGAGGGCATTGGTTCCCCGGCATCAATGCCGCGGAGTTCGACGAGGCGACGATCGGAGAGATTGGCAGGAAGGCCGGATACCCCTCCTTGGTAAACTTCCTGCACGAAGCCCATGACCGCTTCGGCGATGCGCCCCGGAAGCGGCTTCAGCAGAACGACTGAAAGGGATGAATCAGGAACGCAGGATGGAACGGATGCGCAGCAACGGCCAGGCATGCCTACTCATGAAAAAATCCATGATTCGTTGTCACCATTTTCTCTTCTTGAAGTCTCTCTCTGCGCCTCTGCGCGAGTTCATTCTCTGATAGATGAGTGACGCTCAGGTCATCCGGATCAAGGGGGCGCGGCAGCATAACCTGCGCAACCTCGATGTGGAGATCCCGCGCAACAAGCTCGTGGTCATCACGGGGCCGAGCGGGTCGGGAAAGTCGTCGCTCGCCTTCGATACGCTCTTCGCCGAGGGGCAGCGACGCTATGTCGAAAGTCTCTCGGCCTATGCGCGGCAGTTCCTCGACCGGATGCAGAAGCCGGAGGTCGACCACATCGAGGGTCTCTCCCCGGCTATCGCCATCGAGCAGCGGATTGCGCCCCCGAATCCCCGCTCCACGATCGCCACCACCACGGAGATCTACGATTACCTCCGCGTCCTCTACGCCTCGGTCGGGGTGCCCCATGATCCGGATACCGGTGCCGCCGTTCGCTGCCAGTCCCCCCAGCAGATCGCGGGGGAGATTCTGGCATGGCCTGAGGGAACGCGTCTGATGCTGCTGGCGCCGCTGGTGAGGAACGAAGCGGGCGAATTCCGCGATGTCATCGACAGGGCGCGGCGCGAGGGATTCGTCCGCCTTAGGATCGATGGCGAGATCATCGATCTTGGCCTCCCGGAGCCGATCAAGCTGCTCAAGTCCAAGAAGCACACGATCGAGGCCGTGGTGGATCGTCTGGCACTTCGCCCCGAGGGCGAAGGGGAGGGAATCCGTCAGCGCCTGCTGGATTCGCTGGAGACCTCGCTCCGATGGGGGAGCAATCTTGTGATCGTGCTTCATCAGGCGCCCGGTGAGGCACCCGAAGATTGGGAGGAGAGGCCCTTCTCCACCGATTTCTGCAATCCGGAGACCGGCTTCACGATGCCGCGTCTCACCCCGCGACATTTTTCCTTCAACAGCCACCTCGGCGCCTGTCCCGTCTGTCAGGGAATCGGCACGGAGCCCTTCTGCGATCCGGGCCTGCTCGTCGATCCCGAGATGACTTTGGAAAAAGGAGCCATCCGCCCATGGCGCACACCCGACAAGCGAATGGGGCAGTACTACAAGATCGTCCTGGAGGCTCTCTGCGAGGCGACGGGCGCCGCTCAGGATCTGCCGTTTCGTGACTTGCCCGAGGCGTTCAAGCAGAAGCTCTTTTACGGAACCGGAGGCGAGTCGCTTGCGACGGGCAAGGGAAAGGGTGCGCCGATCAAGGCTTTCGAGGGGCTTGTCCCGATTGTGGAGCGCCAGATGGAGACCTCGGCAAGCGAGCTGAAGAAGAATCGTCTCAAGGCTTACTTTGCCAGGAAGCCGTGCACGAGTTGCGGAGGGGCTCGACTGCGTCCCGAGATTCTCGGAGTGACCCTCACCGGGCCTGAGCGCCGGGAGTGGAACATCGAGGAGTTCTGCGCGCTTCCGGCGGAACGTGCCCGCGAGGTGATTGCCGGACTGCAACTCTCTGTCACCGAGCGCAAGGTGGCGGAGGATCTTCTCCGTGAGATCGGTGCGCGACTGGGGTTTCTCGTCGAGGTGGGGCTCGGCTATCTCACGCTCAATCGTGAAAGCGGCACGCTCTCGGGAGGGGAGGCGCAGCGCATCCGGCTCGCCACGCAGATAGGATCGGGACTGGCCGGGGTGCTCTATGTGCTGGATGAGCCGAGCATCGGCCTTCACCAGCGTGACAACGACCGCTTGCTGGCGACTCTCCGCGGGCTACGTGACCTTGGAAACTCGGTCGTCATCGTCGAGCACGACGAGGAGACGATCCTGGCCGCCGATCACATTCTCGACATGGGCCCCGGTGCAGGACCGAGGGGAGGTGAGATCGTGGCCACCGGAACCCCGGCCGGGATTCTTGCCAACCCGGAATCGCTGACGGGGCGGTTTCTCTCCGGCATGGCGAAGATTTCCGTCCCGCGTGTCCGCAACCGCCCGCCCGTGAAGGCTGCTCCCGGGCCCGGATGGCTCACCGTGACCGAGGCCAGCGGGAACAACCTCAAGGACCTGACCGTTGGATTTCCCGTGGGGCTCTTCACGGTGGTGACCGGTGTCTCCGGTAGCGGGAAATCGACTCTGGTCAACGACATCGTGCACCGCTCCCTTGCCCGTCAGTTCTACGGCGCGAAGGAGGCACCGGGAGCCCATGGCCGCATTCTCGGGACGGAATCCTTCGACAAGGTGATCGTGATCGACCAGAGCCCGATCGGTCGCACACCCCGGTCCAATCCTGCCACTTACTCGGGTCTCTTCGGGCCGATCCGCGATCTTTTCAGCGGCCTGCCTGCGGCCAGGGTGAGGGGCTATGCGCCGGCCCGTTTCTCCTGCAACGTGAAGGGGGGGCGTTGCGAGCAGTGCGAGGGGGACGGGATGATCCGGATCGAGATGCATTTTCTGGCCGATGTCTTCGTGGAGTGCGAACTCTGCCGGGGGAGGAGGTTCAACAGGGAGACCCTCGAGATCTCCTACAAGGGAAAGAACATCGCCGACGTCCTGGAACTCACGATTGACGAGGCGGCGGGATTCTTCCGGTCCATCCCGGCCATTCATGGCAAACTGGAGATCCTGCAGGAGGTTGGTCTCGGCTATCTGAAGCTCGGGCAGTCCGCCACGACGCTTTCGGGTGGCGAGGCCCAGAGGCTGAAGCTCGCCGCCGAACTCTCGAAGAAAGCAACGGGCCGGACACTCTACCTGCTGGACGAACCCACCACGGGGCTTCATTTTACCGACATTCAGAAACTGCTGGAAGTGCTCCTGAGGTTGCGTAACGGCGGAAATACCCTCATCGTCATCGAACACAATCTTGAAGTCATCAAATGCGCGGACTGGATCATCGACATGGGCCCGGAGGGGGGGGAAGCAGGCGGGCAAATCGTCACCTGTGGCACGCCGGACGAGGTGGCCGATCATTCCACAAGCCATACGGGCCGTTGGCTCAGGCGTGTCTTGCGGCGTTGACCCTTTGCTGCGCAACGCTTCTTCAGGCACAGCAGACCAACTCCACGGGCGATGCGCGCAAGGAGGCGGATCTTGCGAAACAGGCGGCTTCCGAGCGTCTCCCCCAGGTTTCCGCGGCGGTTCTCCGCACGCAGATCCAGCAGGAGCAGGATCCGGCGCGCAGGATGGAACTCACCCGTCGCCTCGTCGCCCTGCTTGTCTCGGGCGGGCGCTTTGACGAGGCTCTGGCGATTGCCGCGACGTCGGATGCCGCGCAGGATCCCTCCCTGGCTTATTGGAAGGCCGTTGCGCTCGCCGGAACCGGGGATTATCACACGGCAAAGGAGATCCTGGGCAACCTGCTCCTCTCCAAGCCTCCCCTTCCGGGTATCCCCGCGGATCGTGTCATGCAGTTGCAGGCCAGGGTTCTTCGGGGATCCGGCGACCCCGAGGGGGCGCTTCAGATCCTCTCCGGGATTGCTTCGGATTCCTCGCTGACCGAGGATGCGCTTCTCGAAAAAGGGGCCGCCCTGCTTGCGCTCAACCGGACCGAGGAGTGCCTCAAACTGATCCAACCAGCCACCTTCACGAGCGATGAGGGAAAGGCCTCGGCGTCTTATCTCAGGGCGCTTGCATCCTGGCGTGCCGGGAATATTTCGGAAGCGCGGAAGCTCTTCGCCGCAATTCCCCCGGCCACTCCCTGGACAGCATCGGCCTCAACCCTCGGTGCCGCCATCTGCCTCGGCACCTCCAAAAGGGAGCCCCAGGGAATCGCCCTCCTGCAGAAGTATCTCGACGGCGTCGATGACAGCCCCCTTCTTTCCGAACAGTTCGCTCTCCTGGAGCGCCTCCAATCTTCGATTCCCCAGGCCGACACCGCCCACCTCAGGAAGTGGGCCGATGACACGGCCTTCCCCGTCCGGGCCAAGTTCGCCGCGTATTATCTGGCCAAGTCGGAGTGGAATCTCGGACACACGGCCTCCGGGGAAAGCCTCCTGGAGAACTTTGTCCGGAAATACCCCGAGGACCCTCTTGCCGATCAGGCCCGGTTGCTGCTTGCTTCGGGAAAGCTTGCAGCGGGAAAAGCTGACGCGGTACCGGGATTGGCCGCGGACCGTCCCAATGCCCCGTCGTCCCTCCGTGCGAAATACGCCTATCTGAGAGGGCTTGCCGCCGCCGCATCCGGAAAGGACGACGAGTCCAAGGCGGCTTTCCGCGATGCCGCTTCCCTTGATCCGGCCCTGGCATCCGATTCCCTCTTCAATCAGGCGATCCTTGTTGCCGCCGAAAACAAAGGTTCACTGGACTCCTCCGAAGCCGCACGCGCGATTGCCGGGATGAATGCCGGACAGCCCTCCGAGGAGATGCAGTTCCAGATCGCGCTTGATCTTGCGAGGCGCGGGGAGCCGTCCAGCACGGCCATGCTCGCCGGGTTGGCGGACAGTTCCCCTGATCCAGCGATGAAATCACGCGCCCGACTTGCCGGCGCGGAACTCAACATGAAGTCGGGCAGGGGAGAGGCCGCCGACCGTGATCTGGCCAAGGCTGTCAGGGAGAACTCCGGGGAACCGGAGCGGGAGGAGTATCTCGCCGTCTTTCTCAAGGACACCGGGAGGAAAGCCGACTCTGTGGCCGTGATCAAGGCCGCCCGCGCGTTCCTCAAAGCCCATCCCGAATCCCGCTTTGTCCCGGAGGTGCGCCTCAAACTCGCCGAGTCCCTGCTTGCTTCGGGCGATGTCCAGGGTGCCAGGGTCGAGTTCGAGCAGCTTGCCGCCTCCAGCGGCGCCACGGATTTCGGTCGCCGCGCACTCTTTCTGGCGGCCCAATCGGCGTCGCGCTCGATGGATCCCTCCTCGATCGACGACTCCCTCATGCTCCTTGAGCGGGTGGCCGGCAGCACGGCGAACGACCAACTTGCCTGGCAGGCCCGTCTCCAGCAGGGGGCGCTGAAGAATGCCCAGAACCTTCCGCTCGAGGCTCTGGCCATCTACGACAGGATCCTCTCCTTCACGGGTGAGGGCGGCCCTGATTCCGAGATCCGCGCCGCCGCGCTCATGGCGAGCGGCGACACCAGGCACCAACTCGGGGCCAAGGATCCTTCCCGGGAGCGTGAGGCCCTGACAGCTTGGCGTCAGCTCGCATCCGACCCCGTTATCCCGCTCCGCTGGCGGAATCAGGCCCTCTGCAAGAGCGGTTTGATCCTTGAGAAACTGGGGGAGGGCGACGCAGCCCTGGCCTCCTACTACGAGGCCTTCAAGAATCCCAGGACAACGGATCCCGAGCAGCGCTGGCATGACAAGGCCGCCTTTGAGGCAGTCCGTCTTCTCGAGGAGCGGAAACAGTGGAATGATGCCGTGACGCTCTACGAACAGATTGTTTCGGAGGCAGGTCCCAGGGCCGACGAGGCCAAGGCAAGGCTTTCGAAACTGAAACTGGAAAACTTTCTCTGGGAAAACTGATTGTTTCGGGCAAGATCGTTCGCTTCATGAGCGCACACATCAAACTCTTCAGCCCGGGACCCGTGGAGGTTGCGGAAAAAACATTCCAAGCTTTCCGCAGGCCGATGATCGGTCACCGCGGCAACGATTTCAAAAAACTCTACGCCTCGGTCCAACCCGGCCTCCAGCAACTCTTCGGGACGACCCGCCCCGTCTACATCTCCACCTCCTCGGCTTGGGGTGTCATGGAGGGATCCCTCCGCAACCTCGTGAAGGGGAAGGTCCTCAACTGCATGACCGGCGCCTTCTCCGACAAGTGGAACGATGTCGCCAAGCGCTGCGGATACGAGGCCGACAAGCTTCAGGTTGACTGGGGGAAACCCATCACCCCGGAACTTCTCAAGGCCCGCCTCGAGAAGGGCGACATCGACGTGGTGACGCTGATTCACAACGAGACATCCACCGGATGCATGAATCCGATCAAGGAACTCACCGATGTGCTCAAGCAGTTCCCCGAGGTCCTGCTCGTCGTCGACACCGTCTCCTCCTTCTCCGTGCTTCCCGTCCCCATGGACGAACTCGGCATCGATGTCATGCTCACCGGTAGTCAGAAGGCGCTCGCCCTGCCTCCCGGCATGGCACTCTTCTCCGTTTCCGGGAAGGCGATGAAGCGCGCCGCCGAGGTCAAGGGACGCGGCTACTACTTCGACTTCATCGAGTTCCAGAAGAACCACGAGGGGGACATGACCCCGAGCACGCCGGTCATCTCGCACATCTACGCGCTGCAGTCCAAGCTCGAGGACATCGCCGCCGAGGGGCTCGAGAACCGCTACGCCCGCCATGCGGCCACCAACAAGCTCGTCGCCGACTGGGTCACGGCCCGCGGTTGGGAGTTCTTCGCTCCGGAAGGATACCGCTCCGTCGGACTCACCTGCGTGAAGAACAACAGGGGCGCGGACATCGCCGCCTGGATCGGCCGCCTCAAGGCCAAGCACTCCTGCATCATCGACGGGGGCTACGGAAAGATCAAGGGCGAGACCTTCCGTATCTCGAACATGGGTGACGAGACCGTGGAGACCATTTCGCAGTTGCTCACCTGGCTCGACGACACCGCCGAATAAAGGCATGCCGCTTTGAGCGCGGGGCTGTGTTGCTGCTCGTTCGCGGTAGGTTCACTACAGCTTCACTCGCGCGCCTGGCCCCGCATCTCAATCAACATGCCTGATCCCAAGGAGCTGATTCCTTTCAGCCCCTAACAGCCTAATAGTCTTCAGCTATCCACCTTCCACATATGTCCCGCTACAAGGATACCGTCCGCCTTCCCAAGACCGATTTCCCGATGAAGGCCGGTCTGGCCCAGCGTGAACCGGAGTTGCTTGCCCGATGGGAGAAGGAGGGGCTCTACGCCGCGATCCAGAAGGCCCGCGAGGGCGCACCGAAGTTCGTCCTGCACGACGGCCCCCCCTTTGCGAACGGTGACGTCCACATGGGAACCGCGCTCAACAAGGTCCTCAAGGATCTCGTTGTCAAATCGAAGACGATGGCGGGGTTTCAGGCCCCCTTCATTCCCGGGTGGGACTGCCACGGTCTGCCGATCGAGTTCCGCGTGGTGAAATCCTCCGCGGGACTCACTCCCCTGCAGGTTCGCCAGAAGTCCGAGGAGTACGCCCGCAAGTTCATCGACATCCAGCGCGGCCAGTTCCGCAGACTCGGAGTCTTCGGTGACTGGGAGCATCCCTATCTCACGCTCGATCCCTCCTACGAGGCGGCCATCATCCGCTCCTTCGGACGGATGGTGGAAAAGGGGCTCGTCTATCGGAGCAAGAAGCCCGTCCTCTGGAGCACCGGTGCCCAGACCGCGCTGGCGGAAGCGGAGGTCGAGTATCAGGAGAAGACATCGCCTGCGATCTTCGTGAAGTTTGCCGTCGATGCCGCCGAGGCCTCCCGCCTTGGCCTCCCTGCCGACAAGCCGCTCAGCGTCGTCATCTGGACCACGACTCCCTGGACTCTCCCGGCCAACCTTGCGATCGCCCTCCACGCGGACTTTGATTACATCCTTCTGGAGAATGGCACCGAGCGACTCCTTGTCGCGGCGGGTCTTGCGGAGAAGTTCAAGGAATCAACTGGTCTGGAACTCAACCGGCATGACGATGCCATCAAGGGTTCGGCCCTTCAGGGACTTCAGGCGCGCCATCCTTTTCTCGATCGCTCCTCCACCGTGCACACGGCGGAGTTCGTGACGCTCGAGACCGGAAGCGGGTGCGTCCATATCGCTCCCGGCCATGGTGACGATGACTATCAGTTGGGAAGGAAGGTGGGCCTCGAGTTGCTCTCTCCGGTCGACGATTACGGCCGCTTCACCGAGGAGTGCGGCGTTCCTTCGCTGGTCGGAAAGAATGTCTTCGAGGGGAACGAGGAGGTGATCCGCATCCTGACGGAGAAAGGGGCTCTTCTGGGCCGGCAGGATTATCAGCACAGCTATCCCCACTGCTGGCGGTCGAAGACCCCGATCCTCTTCCGCGCCGTCGAGCAGTTCTTCATCCGCATCGATGCCCTTCGCGAAAACGCCCTTGCCGAGATCGATGCCACCAACTGGATCCCGCATTGGGGCAGGAATAGAATCCGCGGCACCGTCGAGTCACGACCCGACTGGTGCATCTCCCGCCAGCGTACCTGGGGGGTTCCGCTTCCTGTTTTCTACACGCCCGAAGGGGAGCCGGTCCTCGATCCCGCCGTCATTGCCAAGGTCTCCGAAGTGGTCGCCGAGAAGGGATCGAATGCCTGGTTCTCCCTCGATGACGCCGAGTGGTGCCGCCTGACCGGAGCGCCTGCAGGATCGGTCCGTCGCAACGACACCCTCGATGTCTGGATCGACAGCGGCGTGAGTCATGAAGCCGTTTTGCGCGGACGTCCGGAACTCAGGTTCCCGGCCGATCTCTATCTCGAGGCGACCGACCAGCACCGCGGCTGGTTCCAGTCGTCGCTGATGACCTCGGTGGCGCTCAACGGAAAGGCCCCCTACAAGACCGTCCTCACCCACGGCTTCGTGGTCGATGTCGACACCCGCCAGAAGATCTCCAAGTCGAACCAAGGCGCGGGCGGCTACCAGAAGCCGACCGAGGCGGATCACTTTGTGAAGGCTTACGGTGCGGACATCGTCCGTCTCTGGGCCAGCAGCGTCCAGTTCACCGACGATGTCCCGTTCTCCGAGGAGATCTTTGCACGCCTGACTGATTCCTACCGCAGAATCCGAAATACCCTGCGCATCCTGCTTGCCAATCTTGCCGACTACGAGACCTCGGCGCCTGTGGTGGAGCCCACGGCCATCGACCGGTGGATCCTGGCCCGTCTCCAGGAGACGGTGAACACCTGCCGCAAGGCCTACGGGGAGCTGGCCTTCCAGAAGGCTTATCAGGCGATCACCCAGTTCTGCGCCGTAGAGTTGAGCAGCATCTATGTCGACGTGACCAAGGACCGCCTTTACTGCGATTCCGGGAATTCCTCCCGTCGCCGCGCCACGCAGGCCGTGATGGCCAAGGTCTTCGAGGATCTCGTGCGACTGCTTGCGCCGATCCTTGCCTTCACCGCCGAGGAGGCTTGGGGTTACTTCCGTCCCGGAAGCTCCGTCCATCTGGAACTCTTCCCGGAGGAGAAGTCTCCCGATCCGGAAATCCTCTCCCGGTTCGAGGCGCTTCAGACGCTTCGCGCCGATGTGGCGCAGGCCCTGGAGAAGGCCCAGCGTGATGGTGTGATCACCAAGCCGCTTGAGGCCGCGGTTGCCGTCACCACCGACGATCCGGTGATTCTGGCCGCCGCCGAGGGTGGAGGACTCGCCGAGATCGAGGAGTTCCTCATCCTGAGCAATCTCTCCATCACCGGGGGCGTCAAGGATGTGCTCGTGGGCAAGACCGAGGCCGCGAAGTGCGAGCGCTGCTGGCGTCACCGCGACGAGGTCGGTTCCCACGCGGAGCATCCCATGCTCTGCGGTCGCTGCGTGGAGGCCTTGCCCGTCTCTGCATGAACCCCTCCTAGGAACCGCTGATGAAATCCCATGAAGGCCGCTGAAGAGCATTTGCTGATTTTTGAAGGCGCGAGCGCTGGGCGATACCCGCAGCGGTCTCGCCCGAGCGAGCAACGCCACAAAAATCGACAAATGGTTTCAGCCCTTCGGGTTGCGGCGATAACAGGTCGGGGGCGGTGTTGGCTTCGCGGTTTGCTTGCCCGGCCGTTGCTTCGCATCCGTTACGGCAGCCCACTGCGGGGATGCGCCCGCGAAGCCGCCTTGCCCGCGGCCCATTGCTTGCCCGGTCGTTGCTTCGCATCCGCTACGGCTTCCCGCAACGGCCTCTATGCGATTTAATCAGCGTTTCCCTAAGGGAATCCCGAGGGCAGTCGCATGGTCGCTGATCGTGACCCTTGCCTTTGCCGATCAGCTCACCAAGATCCTGACGCTGCGCTTCATCCCGTATCAGGAATCGATTCCGGTCATTCCGGGATTCTTCAACCTGACCCATCTCCACAACACCGGGGCGGCCTTCAGCATGCTCCGCGACAACAACCTTTTCTTCATCCTGCTCTCGGGCGCCGTCTTCATCGCACTGATCGTTCTGAGGCGTCAGTTTCACGGTCTTCCGATGCAGTGGGGATGGATCCTTCTTCTCTCGGGAATCATCGGCAATGTGACCGACCGGATCAGGCTTGGCCATGTCGTCGATTTTCTCGATTTTCAGTTCGGCGGCTACCATTGGCCTGCCTTCAACGTGGCCGACTCCTGTATCTGCATCGCCGCCGGACTCTTCCTCTTGAGGGGACTCGCCCGGCCTGATATGCCTGCCGCATCATGACCACGCCCCCTCCAGTCAGTCCCTACGAAACCTGCCATGGCTTGGTCTACTTTCCACGCATGGTGGACAAAATCCGGAGGCACGCGGCGGGCCAACTCCACGAAGATTACGTCCCGAATCTCGGCAAGGGATTCGACCAGCGCTGCTGCTCCCTTCTCGGGGTGGAGTATGCCGATCTGGATGCCGCCGTGGGGTCCTCTATGACCGACGAGCAGGCCTGGGAGTGGGTTTCCAAAAACGGCAAGGTGCCGAACGGAGAGCAGATCGAGGTCTGGAACGGCTTCATGACGCGCCGCGGTTGGAGGGATGACCTCGTGAAGATCCTGGAGCGTCGCAAGAAGGAAAACGGCTTTGAGAACAGGACCGAGATCCAGACGATGTTCGACTACATCGACGCCGACGAAGGGCGTCCGGTCAGGGTTGGTTAAGAGCCCCCGCCGCGGCCCCGCATGGTCTCGGGGCGGAGGCCTCCCTTCAGGAAGCCGGTGGCTTCAGCGATGATGCGTTCAAAAAACCAAGACCCCGCCAGTACCCCCTTTTGCCGCAATCCACGGCGACTCTATTTCAGGAAGCCGGGGAGGGCCTTGTTGAGTTCGTTGCCCAGTTGTTTGGCGCCCTGTTGCTGAAGTTGTTGAAGTCCCTGCTTGGCAAGGGCGATCATGCCCTGCTTGGCGGCCGCATTGATCAGGGGGGTGATGATCTGCATGGCGATGTCGCGGGCCGGGACTCCCCTGCCGGCGGTTCCGATGTTCTGCAGACGGATGTCGGGGAGGGAGAGGGTCTGCGAAACCTTCTGGTCGAGTGCACTGGCGGAGAGGTGAACCTTCGCTCCTGAAATGACGACTTCCCTGACGACAAAATTTTTCGGGGAGGCCTCCTTGGCCGGTTTCTCTTCCTTGGTCTTGGAGGGTCCCGAGGTCTGGATGTTCTGCAGGAGCTTTCCAAGGTTGTTTCCGGAGGGTGTTCCGATCAGGGCGATCTCGGGACCGCGAATGATCACGGAATTCACGACGATCGGATCCTTCAGGATGGTCCCCTTGTCGACGCTCACGGCGATGCTCCCGAGTTTCAGGGCAAAGGGTCCCTTGAAGCCTTCCGGATTTCCGATCACAAAACCGCTGAGCTTGCCGCTTCCGGAGAAGGGGGAGAGGTTCGCCGATGCCAACCGCACGTCGGTCTTGGTGATGGTGGGCCCGACGGTCTCGACGGCCTTTTTGACCAGCGAATTCAGCGAGAAGTAGAGGTAGCCGAGCGTCCCGGTCAACAGGAGCAACGCCACGGCGGCGGCGGTGAGGAGGATCTTTTTCATGGGGTTGCCGGGAAGCAGTAGACGCGAGTCCGGGAATGGAAGGCAAGGTCAGTCTTTCCGAAAGAATTTGTCCGGCTCATCGACGCTTGGGCAGAGTGAGCGGAGTTCGCACGCCTCGCAGTCCGGATTCCTGGCTTTGCAGCGGCGTCGGCCATGCCAGATGAGCCAGTGGGAGAGGAGGGTCCATTGCTCCCTGGGGAAGAGTTTCATCAGATCCTGCTCGACCTTCACCGGATCCGAGTTCGTGGTGAGTCCCAGTCGCAGGGAGAGGCGTCCCACATGCGTGTCGACGACGACCCCCTCGTTGATCCCGAACGCGTTTCCGAGGACGACATTGGCGGTCTTGCGCCCCGCGCCCGGAAGGGCGGAAAGTTCCTCCATGGTGCCGGGAACCTCTCCCCCATGCCTTTCCGCCAGCGCCGCGCCCATGCCGCGCAACGACTTGGCCTTGTTCCGGTAGAACCCCGCCGAGCGGACGATCTCCTCCAGTTCCTCCTGCGGGATGGAGGCATAATCGGAGGCGTTCCTGCAACGTTTGAAAAGCTTCTTGGTCACCATGTTCACCCGCACGTCGGTGCACTGGGCCGAGAGGATCGTGGCGACGAGCAACTCGAGGGGAGTTGAAAAATCGAGCTCGCAGTGGGCGTCCGGATAGATCCGGGGAAGTTCGGTGAGCAGGGCCGCGGCGCATTCCTTGCGGTTCATTGTCGGATCATGGTTCGTTGATGCGGGAGGGATCATAACCTCGCTGGAGGCTTAGGGTCAGCGGTTCCGGGATCCCCGGAAGCGAGACCTTCCGGGGTTTGGAGGGATGGGTGAAGAGCCAGCCGAAATCGCAACCGCTTCTCGGCCACTCCGCCACCAGCGCCGTGCGCCCTTTCCACCGGGCATCGTCGGTCCAAGGGAAGCGACTCCTTCCCCTGATCGGCAGGGAGAGATAAGGCTCCAGATCGGGGGCGTGGTACACGAGGATTCCATACGTCTGGTAGGTGTCGGCGCAGAGGAAGTCGGCACCCGAATCCCGGAAGGCTGCGGCAACGGCCTGGACGACTTCCCTCGGCCCGAGGACTTCCGAAAGCCGTGCCTGCAGTTCGGTGAGCGACTTGGTTGCCGAGGCGGCGATCCTTTGCGAGCCGGTAAGCCTGCCCAGGAATGCCAGGTCGGGAGTGGCGTTGCGCAGGGGAAGCACGACCTCCCCGGGAAGCAGAAGCAGGGAGACCGCCGCCACGGCGCCAATGTCGGCGATCAGCAGAACGATGAGGGCGGCTTTCCTCCAGGTGCGTCCATAGCGTTCCCAGTCACCCGCGACCATGACCAGTCCTCCCACAAAGGCCGCCATCGGCCAGTTGGCCTCGACATGGGCCTTGCCCGCCGAGAATCCGAAGAAGAGCACCACCGTCCAGAAGAACGCTCCCAGGAAGCGGAAGCGTCGATCACCCATCCGTGTCGCCGCCGTGCGGAAGCAGAGCAGTCCGAGGAGAGGCGAGACAAGCACGACAAGGAAGACCGCGTAGTCGGCCAGATTCTGGACGTTGATGAGGCTGCGGTGTTCGTTGCGGAAGCCGTGGTTGAGTTGGTGGGTGAAGGAGACCCAGTCATGGCGGCTGTTCCACCAGATCACGGGAGCAAAGAAAATCAGGGCGGTTATCCCGGCCATCGTGCCGCCCAGAAAGAGTCGCTTCCGGTTGCCGGGGCTTGTCAACCAGAGTACTCCGAGTCCCGCAAAGAAGAGAACCATCGTGTATTTGCTCAGCATCCCGAGTCCGGCGGCCGCGCCTGCCGCGAGCCACCATCCCATGGGTGCGCCATCCCGGCTTCCACGCCATGCAAAGAGCATGGCAAAGGCCCAGGCCGGAATCAGCAGGGTGTCCGGGGTCATCAGGAAGGCGTTCCCGGCAAAGATGGGGGCGAGCGCCAGAAAGATGCCGGCCCGGTTCCCTGCCTCCGTTCCGAAGAGTTCCTTCCCGAGTTGCCTTCCGGCGAGCGCCAGCAGGACTCCGGAGAGGACCGCTCCGAGCCGGACGGCCAGGGGATGATGACCCAGCAGGGCATGCCCGGCCGCGATCACCCAGGCGACAAGGGGAGGGTGGTCGAAGTAACAGGACTGAAGGTGGAGTGACCAGACCCAGTAGTAGCACTCGTCGAAGATCAGCCCCAACGACGCCCCTGCCCAAAGCTTCCAGATCAAACCGGCCGCAAGGACGATCCAGAAAGAAAGGGTCCGGTCGATCAGGGCGGAGTGTCTTTCACCTTTGGCCTGGTTCGGGGGAGGGGGGGCGTCAAAGGCCATGGGGCGGCAGAATGAATTTGCCCCTTCCCAAGGTCAAAGAGAATCCCAAGGGAGATCCACTTCTTTGAGTTGACCCCTCCGTGTTAACCGGTCATAGTCATCAACCCCCGACACACTGTCATGGAACCCTTCCTGACCCGTGCGTCGGGAATTCCCATTGCCATGAACTCCGAATTTATCGCCATGCTCGACTACCTCGAGCGTGAAAAAGGTATCAGACGCGAGACCCTCATCGAGGCCATCTCCTCGGCCCTCGTGGCCGCCTCCAAGAAGAGCTTCTCCTGTTCCCGCGAGGTCCGCATCGACATCAATCCCAAGAGCGGTGCCATCCGTGCCTTCGCGAAACCCCTCGTCGTCGAGACCGTCTCCAATCCGCAGGAGGAGATTTCCGTTGCCAAGGCCCGCCTCATCAACAAGGAGATCCAGCCCGGTCAGGAGATCGAGATCGAGGTGACGCCGCGTGATTTCGGCCGCATCGCCGCCCAGACCGCCCGTCAGGCCATCGCCCAGCGCATCCGCCAAATCGAGAAGGAGATGATCTACGAGGAGTTCAAGGATCGCGCCGGCGAGATCGTCAGCGGCACCGTCCGGCGATTCGACCGCAGTGACGTGGTCCTCGACCTTGGGAAGTTCGAGGGGATCATGCCCTCCCGAGAGCGCGTCAGCACCGAGGAGTACAACATCGGCGACCGCATCCGCGCCTACGTTGTCGCCGTCGAGAACGGTCCCCGGGGCCCCGAGATCATCCTTTCCCGAAGCCACCCCAATTTCATCCGCCGTCTCTTCGAGATCGAGGTCAGCGAGATTGCCGATCACACCGTCGAATTGCGCTCCATCGCCCGCGAGGCCGGTTTCCGCACCAAGGTCGCCGTCCACAGCTCGAACGACAAGGTCGATCCCGTCGGAGCCTGCGTCGGCATGCGCGGAGCCCGGGTCAAGAACATCGTCCGCGAACTCAACAACGAGAAAGTGGACATCATCCGCTGGTATGAGGACCCGAAGGAGTTCGCCCGCGAGGCGCTCAAGCCGGCCCGCATCCGCAGCATCGAGGTCGATGAGGCCGCTCATACCCTCCGCATCGCCGTCGAGAAGGAGGATCTCGCCCTTGCCATCGGCAAGCGCGGACAGAATGCCCGCCTCACCTCCCGCCTCACCGGTTGGGAGATCGACATCAAGGAGGACCGCTCCGCGGCCGAAGCCTTCGAGCAGCAACTCGGTGGAGCCGTCCATCAACTCGCCGCCGCCCTCGGCATCTCCGAGGAGGAGGCCAAGACGCTGGCAGCAGGCGGAATGAACTCCGTCGACGTGGTGGTCACCGCCGAGGCATCCGACATCGACGGGGTGCTTGGCTGCGGACCCGAGAAGGCCGAAGCCATCCTCGCAGCCGCCAAAGCCACGCTCGACCAGCCCTTGGAGAAAGGACAGGCGGCGGCTTAGTCACGGCGACTTCCCAAAACGGGGGAACCCGTCGTCTTCCGATATTTTCATGGCCTCCAAAGTCCCTACATCCAAATCCTCCGTCCCGAAAGGGGCGGGTTCCAAGGCCTCTTCATCCAAGGCACCGTCCCGCGCTTCCCGCGCCGGGACGGTCTCCGGTGCACGCGGTTCGTCCAGATCCTCCTCCGCGAAGGGAGCCTCTTCAAAGCCCAAGGCCACCCCGCCGGCTCCCGGGAAAGCGGAGGCGAAGAAGCCGGTCATCAAGACCAAGACCGCCGACCTCCCCACGCTTTCCCTGATCGACGAACCCGTCCCCAAGAAACGGGTCGCCCCCACGGGCAAGGCGCTTCCCCGCATCGGGGAGAGCCAGCCTCCTGCGGTTCCCGCTCCCATCGTCGAAGAAGCGCTCGAGGTCGCGGGAGAGGAACTGGTGGTTCTGTCCGGGGATTCCGAAGGTGGTGAGCCCCGCAAGGTGATCCACATCAAGCCCCCGATCCAAATCAAGGAACTGGCCAGCCAGATGGGGGTGCCCCCCTTCAAGATCATCAAGGATCTGATGGGGATGCAGATATTCGCTAACATCAATCAGTCGGTCGAGCCCGAGATAGCCGGCAAACTCTGCGACCTTTACGGATTCGTTTTCGAGCGCGAGAAGCGCGTCGCCGGGGGCGGTGTCCACAAGGAGGAGAAGGTTGTCATCGAGCCTCCCAAGCCCGTCGAGGAGAAGCCCGAAGCCAAGAAGCTCCGCGGCCCGATCATCACGTTCATGGGCCATGTCGACCACGGAAAGACATCCCTGCTCGACGCCATCCGCCGCGCCAAGGTGGCCGCGGGAGAGGCCGGCGGCATCACCCAGCGCATCGGCGCTTACTCCATCGAATGGAAGGGTCATCCCATCACGTTCATCGACACTCCGGGTCATGCGGCGTTTTCCGCCATGCGGGCACGCGGTGCGAATGTCACCGACATCGTCGTCCTTGTCGTTGCGGCAGACGACGGTCTCATGCCGCAGACACTTGAGGCTCTCAGCCATGCCCAGGCCGCCAAGGTCACCATCATGGTCGCCATCAACAAGTGCGATCTCAAGACGGCGAACCCCGACCGCGTGAAGCAGCAGCTCCAGGAGAAGGGGCTCGTGCCCGAGGATTGGGGCGGCGACACCGTGGTCTGCGAGGTTTCCGCGGCCACCGGCAAGGGGATCGACAACCTTCTCGAGATGATGTCCCTCCAGGCCGAGGTTTTGGAGCTCAAGGCCAACCCGGACATCCCGGGACGCGCCAGCGTCATCGAGGCCCAGGTCGAAGCGGGACGCGGCCCCACGGCGACCGTCATCGTCAACACCGGCACCCTTCGCGTCGGCGATCCCTTCATTTGCGGCAACTACTGGGGCAAGGTCAAGCAGCTCATCAACGAGGATGGTGTCGCCTTCAAGGCCGCCGGTCCCGCGATGCCCGCCAAGGTGCTCGGCCTCAGCGGTCTTCCCAACGCCGGCGACGAGCTCGTGGTCATGGAGAACGAGCGTTCCGCCCGACAACTCAGCGAGGAGCGCCTCGATACCCAGCGCAAGGAGAAGCTCGCCGCTCCCAAGAGGGCCACGCTTGAGAACCTCTTCGCCAACATCGCCGCCGACCAGAAGAAGGTTCTCCAGATCGTCCTCAAGGCCGACATGCAGGGCTCGCTCGAGGCCATCATCGGCACGCTCAACGACATTCCTCAGGATAAGATCGACCTCAAGATCATCCACTCCGCCGTGGGCCCGATCACGGAGAGCGACGTGCTTCTCGCCAGCGCCTCCGACGCCATCATCATCGGCTTCGGGATCAAGGTGGAGAACAGCGCCAACAATGCCGCCCGCAAGGAAGGTGTCCAGATCAAGCTCTTCAGCATCATCTACGAGTTGGTCGACCAGATGCGGGACGCCATGCAGGGTCTGCTCGACCCTGAGGTGCGCGAAGCCGTCATCGGACATGCCGAGGTGAAGCAGCTCTTCGATCTCACCAAGGGAATGGTCGCCGGCTCCATGGTCACCGACGGACGCATGTCGCGCTCCGCGCGGGCCCGCGTGCTGCGGCGCCGCCAAGCCGTCTACGATGGCAGCCTGACCACCCTGCGCCGATTCACCGAGGATGTGAAGGAAGTCCGTGCCGGCCTCGAGTGCGGTATCCGGCTCGGCGATTACTCGGAATACGAGGTCGGCGACATCATCGAGTGCTACACCCTCGAGAAGGTCGCGCAGACACTCTAAACGGGGTATGTTGCGCGAAAGGAGAGGCAGCCCCGTCTCCCTCCGGTCATCATGAGCCTACGTACCGTTCGAGTCTGTGAACTGATCAAGCGCGAGCTTGGGATGATCGTCGGCCGTGAAATCCAATTCGAGGCTCCCCTTGTCTCCGTGCGTGCCGTCGACATCACGCCCGACCTCAAGCAGGCCCATGTTTTTGTCAGTGCCATCGGCACAAAATGGCAGAAAGAACAGGCGATCGCCGCGCTTCAGGCCAACCGCCAGCATCTCCAGCACGAACTCTCCCGGCGCGTCATCCTCAAATACACCCCCCACCTCCATTTCCAGCTCGACGAGTCGATCGAGCGCGGCACCCGGGTTCTCAATCTGTTGGACGAAATTGCGCCGACCTTGGCGGATGAGGGCCCGGAGAAGGGTGAGGAGGAACATCGCGAACCATGAAAAAGGCCGACTTTCCTGCAATCCGTGAAGCCCTTCGGGGCAAGCGGCGCATCCTGATCGCGAGCCATCTCCGTCCCGACGCGGATGCGTACGGTTCGACCATTGCCGCCACGCTCTGGCTTCGTTCCGAAGGGCATGAGGTGACTGCGTGGAACGAGGATGGAATGCTCTCGAAATTTTCCTTCCTCCCCTCCTCGGAGCTCGTGACGAAGCCCTCCGAAACACCCTCTTTCTTCGACGCCGTGCTGGCCCTCGATACCTCGGTGAGGAACCGCTTGGGAACCGTCATTGATTCGATCTCGGGATCGCCTCTCTGGATCTGCATCGATCACCACAGAAGCAACGAAGGGTATGCGGACCTGAACCTCATCGACGCCTCCCGTCCCGCCACGGGACAGATCCTGGCGGAGGCCTTCATGTCTTCCCGGATCACGATCACCCCGGAGATGGCCACCAATCTCTTCGCCGCGATTTCGACCGATACCGGGTCCTTCCAATACGAGGGGACGGGTGCCGAAACCTTTGAGGTCGGCGCGGAGTTGATCCGGTGCGGCGTGCAGGTTGCCCGTCTTTCCCGATCCCTCTATGAGAACCAGTCCAAGCGTCGTTTGAATCTGTTAAAGCACGCCCTTGTGAACGCCCGATTCACCTGCGAGGACCGCATCGCCAGTTTTTCCCTCTCGATGGACGATGCGGCCGCCCTCGGCGTCATTCCCGAGGACAACGAGGGCATCATCGATCACCTCCGGTCCGTCGACAGTGTGAAGGCCGCCGCATTTTTCGAGGAACTGCCCCACGGAATGGTCCGCCTCAGCCTCCGTTCCAAGGATTCCAGTTTCGATGCCTGCGCGATCTGCCGCAAGTTCGGCGGTGGAGGGCATCTGATGGCCTCGGGGGCAAGGATCAAGGGAACGCTCCACGAAGTCCAGGAGCTCGTCCTCGGCGCGATCTGCGCCGATATCGGGGCGGCCCAGTAATTTCCCTTCCAAGAATCCATGCGTTCAGAACCGACCATTGACGGCGTCCTGCCCATCGACAAGGCGTCCGGGATGACCTCCCACGATGTCGTCGCCATTGCCCGTCGCGTGCTGGGCACCAAAAAGATCGGGCACTGCGGGACCCTTGACCCGATGGCGACCGGGCTCCTTCTGCTGACGCTTGGGCGCGGCACCAAGATCCAGGATCTCCTGATGAGCGAGGACAAGGAGTATGTCGGCACCATGAAGCTGGGTGAAATGACGGACTCCCAGGATGCCGACGGCGAGATCACGGAGACCCGCCCCGTTCCGGACTTCACGCACGATCAACTAGACGCGGCCTTTGCCAAGTATGACGGCGACTTCTACCAGACCCCACCGATGGTCTCGGCGATCAAAAAGGACGGAGTCGCCCTCTACAAGCTGGCCCGTCAGGGGAAAACAATCGAGCGCGAGCCGCGGTTCGTCCATATCTACGCGCATCAGATCCTTGAGGTGCGTCCTCCGGAGGTCGACTTCCGCGTCGTCTGCAGCAAGGGATTCTATGTCCGCACCTATGCATTCGATATCGGCAATGATCTCGGCTGCGGTGCCCATCTCAACGCCCTGCGCCGTACCAAATCTGGTCGCTTCGATGTCGGGATGGCCTTCCCCGCGGATCAGCTCAAGACCGCCCCGCGCGAGGCGATCCTCGCGAAACTCCTGACACTCCCGCAGGTCTCCCGTTTAAGGGGAGCCTGAGAAATTCTCGCGCAGCCGTAACGGATGCAAAGCAACGGCCGGGCAAGCAAGCGCAGAGGTGCGGAGAAATGACCGACAGGAGGATGTTCTTCAACTTAGGAGCTACACGGCTCCTCAGGGTTCATTGGTTTTATTCTTTGTGAAATTCTTGAATCAAAACTTCTTTTACTCCGCGCCTCCGCGCCTCCGCGGGATATAATCATTGTGATGATCATCCTGAAAACCATCCAGGAGCTAGCAAACCTCAATGGGCCGATCGTCCTTGCGGCGGGGACTTTCGACGGACTTCATCTCGGCCATCAGGCGCTGATCCGATCCGCCATCGAGAAGGCTTCCTCTCTGCGAGGAACTGCCGTCGTGATGACTTTTGATCGCCATCCTGCCTCGGTTGTCCGTCCCGATCGTGCTCCCAGACTCCTCACCACCAACGCGGCCAAGGTCGAGTTGCTGGATCGCATGGGAGTGCCGGCCCTTCTGCTTCTCGAGTTTACTCCCGGACTGGCATCCATCACGGCGGAGGATTTTATCGGGATGCTCCGCGCCGCCTCCAAGCCGTTAAGCGCGGTCTGCGTCGGTTCCCAGTGGTCGTTTGGAAAAGGAGGCGTTGGCAACATCGCGCTTCTGGCAACTCTCGGAGAACGCCATGGTTTTTCCGTGGAGAGGATCGCTCCGGTTGAGGCGCAGGGAACTCCTATCAACAGCACTCGGATCAGGATGACCATTGCCGCGGGTGATTTTGAGCAGGCTGCCGCATGCCTGGGACGCAATTATCTCTTGACCGGAACCGTTGTTTCCGGTGGCGGGCTCGGTTCCAAAATGGGATTCCCGACGGCGAATCTCGAGGTGTCGGGGATGCAGTTGCCGCCGAATGGAGTCTATGCCGTGAAGGTCTTCCGTGGTTCCGATCTGCTCAAAGGCGTCTGCAACATCGGCCTGCGGCCGACCGTCGATGCCTCGGCCACGACACCCGTCGTGGAGGTTCATCTCTTTGATTGTTCAGGCGATCTCGTCGGCGAGGAACTCTCCTTGGAATTCGTGAAGTTCCTCCGGGGGGAGCGGAAGTTTTCCGGATTGGAGGAGCTGAAAGCGCAGATTGCCCGCGACTGCACGGCGGCAAGGGGAATTCTCTGAGGTATCTCCTCCGGAGATCTTAAAAGGTGCTTTGGACCGATTGTCCTCTTGATTGAGGGGGCGACCTACGTCGTGAGGACGATTACTTTGAAGTAAGCTCTTTGAGAGCCGCCCGCATCGTCTCCAAAGGGGCGGGTTCGCCAAGCCAAAGCGCATTCTGAAGGGCTCCCTGATGGAGGAGCATGGAGAATCCATTTGCGGAACGGGCTCCCACTCCGCATGCCTGCCTGAGTAAGGCCGTTTCTCCACCGCTGTAAACGGTGTCGTAGACGAGATGATTCGCGGTCAGGAGGCCATCAGGAAGGGGTGATGGGTCGTCGGCCTTCATCCCGAGAGGGGTGGCATTGATGATGAGATCGGAATTGGCAACGGCGGATTGGAGCGCCTCGCTGGAGAGTGTTGAGAGCGCAATCGAATCCACCTTCACGCCTCTTGCGGTCACGATCTCGAAGGCCAAGGCATCACCCTTCTCTGGGTTCCGGTTTGCAACGGTGATACCGGGGCATCCTTCGAGGGCGCACTGAACCGTGATGGCGCGGCCGGCTCCGCCCGCACCTCCAAGGATCAGGACCCGGAGTTCCTTTGGCGGGATAGCGAATTCCTCGAGGATCGCGGCGGACAGACCGGGGCCGTCGGTATTATGACCGCGGAGCTTTCCATCGACGACCTGGACCGTGTTGACCGCACCCATGAGCCGGGATTCGAGGCTGACTTCGTCCATGATCGGTAGCGCCGCCTGCTTGTGGGGGATCGTGAGGCTGGCTCCGAGGAATCCCGCCGTGCTGAGATTCCGCAGCGCCTGAGGCAATTCTTCGGGAGTGACTCGGATGCGGACGTACTGGAGTTCCAGACCGCGGGCTTTCAGCGCCGCGTTGTGCATCGGGGGGGATGCGGAGTGGGCGACCGGATCGCCGAAAACGGCGAGTCGGGCCGGGGGATCGAGTTCTCGGAAAACCCTTCCCCCATCGGTCAGATCCGAAGCCGTGAAGACGATCGGAGTCTCTCCGCAAGCGTTCATCGGATTACGCTCCGGCTTTCGCGATGCCCTTCTCGAAGCGGGCGAGGGTGCGCTCCTTGCCGAGGATCTCCAGCATCTCGTAGAGGCCGGGTCCGATGCCGCGCCCGCTCGCGGCGACGCGCGCAGGGTGGACGAGCTCTCCGGTCTTGATACCGAGCTTCACCGCTGTCTCCTTGAGCGTTGCCTCAAGCGAGGCCAGATCCCATGCGGGGAGGGCGGCATAGGCCTCGGAGAGGGCCTTGAGGCGCTCGGCCGCGGCGGGGCCGGTGAGTGACTTGGCCACGGCCGCTTCGTCGTAAGGGAACTCCTCGGTGAAGAAACAGGCGACCCACTCGGGGAGATCCTTCAGGAGCTTCACCTTCGGCTTCACGATCGCGAGGACCTTCTCGAGGGAATCCCAGGTGGGCCAGGTGATGCCGGCCTTCTGGAGGAAGGGGATGGCGAGTTCGGCATAGCGGGCCAGATCCATCGAGAGAAGATACTGGCCGTTGATCCAGAAGCACTTGTCGAGGTCGAAGGCGGCGTTGCGGCGGTTGACCTGATCGAGGTCGAAGAGTGCGATCACTTCCTCCGTGGAGATGATCTCGCGGTTCTCCTTGGGCGACCAACCGAGCAGGCAGAGGTAGTTGCGGACGGCCTCCGGCGCGTATCCCGCGTCGGGATAGGTGCCGAGGGATGCCCCCTCGTCGCGCTTGCTCATCTTGGAACCGTCGCGGTTCAGAATGAGAGGCATATGGGCGAAGCGGGGAGGCTCCGCTCCGAGCGCCCGGTAGAGCTCGATGTGCTTGGGGGTGTTGGAGAGGTGATCCTCGCCGCGGATGACGTGGGAGATCTTCATCTCGATATCGTCGACCACGCTGACGAAGTGGAAGATCCAGGAGCCGTCGGGACGGCGGAGAGTCAGGTCGGGGTGGGTCCCGGGATTGGTCAGGTCGAACTCGATCTTGCCGCAGATCATGTCATCGACGGTCACCTTCTCGCGTGGGGAGCGGAAGCGGATGGCCCCGTTGTCCTCGTAGAGGTGACCGGCCTTCTCAAGACGTCCGAGGTACTCCTCGTAGATCGCGCCGCGCTCGCTCTGGTAGTAGGGGCCGTGGTTGCCACCCTTCTGCGGCCCCTCGTCCCAGTCGAGTCCGAGCCAGTGGAGTCCGTCGAGGATGACCTTCTTGGCCTCCTCGGTGTTGCGCGTGTGGTCGGTGTCCTCGATGCGGAGAACGAAGGTGCCGCCATGTTTCTTGGCGTAGATCCAGTTGAAGAGGGCGGTGCGGGCCCCCCCGACGTGTAGGAGGCCTGTCGGGGAAGGGGCGAATCGGGTGCGGACGGACATCCCGCAAGGAGAATTCATTTACGGGGTCAACTCAAGCGCGTAGGCTCTTCTTTCACAGATTTACCCTTTTATTCCCATGACACTCTCCGAACGCATCGACCACGACCTCAAGGAAGCCATGAAAGCGCGCGATGCCGCCAAACTCGGCACGCTCCGCATGGTCAAGAGCGCCTTCAAGTACGCCGCCATCGAGAAGAGCGGCGCTGATGCCGTCGTGGATGACGAGACCGCCACAAGCGTGCTTCGCAAGCAGATCAAGCAGCGCGAGGATGCGGTTGATGGATTCGAGAAGGGTGGCCGTCCCGAGATGGCCGAGAAGGAGAAGGCGGAGATTGCCGTGCTCGCCGCCTACCTCCCCGCCGCCCTTTCGGCCGGGGAACTCACCGCGCTCGTGAAGGAAGCGATCGCTGAAACGGGCGCCACGGGGAAGGCCCAGATGGGTGCCGTCATGAAGGTCGCCCAGGCCAAGGCCGCGGGACGAGCCGACGGCAAGAGCCTCAGCGCCGAGGTCCAGAAGCAGCTTCCCTGAAGAAGCCGGGTCTCTCTTTAGCCCCATCTTCCAGCATGACAGAGGGTCCTCTCTCCACCACCGGACCCCTCTCCGGAGCGGTGGTCGTTGGAGGGGGAAGCGGGAACCGCTTCGGCGGTGACAAGTTGACCGTTTCCATCGCGGGGAAGCCTCTCATCGCCTGGACGCTGCGTGCTTTCGAGCGGACAGCCGCAATTTCTTCCATCGTGCTGGTTGTTCCCGTGGGGCGTGAGGAGGAGTTCCGCTCCATGGCCTGCGCCGAGGGTGTCACAAAGTTGACCAGCGTGATCCCCGGCGGTGCCCATCGCCATGAGTCGGTGAAGCGTGGACTTCAGGCATTGCCCAAGGACACCGAACTTGCCGTGATCCATGATGCCGCGCGTCCCTTGATCACCCCCGCTCTCATCACCCGATGCATCGGGGTGGCTGCCAAGGAAGGGGCCTCGGCGCTTGCCGCTCCGGTGACCGATACCCTTCATGAGGCCGATCCCATGGGATTGGCGAGGCGCACCATCGATCGCACCCCCCTCCGGGCGATGCAGACACCCCAGGTCTTCCGGGCTCGGGGAATCCGTGATCTTCTTGATGCCGTCCCGGGTAGCCACACCGATGAGGTTTCCTTGGCTCTGGCGGCCGGATGGCGAGTTCCGCTGGTTGAAAACTCCGAGCCGAACATCAAGGTGACCTGGCCGCAGGATGTGGTCATGGCGGAAGCCCTGCTCCGTGTTAGGGAGGGGAAAGAGCAAGGAAATGCGGAACTCAGGAACTCATGAATGAAGGGACGTATCGCGCGGCCGTAACAAATCAGCGACTGGCGGGAGCCGATGGGACTGCGAAGCAGCCCCGTCAGGGGCTAATGGCTTGGGAAAGCCCGAGTTCCAATGCGAAGCAACGGCCGGGCAAGCAAGGCGCGGAGAAAATGCAGGAAGAATCCTTCCGATGAACTCCAAAGTCTCCATTCTTCGCAACGGCCTCCGTGTCGCCACCTGTTCGATGCCCGCTTCCCAGACCGTGGCGGTCGGGATCTGGTGCGCGGTCGGGGCCCGTCATGAGGCGGCGCGTGTCGGCGGCATCTCCCACTTCCTGGAGCACCTCCTCTTTAAGGGTACCAAGAAGCGGAGCGCCCGCCGCATCAGCGAGGAGGTCGAGGGGGTGGGTGGGGATCTCAATGCCTACACCGCCGAGGAGAGGACCTGTTACTACGCCACCGCATCTTCCGATCATCTGGGGCGTGTGACCGAGGTGCTCTCCGACATGTACTGCAACTCCCTGATGGATCGGGGCGAGATCGAGCGGGAGCGGGGGGTGATCGTCGAGGAGATCGAGATGATCCGCGACGAACCGGCCCAGCATGTCCATGAACTCCTGACGGCTGAAACCTGGAAAGGGCATTCCCTTGCCCGACCGATCACGGGAACCAGGAAGAGCCTGATGGCCATCACCCGCTCCGACCTGCTTTCCCACCTGCGGGGGAAGTATCATGCCGGCAACACCATCCTGACGGCGGCCGGAGCCGTGGATCATGATCAGGTCCTCGGGCTTGCAAATCGCTGGCTCCGCAGGCTTCCCAAAGGCCCCGCCCCCCGCCGTCTCACGCCACCCCGACGACAGTCCGCTCCGAGGGTCGTCATCGAGGAGCGTGACTGCCAGCAGACCCAGATCGCCCTCTCCTTCCGCGGGGTGGGGGCCGTGGATCCTCGCCGCTATGCGGTGAGCCTCCTCCATTTCATGCTTGGGGGGAACATGAGTTCCCGTCTCTTTCAGGAACTGCGGGAACAACGGGGGCTCTGTTACTCGGTGAGCAGTTCCCTCTCGACCCATGTCGATTGCGGCGCCTTTGAGATCTCGCTCGGGCTTGATGGAAACAATGTGACCAAAGCCCTCAAACTGATTCTGCGCGAATGCGCCCGGATTGCGGGGAAGGGCCCTTCGGCGACGGAGTTGAAGCGCGCCTGCGATTACTCCATCGGCACTAGCCGCATGGCCCTCGAGCGTGCCGCCACCCAGAACTACCGCCTCGGCACCTCCCTGCTGACCTACGGGAAGATCGTGCCGCCGGAACAGGTCTATGACCGCCTGACCAAGGTGACCCCCGAGGAGATCCGAAAGATTGCCTCACGGGTTTTCAGTCGCCGCACCCTCTGCCTTGCCATGGTCGGTCCTGGACCTTCCCGTGAAAGGTTGATGGGACTGATTCGAGGGCAATAACCGATTTGGATTTTCTCGCGCTGAGACGCGGAGAAGAGATGGAAGCAATCAGGTATTGAATAACCCTTACCAAGATCTGGAAGTTCGGAAGCCGCGGTAGGCCGCCAAGCGAAGCTGTATAAAATGACACTGCGAGCGCAGGCGAACAACCCGCGGCGCCGGAATCCCAAACCTAAGCAGTCAGGCGCTCGCAGGCGGTGACCGTATTCGCCATGAGCATGGCGATCGTCATCGGTCCGACCCCTCCCGGTACCGGGGTGATCGCCTTGCACTTGGGAGCCACGGCGTCGAAGTCGACATCACCCACGAGTCGGTAGCCACTCTTCGCCGAGGGATCTGCGACGCGGTTGATGCCGACATCGATGACGACGGCTCCCTCGCGGATGTGTTCTGCGCCGAGTGCCTTGGGCCTTCCGATCGCCGCGATCACGATGTCGGCGCGGCGGGTGACGGCGGCCAGGTCCCTGGTGCGGGAGTGAGCCACGGTGACGGTGGCGTCACCGCCGGGGCCCTTGGCCATGAGGAGCAGCGCCATCGGTTTGCCGACGATGAGGCTGCGGCCGACAACGACGACCTCGGCTCCGGAGGTCTCGATGCCCGCGGCGATGAGGAGGCGCTGGCAACCGAGCGGGGTGCAGGGGACGAAGGCGGTCGGATCCTCCATGGCGAGCCTGGCCACGTTGACGGGATGGAATCCGTCGACATCCTTGCGCGGGTCGATCGCGAGGGTGACGGCGTGTTCGTCGATGTGCTTCGGAGGGGGGGACTGGACGAGGATCCCGTGGATGGCCGGATCGGCATTGAGCGTCGCGACGAGATCGAGGAGTTCCTCCTGCGTGGTGGAGGCGGGAAGCTCGAACTTGCGGGAGTGCATGCCGAGCGCGGCGCAGGTGCGGTCCTTGTTGCGGACGTAGGCCCGGGAGGCGGGATCTTCTCCAATGAGGACAACGGCCAGTCCCGGGGTGACGCCGCGTGCTTTGAGCGCCTCGATACGGGCTTTGGATTCGAGTTCGACTTCGGCGGCGACCGCCTTGCCATCAATGAGTTTCATAATGTTATCGTTCTTCGCTGGTTTCAGAGGGTGCCGCAGGAATCATCTCCCGCGGAGGCGCAGAGGCGCGGAGGCGACGTGAATCATGCACTGGGATAAGGGGGATTGGAACCATGAAGGCCGTTCGGGGAGAGCAGTTTTTTCCTCCCGACATTTTTTGATCTCCGCGTCTCTGCGTCTTGCTTGCCCGGCCGTTGCTTTGCATCCGTTACGGCTGCGCGAGTCTCTGCTACTGTTCGGGAGGATCGGCAAGGACTGCTTGTTCTTTGAGATAGGTTTCGAGTTTGAGGCGTTCCGATTCCAGGTCGGTGGCCTCCGGGTCGATGGTCAGGTAGGGATCGATCGTGATGTCGACCCTGGAAAAGGGAAGCGGGATCGCGAAGTTGTCCCAGGTCTTGAGCCGGATCGCCCGGTGGTAACGGGCGTGAAGGGGCATGATCGGGATGCCGGTCTTCTGCGAGAGGAAGACGGCACCGGGGCCGAGGGAATACATGGGCCCGCGCGGGCCGTCCGGGGTGATCGCAAGATCGACCCCCGCCTCCAGAAGGGCGGATAGTTCACGGATGGCGGTCGAGCCCCGGCGCGAACTGGATCCGCGCACCGAGCCCATGCCGAGATTTGCCATCACGCCGGCCAGGATGTCGCCATCCTTGCTCGGGCTGGTCAGCACGGAGACCCCCTTTCTGGAGGGATGCTTCCCGGGATAATGGCGGAGGAACCCGACGGAGATGGCCGGGATGCGGTTATGCCAGAAGACCAGAATCCGAGGGCCTTCCGGTGGATTGGTCAGGAATCCGGAACGATCGTTCACCCGGAGCCGGATCGTTGAGAAGACAAGACGCGCAAGCCCGGCGGCAAGCGAGGCAAGGAGTTGCTGTTTGGTGATCTTGCCAGCCATCACGATCCGCCGGCGGATTTCTCGGCGTCCGTTTCCTCGCGCCAGCGGCAGGCGTTCGGCGCATGGATGCCGAGTTGGTCGAGGACGCGCCAGACGACCGTGTCCGCCAGTTCGTCGAAATTCTTCGGATGGCTGTAGAAGGAGGGGGAGGCCGGGAGAACGACCGCCCCGGCTTCCGTCACGGTCACGATGTTCCGGGCATGGATCAGGTTCCACGGTGTCTCGCGGGGAACGAGGATGAGCTTCCGACGCTCCTTGAGGAAGACGTCGGCGGCCCGAAGGATCAGGTTTTCGCTGGTGCCCGCCGCGATGCGGCCGACCGTTCCCATCGAGCAGGGCATTACCACCATCCCGTCGAAGAGGGCGCTGCCGCTGGCGAAGGGGGCGTTCATCGACTTCTCGCCGTGCTCGACGACGCCGGGGGGAAGCCGGAGGGAGCCGATTTCCTCATGGATCACCTGCTTCGCGTAGGGGGAGAGGACCAGATGGATCTCATGGTCTCCCTGCCGCAGATGATGAAGCAACCGCTGCAGGTAGATCGAGCCGCTGGCTCCGGTGGCTGCTAGGACAAGGCGCATCGGCAAAGGATGAGGGATGAAGCACGAAGACTGAAGGCTAAAAGGTTTCCGCTCCCGAATGTGGCGGCTGTGAAATCGTGATTCCTTCTTGCCAAGTCCATGGGGTAAGGGCATTCTACCCGACCACTTTAGACCAATTTCCGGCCACCATTCCCGACATGAGCATCATCGCCACCATCGAAAAAGAGCAATTCAAGACCGACCTCGTCCCCTTCGAGGTGGGTGATTCCGTGTGTGTTCACACGCGCGTCATCGAGGGCGACAAGGAGCGTATCCAGAAGTACGCCGGCATCGTCATCGGCCGCAAGGGAACGGGCATCAATGCCAACTTCACCGTCCGTCGCGTCAGCTTCGGCGAGGGGGCCGAGCGCGTGTTCCCCCTTCACTCCCCCCGTATCGCCAAGCTCGAGGTCGAGAAGCGCGGATCCGTCCGCCGTTCCAAGCTGAACTACCTCCGCAACCGCAAGGGCAAGGCCGCCGTCACCGTGAAGGAGAAGGCGCAGGAAATCGCTTAAGGGGCGATTCAGGCGATCCGGGGATCCGCCTCGCAGGGTTTTTTCCAAAAGGTCCCGATGACGAGCGAACGTCGCGGGAAGAATTCCAGGAAGGGCCTCCGGACACGATCCGGAGGCCCTTCGCTTTTTTACGAGGAGCAACTCCATGCCCGGGGCATCCGTCCCGTGGCCGGCGTTGATGAGGCTGGGCGCGGCCCCCTGGCTGGCCCCGTGGTGGCCGCCGCCGTGATCTTGCCGGAGGGATTTGCGATGGAGGGGCTTGATGACTCCAAGAAGCTGAATTCCCAGCAACGGGAAGAGCTTTATGTCCGTTTGACACAAAATGTCCTGGTTTCCTACGCGATAGCCGAGGGTAGTTCTGAGGAAATCGGACAACTTAACATCCTCAGGGCGACCCATCTCGCCATGAAGCGATCTCTGGATGGACTGAAGAAAAACGGACATCCTCCCGCCCATGCCCTGATCGATGGTCTCCCTGTCAAGGGATTGCCTCTGGAACAGACCGCCTTGGTCGGAGGGGATGGCTTGAGCCTCAGCATTGCGGCGGCCAGCATTCTGGCCAAGGTGACCCGGGACAGGATCATGGATCGGCTGGATCGCGAGTATCCCCGGTACGGCTTTGGCCGACATCGGGGCTATGCCACCGCCGACCACCTCGCTATGCTTCGCGAGCATGGACCCTGCCCGCATCATCGCCTCGGTTTTGCGCCGGTCGACCAGCCCTCCTTCGACTTCTGAAGGCCATCTGGCACTTGGAGCGTGGGGGGAGAGGGAGGCCGCCCTCCATGTGCGGAAGCTCGGTTGGAAGATCCTGCGCCGGAACTTCCGCGCTCCCGGGGGAGGGGAGGTCGATCTTGTCTGCCGTGATCGCGAGACGCTTGTGTTCGCCGAGGTGAAGACGCGGCGCGGCGAGGAACTCGGCCGTCCGCTCGATGCCGTGGACCGCAAGAAACAGCAACTCATCCGCAAGGGAGCCATGCACTGGCTCCGACTCCTCGAAATGCCCGATATCACCTTCCGCTTCGATGTGATCGAGGTGATCGCCTCCGATCCCGTGGAGATCAGGGTGATCGAGTCGGCGTTCCTTCTGCCGGACCCCCTCAGGTATTGAGGGTTCCGCGGGTGGTGAAGAGGTCGGGCAGATCCGCCCAGACGGCGTCCGGGTCGGCGTTGAAACGGTCCAGTTTGTCCGCAAAGATCCGCCACTCCTCCTCGGTCACAAACTCGTAGCTGTGTCCCCAGAAGTAAAAGACGCTCGCGTTGGCCGCCTTCGCCCGTGCGTACCGCTCCCAGAAATCGTGTTCGGCATGATGGCAGTCCGCGGCAAAGAGCATCGGGTCCTCCGGCGGAAAACAGGGGGTGGCGGCCCGGCAGTCGCGGGCATAGACATGGCCGGCCTCGCGGACGACCGCCGAGATTTCCGGACCGGTGACGCCGAAGGGGTAGGCGAATCCGAGGATCGGCTGGCCGAAGAGGTCCTGAAGCTCCTTCCTTCCTTCGTTGACCTCGGCCCTCCACTCTTCCGTGGAAATCCTGTCGGCCCAGGGGTGGGTGAGCGAGTGATTGGCGATCGTGAAGCCCTCGTAGACGGAGGGGAGTTCCTGCCGTGCCAACCGGAGAACCTCCTTGCTCTCCTGATAGACCCACCGGTGACCGCGCTCCCGGCCGTGCATCCCGGCGTTGATGTTGAAGGAAGCCCTGGCTCCCTTCTCCCGGAGGAGTTCGCAGAGACGGATGTCATCCTCGACTCCGTCGTCCCAGCATTGGACGATCCTGATCATGGTTTTGGTTGTTTGGATTCCTGGGTTCCCGGCGAAGGGGTGGACATTTCCATCTCCCTGCGAGTGTGGCCCTGCTCCTGCAGGGAGTGCAAGCGCCTGAACTCCCCGTCCTCCCTGGCAAGCAACTCGGCGGGGGTGCCGTCCTCCACGATGCGGTTTTCGCGGAAGACGAGAATCCTGTCCGCGGCGCGCAGTGTCGAGAGCCGGTGGGCGACGATGAGGGTGGTCCTTCCCCGGCAGAGGGTTTCGAGGTCCGCGAGGAGGAGGGACTCGGTCTCCAGGTCAAGCGCGCTGGTCGGCTCGTCGAGGATCAGGATGCGCGGGTCGCGCAGGAAGACGCGTGCCAGCGCGATGCGCTGGCGCTGGCCGCCGGAGAGATTCGCCCCCCGTTCACCGCAGACGGTCCCGTAGCCCTCGGGGAGCGCCGTGATGAAGCCGTGGGCCTGCGCCTTCCCTGCCGCGGCCACCACCTCCTCGTCGGAGGCATCCGGGCGGCCGTAGCGGATGTTTTCCATCACGGAGGCGTTCCAGAGGAAGGCATCCTGGCTCATCACCGCGATCTGGCGGCGGAGTCCCCGCAGGCCGATCCCGGAGAGGGGCTTCCCGTCGTAGAGGACTTCGCCTCGGCTCGGTTGGTAAAATCCCATGATCAGTTCGAGCAGGGTGCTCTTCCCGGCACCGGTTTGTCCCACCAGTCCGATCCGCTGGCCGGCGGGGATCTCAAGGTTGATGTCCCGGAGGACGGCCTTGGACTCGGCGCGCGGATAGCGGAATTCGACCCCCCTGAGGGAGAGGGATCCGCCGAGTTGCACCGGATGCTCCGCGGCGGGATGGTATTCGGTCTCCTCGGAATCGAGGAGATCGAGGATCGCCTCGAGTCCTGGACGCGACTGGCTCCAGGCCTCGAATCCGTTGAAGTAGGCCATCATCCCCCCCCGGACGAACCCGATCAGGCCGGTGAAGGCGACCAGATCGCCGAGGCTGACCCTCCCGTGCAGATACATCACCCCGCCGATGCACCAGATGAGCGTGGTGGTGTATTCCCAGAGGAACTGGACGGCCATCGCCATCCAGCGCATGACGATGCTCGCCTCGTAGCCGCTCTCCTTGAGATCCTCGATGTCGCGGCTCAACTGGTTCGCGGCGATGATCTCGTTGCCGAAGCTCTTGGTCAGGCGCATCCCCGCGATGAACTCGACGATGCGCGCGGCGAAGCGCTCCCCCCCCTGCTGGACCTCGCTGTTGAGGCGCTTCACCCGACGCCCCATCACCTGCATCAGGAGGACCTGCAGGGGTGCCGCAATCAGGGCGAGCAGGGCGAGCCACGGATTCTTGGCCAGGAGATAGATCAGGATGACCGCCGCCAGCATCACCGAGGTGACGATGCTGTTGACCGCGACGGAGAGGAAGTTCTCCACCTTGTTGAGGTCGACGGTCATCTGGTTGGAGAGCGCCCCGGAGCCGCGGACGGTGAAGTAGCTCATCGCCATGCGCTGGAGCTGGTCGACAACCATGCCCCGGAGCCGAGCCACGGTGCCCCGGATCAGCCGCTGGGTCTCGGCGAAGGCCAGCACGGTGAAGGCCCCGTGCACGGGCCAGACCAGCAGGATGGCCAGGGCGTAGAGGGCGGTCCAGCGGAGCTTGTCCGGGAGGGCCAGCGAGGGATTGTTCAGGATCCGGTCGATCAAAACCGAGACCGCCGCGTAGAAGGGGATGAAGGAGACCGTCTGGAGGAGCTGGTAGATCGCGCCGAGCCGGAGATGGCGCTTCTCCATACTGAGCAGGGCCCAGAGCCAGCGGAGGGAGGCCGACGATGTCCGATGGGAGTGGGTCACGGGAGGGTTCCTTCAGGGGCCGGAAGGAAGGGCGCCATGGCGGCAAGCCACTTCACAGCCATCTTTTCCTGACCCTGCGGATTGGGGTGCGCCCAGTCGAAGGTGTCGGGTTCCGGGCGGTCGGGATGCTCCCGCCACCCCTCGTGGTGGGGGACGGTGCGGACCGGCGAGAGGGGCGAGTCGAGCTCCGAGGCGAGCGACTCGACCAGCGGGCGGATCGCGGAGGCCCCGGGGGAATCGTTGAAGTTGAGATGGCCCAGAAGAACGATCACCCGGGGATTCAGGGAGCGCAGGAAGGCGATGAACCCGCGCAGGGGTTCCCCCACGGCGGCCGCGTGATCCCCGGCCTCCTGGTCGTTTGTCCCTAGGTGGATCAGGACGATGTCCGGAGCGGGGGATCCCGGGATCCAGGCCTCGCGGGCCAGGCGCGTCACGGTCTCGGTCTTCTGCCCGTAGTATCCCTCGTGACGGGGATCGAAGGGGATGCCCGGGGCGATCCCGGGCCAGGAGGCCCCCGCATCGTCGCCCCCCGTCCGGGAGCCGAGGAAGCGGAAGGGAATGCCGGCCGCGTGAAGCTTCCTCTGGAGCGGGAGACGGTAGGTGTGTTCCTCGCGGCCCGCCTTCCCCCCCTGGGTGATCGAGTCGCCCACGCAGAGGATGCGGAGCGGTCCGGTCTCCGCAGGGGCGGGGGTGGAGGGGTCGGGCGTCGTCATCCGGTCACGCGAACGCGAATTCCAGCGTTCCCGAGGCGTCGCGAGGAAGGTTCACCGAGAGGCGTTTGCCACGCTGGCTCCAGGCGACGGGTTTCCCGAGGAAGGTGCAACCCGTGACGCGCTTCTCCGAGTAGGCGAGGAACCTGCCGCCGCCGCTCAACGCGACGCGGTACGCGGAGTTGCCGCGCCATCCCGCCGAGGTGACGGCGGCCGCGCCCGCGAGCATGTCGGCGAGACCGATCGCGGCGAATCCGCGCTCGATCGGGGCGTAGGTCAGGATTTCCCAGCCCTTCTCCGGCAGGCGGAATGTCAGGCCGGCGCCCCGGGTGACGCGGGCGAGTTTTCCCGCGGCGTGGGAAGAGACCGCGTAGGAGGGATGGTCGGCGAGTCCCGGGACATCCGAGGCCCGGGCGACGGCCGTGACCGCGACATCCGGAGCCTTTTTCCCGCCCTTCCGCGGCTCCGCGATCCGGGCGTTGAAGAGCCCCAGCACCCCGCGTTCCCCGCTGGTGTTGGCGATCTTGAGCGCGACCGCTTCGTTCTGCACGTCGTGGAAGAGGCAGTCGCGCGTCGGGACGCCCGGAGCGTCCATGCGGAGGACCCGCCCGTCCGGAAAAGCCAGCTTGGCGAGGAGGGCGAAGTCGTGGTGGCCCGGCTTGTCGGAGAGATAGACGGGCGATCCCGAAACGGCGCGGCCCGCCGCGTGGTACGACCCCCAGGGGTGCCGCGAGTGGAACATGTCCCAGTCGGGATGGACGAACTGGCCGAACCAGACGCCGAAGTGCGAGTTCGTCTTCAGGTGCAGCCCGTGCATCTCGGTCCTGAGCGGGTAGAAGTCGTCCGAGGAGCGCATGAGCGCCGAGTCGGAGGTCTGGTAGATCAGGTCGTTGGCGTGCGACATGCAGTTGATGAGGCGTCCGCCGAAGTGCCTTTTCACGGAGGCCTCCAGTTCCCGCTTGTACTTCCCGGTCATGGCGACGCGTCCGCCGTCGCCCGTGGAAAGTCCCTCGATCATCGACTGCACATCGACCTTCACGCCGTCCACCCCGGCCGCCGCCACCCCGCGGTGCAGGTCCTCGTAGAACTTCCCGATGCCATCCGGCGGAATCACGCCCGCGTAGTGGCCCCACCACTGCAGGTTCGCGTTGGGGGCGCGCTTGAGCATCTCGACCCCGTGGTTGCGGCCGCGCGTCACGGCGCCGTACTTGGAGAAGCCCTTCGGGTCGACCCCGCTCCAGTAGCCCATGAAGGCGTGCCAGACGAGGAAGCGCCTGATGCCGAATTCCTCCTTGCACAGCGACACCAGCGGCGCGATGCCTTTGGCAAACCGCTCGGGATGGGTCTTCAGGGACATCAGGCGGCTATGACCCACCTCCGTGTAGGCGTAGTCCTGCCAGCCGTCGTCGAGGATCAGGAAGCCGGGGCGGATCCCCCCCCTGCGGAAAGCCTCCAGGCCGGCGCGCACGCCGGACGGGGTCACCTCGTGGTAAAAGGCGTCCCAGGTGCACCAGCCGAGATCGTCGGCGAAGTCCGGGAGTCTCTTCCGGGTCCTCGGCTTGACCGTGCCGAGTTTCCGGCAGACGGCGAGGGCTCCCTCCCGCGCGAGGGACTGGAGGTCGCGGCCTGCGGCGACATAGGCGGCGAGGCAACGGTCCGGCCTCGTCTCCGGATCGTTCGTCTCCCCGACGAGCAGGAGCGAACCCTCCCTGACGGCCAGACTGAAGCGCATCCCGGATCCGAAGAGCGGGGCGATCAGAAGCAGCGAGCCGTCGGTCCGTTCGGCGAGAAGGTACTGCGTCTCGGCAGGAAGCGTGGAGAGGTCGGATCCGAAGGCCGTCCTCATCCAGAAGGGCTCGTGGAGGCGGGCCATGGCGACCCAGCGTTTCAGTCCGGAAATCGCGCCGAGGGAGACCTCGTGGCGGTCGCTTCCCTTCTTGGCGGAGAGAGAGAGGAAGGCCGAACCGGGTCTTCCCCCGGGGGAGAACCTGAGATCCGGGGACGTCCCCCTGAGGATCCGCTTGGGATCCGAGGGCAGGGATCGGGCGGAGCGTCGGGTCGCGGAGGATCGTTTCTTGGGCGAGGGATTCATGCCGGGATATTTTTGGGTTTTTTTGTGAACGGGTGATTCGCGTCCGGGTTCGTCCGGGGTTTTGTGATGGGCGGGGGATCCGGGCCGGGGTGTTTTCCTAACCCATCTCGGCCACAAGGACCGATCCGTCGCGGAGTTTGCCGGCCGGCGCAAGGGATCCGGTCAGACTCTCCCCGTCGAGCGTCAGCGCGGCGACCCCGCGCGTGACACCCCGCGGGTTCCTCACCTCGATCCGGACGCTCATCCCGCGGAAGCGGCGCGTGGCCGTGAAGCCGGGCCAGTCCGCCGGGATGCGCGGGTCGACGCGGAGGCCCCCCTCCTCGGGACGGATGCCGAGCAGGTGGTTCGTCGCGGTGAGATGGGCCCACGAGGCCGTGCCGGAGAGCCACGGGACGCGCGAGCGGCCGAACTTTTCTGAGAACTGCGAGTGCGTGCTCTGGCAGTGGACATAGGGCTCGATCTCGCGGATCTCCGCGCGGTCGTTCTGGGCCGAGGGCAGGAAGGAGCGGTACTGGCGCCACGCCTGCTCCACGTCGCCCGCGGCGAGTTCGGCAAGCACCCCCCAGCTCTGCGTGTGGGAGAAGATCCCGCCGTTCTCCTTGTTGCCGGGATTCATGAGCACGGCGCGCATCACCTCCACGGGGGTCTTCCCGAACGGCGGCGCGCAGATGGCGACGCCCCACTCCGAGGCGAGCCGCGCGCGCACCGACCGGAGCGCGAGGTCGGCCTGCTCGCGGGTCGCCGCGCCCGAGAGGATCGCCCAGGCCTGGGTGTTCAGATAGACCTGCCCCTCGGGGTAGTCCTTCGTGCCGAAGACGGTCCCGTCCTCCGCGATCGCCCAGCGGAACCATTCCCCGTCCCAGCAGACGGCGGCGATCTTCCGGTCGAGCGAGGAGAGTTCCGCCTCCGCCCAGTCCCGCTCGGAGTCGAGGCCGCGTGCGGCGGCGATCTCCGCGTAGGTGCGCAGGGCCAGGCGGAGTTGGAAGGTGACGAAGACCGATTCGCCGCGGTAGCCCAGCTTCAGGCAGTCGTTCCAGTCTGCCAGGAGACCGCACGGCAGGCCGTTGGCCCCGCTCCGCTCCAGGTTGAACTCGATCGCCCTGCGCAGATGTCCGAGGACCGTCGCCTCTCCGGAGTCGGCGTACGGCACCCTCTCGTCGTAGAAGGCGGCATCGCCGGACTCGGCGACATACTCGGGAATCGCGTTGAAGAACCAGAGGCAGTCGTCCGAGCGGTAGTGCTCCGGCGGGGTGGGGGGCATCGAGCCCGGCCTGTGCGACCAGGGGCGCACCTCCGGTTGGGCGCCTCCGGTCGCGTCCTGCGCCGAGAGCATCAGCAGGAGGCGGGAGCGCACCTCCCCGGGGAGCATGGCCGTCACGCCGAGGCAGTCCTGCACCGTGTCGCGGAAGCCGTACCCGTCGCGATGGTCCCCCGTGTAGACCAGCGAGCAGGAGCGCGACCACTCGAAGGTCATCAGGGCGTTGTAGGCGCCCCAGGTGTTGACCATGTGGTCGAACGCCTTGTCGGGGGTCGTCACCTCCACGGTGGAGAGCAGGCCGTGCCAGTGCGCCTTGAGCGCCGCGAGTTCCGTGTCGATCCTGGAGTCGCCGGGGTAGCGGGCGGCGACATCCCTTCCCGTGGACTCGGCCCGTCCGATGCCCAGCAGCACGAACACCTCCGCCGTTTCGCCGGGGGGGAGTGTCAGGCGGCTGCGGATCGCGCCGCAGGTGTTGTCCGAGGATCCCGTGCTCCCCGAGCACTCGCCGCGCACCACGGCGGCGGGGTTGTGGAAACCCCCGTAGGGGCCCAGGAAGGCCTCGCGGTCGCAGTCGTGGCCGAGGATCTCACCCCCGCGCTGGGTCATCCACCAGTGACGCGACTGGTCGCGGTTGGCGAAGTTCCCGGGATCCTCGGGAAGCCGTCCGCAGGAGGAGGCGGCGACGAAGCCGTCCTGCCACCGCGCCTCGGCGATGTACTGCGTGTACTGCAGGTTGAGCGTGTCGTTGACGAGGTTCCACTCCGTCGTGAACTCGCAGAAGGAGAAGACATCGATCGTCCGGGTCGCCGGGCCGGTGTTCGTCACGCGCAGACGCCAGATCTCGTGTTCGGCATCCAGCGGGATGAAGTAGAGCGACTCCGAGCGGATGCCGGAGTAGGTGCTCGTGATGAGCGCGTATCCCGGCCCGAAGCGGGTCTCCGCGGCATAGGTGTCGAGCGGCTTGGCGGTCGCCTGCCACGCCGCGCTCCAGAAGTCCCCCGTGGAGGCGTCCCGCAGGTAGAACTGCCTCCCCGGCAGATCCGCCGGGACGCTGTTGTAGCGGTGGCGCAGGATGCGCCCCTCGGCCGGCGAGCGCGTGAAGGAATACCCCCCGGCGCCCGTGGTGATGATCCCGCCGTACCGGCGCGAGCCGAGGTAGTTCGACCAGACGCGGGGCGTGTCGGGGCGGGTGATGACGTATTCGCGGGCGGAGGCGTCGAAGTGACCGTAGTTCATGGGTGTCTCGGAGGGTGGGACTCGGGTGGCGTCAGAGGGTGAGCAGGACGGAGTGGGGTTTCCCGTCGGGTGGCGGAAGGAGCGGGCCCGCGACCGGTTCCCCGTCCAGAAGCAGGGAGCGGCTTCCCGTGCGCTCCAGCGTGATGTCGTAGACCGAGGCGCGGAAGGAGCGCACGATCCGGGCGCGCGGTATCGCCGCCGGCAGGCAGGGATCGACGAGCAGGCCGTCGTAGTGGCGGCGGGCGCCGAGGATCCACTCCACCAGGCCCATCGTCATCCAACCCGCCGTGCCGGTGCGCCAAGGATACATCGAGAGGCCCGGCCACTCCGGGGTGACGCTGTAGCAGTTGGTGAAGGAGAAGGGCTCCGCGCAGGAGTTGGAGACCGGATTCCAGGGGCTGCCGGGCGTCACCTTCAGGAAGGTCCGCCACGCCTCCTCGGCGCGGCCGAGCATGCAGTCGGCGACCAGCTTGAATCCCGCCGCGTGGTTGTAGCAGCCGCCGTTCTCCGCGTAGTAGGGGCGCGAGGCCGAGAACTTCCCGATCCGCTCGTCGAAGGCCGTGAAGGCCGGGCTCGCCAGCGCGAAGCCGTATTCGGTCTCCAGCATCCGGTCGAGCGACTCCATGCAGAGGCGGTCGCGCCCCTCCGGGGCCGTGTCCGAGAGGACCGCCCAGCTCTGCGGGTTGATGAAGATCCTCCCCTCCGGGTTCGCGCCCGATCCCAGCGTGTAGCCCCCCGAGCAGAGCGTGCGGACATACCACGCGCCGTCCCAGGCCACCTCGTTGAGCAGCTTCCCGAAGTGGGCGTGCCGCTCCGCGCACTCCGCGGCCACCGCGTCGTCGCCGCGCCGGCGGGCCAGTTCCGCCACCTCGAGCAGGCCGAGGCAGAGCTGCTGGGTCACCATCACGCTCTCGCGGGCCCCCGTCTTCTCCGAGGGCTCCAGGCCGTCGTTCCAGTCGGCGAAGTGCTGGTCGCAGAGCCCGTTGGCCCCCGTGTCGCCCGCCAGATGGCGCATCGCCCGGAGCATGTGCTCCCAGACCGTCCCGGCGGGACCGCCGTCGCGGTAGGGGAGGCGCTCGTCGAGGAATGCCAGATCGCCCGTCTCCTTGAGCACCCACGGCACGCAGTGCAGGAGCCAGGCCGGCTTGTCCGAGTAGTGGTGCAGGTTCCACGGGCGGAACCCGTGCGGCACGCTCCCGTCGCGGTTCTGCGAGGCGATCGCCCGGCGCAGGTTGGACATCACCGGGGCCGCGTCGCAGAGGGCGAGGGCCATGTCGTTCTGGAGATTGTCCCGGAAGCCGCTCTTGTTCACGAGGTACGAGAGCATCTGCTTCTTCACGAAACCGTTGATCAGCGCGTCCTGCGGGCCGTGGCCCGTCTCCACGCGGAAGGCCGCGTTGCGGATCCGGTGGCGCTCCCGCTGTTCCGCGGCCGCCGCGTCGATCGCCTCCGGGCTCCAGCGCGCGCGCAGGGCCGCCGCATCCTCCGGCGACGCGAACCTCCCGAGCACGAAGTCGGCGCGTCCCGTCTCCCCGGGCGCCAGCTCCAGGCGCACCTGCAGGATCGCCGCGCAGTCGGGACCGCGGAAGGCGCGGTTGTCGCAGTTCCAGCCCCAGAGGATCCTCGGCGTGGAGAGGGAGAAGTCGGAGCGTGTGAAAAAGTCGCGGTAGCCGCTGGCCCCCGCGATCGTGCCCGGCGAGAGCAGGCAGCCGTTGAAGCCGAGGCCCGCCGCGGAGCGGTCGCGGTTGAAGACCAGCACCCCGCCGAGATCCGGCCTGATCTCGCTGTGATTGTCCTTCCAGACCCCCGTGCCGGCGGGCGTCGTCCCCGTCAGCTGGAACATCGCGTAGGCGAAGACCGAGAGACGCCGCGGACGGTCGCTG